>Ga0209348_1000098_pt1 | contig 54603 bp, 51 predicted proteins | sample ETNvirenome_2_30_FD_184065 | JGI IMG/M metagenome (GOLD analysis project Ga0209348, IMG submission 184065) | Marine viral communities from the Pacific Ocean - ETNP_2_30 (SPAdes) (version 2) | ecosystem: Environmental > Aquatic > Marine > Oceanic | place: Pacific Ocean | collected 2013-06-22 | reverse complement strand
ATATACAATGAAATGAGGCCGCATTTGAGTTTAGGCATGGAAACCCCAAACCAAGTGCATAAAAAAGACCAGGAGCAAAAGCTACTGGCCTTCAATTAAAACCGTCAACGTATTTTAGGACGAGACATCAACCGATTCTACGTTAGTCATTGAGCGGGTAGGGTTAAAGGTGTTACCAAGGCCAGCACCACCGTACATGCCATCGTAGGTGTAGTTTGCGCCTAAACCACGGATCACTAAGTTATCACCAATGCCATAATTATTACCCGCCTGCGTTACACCGCTGATGTTACGTACCAAATCTTGTAAATTTGTGGCGCCTTGTGAATTTATAAGCGCTTGATCAACCACCACCACGGGGGCTGGTGTTTCCATTAAGGTCATGTTTGATTTTGTCGCAAGACCAGACTCAAGCACCACGCGATTTTGTTTGTCGTAGACGGTAATCCGTTCAACATCGTTTAAATCATTAGCGTTAACTGAAAAAGCGCTGATACAAGCAAGGGTTAAAACAGAGTATTTGTAAGTTGTCATTATAGAAAAGAAGTTAAAAATTTTCGGTAATGATAATGCGAGTGGTTTTCATTTCAAGTGTTATTTATCTAAAATGGGTAAATAATCGGTTTAGATACAATCAAATAACATTTTATAAATGGTTGGTTAACTTTTCGCTGGTAACAACAAGGAGAGGTGCTGGTTTCAATAAAATGAAACCAGCAAATTGGTGATTACTTATAAACAATGCCGTCTTTCATAACAAATTGCACGTTTTCAAGTACGGCAATGTCTTCAAGAGGGTTTCCTTTTACGGCGATAATATCGGCTAAAAAGCCATTTTTAATTTGGCCAAGTTTATCATCAACTTTCAGTAGCTTAGCACTATTAATGGTTGCTGATTGCAGTGCTTGTAATGGTGTCATACCAAATTCAACCATACGTGAAAACTGCTTCGCGTTATCGCCATGTGGGTAAATTGCAGCGTCGGTGCCGAACACCATGTTCACACCCGCTTTAACGGCGCGACTAAAGCTCTCACGTTGTTTTTTAGATACTTGACGCTCTTTATTTAGGTTTTCTTCATCAACACCGTTTTGCTCGCCAAAGGTCAGCGTGTATTCGGTATTATAAATATCCATTGAGAACCACGTACCGTGTTTTTTTGCAAGCTTAATTGCTTCGTCATCCACAAAGCTTACGTGTTCTACACTATCAACACCCGCTACAATGGCAGCTTTAATACCACTGGTGCCGTGAGCATGGGCAGCTACGGTTAAACCGCGCAAATGAGCTTCATCAACAATTGCATTCATTTCATCTTGCGTATATTGCTGAATACCCACTTTAGTACCTTTAGAGAAAACACCACCTGTGGCACAAAATTTAATGGCATTCGCACCGTATTTAATGTTTTCACGTACCTTAGCTCGGGCAGACCAAGGACCATCTGCAACACCTTCTGCGGTGTATTTCATTTCAGGTGGTAAACGGTTGTTATCACAATGGCCGCCAGTAACCCCGAGTGATGGGCCCGCAGCCCAAATACGTGGTCCGACAATATCACCTTCGTTAATACCGTCGCGCACCGCAATAACGCTATACCCTTCTGCGCCTAAGTTACGTAATGAAGTAAAACCAGCATACAGTGTTTTTTCGGCAAAATGGGCGGCTTTAATCGCTTTGCGCGGCACTGATTGACCAATTCGTGCACTACGAGGCACTGTAGGGTCGCTGGTCAAATGTACATGCATGTCCATTAAACCAGGCACAAGTGTGAGTTCTAATAATTGAATATGCTTATCGCCATCTTTTAAGCTAGGCTGTGTATTCGTCTGCACAGCCGTTATCTGACCATTTTCTATACTGATTAGTGGTGATTTAATCAATTTTCCTGAATTTACATCGACCATGGCTTTTGCCGATACGTAGGTTGTGGCGTAGGTATTTACAGAGGCTAAGCAGGCAAGACCTAAGCTAATCGCGAGAACTGTTTTTTTCATTTTTATTCAATATTGGTAAGTCGAAGTTTCACTTTACCAATCACGTTAGTGTGTGTAAATAAAGTGCGATAAGTTGCAGCGATACTTGCTAAACAGGGCGCTAAACCCGCATAATTTACGGGTACTTAATTTAAGGGCAGGGAAAGAATGAAAAACATAAAATTAGCACTACTTAGTTCAGCAGTGATGCTCGCATTAATGGGTTGTAATGAATCAACGCCAAAAAGCGAAACAACACCTACAACAGCAGCACAACCATCTGTAAAAACAGAATCAGCCAGCGCACAGCTGGATACATTACTGACCAATTATTTTGAAGACGGTTTACAATTCAACCCGATTGGTGGCACTTATATTGGCCGAAACGAGTTTAACGACGATTTTATTGCTCCGATCAATGAAGCCAATCGCAATGAGCAGCTTAACTTCATTAAAGAATATAAAAACAAACTGGCAAATATTGATAAGGCACAATTAACAGGCCAGTCTTTACTAAGCTATGAAATACTCGCTCGAGACTTGGATTTGGCTATTGAAGGGTCACAATTCCCAAGTCACTTAATGCCCATAAATCAAATGGGCGGCGCGCATAACACTTTTGCCGCGTTAGGGTCTGGGCAAAGCGCACAGCCTTTTAATACCGTTGAAGACTATAAAGCATTTGAAAAACGTGCAGATGGCTTTATCGCTTGGTTAGAGAGCGTTGAGCAATCAATGCGCCAAGGCATGAAAGACAAGGTGGTACTTCCTAAACCGCTTGCTGAAAAACTATTACCACAATTTCAAACACATATCGTAGAAAAACCAGAAGAGTCATTATTCTGGGGGCCGATTGCTCAGTTACCTGAGTCATTCAGCGACGAACAAAAAGAAGAGCTGACAAGTGCATACACCGCGATGATCAGTGAGCGTTTAGTGCCTGCGTATCAAAAAATGGCTGATTTCTTAGCGAACGAGTATATTCCAAACGCACGAGAAAGTATTGGTTACAGCGACTTACCAAATGGTAAAGCATGGTATGAGTATCAAATTAAGCAGCATACAACACTGAGCCTAAACGCTGATGAAATTCATGACATTGGTTTAAGTGAAGTATCACGCATTTTATCTGAGATGAAAAAAGTAAAAGAAGCCGTTGGTTTTGAAGGGGATTTAAAAGCGTTTTTTGAACACCTACGAACCTCTGATGAGTTTTACTACGACACCCCAGAAGCGCTGATTGCGGCTTATGAAGAAGTGAAAGAAAAAATTGACGCAAAGCTGCCGCAAATGTTTGATATTGCGCCGAAAGCGCCTTACGTTGTAAAAGCCGTTGAAGATTTCCGCGCAGAATCTGCTGCGGGGGCATCGTATCAATCACCTGCACCAGATGGCTCACGTCCGGGTATTTTTTACATCAATACGTTTAACTTAAAAGCACAGCCTAAGTTTTTACTTGAAACCTTATCAATTCATGAAGCGGCACCAGGACATCATTTCCAAATTGCGCTTCAACAAGAAATTGAAGGCTTACCGCTGTTTCGTAAATTTGGTGGGTACACCGTGTTTGCTGAGGGCTGGGCACTTTATGCAGAAAGCCTAGGTAAAGAGTTAGGTTTATTTACCGACCCTTACATGTGGTATGGCCGTTTATCTGACGAACAACTGCGAGCAATGCGCTTAGTACTCGACACGGGTTTCCACGCAAAAGGCTGGACTCGTCAGCAAGGTATTGATTACATGCTTGCGAATTCGTCGATGGCTGAAAGTGATATTATCGCTGAGGTTGAGCGCTATATCGCATGGCCAGGCCAAGCACTGTCTTACAAGTTAGGTCAGTTTAAAATTCAAGAACTACGCGATTATTGTAAGAAAGAACTGGGTGATAAGTTCGATATTAAAGCGTTCCATACGCAAATTCTGATCGATGGTGCATTACCGATGCCGATTCTTGAAGAGAAAATTAAGCGTTGGGTTAGCGAGCAAAAGTAATAGCTCTAGCACTCTAAACTTTGCGCGCATGCTGGCTTTAAGCTAGAATGCGCGCTGTTAGGGGCTTTGAGTAATACCATGTTAGAAGATAAATTTTGGCTTAAGCGCTCGCTTGAGCAAATGTCACGAGAAGAATGGGAAGCCATTTGTGACGGCTGTGGTAAATGTTGTTTAAACACATTTATTGACAGCGAAGACGAAGATGAATTCGCCGCAACAGATCAACTTCGCGAAGGTGAAGAGCTTATTTTCACGAATATCGTATGCCAATACCTTGATAACGATACCTGTGGCTGTAGTGAGTATGCTAATCGTCAAACTCTCGTGCCTTCATGTGTAAAGCTCACCAAAGAAAACCTAAAAGATATCTTCTTTATGCCTCAAAGTTGCAGCTACCGTCGTTTGCATGAAGGCCGTGGTCTTGCGTCTTGGCACCCATTGCTCCATGGTGGTAGCAAAGAAATGATGCACCAATTAGGTATTTCGGTGCGTGATAAAACGATAAAAGACTGTCATGTTGACCTCGACGACTTTGATTTATATGTTGCTGAATGGCCAACCATGGACATCGATTAATGACTACGCTAAAAGCATCGATTGGCCTTATAAACCCCAAAAGCCCAACCAACGTTGGCGGTGTATTACGCGCCGCAGGATGTTACGACGCCCAGCAGGTTTTTTTTACCGGCAGCCGTTATCTGCGTGCGAATAAGTACCACACTGATACCAAAAATGTGCTTGAGCATATCCCACTGACGCAAGTTGAAAGCCTTGAGCAAGCGAAGCCAGAAGGCGCAACAACGGTCGTTATAGAGCTTGTAGAAGGCGCCACGCCATTACCCGAATTTAAGCACCCAGAAAATGCGTTTTATGTGTTTGGACCCGAAGATGGTTCGGTCAGTAAAGACGTGCTGACATGGTGTGATGAAGTGGTTTATGTGCCTACCATTGGCTGCATGAATTTAGCTGCTACGTGTAATGTTGTGCTGTATGACAGGTTAGCCAAACTGGGTGGCATTGAAAGCTCAGACACGACTATTTTTAGCAGCCGCGATACTAATAACTCTTTAAAATGGCAGCAACAAAAAGAGCGCTAATGCGCTCTTCTCATTTATCAGTTTAAGCGATTACTTTTTAGTAATTTGTACGTTACTTTCAAGTCCTATGCCGTTGTCAGTAATGTCTGTGGCAAAATAGACACCTACGGGTTGGTCACGCAGGGCTTCAAGTTCAGCCATTTCTTCATTGGTTAACTGACCTGTTGCAGCAATCGTATCAAGTAACGGTAAAAGGATTTTTTGGATATCAAACGCCATATTCACAAACCCATTTTTTGTGACACTTTGCGCGTCTAATTCGTTTGCAATACGGGCTGATTGATCACCCGTGAAAATCACGATGTGATTACCTTTCATCGCCATTTTAATGTCAAAATTAAGCGGGACAGGCGAAGGAATATATTCATTAATGACTACAGCATCACCATTGGCCGGCAGTTTTATATTTGCAAGTGGTGGAACAAACCCCTGCGCAATTGAATATAAACCGTGTGCATCAGTGGCTGATAAAGTCACTAGGGCATCGAGGCTTTCAACTTGTGGGCCTTGAGTGTCATCAAGCGTAAATTTGGCATCTTGTACGCTTAAACTCATTCCTTGAACGCCATTTGCAAAACCCGAGACCATAGCAAGCCCCGCAGTGCTGACATCACGCATTTCATTTTGTAGAGCGACAATCGGGCCACACTTAAATTCGGCTGACTTCAATGCGCCAGTCAATGTATTGGCGAGTGGCAGTACTTTTGCAACATCAATCCCGTAAGCAACACTGAGCATTTGACCATCAAGCTGTGTGGTGTGTTTTGGCACAAAGCCACGCACGGCCTGCAGAGTATTTAGTAAGTCTTGGTCGGTACTTTGTAATACGGCTTTAACATCGAAATCGGCATAATCAGCTGTAATACGCGATTTTGTGGTACCCGATACGGTTGCGGGCCATTTTTGAGCAATGTAAGCGATATCAGCTTGACACTCGGGTGTTGAAATTGCGTCAAATGCATTGGCTTGTTGGGCTTTGTTGAGTAGTTCTGTGAGCATTTGGTGCAAACGCGAGTCTTCTTTACCCGTAATTGCATTGGCAATATGTTGGTGATCAACATAGCCAACTGAGTTGCCATCAAGTGAAAAAGTGCTAATTAACTCAGGCAGCTTTTTAGTATCAGCGAGTGACTTAGCTGGTTTTTCTATTCCAAGGGCAATGCGTAAGTCTTGATTGTTCGAAAGAGGGGTTGCTAGAGTTAATGTCGCCCAGTTGTTATGCGTCGACGCAATCAGGTCGATATTATCTAAGCCTTCAAGGCTAATGTTAAACCGTGTGTAGTCTACACCATCAAGTGTTTCGCTTGTGTAAGCAATACCTGCTTCGTCGGCAGATTGCTTAATGCTATTAATAATACTGCTTTGGTCAGCGACTTCAAAACGAACAATTGGCATTAAACCTTGCGCATACATCATTCCTTTATAGTCATCGCCAAACCCCCACATTGATTTAAACGCATCATAAGAGCTTAAAGACTGTTGATACTTTTCCATTAACGAAGCAAGAAACACAGCGTTTGGATCGCTGGTTTGTTTTAGCTCAGCAATAATAGGGGTGAAGTCGTTGGTGCCTTTCATTGCATCAGGCATAAGTGCAAAGTATTTGCTATACGGGAATGGCTTTAATTGCCCGTAAAACACGGCAGTATCTGCTGGCACATAGGCAAGCTCAGGTAAATCTACATCAACACTGGCTTTATTTTGTGAATACAACACCGCACCTGCAACAATTGCAACAGCACCAACAGCAAGAAGCTTATTATTCATAGCTTGAATTCCTTTTTCTTTAATTAGTTAAAAAACATACCATGATTACAAACCCTTCACCATATTTGCTTAATCAACAATGATAAGATTTTTGTAACAGGGTAATTCAACGCAAATCGCTGTATTACCTGTAAAGCTATGCGATAAAAGAAATAATAAAAATAATGAATGGAGAAGGTGTTTTGCAGGGTATTAATTTAATTAAATCAACAGCTGCTGCTGTTATAAGTGCAATTTTAGTGGGGTGCAGTACAAACCCATTACCCCTAGACCCTGTTATTGGTGACACAGGACTAGCGCTATCAGAGATTGCTATTAAGACTGATGTAACACATTACGATTTAGCACTTGAAGTCATACCAAATAAGAAACGATTAAAGGGGCTATCAAAAACCGACTTTACAATTTTAGCACCCACTCAGTTTGTCGAACTTAAACTGGATAGCCGATTTACTATTACCGCGATTACCTCACAAGATAAGCCACTTAACTTTAAACGCAATCAAGGTGTGATCACCATTGATTTAGGTGAACAAAAAGCGCCAGGGAGTGTCGCTACTGTGTCCGTTGCTTATGAAGGGCAACCACACATTGCTAAAAATGCACCATGGGATGGGGGTTTTGTTTTTTCACAAACCGAATCGGGTGAGCCATGGATTGCAACGGCAGTGCAAGGGGAAGGGTGTGACTTGTTCTGGCCTTGCAAAGATCATTTTGCAGACAAAGCCGATAGCATGCGTATTCGTTTAACTGTGCCAAATGGTTTAAGTGCAGTGAGTAATGGTGTACTGCAAAATATCACGCAACTGAGTGATAATAAGCAACAATTCGATTGGTTATTATCGGTGCCAGCAAGTGATTACAATATTGCGATTAATATTGGGCCCTATACGCGTATTCAAACAGAGTATACCAGTGTGAATGGCGCGACGGTGCCTATTGAGTTTTGGTCTCTCACACAAAATGAGCAAAAAGCACGCGAGCTTATCGACAATGATTTACGCCAGCAGGTGACGTTTTTTGAGAAAATGCTCGGACCCTATCCTTGGGGCGGTGAAAAGTTAGGCTTTGTTGAAACGCCACACTTAGGCATGGAGCATCAAACAGTCAATGCGTATGGCAAAAAGTATGCGCGTGATCCCAATGGATATGATTGGTTATTACAGCATGAGCTTGCCCATGAATGGTTTGGCAATTTAATGACCCACGAAAAGCTTAATGATGCATGGCTTCATGAGGGGTTTGGTTTTTATATGCAACCCAGTTACAGCTTATATAAATTTGGTGACGCAGCCTACAATCACAGTATGTATAAAGCCTATTTAGGTCTTAAAAACTGTGCGCCAGTTGTGCTTGAAGGTCAAATTACATCTGACCAAGCGTTTAACTCTGATATTTATGGTAAGGGTGGCTGGACACTGCATACTCTTCGCTGGCTTGTGGGTGAAGATGTATTTTGGCAAGCAACACGAGAGCTGCTTTACGGTGTGAATAACACCGCATCGTTAAGCTACCCAATTGCGCCTCGTTATCGCAACACCGACGAGTTTATTAGCATTGTTAATCGTTTAACAGGTAAAGACTATCAATGGTTTTTTGATGTGTATCTAAAGCAGGCTGAATTACCTGAGCTTGAAGTAACACAAACACCACATAACATTACGTTAAGTTGGAATACAGCCTCGTTAAAAGGGAATAAGTTTCCGATGCCGATCCCTGTGGAAATTAATGGAGAGTCGAACACCTATTACCCTAAAGAGGGTCGTATAAATATTGCCATTCAGCAAGGAGACCATGTTGTTATTGATCCGCAAATGAAAGTGCTTAGATATTTACCGATTATAGAAAAATGCTCGAATGAAGAGTCAAAGTTGTAACGAAGAAAATGAACACGGCATGTGTGATTGCCGTGTTCACTGTTAATTTAGGCTAAGTCTGCTGCACTTGGCAATGATGCAAATGCGCCATAGCGACTCACTGCAAAAGCGCCCGCTTTGGCGGCGTAAGCAATCGTCTCTTCGATATTGCTTTGCGTTTGGCAAAACTCTTTAAAACGTTGCTTATTTTCACAGTGCTGGCCAATCTTTGACAGCATACCGCCAATAAAGGCATCGCCTGCGGCAGTGGTATCAACTACGTTGGTGGCTGGTGGGCTTACTTGGCCTTTAAAATCAGCGTGATAAACGTTAATTGCTTCACCGCCATTGGTAACGAGCAAACAGGTTACACCTGCCTTTAAAATGGTATCAATGGTATGTTCAAGTGGCATTGCCTGATGACTTTTTTGATTTAGAAACTCAAGTTCTTCAAATGAAAGTTTTACGATATCTGACAAAGAGATAACATGCCACATTCTATCTAGCGTATGGCGCATGCTTGGCCACAGGTTTTCGCGCAAATTCATGTCAAAACTACAAATTGCACCGGCTTTTTTCGCCTGAGTAAGGCCGTAAATCGTTGTTTGATAGATGTTGTGCTCAGTAAGGCTGTTACTACATACATGCATAATGGCATGTTCAGCAAACATCGAACTGTTAAAGTCATCTACCCGATAAAGTAAATCGGCCGCGGGTGGGCGATAAAAGCTAAATGAACGTTCGCCGCTTTCATCTAGTGAAACAAAGGCGAGTGCTGTTTTAGCGGCATCGGTAAATTGGCAATAATCGGTGTTAACGCCATGCTGTGCCAGCTCATCTTTTATAAAGTGTCCAAACATATCATCGCCAAGCATGCCACAAAAACTGGTTTTTAATCCTAGCTTTGCTGCTGCAACAGCCACGTTAGCAGGCGCACCACCTGCATATTTGGTAAATGATTCAGGCTGTTTGCCGTCAGACAAAAAGTCAATTAGCGCTTCGCCAAAACACACTAAGCTCATTATGTATTCCTCAATGTTATTACTTTTAATACTTCGTAGCAGGCACCCATTGTGTGGTAATCGGTTTTTCCCGCAGGTGATTTTTCGTCACTGTATGCCTGATTGTTTGCTGATAAAATTCTAAACCATGCCCCATACTGATGATCTACCATATGTTGCCAACTGTATTGCCAAATTTTCTCATACCAAAGCCAATATGTATCATCGTGTGTAGCATCAGCGAGTAGGGCGGCAGCGGCCAATGATTCGGCCTGAACCCAAAAGTATTTATCGCTGTCGCAAATCTGTTTATCTGGCGCAAAACCATAAAAAATACCACCGTGCTCGTTATCCCATGCAATAGCCAATGTGTCATCAAATAACGTTTTAGCCCGCTCAACTAGCCAAGGTAATTCAACATGGCGATTTAAAATCAGTAACAGTTTAGCCCATTCAGTTTGGTGGCCTGGTTGAAAGCCCCACGGTCTAAATAAATGGCGAGGGTCATCTTTATTGTAATCAAAGTCGAGCTGCCAATCTTGATGGTAATGCTCCCACACAAACTGCTGACTTTTTGCCGCCAACTTTAGTGTGAATGTCTGTGCTAACAGCAGCGCGCGGTCTAAATAGTGGCGCTGATTAGTGGCTTCAAAACACATCAAAAGTGCTTCGCATAGGTGCATATTGGCATTTTGACCGCGGTAAGTGTCGGCTTGACTAAAATCGGCAGTGTATTCGTCTAAATAGGCATTATTTTTGGCATCAAAATAATGGGTTTCAAGTAAATTCCATACTTGCGAAATGGTATTTTCACACTCGCTGATGCCAGCTTTTAATGCGACTGCATTTGCAAGCAGTACAAACGCAAGGCCATAGCAATGATTCGTGTCATCTAAAATGGTGACCTTGCCTTCGTTGGTTTGTTTTAACAGCCACGCATACCCCCCAGATTTTTGCTTATGCACACGCTCAAGGTGGGCTAAGCCATGGTGCGTTAGTCTGAGGTATTCAGGCTCTTTTAAATGCAAATAGGCCATTGCATAATTAAAAACAAAGCGAGTACTGGACACCAAATGACGGGTTTCTTTGTCATAAATCTGACCGTCATCTTTAAAAAATTGATAGAAGCCACCACAACCATTTGCTGAATTATCAACACAATGCGGATGATAAAAAGCGAGCGTGTCTTTTATGTGCTGCTTTAAGAAATCAGGGCTTTTAAAATCGACAGTATGCATGCTGCCTCCGGTGGTTTTCTTGATTAAAGCAACTATAGCAGGAAATAAATATTTTGGAACGTTCCTATTAAATCTTTGTGCTATTTTTACTTCAATGTGTAGAATCAAGCGTAACTTGTTAACGGAGTGAAAACCACGTGAGTGAAATTAATACAAACCAATCGTTTGTCGCTGAGGGGCCGCAGCAAAATAAAAACTACCTGCTTCCCTTAACGGCAATGACGACCCTGTTCTTTTTATGGGGTTTTATTACAGTTTTAAATGATGTGTTGATCCCGCGCTTAAAAGGCGTCTTTGATTTAACCTATACCGAAGCAATGCTGGTACAGTTTTGCTTCTTTGGCGCCTACTTTATAGTGTCGTTACCAGCCGGTATGTTGGTGAAAAAATTGGGTTATAAGAACGGGGTTCTAACCGGTTTAATCGTTGCGTCAATTGGCTGTATGTTGTTTTACCCTGCTGTTGTAGTGCATGAGTATTGGCTATTTTTAGGTGCGCTTTTTGTACTAGCTGCAGGCATTACAGTGTTACAAGTATCAGCAAATCCTTATGTTGTCGCATTGGGACCTGAGAAAACAGCATCATCTCGCTTAAACCTTGCGCAAGCGCTCAATTCATTAGGCACAACGGTTGGCCCTTATGTTGGGGGGATCTTATTTTTTGGTACCGCGGGCTCATTGGCGGCAAACGCTGCAACGGCTGAGTCTGTTAAGGTTCCATATTTAATGCTAGCAGCAGCGCTGTTAACGATTGCTGTGGTATTTGCGTTCTTTAAATTACCTGTCATTGCCGAGCACACAGAAGAGCAAGACTGCAAAGCAAAAAATCATAGCCTAAAAGAAGCCCCTCATTTAATTATGGGAGTCGTGGGAATTTTTTGTTACGTGGGTGCAGAGGTGTCAATTGGTAGTTTCTTAGTTAATTACTTTGGTGAAGCACATATTGCGGGGCTTGAAGAGCATGCAGCCGCAAGTTTAATTGCGTACTACTGGGGTGGTGCGATGGTGGGCCGCTTTATCGGTTCTGCGGCATTGCAAAAAATAGCCCCTTCTAAAGCGCTGTTCTTTAACGCCATGATGGTTATTGTATTGTTACTTGTGACAATTTTCACAGAAGGTAATGTGGCACTGTACTCTGTGTTGGCGATTGGTTTATTTAACTCAATTATGTTCCCAACCATATTTTCAGTTGCCATTGAAAGCCTAGGTTCATTAACGAGTAAAGGCTCTGGTTGGTTATGTTTAGCCATTGTTGGTGGGGCGCTTGTGCCTTTAGTGCAAGGTGTTGTTGCCGATACCGTTAGTATTCAACAAAGCTTCTTCGTTCCAGTGATTTGCTATGCGTTTATTGCCTGGTATGGCTTGAATGTTGTGCGTCTTGCCGACACGTGGAAAAAACGAATAGGTTAAAGCGGCCTCTTTTTAATGAAAACCCTGCGTTTAAGACGCGGGGTTTTTTTATGCCTGATTACCTTAGCCGTATGATTTTATGAATACGTATTCAGTGATACGTGAACACGCACGGCATAGGAACGTTCCAATAGAAGTGTTGAACTGTGCTGTTGCAATTTGATGTTTGGTTTTCATTATGAGTACACAGAAAGTAATCGATTTTCGTGAAGAAGTGGTTTTAAAAAGCGACGTTTTTATGGTTTTAAGCTAAATTTATAAGACAAAGTGATTTTATTTTGTTAAAAATAAACGGCTAACAACGAAAATAACAACAAATAGGGTTGCCATGCAAAGCACGCTTAAATTTACCACCAAAGTCACCGTAGCTGCGTCATTAGTATTAGTGATAGTGCTGGGTTTATTCACAATTAATAATTTTATCTCAATGCGAAGCCAAACGCAGGAGCAGCTATCTTTAGTTCTGCAAGAGATCTCTCAATCGGTGTCACAAAATATTGCTAACTGGCTTAATGCCAAACTAGCCATCGTGTCTTCTGTGGCTGATACCTACCAATTAGGTGACAGCAAAGCGTTGACCTTAACCCAGCTTAGTACGGCAGACAAAGCGGGCAATTTTAAAAATACGTACATTGGTATTTCAGATGGAACGTTTGTACTTAATGATCAATCTGTTGTATTACCGCCAGACTACGACGCAACAACACGCCCTTGGTATAAGCTTGTTGAAAACAAAACGAATACGGCTTTCACCGCGCCATATATTGATGTAACCACAAACGAATTAACTATTTCGGCTGTCGCGCCAATGCAATCAAATGGTGTATTTAGTGGCGTTGCTGGCGCTGATATCGATATGAAAACCATCACTAAAATCGTTAACGAAATTGACTTTTTAGGGTTTGGTTATGGCTTTTTACTGGATAGTGAAGGACGTATTTTAAGTCATCCCGACACGAAATATAATGATAAAAATATGCGTGACTTGTTTGGCAAAAATCTATCTTTACAGTCAGAGTTTGTTGAAGTGCAAGTTGCGGGCTCAGATAAGCTAGTGTCGTTTACTAAAATAAAAGGCATTAAGAATGTTGATTGGTACTTAGGTGTGGTGATCAACGAAGAGATAGCGTATTCGTCAGTGGCGTCATTTAGAAATATGGCGGCTGTTTACATGCTTATTGGGATTGTTGCGATTGTACTGATGATGCAATTTTTATTGCGTTATTTAATGCGCCCGATGCAGCGCTTAAGCGATGCAATTAAAGACATTGCTCAAGGCGAGGGCGATTTAACACGTCGTCTTGAAATCGAGAATAACGATGAATTTGGCGAATTGAGTCATTACTTCAATGCCTTTATAGAAAAAATTCATAGCTCAATTGAACAAGTAAAAAGTACCACGGTTGAGCTGGAGCGATTAGTTGAAAGCTTAGTAAATCAAACTCAAGGCACACTCGCTATGTACGCTGATCAAACGAAGCGTACAGATAATGTGGCTACGGCAATTAATGAGTTAACTTCAAGTGCAGTCGAAATATCAAACAGTGCTAGTAATGCCTCTAAATTAGCGACAAGTGCAAATAGCCAGTCGCTGCAAAGTCAGTCTGCACTCGCGGACAACTTAAATGCAATTAATGCACTGTCACGTAACATGGAGCAAGCACAAAAAACCATTAATAGCTTAGATGCTCACACGGTCAGTATCGGCCAAGTACTCGAAGTGATTAAAGGGGTAAGCGAGCAAACAAATCTACTTGCTTTAAATGCCGCAATAGAGGCTGCCCGAGCGGGTGAAGCGGGTCGAGGGTTTGCCGTTGTTGCAGACGAAGTACGTCAGCTTGCTCATCGTACACAACAATCAACACAAGAGATCGAAGACACCATAACGCAGTTACAACAGGGCTCGGCGTCAGCAGTTGAAGTAATGACTGCCAGTATTAAAGACAGCGAGAAAAGCGTTGAACAAGCGCATATTGCGGGTGACAAAATGGCCGAGGTTACACAGGCAATCGAGTCAATAGATGAAGTAAATCACAGTGTTGCAAATGCAACAACCGAGCAAAATCATGTTATTCAAAGCTTAGATAGTGATATTCATTCAATAAGTGAGTTGTCTAACCAAGGGCAAAGTAACTTAAACAATACCCTCAATGAGTGCACTAAACTTAAAGCGCAGTTTTATGAACTTGAAAAGCTCGTTCTGAAGTTTAAAGTATAAAGGTATTCTCACTTTTGGATCAAAACTGGCTTAGTGCCATTACCTTAAAAAGTGTCGACACGGCGGACAAACAACGCCGTGCCTTCACGTTATTTACCATGGCCTTTTTTGCCATAGCATTAATTACCACATTACTCATTTTAAACTATCAGGTGTATGCCTTACCGCTTACGGTGATGCTGCTAATAAGCGATATAGCCATCGTCGGGTGTTTGCTTTATTACTTTCGAACGGGAAATCTTACTGCAATCGCCTGCATTATCTTATTAATTATTATGCTGTTGTGTATCTCACTGGTGTATACCGGAGGTAAAGAAAATACAGCATTGTATTGGCTAATGTTTTATCCGGTTGTTGCCTATGTAACGCTAGGGCTTAAAGTGGGTAGTGTATTCGTGGCCATTATGTACTTAAGCACTACACTTTTGTTGTTTGGTGCTGATGTTGGTCAGGTAAGCTATGGTCATGTTGAAATGACACGATTTTTGGCCTCATTCACATTGGTTATTTTGTTCTCTGGGATCAGTGAATTTTTCCGTCAAAAAAGCCATCAAAAAATTGCTGATATTACCCTTATTGAAAAACGTGACGCTTTAACCGACCCACTCACTGGGCTTGCCAATCGTCGCTATATTTATGAGCATATTTGTCCACGCTTAGAATCGGATGCACAAAGTCATTTACCCATGTCGATATTGTTAATTGATCTAGATAACTTTAAATTAGTTAATGATACTTACGGCCATGATTTTGGCGATCAGGTTTTGATTGCCTTTACGTCTATGCTTTTCGATAAGCTACGCACGACAGATATAAAAGCACGCTATGGAGGAGAAGAATTTATAATTTTATTACCCAATACCGAGCTTAAAACAGCCCATCGCGTTGCTGAAAAATTATGTGCCCATGTTGCCGATAAGCGTATAGCTTATGATGTGGGAATGGCAGTGTCTATTACCTGTAGTATTGGTATCGCGAGCTTAAATCACGCCAGTCAGTTTAGTAAGGCTGTTAAGCGAGCCGATGATAATCTTTACAAGGCTAAAATGGCAGGGCGCAATACTGTTGTATCCAATAAACAAGAAGACGAGTAAATGGCCAGATTAATATATGTTTACGACCCAATGTGCAGTTGGTGTTGGGGGTACAGAGAAACGTGGTTAAAACTGCAGGCTGCGTTCACCGATAAACTCAGCATTGAGTATAAAGTAGGGGGGCTTGCACCTGATAGCGATGAGCCAATGCCTTTAGACATGCAGCAATTTTTACAGCAAACATGGCATCGAATTGAGCAGCAGCTTGGTACGAAATTTAATCATGATTTTTGGCATACAGCTCAACCACGCCGCTCTACCTATCCAGCATGTCGTGCGGTGCTTGTTGCAAGGCAACACGTTAAAGAGCCCGAAATGCTCTATGCCATTCAAAAAGCCTACTACTTAAACGCACAAAACCCATCTGACATAAGCACCCTTGCTAATCTCGCAGAGCAAATAGGCTTAGATAAAACAGCCTTTATTAATGATATTCAAAGTGATGCTATCAATGTGTTATTAATGGCTGAAATAAACGCAGCGCGTTCACTGCCAATCCAAGGCTTTCCTTCTTTAGTGCTCGAAAATAAAGGGGAGTACCATGTAATCCCAGTTAATTACCTTGATTGGGAAGCCAGTTATCAGCAGATCCTTTCGCTTATATAGTCTCAAAGCCAGCTCTTTTGTTTTTTAAGAGGGGGGTCATTTAACGAGGGGGAGTAGGAAAATTTCATATCACTTTTTTGACTAATTATTTATTAGAGTAATCATTTATTTGAGTAATATTGAAACATTCTTCTATTGTTATGGTTTGAGCGCTTGCATAGTTAAAATAACGACCCAATCACTCGTTTTGTGAGTATGGAAAAAGAAGAGCAACCAACTTTTTATATATAGTAATTGGTTAATAACTTTGTTAATAATAAGTCTTTAAGATAATTGAGCTTCAGCGTGGTATAAAAATGACCGACTAGCTCGATATATACCTGTTAGGTATTTAGGAGAATCACGGAATGATCGAAGCAAGTTGTCATTGTGGCAATATTAAAATAGCGGTTCCTGAAATCACGGATACGGTTACAAGTTGTAATTGTTCTGCTTGCAGTAAGTATGCATCATTATGGGCTTACTTTTCACCCAAAGACGTTAAATTTACTACGATAGATAATTCTATTGCTTCATATTCTTGGGGTGATAAAACCATTGAATTTCATCATTGTAATAACTGCGGTTGTTTAACTCATTACACACCAACAGAACTTGGCAATAAAGATAAAATGGCTGTCAATTTTCGTTTAGTAAATGCAAATATTCTTAACGCCCTTAAAATTAGATATTTTGACGGCGCAGACACATGGAAAGAAATAAAGCAGTAAATGCCTAACAAGGCATTCTAAGTTGGACAAATTGTCGTGAACTTTTTGTTCGTGTCTTGCCTATTTTAGCTAACAGCAATTTGCCGCTTAAAATGGCGTTAACCTTATCAATAATATGTATTTGATTATGCGAAATTTTTATAAAATCCATCTGCTAACAACACTTTTATTTGGAGTGTTATCATTCAAAACACTTGGCCAAGACCAATCAGCTACCTATGAAATAATTAATCTTGCTGATGATTTTTATTCTGTATATCAGTCAAGCAAAACGTTATCCCCTGAAAAGAGAGCAGAGCAGTTTTCACAATATTTCACCTCTCAGTTTGAGCCTTTCTATAGTAATAAGAGCTTTGTTAAATCTATTGAAAGTTTCAGTGAGATAGAAGATGTATACTTATTAAAAAACAGAGAGTTATCTAAAAATTTAAATGGTAGCATGGACTCGTTTATTGCTACTTTTGAAGATTTTAAATCTGAAACACCAATATATATACTCCATTCGCTCGGTGGCTTTAATGGGGCAACACGTGATTTGAATGGCAAATCTTACTTAATGTTTGGTGTAGATCTGATGGCTAAATACCATAACTGGAAGAATGACACCCCATTTTTTCATCATGAGCTATTTCATGTTTACCATGAAAACTTTTTTCAATGTAATGATGAACTCTGGTGCTCGCTATGGACTGAGGGCTTAGCAACGTACGTGTCACACCAGTTGAATTCGTCTGCGAGTAATGATGAATTGATGCTAAACATACCTGAAAATATGATTAAAAATGTCCGTTCTAGACTGCGTTATTCGCTGACTGATCTTAAGGGAAAATTTTACTCGAAAAATCCTGAAACATACTCTTCATTCTTCAGTTTCAGAAAAGATGAAACAAATTTGCCATACCGCAGAGGTTATTACCTAGGCTACATTTTAGCCAAAGAAATAGGCAAAGATTACAGTTTAGAAGAGTTGGCAAAAATGGAGAAAAAGACTGTAGAGCTATTATTACTAAAAGCACTTGATTCATTAATCGAATTGCAAGGCTAACAAATAGTTAAACTGGGTCTTAAAACAGTTTATTTTGAGTGTCTTACTATTCTAACAAACTATTTTAAGCCCGTTAATGTTGGGTTATTGATTATAGACTCAACGCGTTCCTGACCTTTGACCGAGATATATTACTCGTCTTTGCCCCTAAATGAGCTAATGTAAATGCTCTAAAGATCTGCTTTGAGCGAAGCAGTCAATCAAAAGTTTTGATGTCTGAAGTCAAGATTTGATCCTCGTTGGCTTTTTCAAAACGAATGGGCACGAGCTTTTGTAATAGTGGCAACACAAGCAAAGGCTCAGAGCGATTATCAATACAAACAACGGCATTTGCACTACTCAGCGCTCTCACCAATGCGTTAACAGGGGCTATATCGTCCAAAGACTCAATAAAACAATTGTCTTTCTCAAACTTACTAATATCGTCGAAATACGCATCAGGCGAAAAACAATATAACTCAAGCGGCTTAACTACCGCGTTATTGTTGTTTGATAGTTTTTTCCCTAACACGATGAGTGGATGAGCTTTTTATCCAATCCGAGCTTAAGCAAAAGCATATTTATTAAATCCATGTACTTCACTGAATACCAAATTAAAATAGCGTCATATTTTTATCGTGCATTATTAGGTACATTAAAACAATAGCTATTTTGATGAATTACCAGCGATTGCGCTATGCACTATGAGTAAGTAATTTAATCCATTCATCTGCGTTTGACACAATGAATTGATATTTATTACCATCTTTTAATATGATTTCAATTGCATCACGTGTATAAGGCAAAATACCTGCAACTTTACCAGTACACTTACTCACTTTGACAATTTCACGCTGTGCAAACATATAAGGTCCTAACCCAAATTGCGCATTAAACGGTGCAAAATGAATATCGGTGTTGGTTAGCCAAAATCTACCGTCGGCTTTGATTGTCCCTTGTTGAATCGTGGCGATTGACGATTTGATTGTTATTGCATGCATAATAGTATCTCTTGATGTAGCTCTTAATGTGTCAGTTTTGCTGCTTTTAAGTCATTATCAAGTGACGACATTTAGGCTGACTGTATTATCTTTCTCTTGGTTTGCCTACCGTTAAGTAGTGCGCCAAACCATGTATTTTTAACTAATAATAAATAACTTATTTGACCTATAAGTAATGTTACAACCACGCTAACTATAAACTTTACTAAAACAGGCAAATTAGTATTAATCAATGGCATCTGAATATAAATCAGCACTGGCACATGTATTAAATAAATCCAATATGATGCATTTGATATGCTGCGACTGAGCTTACTTTTGTGATTTAAAAAACGATGCCCAAGTAAAAACGTTATGGCGGTTAACAAAATAACACTCAGTCCTTGTGATAAAACATGCAATACATATAGCTCTCCCGCTGCGGAAAAAGACCCCGTAGTTGCGGCAGCAATCACTTCATCTAAGCTTGGCGCGGCTGGTAATAAAGAAAAATAGCCAGTCAGTGATATTGCAACACCCAAAATAAGAGGCCATAAGTACCTATGATATGACGAAATGAGCTGTTGTTTTCTATAAAGCCCTACTCCTAAACAATAAAAACTGCCGTAAAAACCATACGACCACAACTGTGGCGTGAGCTTATCGGGAGCTGGGAATGGAATAGATTGCCCCATTAATGAAAGCGTTAACACGATGGGAAGTACAACCCACATAAATAAAGGGTGAACGCTAAGCGCATCGAATTTATTACCTAATAAGTTAGTTGTTTTCAACAACCAATGAATTAAGCAAAACTGATATAAATTCCACAAAAACCATAAGTGCATAGTGCTAACAACAGGCTCTTTAATGACTTGAAACACAGCAAAAATTGGCGGTATTGGATTAGCTATATCGGCTCCAAAACTCAAGGCATGGTAGTAAATAGCAAAGCTTAGCGGTAAAAAAACAATAAAAGGCAGTAATATATGTTGACTGCGATGGCGTAAAAATCGCGCGTTGCTCGATTTATCTATTAAAAGTGCACTGCAAAACCCTGCAATAATAAAAAATAACGGCATCCGAAATAAGTGCAGCGTATGCGTAATATAATCAAATAGACCATGTGTGCTTGGGTCTGCCGTAAACCAAATATTGCTAAAGAACGGACTGTAGGCTAAAGCGGCATGAAATACTATGCCGAGCAATAGCGCGAGGCTGCGTAAATTATCAATGTAATGTAATCGACTGTCTTTATTCATTAATGTGCCCAACTAATTTTTATTAATAAAGCATAAATGATTGAGGCATAATGGCACTAGTCACAAAGCTCATAGCCCGAGCTATGACAGATGTCACTGTTTTTAAATCGCGAGTTCTGCAATAATTGCTAAAAAAATATGGTCATAGTAATGGAATCAACTATACGACATACAACCGATTGGCATTTCTCAACATTGGCATCGTGGCTTGGGGTGACATCGGCGTGTGCCTATTATGCAAACTCAGAATTAGCACTATATTTGCAAGTCATAGTAAGTGGTTCCATTTTAGCCATTTTGCTGTATGTGTTAAAACAACCCAATAAATTTGTTCACGGCGTAGCACTTGGCTATTTCCTGCTTATTTTGGTTATGATACAACTGAGTTCAACGTCCTTAGTTTTTATCCACCTAGTGATGTTTACCGCGGTTTTTAGTCCTCATTTTTCGCTTCCTAAAATACTGGCTTGCGTTGTGGCCGCCATGCTGGTGTATGGTTTAACGCATTATGCGCGCTGGGAAAATGGCATTCCTTGGATCACGTTTACAATTTGGTTTTTCTTTTGCTTGATGAATTGGTTTGTCAGTCGCCGGATTGTCGAAAGTTTAAATACACATTACCAATCCCGCCAAAACTACAAAGAGTTAAAAGCCACCCAACACATGATGGGGGTGATGCATGCAGCGCAAGAGCGACAAAAGATATCACGCGAGCTCCATGACTCACTCGGCCATAAGCTTACCGCGCTCAGCATTAATTTAGATTTTGCTAAAAGAGCAGCAAATGAAGCCACCGTTGAAACCCTCTCTCTTTGTCACCAACTTAGCCAAGAAGTATTGGCTGAGGTGCGCGAAATCGTTTCCACTCAACGCAATGACAAAACGATACTTAAACAAGCTCTTGAGGCCATTTGCGAACTAACACCTAATTTACACTGTGATCTCCAACTAAGTAAGGAGACAGAGCAGCTCCCTCAAGACTACGCCCTGTGTGTATTGCGGTTTACCCAAGAGATGATCAGCAACACCCTTAAACATACTCAAGCAAACTATTTTACTTTGCATGTAAATGTCTCCCACGTTGGCCAACACCCGCTGTTAATTGCAAAAGCGTATCATAATCAACCAGAGACTCATTTACCAAAACAAGGGAACGGATTAGCAGGATTAAATGAGCGAATGGCACAATTTAGCGGTGAATTTTCACAACACCTTGAGCAAGAAACACTGATAAATACCATGACACTACCACTAAATTTAGAAGAAAAAAGCCATGATAAAGTGCCTACTAGTTGAAGATCAGACATTAGTTCGTTTAGGCCTCGCTAATTTACTTAACCTTGATAGCGCCATTAATATCGAAGCCCAAGCTGAAGATGGCTTGCAAGCGCTTACACTATTAGCTGAGCATAGTTTTGACATTGCTTTACTCGATATGAGAATGCCGAATTTAGATGGGCTCGGCGTGCTGCAAAAAATGCGTGAAAAGGGTGATAAAACCCCTGTGCTGATCATCACCACATTTGAAGATTGTGATGTATTAGTCAAAGCCCTTAATCTAGGTGCTCGTGGGTATGTGCTTAAAAACATTGAACTTGAAGAACTCATTAGCGCTATCAAGCAGGTCGTTGCAGGTGAGCGAGTATTGCAAAGTGCGGTGACTGATTTTTTACTCAAAAAGCAACTAAGCCCTCAGCTCAGCTTAACGGACAAAGAACAAACCGTATTGCAGTGTTTGTCTTTAGGTATGCCAAACAAAGTGATTGCCAAAAAATTAGATAACTCTGAGGGGACTATTCGTAATCATGTGTCACAAATTCTTGCCAAATTAGACGTGAAAGACCGCACTCAGGCCGTTATAAAAGCCATTAATCAAAACCTAATTTAACACGCGAACAACACCAAATTACTATTTTTGATTAGGCTTAAGTGGTGCAATCAACATAAATAAGAGTAAACAAAACCAACTAATAAACAAACAGGCGACTATCCATGCGAGCTTTTCTTGGCGTTCCACTTTTTGTGACCTAGCAATGAGTATGATTGGCATAACCCAAATTTTGATTTCAGACATTAAAGATCTTCAGTGTCTGCTCATGGCACCGAACCGCCCGTCGACTCTAACTCATAACTGCCCCAAAACCACTTAACGCAAATGCTCTAGAGTCGAATTTGAACGAACTACGGCAGTAACCCAAAGCAGAACAAGAGAGCTGCCTAAAATCAATTTTTTAACCTGCTTAGTTGCTCAGGCTAGCGGCCTCTGTGCGCGTAAAAAAGATAATTGCTTATTAAGGCAAATTTAGGTGTAATGAATACATAATAAGCGCTGAGCAATGCAGGGAAAGCTTACATAACATTAGCTAAGCTGATTAAACTAGCTAAGAAAGTGAGAGCCTCCAAAAGCCTATTTTTTTATAAGTAAAGCCATAGCATAAACAACACCAACTCTGACACTCCGAGCAGGTAGCGGCTCAGTCCAATAAGCGATTATGCAACGCACACTATGTGTCGCATAAATACTAAAATGTTATATGCCAAGGAAAGCATGAAGTATCTATTCACAATTTTATTAAGCCTTACCCTTATTGCTTGTAGTGATGATGAATATCTCCGAGGCCAAGTTGAATCTTCGCTAGACGGTAAAACATATTTCGGTGTTATTGATAATAACGGTGGTAAATGCGGTCCTTTACTCTTAGATGGCAAACCTTGGGAATTGCTACTCGGTGAAGTAGCAGAAATAGTGCCTGGTGAGCATATTATCCATTGTGGAGCATCTATTAGTTTCGTTGTTCCCAAGGGCGTGGTTTTCAAATTTGATTACTGGGGGCCATAGGCATATAACAAACGCATTAATGAATGGACGGCTAAATCTTGGCTGACGCTCGTTCCTCGCTGATTTTAGCCAAGTTTAATCCGCCCATTATGCGGGCGTTATAACTACAAGGAAGCAATATGCAACAAAAGTACGATAAACGACTAATTGCTGCTGATATGCTAGAAGAAGCAATAAGTAAATTTAAGACGGCAACAAGTGACTTAGATTATATCCAATCAATACTATTAGCTGGGGCATCTATAGGTATTACCAACCCGTTGCTCTCTGAACACCAGAAGCAAACTGCCCATGAAAAGTCAGCTGAGAATGTTATACGAATACGCGAATATGGCTTGGGTCGTCAACTCAGTCCGCAAGAGCGAAAAGATGTATTTAGCGGAGCAATGAGGTTCAATAAGCAAGCTTACAATTCTTTGAAACATGCAGGTAAAGGGAACCAGCTGGCTGCATCAGATGACTTGGAGATTGAAACTGATTTTGCGGTAGAAGCCGAGGAGTTGCTTTGGGCTGCTATTGAGGATTTTAAAGGTCTACCTATTTCACCTGAATTTCTAATTGATAATGGTAAAAATGACCTTCGATTACTTATTGGGCGAAGTGACCCACTTGGCACAATACCAGAGATGTACTGTAAACCAAGAAGTAACACGCAATAGCAGTTATAACAAAGCATTTAAGACTGATTCGCAACGCTTGGCAGTTTCGCTTCGCTCACACCTTAATACGGCGTTATACATTTAGGAGAAATTATGGAAATACAATTTGGAATAGATGACGAAGTCTTTGAGCAAGAGCAAAAAGAGTTGCTCAAGAAAACTCTGAAAATCGAAGAAGCTAATGTCCAAACAGCTGTTAGCAAAATAGCGAAGGCTGCTTTGAACGAATATTTAAACATGTTGGTTGAAGGAGGAATGCCCAATCGTGCAGATGAAGCAAAGCAAGACCGCTTGCTATATCTCATTCAAAGCTACTTTGAGAATGAGCTACCAACAGAATCTCAAATATCTACGATCTTCCAGTTAACTCAGAGCCAAAGTAAAACCCTCTTGAAAAACACAGTATCAAGATTCCGGCATAAACTGGATGATGTTCTCCTTAACACAATGAAAAACGTCATCGAGTCTGCATCTCACTCGGAGCCAATCTATTTAGTTGTCATAAATTCAGACGTTGTCAAAGATGAGCTAAATATGCTCATAACTCAAAATGAACCCACATTTAAACCTATCACCAAGAAGAAAGGTAGCGCTGGACAATATGAAATTAGTGAGGACTCTCATGATCTTTTATGTAGGGAGCTAGGTTTAAATGAAGTTGAATGATGTAGTTGCTGTATCTGGTCTTTTATTAACTCTGGTGACATTTTTATTTAACTTAGCTTGGCCAAGAATTAGTGCTGCACTAGACATTGATGAAAACACCTCAGGAGGAAAGGCAAGAAAACGCGAGAGGGAATCAATAGCATATGTTGCTTGGTTAGTGGTATTCCCGATTTTTATATCGTTTTTTGTACTATTTTATGTAAACCTCCCCTCAGCTGTAGAAATAATCTCGACTAGTCAGTTAACCCTGTGGAACTTTGATGTTGATGATACTTTGTATGTCATGGTTGTTTGGGCTCTGTTAGCGTTCGTGATCTTTAACTTATTCACATTTATCAGGTTGCTTCGTAAAAAGAATCGCCTGAAATAAATGTATACAAACTGTTTAAGATTGATTCGCAACGTGTGGCATTTACCATGCGTTGCGTTTAGTGTTTAAGGTGGTATGCGGTAGCGTCGGTATTGCGTTGCTCAAGCCTTAACAGGGCGTTACTAAATAAATACTCTGACTCACAATTGTCCAGTGATGAGTTAACATCAATCTAGCAGCATTTCAGCTTTAAAGAATTATAAAAATAAGCCGATACAAAATCATATCACTGAAACAGGGACGTGTTATGAAGGTTATTTCTGAAAATTTACCGCAGCCACTAAATAATCAAAATGTGACATTAGAATCACCCAAAGATGGGGAGGCTCTGTTAAATACTGAGCTGAAAAAGTTGGCGGATGACATATATCACAAAAGCGAGCCACCTGAACTAGAGCAAACATATAGCAAGCCACTGACAATGACCGCGAGCAAAATAGACATGACTAAAACGGTTGATGACTTTATGTATGAACTTGCTGTTGCGACTGGCGAATTATATATGCCTGGTGGGAGTGTACCGAAGGCTGTGGAAAAAATGCTTTCTCCTTACGATGCATTACTCTCAGATATAAATAATCAAGCGCCTTCATTGGCCTATAAAAATTGGGGAATATCAATAAACCAATCTGGTACTTTAGAAGCGACTGGTTCGATTACAGACCTTGAAAAAGAGTACTTAGAAGAAAAACTAAATGGTTCGGAGGAATTAGTAAGTGCTATAAAGGATTTTAAATCTAATTATTTGAAATATATCGGACCTGAATCCCGGGGCTATGGAAGGTATGATGTTACGAATGATAATTTTGCCGATGTCTTCGATTTTAGAGAAATGCTTGAAAGCTCAAGGAGCAATGACGACTTTAAAAGGACGTGGGAGTATGAAACAAATTGGTTAAAGTTGACTGATAACATCTTGTCACAGTTACAACGCAGCGCTGCGAGATATTAGTTACTTAAAAGGTTTATTTGGCGTAGTTACGTGTAATGCAAACTCATTCTTTACTGGCGAGTACCGATTAACGCATCTTTGTGCAAAAACGCGCTGCCGTGAGTTTTTCTCAAAGCTGAAATTTAATGTCTTTTTTCTTAACTGAAATTTCAAAATAATTGCCCCACATGTTTATAAATGCCTAACTTATAGGCACATCCTCGAGATTTTTCCTTTATTTTTGCCCAACATAAACGAATTGTTACAGCTGTCATATTTTTGTATTTTTTACGCAACACGCTTGTCATTTTTCATCGTTAGACTTTCGCTCATTAAAACAACCCCACTAGCAAATTAAGCTAATTTAACGAGTAAAGGTGTATGCGATGAAAGGCGTTAAACCACTGATTTTAGCAGGTATTGTAGCGGCATCTGCAGCAGTACATGCAAACGATCTAGATAAAGTAATTGATAAAAGTAGTGAGATAAATAAATCTGCTGCGCAATCACAAACTAAAATCGACAAGATTGCAGATTCAATGCAAGGTCGTTTACAACAGTTCAAAGCCCTAAACAAAGAAATTGACGGTTTAACTGTTTATAACGCACAACTTACCAAGCAATTAAATAACCAGATTGCTGAAATGGACGCGTTAAACGAGTCTATGGATCAGGTATCGGTTATCGAGCGTCAAATCACGCCGTTAATGATGCGCATGATCACAGGCCTTGACCAATTTGTTGCACTGGACGTGCCTTTCTTAACTGAAGAACGTAGCAAGCGTATTGCATCATTAAAAGAAATGATGGACCGCGCAGACATCACATCAAGTGAAAAATTCCGCCGCTTACTGGAAGCCTACCAAGTAGAAGTTGATTACGGTCGTACTATCGAAGCGTACACCGCATTACTTGATGTTGATGGTCAAGAGCGCGAAGTTGACTTTTTACGTATCGGCCGTTTAGAGCTTATTTATTTAACACGCGACGGCAAAAAAGCAGGTAGCTGGGATAAAGAAACAAAATCGTTTGTTGAATTACCCGATTCTGCAATCAGTCAAATTAGTAAAGGTTTACGTATCGCGCGTAAGCAACTTGCCCCAGATATGTTAACACTGCCAGTCCACGCTGCTGAATAAGAGGTTTGAGATGAAATTATTAACGACAATGACAAAAATGGCCGTGTTTGCAGCTGGCCTTGGTTTTGCGGGTAGTAGCTTTGCTGCTGAGCCAATGGATTTAGACTCATTACTAAAAACATTAGAGCAAGGTAAAGCACAACAAAGCGCTGAGAATAAACAACGTGAGCAAGCGTTCATGGCGCGCCAAAACGAACAAGTGCAAATGCTTAAAGATACACAAGCAAAGCGTAATGCCATGCTTAACGAGTCGGAGCGTTTAGAAACGCAGTTTGAAGAAAACGAAGTAAAACTTGCTAACTTAACCGAGACACTTTCAAACCGCATGGGTTCACTTAAAGAGCTATTCGGTGTGTTACAGCAAGTTGCGGGTGACTCAAGCAACAAATTCATGACCTCTGTTGTTTCTGCTGAGCTACCAGGTCGTAGTAACTTCATGGATGAGCTTGCTCAAAAAATGGGGTCAACGTCGAAGCTTGCTTCAATCGATGATATTGAAAAAGTATGGTTTGAATTACAACGCGAAATGACTGAGCAGGGTAAAGTGTCTCGCTTTACGACGGATGTTATTGTTGAAGGTGGCAGCAAAGCACAAAAAGAAGTGGTGCGTGTTGGTGCATTTAACTTAATCGCGGATGGTAAATACCTAGAGTACACGCCAGCGACCAACACAATCAGCCAGCTTACTCGCCAACCAAGCAGCCGATACACAGCGACGGCATCGGATCTTCAACAAGCTAACTCAGGTGTTGTGCCGTTTGCACTTGACCCAACAGGTGGTTCAATCTTAGGTCTTTTAGTTCAAGCTCCAGACACCGAAGAGCAAGTTCACCAAGGTGGTACTGTCGGTTACATCATTTTAGGTGTTGGTTTAATTGCCTTATTAATCGCACTTGAGCGTTTTGTATCACTGATGATTATGGGTGGCAAAATCCGTCGTCAGCTTAAAGACACGGTTGCACGTGATGACAACCCACTTGGTCGTGTAATGAAAGTGAAAGATCAATACCCAAATGTAGCGTACGACACTCTTGAGCTTAAATTAAGCGAAGCAATTATTCGTGAAATGCCAAAAATTACCCGTAACCTAACGCTCATTAAGATTATTTCTGTGGTAGCTCCGTTATTGGGTCTACTTGGTACGGTAACCGGTATGATTAATACCTTCCAGGCTATTACTTTGTTCGGTACAGGTGACCCTAAACTAATGGCTGGTGGTATTTCTCAGGCACTTGTAACAACAGTACTGGGTCTGGTTGTGGCTATTCCAACGGTATTTTTATACACACTTCTTAACACGCGCTCTAAAAACATGCTGTTAATTTTACAAGAGCAAAGCGCAGGTATCATTGCAGAGCGAAGCGAGAAAGGAGCGTAAATCATGGTGCTATTGATTGATGCAATCAATGCTCTACGTGATTTCCTCGACACGGGTGGCCAAGTTCTCTTGGTCATCGGGGTCCTCATCTTCGCGATGTGGTTATTGATACTTGAGCGTTTTATGTATTTCTTTGGTGGCTTTAAACGCTACAAGAAAGACGTAAAAAGCACTTGGAACAATCGAGCAGAGCGTAACAGCTGGAACGCAGAGCAAATTCGCCAAGCGATGATTTCACGCGCTGGCATGCAACTAAATAATAACCTTGCGCTAATCAACGTAATGGTTGCGTTATGTCCACTTTTAGGTCTGTTAGGTACTGTTACCGGCATGATCGAAGTATTTGATGTAATGGCAATCACAGGCACAGGCAGTGCGCGTTCGATGGCGTCAGGGGTGTCTAAAGCCACTATCCCAACAATGGCGGGCATGGTGGGTGCACTTTCAGGGGTGTTTGCATCAACGTATTTACAACGTCGTGCAAAACGCGAAGTGCAATTACTTGAAGACAATATGGTCTTAGACCACTAAATGAATTTTAGGGTGATGTAAAACACCACCCACTAGGAGACAAATAATGAGAGCGCCACTAGGTAACTTATTTCAAGAAGACGATGCAGAAGAAATCAACATGACACCAATGCTAGACGTTGTTTTTATCATGCTTATTTTCTTCATCGTAACAGCATCATTCGTAAAAGAAGCCGGTATTGATGTTAACCGCCCTGAAGCGGCAACCGCTGTGAAAAAAGAGCGTGCCAACATTTTAGTTGCTATTTCAGACAAGGGTGAAATTTGGATTAACAAACGCCAAGTAGATATCCGTGCGGTACAAGCAAATATTGAGCGCTTAAAAGCTGAAAACCCTCAAGGTAGCGTGGTTATTCAAGCTGATAAAAAAGCCACAACCGATGTACTGATTAAAGTTATGGATGCATCGCGAGCTGCAGGCGCATTTGATGTGTCGATTGCTGCGCAAGAAGCATCATAAGGAATGTGAGCGATGCGTTATATAGTTGCATTAATCATCGCTGGTATCGTGACTGTCATGCTGTTTTTAGGCATGCAGGCACTGATCACCGGCGGTGAAGGGGCCATGTCTGAGCCAGTAAAAGGGAACGTACTTGATTTTGTTCGTCTGAAAAAAGAAGAGACAGTGCAAAAGAAAGAGCGTAAACCACAAAAGCCACCAACGCCAAAAGAGCCACCACCGCCAATGGAATCACCGCAAATGCAAAACAGTGATCCCAATGCAAGCAATGCAAACTTTGACTTTGGTGCAAGCGTTGAAGCTGACGTTAACTTATCCGGTGGTTTAGCACTTGAATCAAGCGACGGTGAATACTTACCCATTGTAAAGGTAGCGCCTGTATATCCGCGCCGAGCACTATCGCGTGGTATCGAAGGTTATGTAATTGTTGAGTTTACAGTAACCAAGCAAGGCACCGTGCGTGACCCTAAAGTGATTAAAGCGGAACCTGAGTCACTGTTTGACCGCGCTGCAATGGATGCTGCACTTAAATTTAAATATAAACCGCGCGTTGTTAACGGTGAAGCCGTTGAAGTGGCGGGCGTACAGAACAAAATTTCTTTCCAGATTAACGGTTAGAGAAGAGGAATGCGATTATGAAACCTTTAAAAGTTGCCGTGATTTGCGCGGCTGCTTTCACAAGCAGCCTTGTAGTACCAAGCGTTGTTAGTATGTTACCTGGGGTAACATTGGCTACAGCTTATGCCGAAGAGCAAAAAACCAAACGCGTACCCGCACTGCGTGAAAAAGTGTATAGCCAATTGGCGCGTGCTCAAAAGCTGGCTGATGATGGTGATGCAAAAGCGGGTCTTGCTGCCTTAGATAGCATAAAAGAGCGTTCATCAAGTATGAACTCGTATGAAATTGCTATGATGCATAATTTCTACGGCTTTATTTACTACAACGAAAACGATCTTGGTAAAGCAATTGCGTCGTTCGAAAAAGTCGTGGCAGAAGAAGAAATCCCTGAAACATTGCGCGTAAGTACCACGTTTAGTTTAGCGCAATTAGCGATGGCAAATAGTGACTACGATAAAGTAATTACGTATTTGGAACAGTGGGATAAAATCAATGATAAGCCAAAAACAGATGCGTATTACGTATTAAAATCTCAAGCTTATTATCAGCTTAAAGATTATCAAAAAGGCATTGAAAACATAAACCTTGCTATTGCAGAAGCTGACAGCAAAGGTGAAATGCCAAAAGAAAACTGGCTAATTTTACAACGTGCAATGTACTACTCACTCAATCAATCTGACAAAGTGGTTGAAGTGCTAGAGCGATTAGTGAAGCTATACAATAAACCTGAGTACTGGGTTCAATTAGGTGGTATGTATGGTGAAACAGGCGCAGAGAAAAAGCAGTTAGCAGTGTTAGAAGCCGCGTATCAGCAAGGCTTTTTAAAGTCTAAATCTGATTTACGCCAATTATCACAAGTGTATTTATACAACGGTCTTGCTTATAAAGCGGCGAATGTGATGAGTAAAGCCATGAAAGACGGTGTCGTTGAACAATCTGCTAAAAACTATGCTTTTGTTGCAGAAGCCATGGTGCAAGCAAAAGAAGACGAAAAATCACTGCCGTATTTTGCTAAAGCTGCTGACTTAGTGCCGCACGGTCAGTACGACCAGCGTATCGCAGAGGTGAGCATTAACCTTGAAAAATACGACGAAGCAGCAGATGCAGCCCGTAAAGCACTTGATAAAGGCGGCTTAGAGTTTGAATCGAATGTGTATGTAGCCTTAGGAATGGCACAGTACAATTTACAAAACTTTGATGCCTCTATTTTAGCGTTTGAGCAAGCGGAAAAGCACAAAAAGTCACAGCGTTTAGCTGAGCAATGGATCAAGTACGTGAAGCGTGAAAAAGTACACGCCGAAACGTTACGTACCGCATTGCTCTAATTTGTATTCAACAGGCAAGCGTACAAAATAACTTAATTATAATCGCAACACCAAAGCTGCCTTCGGGCGGCTTTTTTCCGTTGTTTAATTTAAGTTAACCCTCTAATTTTAAAGTCAATTACATTGTCATTTTATGTTTATTAAAATGTAACCACTTTGTCATACAGCTCCCGTAAGGTAGTCGCAGTTTAAAACTCAAGTGACCCAAAAGCATTACTTTACAGTGCTTTTTGGTGACTTGAGTTTATGCGCTAACACAATAATTAAATATCTATCTTAACGGAGTGAACAATGAAATTATCTGACTTATTTAAAGTTAGTCTGGTAGCTGCTGCAGTTTCTTTAGCTGGTTGTGGTGGTGATTTAGTCGTTAAAGAAGGCGACACCACTGTAAATGAAGGCGATAACATCACTAATATCATCGATAACGGTGGTGACAATGGTGATAACGGCGGCGATCAGTCAGGCCGTGATGATTCTCAAAATGCGACAACAGGTTTTCCAACTGACATCGAAAATGCCTTAACACAAGGGTTAGCGACAGATGTTTCTTCAGAATTCCCAACGATCACTGATAAGCCTGTTTACCGTTTGAAAGCAGATACTACTTTTACTGCAGATGTAACGTTAACAAATGACGCTCACTGGATTTTAAATGGTCGCACAGCGGTCGGTAACGATCGTGCAGATAATGCTGTTCTTTATATCCAACAAGGTACTACATTAATTGGCGAATCGGGTGATGATTTCTTAGTTGTTCGTCGTGGTTCACAAATCGAATCGGTAGGTACTGTAAGCCAGCCAATTACAATGACTTCGATTCAAGATGTGACTAATGTTGAAACGTCTATCGGTCAGTGGGGTGGTTTAGTTCTTCTTGGTAATGCACCAGCAAACTCATGTGGTGACCAAGAAGGCGAAGCAACGGCAGACGAACTTGCAAACTGTGGTGTTGCAGCAGAAGGTGATGCAGGCCAGTTCGGTGGTAACGTTGCAGATGATAACTCTGGTACATTGAAATACTTAGTTGTTAAACATGCAGGTAAAACACTGGGTAATGGTGACGAATTAAACGGTATTTCATTTGCCGGTGTTGGTTCTGCAACTACTGTTAATTTCATTCAAGTACACGAAAACTTAGATGATGGTATTGAGTTCTTTGGTGGTACAGTAAACGTAAGCAACGTGGTACTTACAAGCATTGGTGATGACTCACTAGATTGGTCATTTGGTTGGACTGGTACTGCGAAAAACGTATACATTCAACAAGCTGCGAACTTAGGTGACAACGCGATTGAAGCGGATAACTCTGAGTTTGATTCAGACGCTACACCACTGACTAACCCTACAATTGAAAACGTGACAATCGTGGGTGCTGAAGGTAACAATGGTATTCGTCTACGTGCAGGTACTGCAGGTATGCTTAAAAACGTTTTCATTACAGGCCCTGCAACGTATGAAAACTGTTTACGTGTTGGTTCTGATTCAGTTCCTCGCGCTGAAGATGGTTCACTCACTATCACTAACTCTATTGTTGCTTGTCAAACACCTGCTAATAACTTCGGTAGTGAAACCATTAATGGTGGTACTGTAAAAGCATGGTTTGAAGGCCAAGATGGTAACCAAACTCTAACACCCGCTGATTTAATGCTAGATGATAATGGTTATATGCCTTTAGCTGGTTCACCATTATTAGCAAATGGTCAAATCGGTGCATTTAGCGCAACAAACAACTGGATGGAAGGTTGGACTGTTGCTATCAATGGTGGCTTCCCAACTGATATCGAAAATGCAATGGCGCAAGGTCTTGCGACAGACGTTTCATCTGAATTCCCACAAATCACTGACAAGCCTGTCTATCGTTTAGCTGAAGATACAACATTCACAGCAGATGTAACATTAACAAATGATGCTCACTGGATCTTAAACGGTCGTACAGCAGTGGGTGGTGACCGTACTGATAGCGCAACATTATATGTTCAAGCAGGTACTACATTAATCGGTGAAACAGGTGATGACTTCTTAGTTGTTCGCCGTGGTTCGCAAATTAACGCTAATGGTAATGCAACAGCACCAATCACTATGACATCTATCCAAGATATGACAGGTGCAGAAACAGGCATCGGTCAATGGGGTGGTTTAGTATTACTTGGTAATGCACCGGCTAACTCATGTGGTGATCAACAAGGCGAAACAACAGCTGAAGAGCTCGCAAACTGTGGTGTTGCAGCTGAAGGTGATGCAGGTCAATTTGGTGGTAACGATGCAGAAGACAACTCGGGTGTTATCCGTTATGTTGTTGTTAAACACGCAGGTAAAACATTAGGTAACGGCGATGAGCTAAATGGTATTTCATTCGCGGGTGTTGGTTCTAAAACAAAAGTTGAATATATCCAAGTTCACCAAAACCTTGATGATGGTATCGAGTTCTTCGGTGGTACTGTAAACGTTCGTAACGTTGTACTAACTGATATTGGTGATGACGCGTTTGACTGGTCATTTGGTTGGACAGGTCGTGCACAAAACGTATATATCCAACAATCATCAGTTGAAGGTGACAATGCAATCGAAGCTGATAACTCAGAATTCGATTCAAACGCTACACCACTAACTAAGCCATTACTTTCAAACGTAACGATTGTTGGTGCTGACGGTAAAAATGGTGTTCGTCTTCGCGCAGGTACAGCGGGTGTTATCCGTAACATGGTTATCACAGGCCCAGAAGGTTACAAAAATTGTTTACGTGTAGGTTCTGACTCTGTTGCAAATGCTGAGTCTGGTGAGCTTTCTATCGAAAACTCAGTGGTAGCATGTAGTGCAGAGAATAACTTCGGTACTGAAGCAATTGGTTCTGGTAATGTTCAATCTTGGTTCGAAGGTCAAACAGGTAACCAAACACTTACTGCAGCGACACTAAACCTTGCTACAGATGGTTTCACACCTAAATCTAGCTCGCCGCTATTAGGTGCAGGTGTTGATGCGTCAGAGCTTGACCCATTCTTCACTAAAACAAGCTATATTGGTGCATTTGACGGTGACAATAACTGGATGGACGGTTGGACAGTTGCTGTTAACCCTAGCTTTCCAGCAGATATCACAAATGCAATGGAGCAAGGTCTAGCGACTGATGTTTCAGCAAGCTTCCCACAAATTACCGATAAGCCAGTTTATCAGCTAGCACAAGATGTTGTTTTCACATCTGACGTAACTCTAACTAACGATGCTCACTGGATCCTTAAAGGCCGCACAGCAGTGGGTGGTGACCGCACTGATAGCGCAACACTTTATGTTCAATTTGGTACAACGCTAATCGGTGAAAGCGGTGATGACTTCTTAGTTGTTCGTCGTGACTCTAAGATTGAAGCGGTAGGTACTGCAACTCAACCAATCGTGATGACATCAATCCAAGATATGACAGGCGCTGAAACAGGCATTGGTCAATGGGGTGGTGTGGTACTTCTTGGTAACGCACCAGCTAACTCTTGTGGTGACCAAGTGGGTGAAACAACAGCCGATGAACTAGCAAACTGTGGTGTTGCTGCAGAAGGTGATGCTGGTCAATTCGGTGGTAACCAACCAGAAGATAACTCAGGTACACTTAAGTATGTTGTTGTAAAACAAGCAGGTAAAACACTAGGTAACGGTGATGAGCTTAACGGTATTTCACTTGCAGGTGTTGGTAGCCAAACTGAACTTGATTATATCCACGTTCACGAAAACCTTGATGACGGTGTTGAGTTCTTCGGTGGTACTGCAAGCATCAGCCACTTAGTACTGACAAACATCGGTGATGACTCGCTAGATTGGTCATTCGGTTGGACTGGTAATGCACAATACGTATTGATCAAGCAGTCTTCTTCAGAAGGTGATAATGCAATTGAAGCTGATAACTCAGAGTTTGACTCAAATGCATCACCTTTAACTACACCTACTATCTCTAACGTAACTATCATCGGTGCAGATGGTGTGAACGGTATCCGTTTACGTGCAGGTACTGCGGGTATGCTGAAAAACGTAGTAGTAACAGGTGGTGAAGGTTATAAAAACTGCTTACGAGTGGGTGCAGATTCAGCTCCTCGCGCTGAAGATGGTTCACTAACAATCAGCCACTCAGTAGTTGCATGTACAGCAGATAATAACTTCTCAAGCCAAGCGATTGGTTCGGGTAATGTTCAATCTTGGTTCGAAGGCCAAGAAGGTAACTCTATCATGGACGCAGCTATGTTAGGTCTTAGCGACAACGGTTATCAACCAAGTGCAGAATCAGCACTACTTGGTAGTGGTTTCGATTCTTCAAGCCTAAATAGCTTCTTCGATAAAGTAGATTACATCGGTGCAATGGACGCGCAAACAGACTGGACAGCAGGTTGGGTAAAAGTAGGTCTTAACTAAGCCCTTCTAATCCATGGTCGGGGGAATACCCCGGCCAGCTTCTAGTTTTGTTTTCGGAGTATAATAATGAAATCTTTTACCCCCTCTAAACTTGTGCGTTCAAAGATAAATCATGCAGTGCTTGCAGCATTAGTAGGCTTATCGATGAATAATGCCTACGCAGCGGATGAAGCACAAGAAATTGAAGAAGTGGTTGCTGTAGGACAGCGTTTAAAAGGGAGTGCTGGCGCGGTTCTTCAAGAGCGTCAAAATCAAGCGTTTGTTGCTGATATCATGGGTGCAGAGCAAATCTCTCGTACTGGTGATGGCGATGCTGCATCGGCACTTCGTCGTGTAACAGGTTTGACACTGGTTGATGGCAAGTTCATTTATGTTCGTGGTTTAGGTGAGCGATATTCGAGTACTCAGCTCAATAGTATGTATGTGCCAAGTCCAGATCCAACTCGCTCAGTTGTACCGCTTGACTTATTCCCATCAGATATTATTGAAAGTTTAAGCGTTCAAAAATCGTTTTCACCCGATATGCCTGCGCATTTTGGTGGTGGTAACGTAAATATTAGAACAAAATCAATCCCGACTGATTTTTTGTTTAAAGTCGACATTGGTACTTCTTACAACACCAATAACAGTGATACGGGCTACTTTTATGAAGGTGGCGATGATGACTGGATGGGCCGTGATGATGGAACTCGTGCGTTACCTACTGAAATAATTAATGCCTTTTATGGCACTGGCCTAGAAGGTGATATCAATACAGCATTGGCTGAGCGCCAAGCATTGATGTCGTCACTTGATTGGAATATTTCGGCAACAGAAAAAGACGTTGATCCTGAAATGAGCTTTTCAGTTTCGCTAGGCGATCGCTTTGAAAGTGAAATGGGTACATTTGGTGTACTTGCCGCTGTTTCTTACGAAAATGAGTGGGAAGTAGCACAAGAAAAAAGTGGTACTAACCTTGGCAGCTTAGGTTGTGAAGACAAGTGTTTTGCTCAGTATTACGATGGCACATCAACGGAGCAAAATGTGCGTTGGAGTGGTACATTCAATATTGGTTATGAGTTTAATTCAAACCATAAAATTGAGATGACAAACATTGCACTGCATGACATGCGTGACCGCGTTCGTAATCGTAATTTCTATGATGCCAACGAAACTGAAGAAGGTGTTCGTGACCTTCGTCGCGTTGATGTTGTGTACGAAGAGCGTGAAATGTTCTCTAGCCAATTAAAAGGCACACACAACTTTATCGACTTTAACAACTTGTTTGTTGATTGGTATGCCGGTACGAGCCGTGCAAACCGTGATGCACCAGGTGGTGTAGACGCTGTTTTCCAACGTAACTATGACGATGGTTCGTTTGTTTCTGAGCAATTACAAGATGTTTCAGCTACTAACGTAACCCGTGAATTCCAAGTTCTTCATGACGAAGTTGATACTTGGGGTTGGAACATGGGTATGCCATTTTATGGTGAAGGCTATGAGCTTGAACTAAAAGTGGGTGGCGATTTCTCAGAGAAAACACGTACTGCAAATAATACGACATTTGGTATTACGCACCGTGGTATTGCTGATGATTTTACCTATGGCTCACGTTTGGATGAAATTTTTGCTTACGATAACATCAACAATGATGCTTTTTACGCAAGTTCAACCGGTTCTGGCATTTTTGATGACAGAACAACAGACGGTGATAAATACAGTGCGGCGCATAAGTTAGATGCTTATTACTTTATGGCTGATTATTTCATCAATAATACTTGGCGTATTACTGGTGGTGTTCGCTGGGAAGACTTTGCCCAAGTATCGGTTCCATTTAAGGCTCACAGTAATTTATTTGATGCGACAACAGAAGAGCTAGCTGAAGTAGCGATCAAAGAAGATGATTTTTATCCATCTTTAGCTGTGACTTATATTATGGATGAAGAAATGCAATTTCGTTTAAATCTAAGCGAAACAACCATTCGTCCAGATATGCGTGATGTAAGCTCAACGTTCTTCGTTGATCCGTTAACGGAATTCCTAGTTCGTGGTTCACCGACATTACAAAGCTCAAAACTTAAAAATGCTGATTTCCGTTTTGAATGGTATATGGCATCGGGTAATAACTTATCAGTTGCATTGTTCTACAAAGACATTACAAACCCTATCGAAATGGTAGAGCTTGCAGGTGTAGGTGGTGCTGCGCCACAACTATTAACTGCAAACGCTGAATCGGGTGAGTTAACGGGTATTGAAGTTGATTTCTTGACTGATTTTAGTTTTATCAGTGCCGATTGGTCGAGTGTGTTCTTGTCGGGTAACGTTACGCTATCTGACTCAAGTGTGAAACTAGGTATTGATGATTCTGACGGCGTTGATTCGTTGTTTGAGCAGCAATTAAAAGATGCACTTGATGCTGATACCGTGTCTAACATTGTCACTAATGATGAGCGCCGTTTAGTAGGGCATTCTGAGTGGGTAGCAAACTTGCAGATGGGTTATGACTCTGCTGATGGTTTCCACTCGACATCACTAGTATATAACGTGTTTGGTCCGCGTATTATTGTACCGGGTACTCGCGGTAATGAAGATGCAGAAGAGAAGCCATTCCATTCGCTTGATTTAGTTTATTCTTACTTCCCGAACTTTAACACGAAAGTGAAGTTCAAAATTGAAAACATCCTTGGTCAAGATAAAGAAATTGAGCAAGAAGGTTTATCACTTTGGAAGAAAGAAGAAGGCACTAAGTTTAGCTTAGGCTTCAGCTACGAGTTTTAACTAAACTCCCCAAGGAAGGATACAATAATAAATCCTAACATTGATTTAGCCCTGCAATAGCAGGGCTTTTTTGTATCCGTATTGAGTAAACAGCATTGCATGTTATGGTAGAGCTTAGTTGTCATAACAGGGATTAAGAATGAGCCTACGATTAATTTTAAATGGTAAAAAAGCAGGCAATGAGCAATTACGCGAAGCTGTCTCTAAATTTCGACAAACAACCCCGTTAGAGGTTCGAGTAACCTATGAAGGAGGCGATGTTGAGCGACTGATTAACGAGGCAAATAAAGAGGGCGTAAAACGGGTTATTGTTGCTGGTGGTGACGGCACGGTCAACGAAGCTGTGAACGCCTTAATGAAAATTGAGCATTCTCAAAGACCAGCACTTGCCATACTCCCAATGGGGACGGCAAATGACTTTGCTTGCTCTGCAAACATTCCGACTGAATACTTGTCGGCGCTCACGTTGGCTTTTGAGGGACATACTCAAGAAGTGGATGTTGTTGAAGTCGATAAACGATTTTTTATTAATGTTGCCAGTGCAGGCTTTGGGGCAAAAATTACCGCCACCACACCGCCAGCACTTAAAAACTTGCTTGGCGGCGGTGCATATACACTCGCTGGGCTTGTTCAAGCGCTGAGCTTTGTTCCTTACAGTGGTCAACTTTCTTTGCCCGATGGTCAGCACAGTTCAGGTGAGATCATTGCCGCTGCCGTGTGTAATGGCCGACAAGCCGGTGGCGGGCAGTTGCTTGCACCTGATGCGTATATTAATGATGGCATGGTTGATCTTGTTGCTTTCACCTCATTTGCAATTTCAGATGTGCCTGCGGTTATCGAAGAGTTAAGCAACTACCCCAATTCTTCACAAAAGTGGGTGAAACGCTATCAAGTGCCTTGGCTTGAATGGCAAACACAAACTGAAATGCCAATTAACCTCGATGGCGAGCCAATTACCTCAAAACAACAAACATTTAAAGTCTGTGCTAATGCAGTAAACCTTGTATTGCCAACAGACTGTCCATTAATTAAATAAAATAATATGAAATAATTTTAAGTTCCATTATCTGCGCTGGTTTTGTGTCATTCACAATGCTAGATTAGCTCTGTAAAAATTAAACTCTTACGCAATGGATTTTAATTTTTAACAGCTTAGGTACTTGGAATGAATCAAACAGTGGAACAAACAATGAAAAAAGTAGGATTAGTCGGTTGGCGGGGCATGGTTGGCTCTGTGTTATTGGATCGTATGCAGCAAGAAAATGATTTTTCTAAGATCGACACGACTTTTTTCACCACCTCACAAACCGGTCAATTAGGCCCTGATATTGCGGGCCCAGCAAAACCACTTCTTGATGCAAACGACATTACTGCGCTTTCGCAAATGGATATTATCGTTACCTGCCAAGGCGGCGATTACACAAAAGCCGTTTACCCGCAGTTACGCGAGTCTGGTTGGCAAGGTTATTGGATTGATGCTGCGTCGGCACTGCGTATGAGTGACGACAGTATTATCGTGCTTGACCCTGTAAACAAAGATGTGATTGAACAAGGGTTAGAGCAGGGGGTTAAAACCTATGTTGGCGGCAACTGCACTGTATCACTTATGTTACTCGCGCTTGGTGGATTATTTGAACAAGACTTGATTGAATGGGTCAGCCCAATGACATATCAAGCGGCTTCAGGCGCCGGTGCTCGCAACATGAAAGAGTTAATTGCACAAATGGGCGCAATTCACGAAACGGTTGCTGACAAACTGGCTGATCCTAATGCCGCTATTCTTGAAATTGACAAATTAGTCACCGAAAAAATTGCATCAAGCGATTTACCACAAGACCAATTTGGCGTGCCTTTAGCGGGTAGCCTTATCCCTTGGATTGATGTGCCAATGCCAAGCGGTCAAAGTAAAGAAGAGTGGAAAGCGCAAGTCGAAGCCAATAAAATTTTGGGCACCAGCAAGCAGCCTGTCCCGGTTGATGGCTTGTGTGTTCGCATTGGCGCAATGCGTTGTCACTCACAAGCAATGACCATTAAGCTACGCAAAGATATCAGCGTGGAGAAAGTGGAAGAGATTCTGGCTTCTCACAATGAATGGGTCAAGGTTATTCCAAACGACCGAGACATTACAGCAACAGACCTAACACCTGTTAAAGTGACTGGCACGTTGTCTATTCCGGTAGGCCGTATTCGTAAATTAGCTATGGGCCCAGAATATATCAGTGCATTTACGGTTGGTGACCAACTGTTATGGGGTGCTGCTGAACCACTTCGTCGTATGCTACGCATAATTGTTGATGGCTAAAATTAAGTGGTAATAGTTAAATCTGGCTGGCACTTTGCTGGCCTTTTTAAGCAATAAAGGAAAGTAATGCACACACCCAGCAAGTGGAAAATGACACCGGAGCGAGTCTCACAATTTATAAAAACCTATAGCTTTGCGCTGATGGTAGACAGTGAATTTGAAGCCACACATTTGCCTTTAGTATACAAAGCTGATGAGGGGGAATTGGGTACCTTGTATGGTCATGTATCACGGGCAAATCGTCATGGTAAGGGCTTAGATATAACCCGCGTATTAGTGGTTTTTAGTGGTCCGCATAGCTATATATCTCCAACCTGGTATGCAGAAAAACCCGCTGTGTCGACGTGGAACTATGCTGCGGTCCATGTTCAAGGTGAGGTTGAATATCTTGATAATGAGAATACCTTAGCCTGCTTAGATGAGTTAATTAGCCAGTATGAGCCGAGTATTTTACACGATACCGACTTGCTACCTGCTGATTACCAAGCAAAACTACTGCGCGGTATTGTCGGAATTAAAATTAATGTTCAGTCAATACAAGCAAAAGAAAAACTTGGCCAACACAAGTTAGCAGCGGATCAACAAGGTGTTGTTGCAGGGTTACAAGCTGATACACACCCAGATGCACAGGCTTTATTGCGCTATATGCTTAAACACGAAATTGGAATAGGCAGCTAATTTGCATCCTGCAAAAGCTGCCAATTGGTTGGAAGGTCATTAGCGTTTGGTTTGTTAAATATTTGTTTCATTACTAGAGGTAAAGCTAGTCTACAATGTATATCTGTCAACCTATTGTCATATCATAAATAAATTAAAGACTTGAACGACTTGCCTACCCAACTTTGTGCCTAATAAATTTCCAACTATTTATTTGCTCAATTGCAACCACCTCACTATATTTTCGTAAGTACTTAGTTGGAAGTCTACAATGAACATCTCAAAAAAATTAAAACTCTCCTTTGCATCAGCAATTGCACTTCCCTTAATCATTATTTCTCTATTAGTTATTACTGAAACCCGCCAACAGGCGCTAGACAACTTTGCTCAATTGAGTGTGCGTGAAGCGCGGCAAGTAGATAACGGTATCAGTTTATTTTTCGCTGAAATTGAAAAAAATGTTGATTACTTGGCGTCTCATTCTGCGACTTTAAATGCAAAAACCGACGTAATGACGCACATGCAATCATCAAATCCAGTCAAGCTAGATCACCAGAATGGCAGTTTGGTAGAGCAAACAGTGTTTAACTTGTTTGATCACTTTGCTACAACGCACCCCGGCCTTGCATATATTTATATGGGGAACGAGCAAGGTGGTTATGTTCAATGGCCAGCAAGTGAAGTACCCGCTAATTACGATCCGAGAGTAAGGCCTTGGTACAAAACTGCAAAAGCCGCTAACGGTGAAACATTAAGAACGCATGCCTATTATTGGGCTGCTGATGACATGGTAATAGTGTCAACTGTTAAGGCTATCAAAGAAAATGGCAACTTAATTGGTGTACAAGGCATGGATGTTTCACTGCAAGGTCTAACAGATATTATTGCGAACATTAAATTGGGTGAAACAGGCTACTTAATGCTGATAGAAGACAGCGGCAATGTTTTGGTCGATGTCAAAAATGCGGATTATCGTTTTAAACAGCTAAACGAAATCAATGGCGGTAAATACCGGGAGCTTGCTAACAACGATCGCGGCCAGTTTGAAATTGAAATAAATGGCAAAGATTATTTAGCAAATATTTACACTTCGCAAAAGCTTGGTTGGAAGTTCGTTGCTTTAGTCGAAAAATCTGAAGTAATGAGCGCAGCTAACACAATCACAATTACTATACTTGTTATTAGTACGGTGCTGATTGCTGTGTTTATTCTAGTGGCAAGTTATATTTCTAAACTTATTTCAGCCCCCATTGTTGAAGTGAGTGATGGATTGACAGAAATATCACAAGGCGGCGGTGATTTAACGAAGCGGCTTGTTATTAAAACGCGAGATGAAACAGCAAAATTAGCGAATAGCTTTAATTTGTTTTTGAATTTAATTTCAGAGTTAGTGACGCAAATAAATGATTGTTCTCAAAATGTGAGTGAAACATCAGCGAACACTTCGTCACAAGCCTCACAACTATCTGATTCTACATCACAGCAACAACAAGCTCTTGAAATGGCAGCGACTGCAATTAATGAAATGGCTGCGACAGCCAATGAGGTCTCCGCAAGTTGTGCGAATGCAGCAGAGCTTGCAACGCAAACACAGCATGCTTCTGAGCTTGGACAAAATGTCATTTCAGAAACTGTAGAGAGTGTTGTGTCGCTTTCTACTGTGATAACAAAAGCGACTCAAGATATCACTCAGCTTGATGCTGAAAGTGAAAATATCATGTCGATTCTCAGTGTCATAAGAGGCATTGCTGAGCAAACAAACTTATTAGCACTGAATGCTGCAATAGAGGCTGCTCGAGCGGGCGATCACGGTCGTGGATTTGCTGTGGTTGCTGATGAGGTTCGTGCGCTGTCGCAAAGAACGTCTGAGTCAACGGAGGAAATAGCAACCCAACTTAGTACGCTTCGCAAAATGTCTGACCAAGTATCTAAAGAAATGGCTGCAAGTTTAAACCGCACTCATAAAACTGTTGAGCTTGCACATTCTGCGCAACAGCAGTTTAGCGAGATCACATCGTCTATTGTCAATATTAGTGACCTTAACACACAAATAGCGACTGCAGCCGAGGAGCAGCAGCATGTAGCAGAAGACATAAACCGCAATGTTGTCGAAATTAAAAATGCGGCAGACGATGTAAGTGACATTGCACAGAGTGCGCGTCAAAATGGTGAAAGACTTAATCAGCTGTCTCATTTACTTACAGACTTAGTGGGTAAATTTAAGGTATGAGGTGCAACAGCCTAATGTTGTCTTTTCTGATTCATCTCGGGGTTTAGTAGGTAGTTACACTTACTCTGTTTCCATTTTATTACTTTTTATTGATTTGGTAATACATAAAGGCTAATTTGAGGTTTAGACTGTAAAGCGTATAAGTTAAATATGACGAGAAAAACACTAAAATCAGCTCAAAATAATCAAGCACTCTATATTATTTGTTTAATGCTTTTTCTCGTTGTTGCTTTTCACCTTCTGGTTAGTTATCTGCAAGTCAGCTATCAAAAGGAGTTTTCGCAATCTTTGTTATCAAAAGCAGAAGACATATCAAGCGATTTAGGCTCTTCTATCCAAGAGGCTTCAGGATTATCTCCTCTTGAGTGTGATGCTCAGACAATCAATAAGTTGCGCATTATTCTTTCTAAACATGAATTTACGCATGACTTAGGTTTGATTTTTAATAATAAAGTTAATTGCTCAGCAAATTGGGGACTTCTTGCTGATTCAACGCCACTTGACGGTGTTTTGTATCATTCTCCATCGGGCTACTATTTTGCTTCTCAAGTTGCGAATATTTTTCCTGTTGCAGCGAAATATGACATTACAAATAAAGGGAGTGTAATTGCTTTTACAATTAATGCCCCTTTTAAAAACTTTGATCAATTAAATAAAAATTTTTCATATAAAATTATTTCAAAGAATAGAAAATACACCTTTCATAACTATGCGGCACACTACCAGTTTAAAACAGATACACTGCTTAAACCGCAAGTGGTAGAAACTTGTAGCACTCAATTCCAATACTGCATTGAGACATACAATAACCGGCCTGGTTTACTGTATTTCCCTTTTTACATTTCTGCTCTATTAATCGGTTTAATTGGGTTTATTAGCTTTTTAATTGCTTATTCAATTTGTTCATACTTAGATAAAAGCCACTCAATGGAATTTAGGTTTCGTAAAGCCATTGAAAACGAAGAATTATATTTGGAGTATCAGCCAATACTCGAGCTAAAAAGTAACAAAATTATTGGTGTAGAAAGTTTGATAAGGTGGAAAGATTCTGTTTACGGTAATGTTTCGCCAGAGCTTTTTTTAGGTATTGCAGAGCAGCTAAGTTTGTATCCAACTCTTGCGTATAACTCGGTCAAAAAAGCGCTTAATGAACTTTCTCCTGTTTTACGTGCTGATTCTGATTTCAGCGTGGCAATCAACATTAACGCTTATGAAATTCAAACAAAAGAGTATTTAGATTATTTATATGATTTATGCACTGAAAATAAAATAAAACCACAGCAAATCAAAATTGAAATCACCGAGCGAATAGAGCTTCCATTGGACGAATTGTCATGTTTTGCTTCAAAAGCTAAAACATACGGCTTCTCTATTTCTCTTGATGATTTTGGAACAGGAGTTTCAAACCTAGTGTGGTTAACCGAAATCAATTTTGATGTGATCAAAATAGACAAGGTTTTCACTCAATCAATATCTGATGAGTTGAAGCAAGAAATGTTGTTAGCCATTATGTCATTAATAACAAACCTAAACCGCACTGTTATTTTTGAGGGGGTTGAGACAGTTGAAGAATATAACTTTATTAAAAATTACAATGACGACTATCAGGTTCAAGGTCAAGGTTGGTACTTTTACAAGTCGTTGCCTTTAACTGAGTTATTGCATGTATTAGGCCAGCAAGGTGGCGATTAAAATACATATAATCATCATTGCCCTTGTTGGTTATCACTTATGGCGGCTGCACGGCCCTTTTTGTATAAACAAAAATAGAACGTTTATTCAGTTTTAAATGGCAAGGGGAAACCCTTTGAGCGCTGCATGATGCTTTACAGTATGACTCACAGCTGTCCACTCGAATATGCAAGCTGTGAGCTTATCAGTTATTTAATACGTTATTCACGCTTATCTTTTGCTTATTTAGTTATTCGGAATATGCTGGCATAACGAAATCTAATTAATCAGAAGTAGCAAATGAAGCTTAATCAAGTCACGTTACCAGTAAAAAATATGAATGAGGCGGTGGCTTTTTATTTAACTCTTGGTTTTATTCAAATTGTAGATACACCTCACTATGCGCGTTTTAAATGTACCAATGGAGACGCGACATTTTCGCTGTCGTTAGAAAGCGGGGACTTTAAGAGTCATGCTGTTATCTATTTTGAAGAAGAACATCTTGATGCTCTTTACACGAGCCTTGTTAAAAAGGGGATTACTTTTGAACAACCGCCAACAGCGCAGCGCTACTTATGGACAGAAGCTATTTTGAAAGACCCTTCAGGTAACAAAATCAAACTGTATTGGGCAGGTGAAAACCGCTTGAATCCACCATGGAAAGTGGAAAAACGTGGATAAAATAAAGGCGCTAGGTTTTGTACTCTAGCGCCTCATAACTAAAAACTGTTAAATAAAAAAGTTATTTTCTTTCTTTAAGTAATTGTTTTAGCTCTGCCATTTCAGCTTGTAATTGAACAATTTGGCCTTTTGTAGCGGGCATGTCATCGTCGCTCGTTTGTTCTTCACGTGCATTACGATGCTCTTCAGACATAACTTCTAAAATGGCACCGACCATCATATTTAAGAATACGAATGCAGTTAAGAATATAAACGTTAAGTAGAAAATCCAGCTTAGTTTATACACCGCCATGGTTTCATACATTACGTCGGTCCAGTCTTCAAAGGTGGCAATACGAAATAGAGTTAGCATTGAAATTGACACATCGCCCCACAAAACAGGGTTAATATCGGCAAATAACATGCTACCCATTGCGGCATATATGTAGAAGATAACGAACATTAACAAGGCGATATAGCCCATTTGCGGTATGGCTTTTAATAGCGAATTAACCAACAATCGCAGCTCTGGGATCATCGACACTAATCGTAATACGCGGAAAATACGTAACAGCCTTGCGATGAAAATAGTTGACCCCGCAGCAGGGTAAAGGCTTCCGACGACGATGATAAAATCGAAAATATTCCAGCCTTTTCTAAAAAAGTCCTTTATGCCACGGCTGGCAATAAAGCGGATCACAAGCTCAATCAGAAAGAAGACAGTGATCCCCATGTCCATCCAGTGCAAGGCAATTTCTGCGGTTGGATGTAACGAGTACGTGTGCGCGCCAACAGTTAACGCCGAAATAACAATGACCGCGATAACAAATGATTGAAAAATTTTACTTTTATCGATACGCTGAAACAGCTCTTGTAACTGCGACAACATCATAGATGACCCTTTGATAATAAGATTTTAAACCCACGCAATATACAGTAAAACACAGTGCCAATGTATAACTTAAGAAAGGAAATTTAATGTTTTTTAACGCTTTAAAGTTTGTGGCTTTAGCAGCCTTACTCGTTATGCTGAGTGCATGTAGCTCTGATGCACGGTATCACGAAATTCAATCGGCCCGTTTAAATGAATGCAATTACTTAGCAGATAAAGAGTATCACGAGTGTGTAAAACGCCAAGAAGACAGTTACGAAGAATTTAAAAAACAACAAGTTGAAAATGACTAAAACCGAAAAACGCCTTGATAAAGCCATTCGTGTTGCGTTAACTCACGCGTGTGAGCAAGCTAAAGAGACAGTCAGTGAGTTTTTATGGCTAACTCATACCGCTGACTTAAAAAAACTGCCTCAATCACTTAAAATAAAGTGTTTTTTCAATACGTTGCCAATTAACGAAAATCAAAAGCAACTGATAGTAAACTTAATTATTGATGAACTTAATACGATAGATATAACTATAAACGCGAAGGCAATTTCATTTTTAAAGGAATAAATATGTTTTTGAATTTAACGGCGAAGCACATGTTATCTTTGAATTCAGCACTGTCTGTGTTGTTTTTAGGCGTGGGTGTTTATGGCATACTGTCTGACGACGCGTTGCCGTTTCCATCATTTAGCGCTTTTGTTGCTGCCGTTTTTTTTGCTCTGCAAGCCGTTCGCTCAACAGATAAATTTGCTGCAAAAACCGCACTGAGTAACACGCTAATTGCAACAAATACTCACCTTAAAGTAACGCAGTTTTATTACAGCTCGAAAGAGCAGTTGCTTGAATTAAACCGAATTACTGAGTTTAAAGTCGCCGATAATTACTTAGCGGTCATTCTGGATAGAAATGGTCAAGGCTATGATTTTCAAATTAAAGGAAAATCAGACGCTATAATCGAAAGACTTAACGATATCATTCCCCATCAAGCGCTTAAAAACACGTCAATCACACGGGTTTAGTTTGGTAACTGCGCCACAAATAGCTATAATCGGCAAAAATTAATGAAAGAGACTTTGCTATGGCAGTGCCTACGCGTTCACAAATTTCTATTGGTTGTGAAGTGAATATTGTATTAAAGCAAGATCAACGAACAGGTCAGTTAACCCAAGGTGTGGTGTCACGTATTTTGACAAAATCACCTAACCATCCACACGGCATAAAAGTGCAGTTAGACGATGGTCAAGTAGGTCGTGTAAAAGAGATTTTATCATGAGTGTGTTAACAGAAGCTGAGTTTTGGCAGTTAGTTACCGCAGAAGATAAAACCGCGGAGCCTGAGTCTGTATGTAATGCATTAAAAGCAAAGCTAACTGACTTATCTGATGAACAGCTGATGGAATTTGATAAGCAGTTTAGTCTTCGCATGCGTAAAGCCTACACGTGGGATTTGTTCGGTGCTGCCTTTGTAATGGCAGGTTGTAACGACGATTACGGATTTTCAGAGTTTTTATGTTGGCTGATTTCACGTGGCGAGCAGGTATTTATAAATGCCCTTGAAAACCCGGATTCAATCGCTGACTGTACACCGGTTTATCATTTAAATGAGCAACCTTACCCTTATTTAGATGAGTATGATCTTATCGCAGGTATGCTGTACGAAGAGCGAAATGATGATGAACTGCCGTTTATTCCGTCGGGGCTTGAACAGCCAAAAGGCAAGCGCTTTAAAGATAAAGCTAAGTTTTTAAAACAAACCTACCCAAATCTATACGCCAAATACTGGCAACAACCAAATTAATATAAAGCACCGTTCAGGTGCTTTTTAATACTTCTTATTTTAATGTTTCAAAGGTCACTTGCTTTTACTCCAACGCTTCAATAAGTTATTAAGTATTCGTAATAAAGAGATTGTTACTGTGCGACAAGAGTTTATTGAGCTGAAAAAGTATTTAGTTGAGAAACGAGTTAGCACCGGTGCGTACGCTATTGGTACTTTGCCAAAGTTTGAAGGATATTGTATTTACGATGCTAAAACCCACTTTGAGGTTTTTTACTTTGAAAGAGGCTTAAAGTTTCAGCAAAAAACATTTATCGATGTTGAAGATGCTGTGGCATATTTTAAGGCAGAGTTAGTTTTAGACCCATTTTCGAAACGTTAATTAAATACCGTGCCTGCGGTAAAAGCTAAGAGCGAATAGCTAGTTGTAATTTTTTAGTACCTAAATAACCTAAATTTATGTTATGTTATTCGCGCTGAGTCTCGCTTAGTTAATGATTATAAATCAGCAGGGTAACCGTCGTGTTAGTTTGCTAAAACACAATTCAAAGGAAATGACAGTGTCAGAAAATGTTTATCAAGCCCCAGAATCGAACCTTGTTTCAACCTCTACAGAATCAACAACGTTAAGCATAAAAGAAATTTTATTCTCTTTTAGTGGTCGAATTCCGCGTAAAACGTATTGGTATGCGTTCTTAGGAGTAGTGGCTGCTACGTTTGTGATTATGTTTATTGCTGCACTACTTTCTGGTGCTAGTGAATCGGCCGTAATGGTTATTTCGTTCATTATGTACATTCCCCTAATGTGGGTTTCACTAGCGATTCAAGTAAAACGTTGGCATGACCGTAATAAGTCAGGTTGGTGGGTCTTAATTGGTTTTATTCCGTTGATTGGACCAATTTGGGCACTCATTGAGAATGGCTTTTTAGCTGGTGATGAAACAGAAAACCGTTTTGGTAAGCCAACTGTTTTATAAGTCTTTGCAGTGTGCTCTAATGGCTAGAGCACACATAATTCAGCCTTCACGATGAGCCATTTAACGACACTTCAAATTGCCCGCTTTATTATCAGCTTTAGTTGGTTTTACCATGGGTTGTTTCCAAAACTTGTGCATATTTCGCCTCTTGAGCAGCAGATGACAGGCAGTTTTGGTTTTAATCCTGAAATTTCAAATTTGATTACACGTGCAGCAGGTGTTGGTGAAATCATCTTTGCTGTGCTTTTTTTTATTTTCTATCGCTCTATTTTAATCAATGTATTAAACATATTGACGCTAATTGGCTTAATGTTATTTGTTGCCATTTTACAGCCCTCGCTTTTAATTGAAGCCTTTAATCCGGTAACCACAAACCTCGCAATTATCGCGTTTAGTGTTGTATTAATAAATGAGCTTAAAGGTACTCAACGTCAGTAATATTGTTATTAAGCTGTATAACAGTGTTTTATTTCTTCAATCATGGCGTTTGCAAGTGGCGAATTAGCGTTTGTTTTTGAGGTGATCAACACCACCGGAATATCATAATGGTACTTGGCTGGTTGAATAGCCTTAAACATACCTTTATCTACCCAAAACTGCGCATAGTGATCGGGTAAATAACCAATAAACTCACCCGATAGAATCAAGTGGGCAATGCCTTCATCGTGATACGCTACCGCACTGTTTTGATAATTCAAACCGTCGTTACGGCTTTCTTTATCGCGCATATAGTTACTGGTGATTACTTCAGCTTCTTTTATTAGTTTATTAATGTGCCCGTCTTCGCAATCAAATAACGGGTGGCCTTTCGCACAATATAAAAAGTTGGTTTCGTTATGCAGGGGAGTGTAGTGTAAACCGCGAATATGATGGCGGCTCACGCCAATGCCAACGAGTGAACGGCCATTAGCCACCGACGTTTCAACTTCTCGGGCTTCACATACATTAATATCAAACTGAATATTGTTACTCTTTCTTTTTAGTGTGGCTATAACGCGGGGGATCACACAGCGTGGGTCACTCACCATGGTATCTATCATGGCGATGCTTAAACGCCCCGATAACTCATTTTTAGAACTGGCGACTGTATTGGCGAATGCTTCACATTGTTGTAAAAGTTCAATTGAAGCTTGATAAGTAATGGCGCCAGCATCGGTAATTTCAAACCCACTGCGGCCACGCTTACATAATTTAATGCCAAGCCTAACTTCTAAATCTGATAAATGAGCACTGATAGTTGAGCGGCCAATATTTAATCGCGACTCAGCCGCCGACAGCCCCCCACACTCTACAATTGCTACAAAAACGCGCAATAAGCGCAGGTCTACATCATGAACTTGCATGGCGATTCTTATAGTTCGATAAATCTGGAATGAATAACGATAATTATGCATTTGTAAAACATCTAGAGCAAGTTAGCATTGCATTAAATAAAACTAATCCTGTTCTTTAGGAGTTATAAATGACATTTAAGTACGGTATTGACCAGTTAACGTTAGACAGCGTTAATGCTATTGCAGCGGGTACGTTACAGGCAGAGCTTTGCCAAGAAGCGATTGATAAAATTAATAAAAGCCGCCAAAACGTAGATAAAATGGCTGCCTCTGATAAAGCCATTTATGGCATTAACACAGGTTTTGGCCCGTTATGTGATACGCAGATATCTCCAGAAGAAACTAATCTGTTACAAAAGAACTTATTAATCACTCATGCTGTCGGCGTGGGTGAGCCCATTGCTAAACCTATTTCAAAGCTAATGCTTATCACTAAAGTGCACGCACTAAGCCAAGGTTATTCAGGTATTCGTTTAGCGGTTGTAGAGCGCATGCTTAAGTTTATTGAGCTTGATATTATCCCGGTTGTGCCAGAACAAGGCTCAGTAGGCGCATCAGGCGATTTAGCTCCGTTATCACACTTATTTTTACCCTTATTAGGCGAAGGTGAGTTTTGGATTGATGGTGATATTAAGCCGGCTGCAGAAGTACTCAAAGAGCATGGTTTAGAGCCAATGGAGTTACATGCTAAAGAAGGCTTAGCGCTTATCAATGGCACACAATTTATTTTATCGCATGCGATCACGGCACTGACAAAAATGGGTTACTTACTAGACCTTGCCGATATTGCAGGGGCGATGAGTATCGAAGGTATGCAGGGTAGCCAATCACCGTTTCGTGAAGAGCTTCATGCAATTCGTGCCTTTAAAGGCAATGTTGAAGTGGCAGCGCGTATGCGTCGCTTTTTCGAAGGCTCTGAAAACATGGCGTCACACACTAATTGTGACCGTGTTCAAGACCCATATTCATTGCGTTGTATTCCACAAGTGCATGGTGCTTCGCGAAACGCCTACAACCACTTAAAAGAACTTGCTGAAACAGAAATGAACTCAGTAACTGATAACCCAATAGTTATCAGCGAAGAAGAGGCTATTTCGGGTGGCGGTTTCCACGGTCAACCCCTTGCTATGGTATTAGATTACGCTTCAATTGCGGCGGCTGAGCTTGGTAATATTGCTGACCGTCGTTGTTATTTATTACTTGAGGGTTTACACGGTTTACCGCGCTTATTAACCTCATCTGGTGGTTTGAACTCAGGCATGATGATCCCACAATACGTGACAGCAGCATTGGTAACAGAAAACAAATCACTGTGTTTCCCACCATCGGCAGACAGTGTACCAACATCAATGGGCCAAGAAGACCACGTATCAATGGGCAGTATCTCGGGTCGTAAACTAAACCAGATTTTAGGTAACCTTGATAAAATTTTTGCAATTGAGCTGATGTATGCAGCACAAGCTATCGAATTTAGACGCCCTAATAAGTGCTCAGATATCATAGAAGAAAACGTTGCAATTATTCGTAACAAAGTGGCTAAGTTAGAAGAAGATCGTTTACTTAAGCCGGATATTGATGCCATGGTTACACTGGTTAAATCGCAAGCGTTTAAAGTAAACTAAGGGAGCAGATAATGACTTTCCAAGAACAAATTAAACAAGGGATCCCACGCGTTTTACCTGAGCCTAAAGCTTATCCAAGCGATGCTAACCGCGCTCCAAAACGTAAAGACATTTTATCAGCAGACGAAAAGCAATTGGCTATTCGTAATGCATTGCGTTATTTCCCGAAAGAGTGGCACCAAGAGCTCGCCGCTGAATTTGCACAAGAGCTAAAGCAATTTGGTCGCATTTACATGTATCGCTTTAAGCCTAATTATGAACTTAAAGCACGTTCAATTAGCGATTACCCAGCAAAATGTGAACAAGCTGCCGCGATTATGCTTATGATCGACAATAACCTCGATCCTGCGGTTGCACAGCATCCAGAAGAGCTGATCACTTATGGTGGTAACGGTGCGGTATTCCAAAACTGGGCTCAGTACTTATTAACCATGAAGTACTTAAGCGAGATGGAAGAAGACCAAACGCTTCACATGTACTCAGGTCATCCGATGGGGTTATTCCCGTCTTCGGTTGAAGCACCGCGTGTTGTGGTTACTAACGGTATGATGATCCCGAACTATTCAAAACCTGATGATTGGGAAAAATTCAATGCACTGGGTGTAACGCAATATGGTCAAATGACCGCGGGTTCATTCATGTACATTGGCCCGCAAGGTATTGTTCACGGTACAACTATTACGGTGATGAATGCGTTCCGTAAAGTACTTGAAAAAGGCGAATCACCAAAAGGTAAAATTTTCTTAACTGCTGGCTTAGGCGGCATGAGTGGTGCGCAGCCAAAAGCGGGTAATATTGCAAACTGTATTACAGTGTGTGCAGAGGTGAACCCGAAAGCGGCTACAAAACGTCACCAACAAGGTTGGGTTGATGAGCTAATCGATAACATGCCAGAACTTATTGAACGCGTACGCAGCGCGCAACAAAACGAAGAAGTAGTTTCAATTGCGTTCATTGGTAATATCGTTGATGTATGGGAAAGCTTTTTAGCTGAAGATATTTTTGTTCACCTAGGGTCAGACCAAACATCACTGCATAACCCGTGGTCAGGCGGTTATTACCCAGTAGATATCAGCTACGAAGAATCAAACCGTTTAATTCGTGAAGAACCAGACGTATTCAAAGAAAAAGTACAAGCGACGCTTAAACGCCATGCTGATGCTATAAATAAACACACAGCAAAAGGCACATATTTCTTCGATTACGGTAATGCATTCTTGCTTGAGGCATCTCGTGCTGGTGGCGATGTGATGGCTGAAAATGGTATTGATTTTAAATACCCATCGTATGTACAAGATATCCTTGGTCCAATGTGTTTTGACTATGGTTTTGGTCCATTCCGTTGGGTATGTACCTCTGGTAAGCCAGAAGATTTAGATAAAACTGATGCCATTGCTGCACAAGTCCTTGAAAAAATCATGGCTGAGTCACCAGAAGAAATTCAGCAGCAAATGCAAGACAACATCACTTGGATTAAAGACGCGAAGCAAAACAAACTTGTTGTCGGCTCGCAAGCACGTATCTTGTATGCGGATGCACAAGGCCGCGCAGATATTGCCAAAGCCTTTAACGATGCAATTAATCGTGGAGAAATTGGCCCTGTAGTTCTTGGCCGCGACCACCATGACGTAAGTGGTACTGACTCGCCTTTCCGTGAAACATCAAACATTTATGATGGTAGCCGTTTCACAGCCGACATGGCCATTCATAACGTGATTGGTGATGGTTTCCGTGGTGCAACATGGGTATCAATCCATAATGGTGGCGGTGTAGGTTGGGGTGAAGTGATCAACGGTGGCTTTGGTATGCTACTAGATGGCTCTGAAGCCGCTGAACGTCGTTTAAAATCAATGTTACTGTTTGATGTAAATAACGGTATTGCACGTCGTAGTTGGGCGCGTAACGAAGAAGCCAACTTTGCGATTAAGCGTGAAATGGCACGTACACCAAAACTGAAGGTGACGTTATCGAATAACGTTGATGACGAGATTTTATCGAACTTAGATTTTTAAGTTGTGTCAATTCAAAAAGGCCATGTTGCACACGTAACATGGCCTTTTTTATTTTTATGTCTCGTCCTGAAATGTGTTTACACATTTAGGACTTATTATGACCAAGTCAAATAATACACCGATCAAACGAACACAACGAGATTATTCATTAGGCTTTAAATTACAAGTTGTCGACGCTGTAGAA
>Ga0209348_1000097_pt1 | contig 54695 bp, 71 predicted proteins | sample ETNvirenome_2_30_FD_184065 | JGI IMG/M metagenome (GOLD analysis project Ga0209348, IMG submission 184065) | Marine viral communities from the Pacific Ocean - ETNP_2_30 (SPAdes) (version 2) | ecosystem: Environmental > Aquatic > Marine > Oceanic | place: Pacific Ocean | collected 2013-06-22 | reverse complement strand
GACTTAGTAGAAATATATACTACCCTTTTTGGTAGTAATAATTACCGTAGCCATTTAAACTACGATATTAAAAAGGGAGCTATAGTACTAGAGAGCTAGTACTACCCTGAGCCAACTAGGGGGCTTGCGCCCCCTTTTTTATACCCGAAAAAGTTAGTAAGTACTTACTTACGCGTCGCACTGCGTGCGACACATCGGCGTCGCCTACGGCGACGCACAGAGACCCAGGTTTACTTTAGCTTTACTTTAGGACAAAGACACAGCGACCGTGCACCAAGGACAACTGGACGACCTGCCGAGTCCTCGCTTCGCTCGGACACAGACGACAGACAGATCAACCCCCCACCCCCCTTAATACGGCTAACGTATATAAGTAGCCGTAGCTAAGATTTTCAGACTCATTTACTATAAAAATTATCTTTTGAACTAAAACGCTATACCCTAAATTTTTTGCAAAATTTTTTTATAATATTGAGATGTCTAAACGACTAACTAAATACTTTGAATCTATAAAAGAAGTTTGCCCTTATTCAGCCCCTTCTTATAAAAACGGTAAACTATTAGTATTTGACTACGACCCACAGTTAGTAGACGAATATTATCAAGTAATAGAACAGTATGACGCTATTATGTTTGAATGTCCCTCCTCGACGTCTCGCGACTCACTATTAACCATACTCGAAGACTTAGAAGACGAACGCCCTAACGCTATGTGGTTTTGGTCACACCCCATAGAAAAACATAACAGCACTCCTAAACCTTGTATAATTATGCAGAACAAAGTAAACTTGAAGAAGGCACGTAAGGAGTTTTTTAGTAAAATCAAAGATGATAGAGAATCTACTAAATAGTTTAGCTAAATATCAAAGCGAAGAAGAGTATAAAAACATGCTCGAGGATATGAGTAAGGCACCAGCTGGATTTTTTCCACCTGAATCTGTCGCGTCGCCCCGTGACCCTGGACCTACTGAAAAGCTACAAACTTACTTAACTGATTTATTAGGTAATAAATATTCAGCTAAAGGTCTAACCGATGTTTTAAGTTTTGCCCCAATTAGTGGTAATATACTAGGTTACTTAGAAGGTAAAGAACTAGAAAAACAAGGTAACGTAGGTTTAGGTAGTTTAATACAGGCTGCCTCAGTTGCTATTCCTGGTGGTGCTAAAATACCTAAACCTAAAGTAAAACCTAAAATAGAACCGTTACCTAAAATAACGCCCACTAAAGTGGAAACCACTAATACTAACCCAGACTTTGGTGATCTAGAACTAGATGGGTTTGAAGTAGTCGGCGGGTTACCCAAGTCTAGTAGAACTAACTTTACCAGTAACGCTGAAGCCAGATTGGCTACTAACCTTACTTTCCCTAAAGCTAATAAAAAATATAACGTTGAAGATTTAATAAAAAACACTATAGCTACCGCTCCTCCTAGTTTACGTAACAGTATCACTGAACAGTTTGATGACTTTGTTTCATCTAGTTTACGTAATAAAAAAGCCACGAAACAAGAACTATTAGACGATATGGGTAAAAATACGCCTGTGTTTAAAGAAAACTACATGAACGACCCCGACGCTTTAGTTAGGGATGCTACGAACATGCACCATGGAAAGCATATGCCTAATATTCCTGGAACTAATAGTTTCCCTGAATCATTATTTGAAGCTTCACTTTTAAATAAACCTACTTCAGTAATAGAAAAGTCTTTTTCTTTTAGCCACCCTAAGTACTCTACTCTCAGTAACCCCATACACCCTGAAGTAGGTCTGGGTTCAGTAAACATAACCCCTAACGCAGGCAATATACTTAGGGATAACCCAAGTTTAGCTAATACTCAAAACCGTGTTTTCCATTCAAGGGGAGCTATTTACGATGATGTAGGTGAAGAAGGAGAAAAAGTTTTTATAGCTGGTGAAGGACAGTCAGGCGTTTACGGTAGAAACAATACGGTAAAAAGTGCTGAGGAGTACGCTAGTAGAAAAGGACGTTTTAGTCTTACAGAATCAGAAGAGCTTAGAGAAGGTCCGTTATCAGCTATACTTAATAGTGCAGACTCAGCTCAACCTACTTATATAGGTGAGTATGAATTAACTCCGTTTTTACGTAGACCCGAATTTAAAGATACTGTTAAAGATTTAACTAAAACTAGAGCTGATGAACTTAAAAATATACAAGAAGCTGAAGCTTTAGGTGCAGGGTTTAGAGGCGGTATGAAAGAGGTTGAAGGTATAAAAACTAAATACAGTAGACTCTTTATAGAAGCTACTGAAGGAGTTGACCCGCCTCCTAGTTTTACTCAAGTTGAAAATAAAATAAATGCAGCTGACAATAGAATATTAGATCAATACTACCGTGTCTCAGATTTAGAAAACCAAATACAGTTTAGAACTATAGAAATAAACCGTAGTTATAACGATTTAATAAAACCTTTATTAAAAGGTGGGGATCAAGTAGCTGAAGGTAAACTACCTTTAGTTAAAGAATGGTTTCCGTTACACATGAAAACCAGCATGAACGAAGCTATAGAACAAGGGGCTGACTCTATATATTTCCCCGTTAATAGTTACGCAGTAGCTAAACAAACTGGTCAACCTTTACGACCTGAAAGAATACGTGAGTTTAAATACAGAACGGATAGTTTTGAAGAAGCAGAGAGCCAAATGCTCCCTTACATGCCAGGAGAAACAGCTAAAAGTTTAGGGCGTTTTTACTATAACGAAACTAAAAGAGGCTTAAAACGTATAGAAGCTGAATACAATATAAAACTAAACGCTAAAACTATAAACGACGACAATAATAATGAATTTATAAAAGTAGCCTTAACCCCAGAAATAAAAGACGCACTCAAAAGAATACTATACAACCGTGGGGGGTTAGTAAGTATGATGCCGTTAAGATATGGAATATGATTTAAGCGATCTCCCCGAAGACGTACTAAAAGAACACCTAGAACTAACTGAACGTTTAAAAGAAATACAAGACGTTGAAAACAGTAAAGATAATTTTTTAAACTTTGTTAAGAGTCAGTGGCCACAGTTTATTAGCGGTGCCCATCATAAAAAGATGGCGGAAGCGTTTGACCGTATAGCTAAAGGTAAAATAAAACGGTTAATAATTAACATGCCTCCGCGTCATACTAAGAGTGAGTTCGCTAGTCATTACTTCCCCGCTTACTTAGTAGGACGTAACCCTAGTTTAAAAATACTACAAGCCACCCACACCGCAGACTTAGCAGTAAAGTTCGGGCGTAAAATTAGGGACTTGATGTTGACGGAAGACTTTCAAAGAGTATTCCCTGACGTACTAATAAACCCAGACTCAAAAGCAGCAGGTAAATGGGAGACGCAAGATAAAAGTAACCCTAAGTTAAAAGGTGAGTATTATGCTGCGGGTGTCGGGGGTGCGTTAGCTGGTAGAGGAGCGGACTTATTTATTATTGACGACCCACACTCTGAACAAGACGCTATGAATCCTAAAAGTATGGAAGATACTTACGATTGGTATACTAGTGGACCCCGCCAACGTTTACAGCCAGGAGGAGCCATAGTAATAGTTATGACTCGTTGGAACGTTAATGACCTTACGGGTAGGTTACTTAAAGATGCTGCCCGTGATCCTAAAGCTGACCAGTGGGAAGTTATAGAACTACCCGCTATATTACCTAGCGGTAAAGCCTTGTGGCCAGAGTACTGGAATATTGATGAACTAGAAAGCGTAAAAGCTAGTTTACGTGGTGGACCTAAATGGCACGCTCAATACATGCAGAATCCTACGTCCGAGGAAGGTGCTTTAATAAAACGTGAATGGTGGATGACTTGGGAAAGAGACAGACCACCGCCTTGTGAATATTTAATACAAAGTTACGATACCGCTTTTTTAAAAAGTTCAATGGCTGATTATTCAGCTATTACTACTTGGGGAGTTTTTTACCCAGAAGGTCAAATAGGTGATGAGTTTTACGACGGCACAGTACCACACATCATACTACTAGATTGTATTAAAGGTAGGTATAGCTTTCCTGAACTTAAAGCCGTAGCCTATGAACAATACAGTGAGTGGGAACCTGACGTAGTTATAATAGAAAGTAAGGCTACTGGTATACCGCTCACCCAAGAACTACGTAACTTAGGTATACCCGTACAAAACTTTACACCTAGTAAAGGTAACGATAAAGTAGCTAGAGTTAATGCCAGTACCCCACTATTTGAGTCAGGTATGGTTTGGGCACCTGATACTAAGTTCGCTTACGATATTATAGAAGAGTGTGCTGCTTTTCCTGCGGGTGATCATGATGACTTAGTAGACTCAACAACTCAAGCGTTACTACGTTTTAGGCAAGGTGGTTTTGTAAAACTGCCTAGTGATTACGAAGAAGACGATATATACTATAAAAGAAAAATAAGTTATTATTAAAAAATGGCTATTGAAAAAACTCCAGTAAATATGCAGAACGGTGGTGAACCACCAGTAGAAGAGCAAGGTATATCAGTAGAACTACCAGAAGAAATGAATATACAAGGCGACCTTACTACCGCCTTTGAAATAAATCCAGACGGTTCAGTTAATCCAGTGATGGAAGAGATGAATATGTTAATGACTGAACATCAAATGAACTTAGCCGAAGTTTTAGACGAAGCTACTCTCAACACTTTAAGCACTGAGTTACTTTCAGCGTACGATGATGATAAAAGTTCTAGACAAGACTGGCTAGATACCTTTACTAAGGGTTTAGATCTACTAGGTATAAAAACAGAAGAAAGAGAAGAACCATTCCCAGGAGCGACAGGTGTGCACCACCCGTTATTAAGTGAAGCCGTAACTCAGTTTCAAGCTCAAGCCTATAAAGAATTACTGCCCGCTGGTGGACCAGTAAAAACTAGGATTATGGGTAACGAAACATCAGACATACAAGCACAAAATCAAAGAGTAAAAGAATTTATGAACTATCAAATAACTGAGGTCATGACTGAATATGACCCAGAGATGGATAGTTTACTATTTTACCTACCTTTAGCAGGTAGTGCTTTTAAAAAAGTATATTACGATAACCTACTGGGTCGTCCAACTAGCCGTTTAGTAAAAGCCGAAGACTTAGTAGTATCATACGAAACGACAGACCTTGAATCTTCCCCTAGATTTGTGCATGTAATTAGTATGACAGGCAATGATTTGAAAAAATCTCAGCTAAACGGCACCTACATAGACACAAAACTAGTTGAACCTAGTGCTGATATTGAGTATAACGAGGCTAAAGAGAAGATGGATGAGCTACAAGGCATGTCTCCATCAATAAATGACTACGATGAATACACTATTTTAGAGTTTCATGTTGATTTAGAGCTAGAAGGCATTGATAATTACGGTTTTGGTGTGCCTTATGTGGTAACTATACTTGAAGATGAGAGTAAAATACTCTCAATTAGGCGTAATTGGGACGAAAATGACCCATTATTCCGTAAAAAAGAGTATTTTGTACACTATAAGTTCCTTCCAGGACTAGGTTTTTACGGTTTTGGGCTAATCCACATGATAGGAGGACTAACTAAGTCCGCTACTTCTATTTTACGTCAGTTAGTAGACGCTGGAACGCTTAGTAATCTACCCGCAGGGTTTAAAGCTAGGGGTATGAGAGTGCAAGGCGAAGATGAACCGTTACGTCCAGGAGAATTTAGGGATGTTGACGTTCCAGGAGGCGTAATACGTGACGCTTTAATGCCTTTACCCTATAAAGAGCCTAGTAGTGTGTTAAGTCAGCTATTAGGTATATTAATTGACTCAGGTAGAAGGTTTGCTAGTATAGCAGACATGCAAGTAGGTGATATAGGCAGTCAACAACTACCCGTAGGCACTACAGTAGCTATGTTAGAGCGGGGTACTAAAGTGATGTCCGCTATACATAAACGTTTACACTACGCACAAAAGAAAGAGTTTAGGTTACTAGCGGGTATATTTAGTAAAAGCTTACCGCCTGTATATCCTTATGATGTTCCAGGAGCTAGTAGAGAAATAAAAGCTCTAGACTTTGACGATAGAATAGATATACTACCCGTAAGTGACCCTAACATATTTAGTATGGCTCAAAGAGTTATGTTAGCCCAACAAGAACTACAGATGGCACAAGCAGCACCAGATATACATGATTTACGTGAGGCTTATAAACGTATGTACGAAGCCCTAGAGGTAAAAAATATAGAACTTATATTACCGCCACCAGCTCAAGTACCGCCCCGTGACCCCATAAGTGAACAACAAGCAGCATTAACTAACCAACCTATTAAGGCTTTTGAGTTCCAGAACCATCAAGCATATATAGCAGCACATACAGCATTTTTACAGAACCCACAGATGCAACAGAATCAAGGTGCTGCGATGATGATACAAGCTAATATACAAGAACATCAAGCTATGATGTATAAACAACAAATAGAACAAGTTATAGGTCAACCGTTACCTGATATGCAGAGCGGACCGTTACCGCCAGAAGTTATGAATGAGATAGCTAGTGCTGCAGCTCAAGCTACTCAGGTAGTAACAGGTCAAGCACAAGCCTTAGCTAATGCACAACAGATGGAACAAGTTGACCCTATAGTAAAACTCAAGGAAGCTGAAATACAACAAAGAGCACAAAGAGATTCACTTAGGGCTCAAGTTGATGCTGAGAGAATAAAATCAAATGAAGCGATAGCTGAAATGAAAATAGCTCAACAGCGTGAGGCAGCTGAAATGAAGGAAGAGGGTAGTATTCGTAAGGAATATTATGATAGACTAAAAGAAGTCAGAGAATCTGACACATTAACTAAAGGAGAATAAAATGCCAGGAAGAATGATGAAACAAGGTAGAAACCGTGGATCTATGATGAAAAAGAAACGTGGTGGTTCTACTATGATGAAAAAGAAACGTGGTGGTTCTACTATGATGAAAAAGAAACGTGGTGGTGCTACTAAGAAAAGGAAAAGGAAATAACATGCCAGGAAATAGAGCAAGTATGATGCGCCAGTTATTGGGGCACGGTGGTGAGTCTGGTATGCCTGCGGGTAATGCTAACCGTAGAAGAGTTATGTGTATGGACATGGGTGGCATGGCTGACAAAACGATGAAAAATAAAAAGGTGAAAAAGTGAAGGAAGTAAAAGTACCTAAAGCTAATAGAATAGATTTATCTAAACCCGTTACTTACGGTGAACTTTTAAATAAAAAAGTTTTCGGTATGGGTAAAGGTAAAGCTAAAGGTGGAGGAGCAGCCACTAAAGGTTTAAGTTATAATATTTGCCCTAGCGGTAAAGAGTAGGTGGGTAGCCGTAAGTTCCCTAAGGTAGCTAAAAGTAAAAAAGGCGTACCTAAGGCTTATTTACAAGGTGCTAAAAACCCTAGTGCTAGAGAAAGAGAAATATTACGTACCCGTAAAAAGTATTTATCGGGTAAAATGACTAGTAAAGACTTTGAAGCGGTAGAACGCTCAAGGGCTAAAGATAGGAGAAAATAAATGTCAACGCCAGCATGTGTAAAAAAGTATGCTAAAAGTAGCGGTAAGTCCGAGTCTACTTTAAAAAAAGTTTATAAAAGAGGTCAAGGAGCCTACTTTAGTTCTGGTTCAAGACCAGGACAAAGTTCACACTCTTGGGGTTGCGGTAGAGTTAGAAGTTTTGCTACGGGTAAAGGCGGAGCACGTAAAGCAGACGCTGACCTTTTAGGTAAAAAGAAAAAGAAAGTTAAAAAAGCTAGAGGAGGCGAAAGCGTGAGTCAAGAAAGAAAAAAAGTAGCTCAAAAACAAGGTTTAAAACAAGTACCTAAAGGTAATAAAGGTAAGGGTTTATCAAAATTACCTACAGCCGTAAGGAATAAGATGGGCTTTATGAAAAGGGGCGGAGCAGTAAAGAGCGCCATAGCCAGAGGTTGTGGTCAAGTGATGGAAGATAGGCGTAAAAAAACTAAATACTTTTAATGGCTAAATATCAAGGTAAAACCGTTACTTTAAATAAACCTAGAGCTTTACGTAAAGGAGAGCCAGGATACGGTAAAAAACGTAAGGTAGTTTTTGTTAGTAAGTGTAGTAGCGACGGCAACCGTATAAAGCGTATAACGTTTGGTGACGCTAAACTAGGCATGCACAAAAATAATAAAGCTAGAAAAAAATCATATTGCGCCCGTAGTGGTGGTATAAAAAGCGATAGATGTAGTGCTAACTATTGGGCACGTAGAGACTGGAACTGTTAATTGAGCACACCATATTATTATAACTGTAAATTAGACAGAGTCATAGACGGAGACACTATAGACGTTGATATTGATTTAGGCTTTAACGTAGTCTTAGTTAAACAAAGAGTACGGTTAGCAGGTATTGATACCCCAGAAAGCAGAACACGTAACCTAACAGAAAAAGCTTTAGGACTAAAAGCTAAAGAACGTTTAATAGAACTTTGCGGAGCTGAGCTACAATTAAAATCACTAGGTAAAGATAAGTACGGTAGAATATTAGGCGTACCACACACTACAGACGCTGAAGATATTTGTAAGATATTAATAAAAGAAGGTCACGCAGTAGAGTACTGGGGTGGCACTAAGACTAAAGTCTGGGGATAATATGTTAGAAAAATTACAAAACCTGTTAGAGGAGAGACAAGAACAATTAAAAGATTCTTTAGCAGCAGGTAACATACAAAGTTTTGAAAGTTATCAAAAAATAGTAGGCGAAATAACAGGTCTGTCGTTTGCTATACATACTATTAGAGACCTGCACAAGGAAAATGATTATGACTAAAGAAGTCGCAGCATTCGGTAAAGGCGGTGAGCCTATACCTAATAATGTAGATAGATTCAAGGATGTAAAACTTGAAGCTAAAGTAGAAGAAAAAACCTTCGCCCCAGAAGATATACATGGTGATGAGGAGTTACAAGGTAAACTCCCTAAACCAACAGGTTATAGAATGTTAATCTTACCTTTTAGCCGTAAAGCTAAAACTAAGGGTGGTATTCTATTAGCAGAGTCAACACTAGAAAAAGAGCGTATAGCTACTAATGTTGGGTTTGTAGTTTCACTTGGTCCTGACGCTTATAAAGATACTAATAAGTTTCCTGAGGGAGCTTGGTGTAAAGAAAGGGACTGGGTGATATTTGGTAGGTACGCAGGTGCTAGACTCAAGATTGAGGGTGGTGAACTGCGTTTGTTAAACGATGATGAAATATTAGCTGTCATAGATAACCCTGAGGATATTGAATCAGCTTAATATAAATCACGCACTTTAAGGAGATAACCATGGCAGAAGAAGCTATGCAAACACAAAGCGAAGAAAACGAAGCTGTTGAAGTTGAGTTAGAACCGCAAGAAGAAACACAAGAAACACAAGAAACACAAGAAACAGAAAACGTAGAAACTAAAGAACACGAAGATGAAATAGAACAACAAAGCGAAAAAGTAAAAAAACGTATAAATAAACTTACCTATAAGGTTAGAGAGGCAGAAAGAAGAGAAAATGCTGCCCTAGAGTATGCTAAAGGTTTACAGAACGAATTAAATAAAACTAAAAATACTCTTTCAAAAACTGATAAAAACCTTTATGATGAATATAAAGCTAGAGTAGATACTCAGTTGGGTGCAGCTAGGGCTGACTACAAAAAAGCATATGAAGCAGGTGATACAGAAGGCATGCTTCAAGCTCAAGAAGAAGTCGCTAAGTATGCAGTAGAACAAGAGTCTCTTACTCGTGTGCAGGCTCAACAGCAAGAAGAGGCACAGGCTCAACAGTTACAGCAGGAACAGTACGTTCAACAACCGTTACCTGATCCAGTTTTAACAGCACAGCCTGACCCTAAAGCACAAGAGTGGGCTAGTCGTAATGAATGGTTTGGTAAAGACCTAGCTATGACTACTTCAGCTTTTGCTTTTCACAGACAGCTTGTTGAGTCAGAAGGCTACGATCCAACTTCTGATGAATATTATTCAGAAGTGGATAAAAGATTAAGAGAGGCTTTTCCTCATAAATATAATGAGGCTCAGTCTCAAGGTAGCGTGAATGAGGTAGTAACTGGTTCTAGCAGAGGTGCTACTACCACTAGATCTCAATCACGTAAAAAAGTTAAACTCACACCGAGTCAAGTAGCAATAGCTAAAAGATTAGGTGTGCCACTTGAAGAATATGCTAAGCATGTTAAATAAAGGAGAATAAAATGGTAGAAGAAAATAAAACTACTCAAACAGATCGAACTCCTAGATCTGCATCTACAAGAGAAAATACATCTCGTAGAAAACCATGGAGCCCCCCGTCTTTATTAGACGCACCTAACCCACCAGAGGGATATGTATACAGATGGATACGTGAATCTATGGTAGGACAATCAGACCCAGCGAATATGTCAAAACGTATACGTGAAGGATGGGAACCAGTGAGAGCTGAAGACCACCCTGAGTTTGAAGCACCTACTATTGATGACGGTAAACACGCTGGAGTCATAGGAGTTGGTGGACTAATTCTCGCTAAGATGCCCTTAGAAACTGTACAAGAAAGGAGATCTTATTACTCCAATCTTGCTAACCAACAAATGGAAGCAGTTGACAACGATCTAATGCGAGAAAGTAACTCAAGTATGCCTATTAGTAAACCTAATAGACAATCTAGAGTTACGTTTGGAAAAGGCGGTGGAGAAGGTTAATACCTACTCTACCATAACTAGAACTTTATAATAGGTAATAATTATGGCTAATGTCAATGATCCTAATGGTTTTACACCAGCGTATCATATGTCAGGCGGTGTAATTCGTCCTAGTGAGTTTGCTATCCAAAGTGGAGCTACAGGTGATATTTTTGCAGGTGATGTAGTGAAATTAGCAAGTGGATATGTTTTACAAGCTGGAGCGACAGATGCACCTCTAGGCGTATTTTATGGTGTAGAATATACAGCGACAGATGGTGAGGTAGTTTTTTCAAGAAAATGGCCAAGCACCACTACTACGCTAGGTTCTGCAGATGCTAAAGCATTTGTATATGCTGACCCGAATATAGTTTATGAGGCACAGTACACAGGTACTCCAACTCAAGCTGACGTCGGTAAAGTACATACTATCTCTACAACTGCAGGTGATACTAACAACAACCGTTCAAAAGAAGGTGTGACTACAACTACTAATAGTGGTATTGCTAAACAAGTTGCTTTCGTCGATAGACCAGACAACTCTATAGGTCAATACGCTAGAGGGTATTTTATATTCCCAGCTTCTGTTTTCGGTAACGACTAAAAGGTGATATAGATGGCGATTAATAGAGCTCAATTAGTAAAAGAACTCGAACCAGGACTAAATGCACTTTTCGGTCTTGAGTACGATAGATATGAAAACGAACATGCTGAAATTTTTGATACAGAAAATTCAGACAGAGCGTTTGAAGAAGAAGTTATGTTATCAGGCTTCGCACAAGCTCCTGTAAAAGGTGAGGGTGCTGCGGTAGCTTATGACACAGCTCAAGAAACTTTCACTGCTCGTTATACACATGAAACTGTAGCTTTAGCGTTTGCGTTGACTGAAGAGGCTATTGAAGATAATCTTTATGATAGTCTTTCTTCAAGATACACAAGGGCTTTGGCTAGATCAATGTCTACAACGAAGCAAGTAAAAGCAGCAAACGTGCTTAATAATGGTTTCTCAACTTCCTTTCCAGGAGGCGACGGCAAACCACTCATGACTACTGACCACCCTAGTTTAACTGGTGGTGATCAAGCCAATGAGCCAAGCACAGCAGCAGACTTGAATGAAACTTCATTAGAAAATGCTTTAATTGATATTTCAGCGTTTAAAGATGAAAGAGGCATTAAAATTAACGTACAAGCTAGGAAACTAATTATTCCACCACAACTACAGTTTGTGGCTGAAAGAATACTACAGTCTCCTGGTAGAGTTAACAGCTCAGACAATGATATCAACGCTATGAGAAACATGGGTATGTTCCCAGAAGGCTACGTAGTAAATCATTATTTAACTGATGCTGATGCGTTCTTTATCAAAACAGATGCACCTAACGGACTTAAACACTTCGTTAGATCTCCATTACAAACAGGAATGGAAGGAGACTTTGAAACTGGAAATGTCCGATACAAAGCTAGAGAAAGATACTCTTTTGGCTTTAGTGATTGGAGAGGAATTTTCGGTTCTCCAGGAGCATAGTTTGGGGTAAGCGTTTTTATAACGTTAAGTTAGGGAGCTTCGGCTCCCTTTCTTTTTGGGAACAATTAAGTTAGAATTAAATTCTAGGGTATATTAATTTGTTCTATCGACTGACCTAGCAGACAACCCAAGACGATAGATCTTTTTTCCACAGGAGGAAATAAATGGGACAATCAACATTTTCGGGTCCAATTAGATCATTAGCTGGATTCATAGGCGCAGGTAATGCTAACGTAGTTAGTCTAACTGCTGACACAACCCTTACAGTAGCAGATCACGCTGGTAAAATACTGTTAACTAACGACGCTGATGGTAAGTTTACTTTACCTAGCATAGTAGCAACAGCTCCAGGCAGAGATGATGATCCTAACCAGTTGAATAATTTAGGTGCTACTTTTACTTTTGTAGTAGTAACAGCTGCAACAGATATGGATATTTTAACTGACGGAACTGATAAGTTCGTAGGCGGAGTTTATTTAGGTAAAGATAACGCTAGTGGTAAGATATTTATTTCTGGTGCTAGTAACGACGTAGTAACTATGAACGGTACAACTAAAGGCGGTATAGCAGGTAGCATAGTCAGATGTACAGCTATAGCTAGTGCTAAGTATGCTATTGAAGGCATAGTTTTAGCATCAGGTACTATAGTAACTCCATTCGCTGACGCGTAAGGGAGGTAAACTATGGCTGACGCAGTAACATCAACAACCATATTAGATGGTGATAAAGATTTTATAGTTCAGTTGACTAATGTTAGTGATGGCACTGGTGAAAGTGCCGTCGCTAAAGTAGATGTGAGCGGGTTGACAGCCCGTAAGAGCGACGGAGCAGCATGTACAGGTATTAAGTTAAAAACTGTTTACTACTCAATATTAGGGTTTACTAAAATAGGTTTATTTTGGAACGCTACTAGTAATACATTATGTATGGAGTTAAACCCTAGTGCTGATGGCATTTTAGATTTTACACCTTTTGGTGGTCTACAAAATACAGCAGGTAGTGGTAAGAACGGTGATTTACTTTTAACCACTACTGGTCATAGCTCAGGTGATACATACCTTATAGTCTTACACTGTATTAAAGATTATGAGTAATGGCTACATCAAACAGTAAAACTTTTTTACTAAACGTAGCGGATGCTATAGAAGAAGCTTTTGAACTAGCGGGTATTGAATTAAGAACAGCATACGATGCTGAGTCTGCTAGAAGAAGCTTAAATATAATGTTTGCTGATTGGTCTAATAGAGGTGTAAACCTTTGGACCATAGAGGAAGTAACCACTACTTTAACCGCAGGAACTAGTTCATATACTTTAAATAGTTATGATTTAGATCTAGTTTCTGCCGTTATACGTCAAACTGATTCTTCTAATAACTCAACCGATTTATCTATAGAACGTATAGGCAGAAGTGAGTATTTAGAAATACCAGATAAAAGTAGCACTGGTAGACCTACTCAATATTTTTTAGATAGAAAAACAACACCAGTGGTAAAGTTGTGGCCAGTTCCTGATACAGCTTTTACCTATAAGTTAATAAGTAATAACATACAGCGTATAGATGATGTATTAACCTCAGCTGAGGATCCAGACATACCCTCTAGATTTATGCCTTGTTTAGTTAGTGGATTAGCTTATTATATCTCAATGAAAAGAAGCCCTGAGAGAGTTTCTTTATTAAAACAACAATACGAACAAGATTTTAAACTAGCTGCAGAGGAAGATACACCAAGAGTTTCTATGAGGTTAGTTCCTAGTAGGAGTAATTATTAATGCCAGCACATAAGAAAAAAGGTTTATGGGCTAATATACACGCCAAACGTAAAAGAATCAAAGCAGGTTCAGGTGAAAAGATGCGTAAAAAAGGTGCTAAGGGTGCACCAACTAAAGCTCAAATGTCTGCTGCTAAAAGAGGTTCTAAAAAAGTAACTAGAAGAAGACGTGTCAAAAAGAAAAGGTAAAAAGAAAGATCCTAAAGTAGGTACAGGTAAAAAACCTAAAGGGTCAGGAAGAAGATTATACACAGATGAAAACCCTAAAGATACTGTTAGTATTAAATACGCAACTCCAGAAGATGCTAAGAAAACTGTGGCTAAAGTTAAAAAAAGCGGTAAGTCATTTGCTAGAAAAATTCAAATTCTAACAGTTTTAGAACAACGTGCTAGGTTTGCAGGTAAACCTAGACAAGCAAGTATAGCGAAAAAAGGTAAAGAGGCTATAAGAAAAAGTAGGAAGAAAAAATAATGGCATATGCTGCAGGTAAAAAATCAAGAGCTAGGTGTGATAGATGTGGTTTTGTTTATAAGTATTTAGAACTTAGAGAAGAATGGAACGGTTTAAGAACATGTCCAGAGTGTTTTGAGCCTAAACACCCTCAACTTGACCCAGAACACCATAGAACAGACCCTGAAGCTTTACGTAACCCTAGACCTACAGAAGTACCGCCAACCACTGGATACGGTATAGTTAGAACAGAAAACACAAAAGACTCATTAGGAGTAACTGGGTTATCCATGAACATAACCCATAACGATACTATAGGCAGTAGTTTTGATCTTCAAAACTTAGAGGCTAGTCTAGGTGTCGTAACTATAGTAACATAATACCATGAGTTGGACTTTAAGTACATTAAAAACAGCCATACAAGATTATGCTGAAAGCACAGAGTCATCTTTTGTTACTCACTTACCTGATTTTATAAAGAGTGCTGAAGAGCGTGTTTTAAAAAGCGTACAGCTTGATGTATTTAGAAAAAACGTAACAGGAACAGGCACGGCTAGTAATACTTATTTAGCTATGCCTACTGATTTTTTATCACCTTTTAGTTTAGCAGTAATAGACAGTAGTAATAACTACAATTATTTAAAACTAAAACATGTTTCTTTTATACGTGATTTTACACCTGCTGCAGGTACAACATCACAACCTAAATATTACGCTGAGTTTGATGAGTCCTCTTTTATATTAGCCCCAACACCCAATAGTAATTTTACTTTTGAGCTTCATTATTATTACAGACCTACTTCGTTAACAGCGACAGCTACAGGCACAACATGGTTGTCAACTAACGCTACTAATGCATTATTGTACGGTAGTTTAGTGGAGGCTAACACATACTTAAAGTCCTTTGAAACAACCCCTGTATACGAAGCTAAATTTCAAGAAGCTTTATCATCACTTAAAAACTTAGGTGAAGGTAAATCAACTAGAGATCAATACAGATACGACGAAATTAGGAGATCTCCACAAGCATGATTATAAAAGAATTAGAGGGCAAGGATATTGCCATAGTTGCTATGGGCGAAAGTCAACTAGACTTTCACCTTAGTTTAGTGCATTCAAACACATACGATGAAGTATGGGCTATAAATTGTATGGGAGCAGTTATAAACTGTGATAAAGTATTTATGTTAGATCCAGTCAGTAGGTTTTTAGATACCGAAGACGCTGGTACCCAAACAGGTATAATGCGTAGATGGTTACCTGAAAATGAAGTACCTATACTAACCTGCGAACTAGATGAAAGAGTACCATCATTAACTATGTATCCACTAGAAGAAGTAGCACAGTATGGTGATTGTGCTTACCTTAATAATACAGTTGCGTATGCTATAGCTTACGCTATGTATCAAAAAGTTGGTAGTGTTAATTTATTCGGTATAGACTTTAGTTATAAAGGTAATATACATTTTGCAGAAGCAGGTAAAGCTTGTTGTGAGTTTTGGTTGGCTAAATGTATAGAAAAAGGTATACATATTAAAATAGCTCCTCGCTCTGGTTTACTAGACACTAATTTACCAATCAATGAAAAACTGTATGGTTACCATAGGCTAGAAGATCCTGATATACTGATAATAGACAATGAAGGAACATACAGAAAAGTTAAACTTTCTTGGTATGAAAATATGTTAAGAAACGAAAAACTCAAAAACATAACTGAGATTAGAGATGTGATGGATGGACCACCAGAGGCTACAAGGTATTAAATGTTAGATAATTCAGAAAGCGGATTAGGGTTAATAACTGTAGCGACAGAGAATAACAAAGGTCACTCACCTGAGTACTGGGCGAAAAGAGCTACAGAAAGAATATGCGGCATATCAGAAAATGCAGCTCCTCATATAAGACAACAAGCAGAAGCTTATAAACTTTCTATTTATGAAACAATACTATATCATATTAAACAGGCGATTAACAGTGAACGTTGTACTATGAAGAATCTGTTAGTCAAACAAGGAGATAAAGATTTAGCTAATATTTTACAGGAGCTTAAATAAATGGCGATATCATCAACATTAGTAACCAGTTTTAAAAAAGAACTATTAACAGCTACTCATAATTTTACTGCTAGTTCAGGTCATACTTTTAAATTAGCGTTATATACCAGCTCAGCTACTTTAGGTGCCACTACTACAGCTTACGTAACAACAGGTCAAGCCACAGGTACTAACTATACAGCAGGCGGTGCTAATTTAACAGCAGTTACACCTACTTCAAGCGGTACTACAGGTTTTACAGACTTTTCTGATTTAACTTTTGGCACAGCTACAGTAACAGCTAGAGGTTGTTTAATATACAACAGCTCACAAAGTAATAAAGCAGTAGCTTCAATTGACTTTGGTGGAGATAAAACTTCAACAGCTGGTGACTTTACTATACAGTTCCCCGCAGCAGCAGCAAGCACAGCGATTATACGTATAGCGTAAGTTATGGCTAACATAACTGGCTGGGGCAGAGGCACTTGGGGTGAAGGTGCTTGGGGCAATCCCATACCCGTTACCCTTACTGGTTTAAGTGCTACTAGTTCACTAGGCACAGTCTCTGTAAAAGGCGAAAGTAACCTTACCGTAAACGGTCTATCTCTAACAGGTAGCTTAGGCACTCCCGTAGTTATAGCTAAAGCTAATGTAAGTGTTAGCGGTCTAAGTACAACTTTAGCTATAGGCTCAGTAAGTATAGTGGCTAAAGCTATAGTTGCGCCAAGTAGTCAAGTAGGTACTAGTGCTTTAGGTACACCCAGTATAAAAGGTGAGGCTAACTTAAACGTAAGTGGTTTAAGCACAACTTCATCTTTAGGCACAGTAGCAACAGATTGTGAGGCTAATGTAACACCTAGCGGACAAGTAGGAACCACTACTTTAGGAACTATAATAGCTAAAGGCACAGCTAACGTAGGGTGTCCTGCAGTTTCGGCTACTTTAGGTAATGTTTCCGTTACCATATCAGGTGATTGTAGTGTAATACTAACTACGGGACTAGTAAGTAATACAGCTTTAGGCAACGTAAGCACAATCGCTGATGCTAACATATCTCCAAGTTTAGGTGCCAGTACATCTTCTTTAGGCACCATAGCTATAAAAACACAAAATGTAGTTTCGATAAACGGAGTTCAAGTAGTTTCTTCTCTGGGAGAAATAGGTATAATTGGAAAAGGTACTGTTGCTTTAGCAGGAGTTACGGCAACAGCAGGTAGCCCTAATGTTACGGTTTGGGGCATTATAGATGACAGTCAAACTCCTAGTTGGGGTAACGTTGATGACAGTCAAACTCCTACTTGGAGCACCGTAAATGACAGTCAAACTCCTAGTTGGGGTAACGTTGATGACAGTCAAACCCCTAACTGGAGTGAAACTAATGACAGTCAAACTCCTAACTGGGAAGAGGTAGCATAAAACATGGCAACGTATGTAAATGATTTAAGATTAAAAGAAATAGCGACTGGTGATGAGTCAGGTACTTGGGGAACAACCACTAATACTAACCTAGAACTAATAGCGGAAGCGTTTAGTTTTGGCACAGAAGCTATAACCACCAACGCAGATACACACACTACAACTATAGAAGACGGCTCAACTGATCCAGGTAGATCTATTTATTTAAAGTATACAGGTACGCTTGATTCAGCTTGTACTATTACTATTGGACCTAATACTGTATCTAAACTGTGGTTTATTGAAAACGGTACTTCTGGTTCACAAAATATTATTATTTCACAAGGATCAGGAGCTAACATAACTATACCAGCAGGTGATGTAAAAGCTATCTATTCTGATGGAGCTGGTTCTGGTGCAGCAATGATAGATGCTTTTGCTAGTTTAAATGTTGGAGATTTAACAGCTACAAACTTAGCTGGTACTCTTACCACAGCAGCTCAACCAAATATAACAAGTTTAGGCACACTAACAACTCTTACAGTAGACGATATTACAATAAATGCTTCTAGTATTTCTGATGCAGGTGATTTAACAATTGATGTAGGTGGAGATTTAAGTTTAGATGCTGATGGTGGAGATATAATATTTAAAGATGGAGGAACTGCATTTGGTAAATTAGTGCAAAATAGTAGTAACTTTCATATAGTTGCTGCTGTTCAAGATAAAGATATTAAGTTCTTTGGTAATGATGGTGGCTCAAGTGTTACTGCTCTAACTCTTGATATGTCAGATGCAGGTGCAGCTACTTTTAATGCAGGAGTAACTGCTACTACATTTACAGGCACACTAGCTACAGCAGCACAACCAAATATTACAAGTGTTGGAACTCTTACAACTCTTACAGTAGATGATATAACAATTAATGGTTCTACTATTTCAGATGCAGGTAGTATAACAATTGATTCAGGTAATGATATTGTTCTTGATGTTGATGGAGCTGACATATTACTTAAAGATGATGGCACACAGTTCGGAAAAATACGAAATGCTAGTAGTAATTTAAGAATAGAAAGTTCTGTACAAGATAAAGATATTGTCTTTCAAGGTGATGATGGTGGTTCAACTGTAACTGCCCTTACCCTTGATATGTCAGATGCAGGTACAGCTATATTTAATAATAAAGTTGGTATAGGAACTTCAAGTCCTTCAGAACCTTTACATGTTAACGAAGGAACAGGTGGAGTATCTACAACATTATTATTACAAAATAGTTCTGCATCTGTTGATGGCAGAGGAACAAATCTTACTTTTAAAAGTTCAAGTACAGAGATTGGTCAAATACAATCTAAAACATCTTCAGATGCAACAAGTGGTATTTTAGCTTTCAAAACTGCAAGTTCAGGCACACTTTCAGAGCAGATGAGAATAGATAAAGATGGAAATGTTGGTATAGGAACTACAAGTCCAACAGATACTGTAGAAATAGCAGCAGGAAACTCACAATTACGCTTGACTGATACAGATGATTCAAAATTTGTTCAGTTTAGTTATTCTGGTGGCAAATTAATAACAAGAAACAACTCTACATCAACAGAAGTAAATCAATTTACTCTTACTGAAGATGGTAAATTTGGTGTGGGAACTATAAGTCCTGCTGAGTCTTTACATACAACAGGAAACATTAGATTAGGTGACTCAGCACCAGCAGAATTATATACAAACTCTTCTGAACTTAGATTAGGTGTCGATAGAAATAATGATAATGATACTTCTAATATAACTTTTTATGCTAATAACTCTGAAAAAGTCAGAATAGATAAAGATGGAAATGTTGGCATAGGGGAAACCTCACCAGATGATTTATTACATATCAAAGGAACAGATACAAGCACTTCAGATACTTTTGGTTTGAGAATACATAATGGTAGTTTTACAACAAATACGATTGCAGGAATTTTATTTCAAAATGCTGATAATAATAATGCTTATATAAGGTCTATAAGGAGTGGTACATCCTCTGGTATTTTAACATTCGGTACTAATACTGGATCAGGTATAGCAGAATCAAACATTTCAGAAGCAATGCGTATTGATTCTTCAGGTAATCTTGGGATAGGAACTACAGCACCAGATGTTGCATTGCATGTAGCTAAAACAAATGCTTCAGCTAGTTATAGTTTAGCTAGTAGATATGTAGCACAGTTTGAAAGGAACGGTGCTTGCGATGTAAGTATCTTAGGTTCTAGTGCTCAAAGTTCAAGTTTATCATTTTCTGATCCAGATGATGCTGATGTTGGTAGAATACAATATCTTCATAGTGACAACAGTTTAAGGGTTACTGTTAATACAGCAGAAGCTATGCGTATAGATAGCAGTCAAAATGTAATGGTTAATAGAACTAGTCAAATAGGAACTAATAGATTTTCTGTTAATTTTGCTTCAGGTTCAAGTGAAAAAGGTATAGGTATAAACTCAAGTGATGCTGGTGCCACTACGCATATGACTTTTTTAGTAGAGGCTAACGCTAAAGGCAGTATAACTACTGATGGTAGTACCACTACTTATAATACTTCCTCAGATGCTAGGTTAAAAGATGTTACAGGTGAAGCTAGAGGTCTAGAAGTTATAAATGAATTAAACCCAGTATCTTATAACTGGAAAGAAACAGGTATATCTGATGAAGGTTTAATAGCACAAGAAGTTGAAAAACTAGTGCCTAACGCTGTAGTTCAAGATGATGATGAGTATTATCAAATGGATTATAGTAAACTAGTTACTCATCTTGTAAAAGGTATGCAAGAACAACAAGAACAAATAGAGTCACTAAAAAGTGAAATAGAAAATTTAAAAGGAGAATGATATGGCAATATCTTATACTTGGGATGTAAGCAGATGTGATACATACCCATCAAAAAGTGGTAAATCAAATGTGGTGCATAATGTTCACTGGCGATTAACTGGATCTGATAGTTCTAATAAGGACTCTGACGGTAATCCACAAACTGCTACAACTTATGGAACTCAAAGCGTAAGCACAGATGATTTATCTAGTTTTATTAATTGGTCTGATTTAAAAGCTAGTGATGTACAAGGCTGGGTTGAAGCTGGGTTAGGTAGTGATAAAGTTACAGCTTTAAAAGCAAATGTAGATGCACAAATAGCTGAAAAAGTAACGCCTACAAGTGTTACTAAAACACTAAGTTCTTAAGGAGGAACTATGGAAAATAAAAACGATACCCCCGTCGTCAAAGTTGGCGATAAAGAGCTAGAGTATAGCGAACTAAGTGATAATAGCAAATACTATCACAATCAACTACTTGATTTAATAGAAAAAAGAAGTAAACTACAGTTTCAATTAGATCAAATAAATATGAGCGTAAAAGGTTTTGAAACTTTATTTATAGAATCGACTAAAGAAACTGTAGAAGAAAAAACAGAAGAGGTGAAAAATGAACTGGCTAACTAAAACTTTAGGTAAAATAGGTATTATAAAAACTGAAGAAGTACGTGCTAGAGACGATAAAGGTAGGTACGTAGCTGATGACCCAAGCACAGCTAAAAATGAAGCTTATAAAACTGTTAGAGTAAAACGTAGTAAGACTAAGAAAAGTTAAGTATGGAGTCTGCTGTAACTGTTATCCAAGAAGTTGGGTTCCCTATAGCAGCAGCACTAGGTCTAGGTTGGTTTATATATAAACTAATTATGCGTATAGTTGACGGTATGGAAACTAAATTAGACACCGTTGATGAAAAAGTAGAGGGTCAAATCGCAGCTATAGAAGAAAGATTAGGCACTAAACTTGATAGCCAGCACGGGATTTTAGTAGCACTAATAGATAGAATTAGAAGCCTTGATAATGAGATTATTAGACAAGACACACTAATAAAAACTATACTAGGAGTACCACAACTAATTGATAGTAATAAAATAGCTAAGGCAGATAGAGATGACCAAAGAAAAGATTAAATTACCACTACACTATAAACTAGTTATAGCTTGGGCTGTAGCCACGTTTATAGGTATAGTTTGTGTAAACGTTCAGGCAGATACCATAACGTTTAAATTCAAAAACCCGAGCTTTAGTGGTGTAAACACTAGCTCTCATTACCTTACGATAGAAAACCAAGAATTCAACCGTAAAATGAGTATCAAAGAAGAACTCAAAGCTCTACAAGAACAAATAGAAAGAGATAAAGAAAACACAACTCTAGCTCGTTTTATAAGGAATTTAGAGAGTCGTATCTATGCACAACTTTCTAGACAATTAGTAGAAAATTTATTCGGTGAAACTCCTAGTACAGAAGGCACTCTAGAACTAGAGGGTAACACTATAGAGTATAGTATTGAGGACGGTATAATAACTTTAACTATAACAGACCCAGATGGAAATATTACAACGATACAGTTACCTATTGGTGATTTTAGTTTCTAGCTGTAGCGTTTCACCCGTACTACAAGAGTTTGAACAGAAAGGTAAGTGCATAAAATACAAGACTGTTTTAGAAGGCACAGTTTATAGAAAATGTATAGAAAGAGAACCGTATTTAGAAAACTTACCTAAAGTTTTAGAAATACAGTCAGAAGAATTATTATTAATAGACCCACCTAAAAGCCCTATAGTTGTAGCTGTTTACCCTAATAGTTTTACCGATCAAACTGGTCAACGTAAAAGTAATAGTGAGTTTGCTTTATTTAGTAGTGCTATCACTCAAGCACCTAGTCATTTATTAATACGTTCTTTAAAACACACCGCTGAAGGTGAGTTTTTTAGAGTGGCTGAAAGAGTAGGGTTAGATAACTTAACTAAAGAAAGACAGTTAATACGTTCTGCTAGACAAGATGATGATGACGCTAAACCTTTAATGCCGTTATTATTTGCAGGAGTATTAATGGAGGGAGCAGTAGTGGGTTACGACACTAACGTAAAGAGTGGTGGTGTAGGAGCTAGATATTTAGGGTTAGGGCTTAGTAAACAATACAGAACTGATAGTGTTACTTTATCTTTACGTATGGTCAGCGTAGCCACAGGGGAAGTACTCATAGATGTTTTAGTAAACAAACAAATATTCAGTTACGGTAGATCACAGGACGTATTTAGGTTTATAGAAGCTGGTACAGAACTTATAGAGTTAGAGGGCGGTGATGTAGAAAATGATTCAGTAACTATAGCTTTACAAAGAGCTATAGAGGAGGCAGTTTTACAAATCATAAAAATAGGTTATGATAGAGGTTATTGGGAGCAAAAATATGAAAAAATTAATTAGTTTTTTATTAACTACTACATTCGTGTTTGCAGCTGATAACGAAATATATATTGACCAAAGTGGGGCTACTGCTAATATAGATTTAGAACAGTTAGGCTCAGGTAATATCATAGGTGGTTTAGATTCAGTAGCTGGTACTTTAACGGCTTTAGATTTAGACGGTGATAACCTAATTTTAGATATCAACTTAATAGGTGACACTAATAAATTTTTAGGTGATATCTACGGTGATAGTATTACAGGGTTTTTTGAGTTTGACGGTGATAGTAATACTTTCACTATACAAGGTGACCCAGATAATACTTACGGTATAGACAGTTCTAACTATAACGTTACCGTGGCTGGTTCAAGTAATACTTTTACTTTAGACCACGGCACTACAGCTTTATCAGGTACACTTGATCTAGATTGGATTATACAAGGCACAAGCAACACGCTTGACTTTGATATTAATTACGATGGTGGTACTAGTTATGTCGATATAGACGGCGATAGCAACACAGTTAATTTCAACGGTAGTGGGTACGCTGGTGGTTATTTTTACTTAGATCAAACTGGTAACAGTAGAACTTTTGATATAACACAATCAAGTACATTAGATAATGACTGGCTCAAAATTATTTCTAACGGTAATAACGGTACTGTGTGCGTCATTCAAAACGACTCAGGCACAAGCACTAGTTGCTGATATAGGAGATATATCGGAACTTTCTGGTAACGCACAGATAGTTCGTGATCAACCATATACGGCTGAGTTAAAGTTCGCTATACGTAGTAACGATCAAGCTGTAACTAAAAACGGTAGGCTAGGTATAAAGTTTTTAGACGAGTCAGTAGTGCGTTTAACTGAACATTCACAACTACTTATCAATGAGTATGTTTATGACCCTGACCCCAGTAAAAGTAAAATGTCACTTAATTTTGCTTTAGGTACAGCTAGGTTTATTACTGGTAATTTAAACCGTATAGATAAACAAAACATAAAACTAAGCACACCGACAGCGAATATAGCCATACGTGGCACAGATTTTACAGCTACTGTTGATGAGTTAGGTAGGAGCTTGATTATACTTCTCCCAGATTCTTTAGGTTTATCTAGTGGGGAGATAGAGGTGGTTACTGCTACAGGTAGTGTAACTTTAAATAAACCTTACGAAGCTACTACAGTAGATGTTTTTGAAAGCACACCCAGTAAACCAGTGATACTTGATTTAACACTAGACATAATAGACAACATGTTAATAGTTACACCCCCTAAAGAGGAATACATACCAGAAGAAGAAACAACAACTAGTAAAAGCGTAAGTTTATTAGACTTTAACGAACTAGACATAGACTACTTAGCTGAGGATTACTTAGCAGAAGATAGCCTTGAGTTCACTGAGCTCGACATAAATTATTTAGATGTTAACTTTTTAGAAGATCTATTAGATATTATAGACGCTTTAGCCATAGAAGATGAAGAAGACCAACTAGCGTTAGCTACTGGTGTAAACATAAGCGGTACTTTAATAGGTCAAGACCCCGACACACAAATAACTACTTTAGTAACTGGTCAGGTTATTAGTTTACGTCGTACAGTAAGTGAGTCTGTACGGTTAGATTTAAATAACGGTAATAGTTATACGGTGATATTAATACAAGACGGTGTTTCTAACGTAGTTAAAATAAATGGTGGTGGTGATTCAGTTATCACTATTAAACAGAGTAATTAATGAAAAAACTTATAATACCCATAGTCTTATTTTTATGTTTACCGTTAATATTTAAAAGCACTCCTACGGAAATAATAAAACTAAGAACTTTTGACGCATTAGTAGAAAAACAAGAGCCATCTGGTTTTTTCACTATACTTAACATAACTGAAGAAGACATAGCTAATGAAGGTGGTTACCCTTTACCTAGACAAAGACTAGCTGAAATACATATAGAGCTTTTACAAAAAGGTGCTCTAGGTGTGGGCTGGGTATTATCTTTCCCACAACCAGACAGATTAGGAGGAGATAAAGCGTTTGCTGAGGCGTTGAGTTACGGTGGTTCAGTTATAGCTATGTTTGAAAATAAGAACGGTGTTTACCCACCCACTACAGGTACAGTTATCATGGGGGAAAACGCAGGAGGTATAGAAACTATAGGGGTTATACCTAATATAGATATCTTAGCTTCAACTTCTTTTCAAGGTGTGGCTACAGCACGTACGGAAGTAGATCAATTAGTAAGGCGTATGCCTTTATTATTAAAAACACCTGACGGCTACGTTTCTGCATACGGTACAGAAGTTATGAAGGTATTAGCTGGTAACCAAACATATATTATAAAAACTAATGAGTTAGGTATTGAACAAATAATAGTACAAGGTCTTGAACCAGTAAAAACAGACAGTTTAGGTCGTAAGTGGATTAGTTGGGTAAACACCCCACAAACTACTCTTAGTGAGATGGACGTTGAAAATAAATATGTTTTTATAGGAGTTACTGCTAGTGGAATAATGCCACAGGTTGCCACCCCAGTGGGGTTATTAGAACCACATAAAATACAAACTGCTTTAGCTGAGTCAATATTAGTTAAAAACTCACCATACATACCTGATTGGTCTTTATCTTTAGAAGTGGCTATATTAATAACCAGTATTACATTAGTTTGGTTTTTAATAATTTTACTAGGTATAACGTGGGGCGTATCCTTAGGAGTCCTTACAGCGTCTGCTACGTCATTAGGGGGGTATTACCTAATAAGTAAAGGTTTACTAATAGACGTCACATGGAGCCTTATAAGTCAATTTATAACTGGCTCAATAGCTTTTTACCTACGTTTTAGAGAACAATACAAACTTAGGTTACTAATTAAAAAACAATTTGAACATTACCTCGATCCACGACAAGTAAAACAACTACAAAAGAATCCTGAATTATTAAAACTAGGCGGTGAAAAAAGATACTGCACGTTTTTATTTACTGATGTTAGAGGCTTCACTGCTTTATCTGAAATACTAGAACCAGAAGAAGTTACCCATATTATGAATAGAGCTTTGACTATACAGTCTAACGCAGTAAAAGAATACGGTGGTATGGTAGACAAATATATAGGAGATGCCATGATGGCTATATTTAATGCACCTATAGACCTACCAGACCATGAGAATAGAGCCATACAAACAGCGTTGAAAATACAGGAAGATATGCAAAAAGCCAATTTAGGTATAGAAATAGGTATAGGCATAAACTCTGGAGAAGCGATAATAGGTAACATGGGGAGTGATTCACGGTTTGATTATTCTGCTATAGGCGACGCTGTCAATACCGCAGCTCGTTTAGAGAGTGCCACTAAAGAAGCTGGAGTAAATTTAATAATAGGTCATAATACTAAAAAAAGTTCAAAATATAAGTTAAAATTGTTAAAGCCTTTAAAAGTTAAAGGCAAAAGACATAAACTAACGGTATACACATATGGCTAGTAAAAGATTAACAGTGCAAGATGTCGCTAAAGATTTAGCAGTTTCTAAAAAAGAAAACGCTGAACGTTGGAAAACAGCGTTTAATGAGTTTAGTGAAATCAAACAAGAAATAACTTCTATAAATAACACCATACGTATGGCAACTTTTGGCGTATTTAGTTTTATAGGTGCTTTATCTATAGCGGTTTTAACTACGGTGGTATTATGAAAAATTTATTAAAAAGTGTAGTCGGGGCGGTAGCACCTACTTTAGGGACAGCTTTAGGTGGACCTATGGGTGGTATGGCTGGTAATATGATATCTGAAGTTTTAGGTTGTGCTAATAACCCTAAAGCTATAGAGACTGCTATACAAAACGCTACACCAGAACAAATGATGGAGCTTAAAAAAGTAGAAAAAGACTTTGAGCTCAAAATGAAAGAACTTGAAGTTGACGTATTTAAACTAGAAACACAAGACAAACAACACGCTAGAGGGTTATTCAGTAAAGATTGGACCGCTCGTATTATAGGGTTAGTAACTATAGGCGGTTTTTTAGGTTATATATTCTTAGTAACTTTACAACCACCAGAGCAAAACAGTGAAGCTCTTATTAATTTAGTTTTAGGTTATTTAGGAGGATTAGCTAGTGCTATTATTTCGTTCTATTTTGGAGCGTCTCACTCAAACGATAAGGGAGAATAAAATGGAAATATCACAAGAGGGTATAAGCTTAATAAAAAAGTTTGAAGGCTGTGAGCTTGAAGCTTATAAGTGTAGTGCTGGTGTATGGACTATAGGGTACGGTAGAACTAAAGATGTAAAAGAAGGTGATACTTGTACACAAGAACAAGCTGATACATGGTTAAGTGAAGAACTACCAGTATACGGTGCTTACGTGAGTGACGCTATTTTAGTGCCCATAAGTCAAAATGAGTTTGACTCATTAGTAGCTTGGACTTACAACTTAGGTCCAACTAACCTTAACAGTTCTACTATGTTGAAAGTTCTTAATGATAATAAAAAAGATGAAGTTCCGCATCAAATGCGTCGTTGGAATAAAGCTAACGGTAAAGTCTTAGAAGGACTTGAACGTAGGAGACTAGCAGAGTCATTATTATTTGAGGGTAAAGAATGGCATGAGGTATAAATGCCTATAAGTAAGATCAATTTTAGACCTGGAATTATGAGAGAGGGAACCTCTTACTCTAATGAGGGCGGTTGGTTTGACGTTAATAAAGTAAGGTTTAAAGCTGGGTTACCACAAAAAATAGGCGGTTGGGTAAAAGATAACCCTAATACTTTTTTAGGCACATGTAGAGCTTTACTTAGTTGGATTGATTTAGCTGGTACTAAGTATTTAGGCTTAGGCACAACGTTTAAATATTATATTGAACTAGGTAATACCTTTAATGATATAACTCCTTTACGTAATACTACTAGTGCGGGTGATGTTACGTTTAGTGCTAGTAACGGCAGTAGTGAAATAACTGTAGCAGATACAGCTCACGGTGCAGTAAAAAATGACTTTGTTACTTTTAGCGGTGCTGCTAGTTTAGGTGGTAATATTACTGGCACTGTGTTAAATCAAGAATATCAAATTGATACTATAGTAAACGCTAATAGTTATAAAATTATAGCTAAAGATACTAGCGGTACTACCGTAACAGCTAACTCTAGTGACAGCGGTAACGGAGGTAGTAGCGTAGTAGGGGCTTACCAAATAAACGTAGGTTTAGATGATTATATTTCAAGTACAGGTTGGGGTATTGACGCTTGGGGTGCAGGTGGTTGGGGAGAAAGCGGAGTATTAAGCGTAACTAACCAATTAAGGCTGTGGACACACGACCACTTTGGTGAAGATTTATTAATTAATATACGGGGAGGCGGTATATTTTACTGGGATGAGACTAGCGGTATAAGTAACAGAGCCGTAGAACTATCAAGTATAGCCACTAGTAATCTAGCACCGACCGTCGCCCTACAAGTTCTAACCTCCGAAAAAGATAGACACATAATATTCTTAGGGTCAGACCCTATAGTAGGTAGCTCACGCACAGGTACAGTAGACCCTATGTTAGTTACTTTTGGTAGTCAAGAAAGTTTAACAGAGTTTGAACCATTACTAACTAACACAGCTGGTGATTTACGTTTATCAGAGGGCAGTACAATCATAGGCGGAGTTAAGTCTAGACAAGAGATGTTAATATGGACAGATACAGCTTTATATAGTATGCAGTTTATAGGTCCACCGTTTACTTTTGGTTTAAACTTAATTAATAACGCTAGTGGTATGATATCACCTAAAGGAGCAGTAGTAGCACCTAACGGTGTTTTTTGGATGGGGTATGATAATTTTTACGTTTATACAGGTAGTGTGCAAAAACTACCATGTACCGTTTTAAGTTATGTTTTTGATGACTTAAACTCAAGCCAAGCATTTAAGTTTTTTGCTTTTACTAATACACAGTTTGATGAAGTAGGTTGGTTTTATTGTTCAGCTAACAGCAGAGAGATTGACCGTTACGTAGTGTTTGATTACGCAGACTCAGTTTGGACTTACGGTCAAATATCAAGAACAGCATGGGAAGACCAAGGCACTCAAAACTATCCTAGAGCCGTAGGTGATAATTATTTATACAGACATGAGTTCGGTTACAATGATGACGGTAGCCCTATGACGGATGTGTTTATAGAAAGCAGTGATTTTGATTTAGCTGACGGTGATACGTTTTCTTTTATAAAAAGAATAATACCAGATATACGGTTTTTAAATAATAGCGAAGGCGGGCAAGTTAACATAGTTTTAAAAACTAGAAATTTTCCAGGTGAGTCTTTAACAAGTTCAAGCACTAACGTAGTGAGCAGTTCTACACCACAGTCACACGTTAGAGCTAGAGGTAGACAAGCCGTAGTACGTTTAGAATCAGACGATGATGATACTAACGCAAATGATGATGTGGGGTGGAGACTAGGTTTACTCAGAATGGACATACAGAGTGACGGTAGAAGATGAGTAGACTTTTAGCTACTAATTTACCACTAGAGATGGGCGAGAGTGTAACTCCGCTAACCTATAATAAATTAGTGAGAATACTAGAACTTAATCTAGGTCAGTTTAACCCTGATGATATCAGGCAAATAGATGGAGAAACATTAAATAAGGTTAATTTTAATGCGGGTAGTATCATATGGAACACGACTATAGAGTCTTTACAAGTCTATACAGGTAATAAATGGGTAAGTATTAGTACGCCTAATAACCCTTTAGGCTTTGAACTCACAGGCTCAGTAGGTAAAGTGACTATAGTTAATAAAGGAGATACTACTATAAAAATTTAAAATTTGCCTTTATAATAGATTTTATGGGCTTTTTGAAGAAGATAGGTAAATTCCTAAAAAAGAATACTAGAGATATAGCAACCGCCATAGGTTTCGTGTTTGGCGGAGTTCCTGGAGCAATGTTAGGACAAGGTGTAGGCTCATTAGCTGAAGGTAGAGACTTTAAAAAGAGTGTTGCTAGTTCGTTAAAAGTACGTGCCGCAGGTGCAGCATTAGCAGGAGCAGGTATCACTGGAGGTAATGCAGGTAGTTCACTTTTTGGTAGCGCAGGTAGAATACAAATAGGTGCACCTATGGGTGCTGAACAACTGTCTGGTGGTATAAAAGGTCTTTTTCAAGGCTTAGGCTCTGATGCACGTAATTTAATAGGCGGTAATGTACCTGAAAATCTTTTAAGTAAAGGAGCGTTTGAAAACTTAAACATGTTTGAAAAAGCAGCACTAGCTAGTGGAGTAGGTGCGTTAGGGGGTATGGATCAACAAAACTTACCTAATTTTGACACCAGTATGTTTACTAGTAATTTAGGTGCTGGCGGTCCAGGTCCTATAAACCCTTATACAGGTATGCAGTACGATACAGGTAGTTTCGGTAACGTTGACCCAGTACTAGTAGCAAACGCAGCATCAGGTGACCCACTGTCACAGATCATACTAGATGAACTACGTAAAAAACAAATACAAATGGCTGCATTACCACAGTTTGATACAGTAGCTTTATCAAAAGATGGCGGAGAAATAAAAAGGTTAGCAGACGGAGGAGCACTGCCTGAAGTAGATTTAAGGGAACATGGCGGAGAAACTAGTGACCCCGACGGTTCTGGTGATGTAGACACTATACCAGCATTATTAGCAGACGGTGAGTTCGTAATGACTAAACAAGCGGTAAAAGGCATAGGAGACGGTAATCATAGTAAAGGTATAAGCACGTTATACGCTATGATGAATAAAAATGAGGAGAAAGCTCAAAACATGGGCTTAGGTAGAGCATAATGAGTAACGGCACTGATACAGATAATCAACAAACCTTTGGGCAAATCACAGCCCCACCTAATTTCATAACGCAATTTTATCAAGGAGGACTGCCTGGAGTTCCTGGACTGGTGCCTATGGCTAATCAGTTTTTCCTTAACCAACTTTACAGTATGGCTGAGGGTAAAACGCCTTTTGATTATGGTTCACGTATAGCAGGATTTACACCAGCAGAACAAGCAGCAATGGGCATGACCTTTGATAACTTAGGTAGTTACGCACCTTTTTACGGTGCAGCTCAAGATATATACGGTCAAAGTTACGCTGATTTACTACGTACTGGTGCTTTAGGCGAAGGTATGATAGGCACGGGTGCTGATAAATTTAGTCAGTTTACTGACATAGCTACAGGTCTATATGGCATGGCACCTGGAGCAGCTGAAGCAGGAACAGCAGCAGGAGTGGGTGCGGTAACTAGTGGTATGGAAGGTAGTTTAGCTGGGCTAGGAGCGTTTGACCCAGCGAATATAGATGCCTTTATGAACCCGTTTGAAGACCAAGTTGTACAAAAAGCGTTACAAGATTTAGAAGAACAAGGAGCACAAACAGAAGCACAAGCTCAAGCACAAGCTTTAGCCTCAGGTGCTTTTGGCGGTAGTAGAGCTAGACTAGGTTCAGCAGAAAGAGAAGAGGCTCTAAGAGAGGCACAAACTTCAACCGCTGGTAGACTACGTCAAAGCGGGTTTGATAGAGCCATGCAGCAAGCCATAGCAACAGATGAGGCAGCCAAACGTAGAGCATTACAACAAGCAGGACTCATGGACAGATTCGGTAGAAGTTTAGCAGGTTTTGGCACCAACTTAGCTGGTGTATACGGTAACGTAGCTGGTGGGTTAGGTGGATTAGGTGCTAACTACGGTCAGATAATGGGCGGGTTAGGTACTGACTTAGCTGGTATAGGTCAAAGAGGAGCTCAAATAGGAGCAGGGTTAGGTAGTAATTTCGCTAACTTAGGCTCTAACCTTTACGGACTACAAGGTCAAGATGCAGCTAGATTAATGGGCATAGGTCAAACGCAACGTGGTATGGATCAAGCTAGATTAAATGAAGCTTACTCAGACTTTGTTGGTAAGTATAACATGCCTATGAATATGTTAGGCAACTACGCTAACCTCATGGGCGGTATAGCACCTTACGCAGGTACTTACACTAGAGGTTATTCCTCTCCAGGTGATGTAGGAGGCGGAGGCTTTTTAAGTAACTTAGGTGACTTATCACAGTTCTATGGTATGTTTAACTCAGGTCAACAAACGTAAACCATGGTTGATAAAAACGTTAGTAACCTAATAACGGGTATAGCTAATACAGGTGAAAACTCTGCAGTCATAGACGACGCAGTTGAAAATTTAATAAACGTATTAGATCCATTAACAGCTGACGAAAACTCAAGTTATGAAGAAATATTAGACGCAGCAACGGTCTATGGACCGTCGCAAACAGGCGATATACAGGCGTTAGGTGAGTCATACGATGCAGTAAAAGCTATAAACGATGATTCATTAATAAATAATGTAGACAAACAAAACATATATAGAGACGCTATATCTGGCTTAATAGGTATACCAGAAAGTGATTACGATAAATATTTTCAAAAACCAGACCAAGCCTTACCCTATATGGTAGCTGGTGCCTCACTTAAACAGTCTGACAGAAGAGGAGAGTCTATAGGTAGTGCATTATTAAAGGCTTACCTAAATTATAGAGGTGCTAAACGTGAGGGAGCTAGAAAATACGATAAACAAATAAAAGATTATGAATTAAGTAAGAAAAAGCTAATTGATCAATACTTAATGAATATAGCTGTAGATGATGAAAGAACTAAAAACGATATAGCTAACGCATATTTAAAAGATAGATACTTTGAAGAGCCTAAATTTTACATGATATCAAACGCTAAAGGTGAGTTTGTAAACCCGCCTAAAGTATTGAGTGATTTAGAGGTTACTAGATTCCGTGAAGCTAACCCAAAGATTACTGTAAGACCTTATGATAAAACTGAAGACGACCTTAAAAACTATACTATTAAGTATAAAGAAAAAGACGGTACAACTAGTGAGGTTAGTGGTCTAATGACTACACAAGCTGTAAGAAACTATTTACCTATAAACAGCGGAGGTTTAGGTAAATACGATAACGTATTAAGCGTTGAAGAAGGGGCTGGTAATACTAACCTTAAAAATTATTTAATTGAATATACAGACGGTAGAGAGCCCGAACAAATATCTCTAAACCCTGACCAATATAATGCGTATAATAAAGAAAAAGAAACTAGAGGAATAAAAAATATAAGTCAACTTACTGGCGGTTTTACTTGGGCTATAGACAATAGAGGTGACTCACCTGTGTTAGGTTACTTTAGTAACGGAGAATTAGCAGGAGCAGCAGGGGGAGACTTCAGCCCTAAACCAGGAATGAACGTAGAAGTTACTAAAGATGGCGTAGTGATGAGTGACGGTAACCCTAATTCTATGTTAACGGCTAAGTATAAAGACGGTAGAAAAAAAGGCGAAGAAATAAGAGAAAAAATAAACATTACGGAAACGTTAGTAGATAATTATTTTACTTCAGCTAACCAAGTAGATGAACTTTTATCTGAGTTTGAAGGCAATAAAGATTTAATTATGAATAACCTAACCGCACAAGGGGCTACCTTCGGTGATAAAGTGATAACTAATATTAACGCTTTAGGTGATTTATTTAGGAGCCCAGTTCAGGACGGCGGATACACTTTTAAAGTAGGTGACCAAACAGTTAGTTATAGTGATTTTCAAAGTAGTATTTTAGATAGCCGAGAGTGGCAAATTTTTAGTAGAGGTCCATTAGGTCAAACTTTAAAAGACATAGGTGTTACTGGACAAGCATATAACGCAGCACTTTTTGATTTAGCAATGATCGCTGCTAGTACTTACGGTAATAAAGAAAGTTTAGATATGCGTGCGTTAAGTGATAAAGACATACAACTTTTCTTAAGAACTCAAGGTAATGAAGCTTATAGTTTTGACGGTTATTTAAAAATAATAGGCGGTTTTAGAAAAAGATTACTAGAACGTAATATTAACGTATTAGAAAAATACTTAGACGATCCAGATTATTTTTATGACGGCATTATAAATCAAAACGGTGGTGATGATATTAAATATCAAGAAGTTACTAATAATAGAATAAGAACTATATTAGGTGTTGATAAAGAGGGTAATAAAACTGGTAAAGGTTTTTACGCCATGCTTGAAAATATAGATGAATTAACAGCACCTAACGCAGTAAAAGTGCTTAAAAAATCAGGTGACGAAACACCTACAGATGTAAACGAAGTAGATTTAACTACCCTAGTTCTTGACCCCGCTAACCAAAGCGTAATACAAGCTTTTAACTCACCCGTTTATGCTAGTTTATTTGGCGGTCCTGTAGTTCCTAGTAAAGTTTACACACAAGCTACAACTTTACGTAACGGGGGCAGTATAGAAGCTTTAGTAAAAGGTTATTTACTTACTAAACCAGGATCACAAGAAAGAGAGCTTTATAATAACAGAATGTTAAAACAGCTAACTCCCGAGGAATACGTAGCCTACGATATTTATAAAAGTTTAGCAGTGAGGGAACAATAATGGCTATAAATGATGTAGTAGATCTAGACGAAGTACTAAAGGGTTACACCCCGTTAGTAGAGCCACAGTTCAGCCCAGAAGTTACAAGAGAGGCGGTAAGGGATTTAAACTTTTTTGAAGGACCTAGCCAAGAAGAAATAGCTAGGCAGTTATATGGTATAGAGCCGATAAGTGCCCCTTCAACAACCTTTGGGGATATAGGCGTAAAATTAGCTCTAGGACCGTTGTACGGTTTATTAAATAAAGAAAGTCCGCCCGTAGATATAGTAAAAGACGCTAACCTTTTACCAGCTGATCAAAAAGAAAGTGGTCAAAAAGCCTTACTATTAGAGTTTTATAAAGATAAAACACTTAATGAACTTGACCCTAGAATAGACCCCACTACTAATAGAATGACTTACGTAAGACCAGAAGACGGTAAACGTATTTATATAAATGCTCCTGGAGTAGATTTAGCAGATTTAAAAACAGAATTTTTAGAGCCGTTAGCCGTTGATATGGTAGGGGCTATAGGTGGTTTTGCTTTAGGTAGTAAAGCCTTAGAGGGAGGTAGACTAGAAAGAGGAGCAGGTGCTTTACTTTCTTATATGTTTGGTGCTAATGTGGCAGAGAACTTAGGCTTAGGTACAGCAGGTCAAGTAACCACGGGTGTTGCTACGGGTGCACTAGGGGCTGTGGCTCCTAGAGTAACTTTAACTGCTGAGGGTGCTTTTTTAACGCATCTACTGTGGAAAAAAGCTAATCTAGAAGGTTTAAGAGAAAGAGGCATACTAGACGAAAGTTATACAGACGATAAAATTTTATTAAAAGCCATGGAAGAGGCAGCAATAGTAGGCGGTGCTGAAGTAGCAGGCGGAACTTTATTCGCTGGTTTAAGTAAACTTATAGGAGCTACGCCTTTAAGTATAGGTGTAAGTAAAGAGCAGTTTGATAACGCACTTAGTACAGTTAGGAATATGCGTAAAGAAGCTAAAACACCGCAAGAAAAAGAAGCTTTAGAATCATTAACCACTCCTGAGGTTTTAGAAATAGGTGGAGTAGGTGCAACAGACGATGCACCATTAGCAGATTTAACAGGAGTAATGGCGGGTAAGTTCCAAGTAGGATACATGAAAGACGCTATAGAAAGGATAGGGCAAAGTATGGACCCTAAAGTTAGCACCGTGTATGATGATTTAATAATTAAACAAAACCAAAGAAATCAAAACGTTTCTACTTTTTTTGAACAAACAGGAGTTGACCCTAAACTGTTTAAAGATATAGACGTAACTGAAGCTAAACAAATATTCGGTCAAGAACTTATGAGGTTTAGCGGTAAGTCACTTAAAAACGCTACGGCTAAAGATAAAAAGTTAGTACAAGTAATTAACGCTAGTAAAGGTGAACCAGAAAATATTTTTAACAACGTTTGGAAAGAAAATAGCCTAAGCTTAACTCAAGCTTTATTAAATAAATTAACTAAAAACGGTGACGTAGCAGGTATAGATACTTTTAAAAGTTTAGTGTATAGAGACTTTATTGATCAAACTAAAGTCAACGGTCAGTTTACTACGGGTAAACTAGATAAATACATGAGAAAATATAACTCAGCCCTTACTGAACTATATGGTAAAGAGATGACAGACGGTCTTAATAACTATATAACTTTACTTAAAAAACTAGATACAGGCTCTATAAAAATACAAGAACTTAATAAAAATACTGCGAAAAAAATGGTCAACGATTTAGTTAGAGCTTACGTAGGTATATTTACTAGAGAAGGTAGAATAGTAACAGCTTTAGGTAGATCTACAGATAGAATAAAACTAGGTAAATATGAAGAACTTATATTAGACCCAGATAAATTAGAAAAAGCGTTAAGAAACAGAGCAATTTTAGATGACCCCAAATTTAGGTTATTTGTCAGAGGTTTAGCTAGAGGCTACGGACAACAGTTTGCTACCGATGATGAAGAGGATACTATTTACACAGATACTGCTTTAGTTGAAGAGCAAGATAGGGTAAACTTAGAACTATTAGACAGTATATTAGCGGAGCAATAATGAATAATATGAAAAAAAGAATGGCTAATTTAATGAGAATGAATAAAATGGCTAACGGTGGTATGGCTTTTGCGGGAGGCACTCCAGGGTTTGACCCCACTGGTCAAAACCCATTAGCTGGTGCTCCTAGTTATAGTTTAACAGGTCAACCTGGAGGTGGCACAGGCGGTATAGCATTTGATGCTCAAGTTATGGCTGCTAATCCAGGGGATAGTATGGCTATAGGTAGACCAGTTGATCCAGGTGCGAGGTTACCTGATTTTTCATTTACCAACCCACAACTACGGACTACTGGGGAAGAAGCTTTTCTTAGCGATAGGCGTAGTATAGTGCCTGTAGGAGGATTTAGTCCAGTAAGCATGCCCAATATCGGAGGATCGCTACTACGTTCTTCAGCTGGTCAAAAACCACCTAAACCACCTTCTATAGGTGGACCAGGAGAAGGACCACCGCCACAAGATCCAGCACCAGGATCTCCTGGCACAGATCCTAGTGGTAGTGGTAGCTTTGCTTTTCAAATGCCTGCTCAAGGTTCATTCTTCGGTAGTCCTTATATGACTCAGTATGGAGGTTTTAACCCTTATATGAGCTACGGTTACGGTGGAGCAGGGTTAGGTAGTTTATTCCCTAGTTTTGGGTTTAATCCTTACGGTAGTTTCGGTGGCGGTAGCATGGGTAGCATGGGCGGTATGTTCGGCGGAGGCTTCGGTTCTCCATTTGGCGGAGGCTTCGGTTCTCCATTTGGCGGAAGTTTCGGAGGTGGCTTCGGCTCCCCTTTTAGCCCAGCACTGTCTTCGCTTTATGGAGGCGGTGCCATGAGTAACCCTTTTCTTAAAACTTATCAATATGGCGGGTTAGCTTCAATGCGTGATGAAATATTAAACCCACCCGCTACAGCTATAGACCCTAATAATTTAATGGGTCAACTAAGTAATTTATATCAAATGACCATACGTCCTTATTTAGCAGCACCCGAGGCACCCCCCTTTATAGATCTACCAGACAACGGTGATGATGACGATGATAATGATGGTCCAGGTGATGGTCGAGATGATCCTCTTAGACCACCACCACCTATAAATGTGCCACCCCCCACTGAAAATCCACCTGAAGAGAAACCTGATCCTAAAGATCCTGTACCAACGCCTTCACCAGTTTTTCCTATCTCACCTAATCCAGTAGCACCAGTTAGTATAGGTGACCCAGTGCAGTTTGCTGGTGGTAGCCCAAGCTTTGATTACAGAGGTCCTACTTTTATACCGCCTACTGGTTCTTCACCTAAAGTAGTTAGTGATATACAAGAAGCTATGGACGTTAAAGAATTAGGTAGCGGAATAACTGATTTATTACCTAGTTTACCAGACGATACTATATCAAACATAGATAAAATATTAGAAGACGCGGGTGTGGGTAAAAGCGTTTCTTTAGCACCGTTACCTACTTTTAACCTTAGGGGTTTAGGTTAACCAATCTTTATATCTTTCTTCACCTAATATAGTGCTGGCTATAGATTGTTTTTTACGTAAAGCTTTTACTATTTTTTCATCTACGGTACGTTCGCAAACTATATCAATATAAGTAACTTTATTAGTTTGACCTATACGGTGAGCACGATCTTCTGATTGTAAACGTTTTTCAAGGTCATAGTTATTACTGTAATAAATTACTGTTTTAGCTTCAGTTAAAGTTATACCGAATCCACCCGTTTGAGTATTACCTACAAAAAACCGTAAGGGGTTATTAGGGTCTTGAAAATTTTTAATTACTTCTTCACGGTCGGTATTACTTACGTCTCCGTAATAAGTACCCACAATATTTTCACCATACTCATCAACTAACATAGTTTTAATTTTTTCTATGTCGTGTCGATAATTAGCCCAAATTATAGCTTTACCGTCTATTTCTTGTAGTATAGAGGACAATTCTGAGAGTCTTTGTGAGGGTAACTCGGTAATATACCCGTCATCAGTCCTTATGAATCCACATGATATTTGATGTAAACGGGTTATTTGAGTCATAATGTGGTTTATAGTTACTGATTTAGTATTAGCTAACTTAGTAAAAGCAAAACGCTGTAATTCTTTATAAGCTTTCTTTTGTTCAGCTGTCATTTGTATAGTTCTACGTTGATATATCTTTTCTGGTAAATCTAAACAGTCTTTTTTTAACACCCTATGACTAAACTTACTTAAACTTTCGTTTAACTCATCTAGGTTTTTATAACCTACTACTAATTTAAAAGTTCTACCTTGACCTGTTTTTTCAACTAGGTCAGCATACCTAGCCCTAAATGAATAAAAACTACTAAAGCCTAACAAAGCAGGATCTAAAAATAAACATTGACTATATAAATCTAAAGGACTTTTAGTTACTGGTGAGCCAGTTAATATTCTACGGTAATGAGCGTATTTACCTAAAGCTAAACAGGTTTTAGTTCTTTTAGCCTCTGGGTTTTTTATAGTTGTACTTTCATCTACTATAAACATAGTTTTATTACTCATAACAAAACGACTAGCAAAGTCTTTACCTTTTTTAGTGCTTAGTGCTTCAATATTCATCACTAGTATTTTTAGCCTAAAGTCTAAAGTGAATAATTTATCAAACTCTTTTTTTAATTTTTGTGTGTGGTTACTAGACCATTGAACTAAGTCATATGTTACATGTTCTGGGGTATGTATAGGTACTTCGTTTTTTACCCATGTGCCGTATACACCTTTAGGTGCTACTATTAATACATTATATATTTCACCTTTAGCGTATTGATGGACAAAAGTGTCTACTATAACTTTTGATTTACCACAACCCATCTCCATAAATAAAGCATACTCAGTTTTATCATAAGATTGTTCTAACGCCTCTAGCTGATGAGCATACGGCTCAGTATTAAATATAAAATCTGTCATTTATCTCGTCTCTATATAATAGGTTAGTATATGTCAAACTAAAAATAAATAGTTATTGGCACGTTTTATGCTAATAGTGTGCTAATAGCTTAGGTAATAACCTTAATAAACGCTATGGTTATAGGCTTTACAGACTCCTCCTATTAAAGGTATTAGTATTTTTAACAAATAACTTTATTTTTAAAAAGAAATAAACTAACCTATATATAGGTAATAGGTGTGGGGTCATAATTTATACCTCCGAAAAAATAAGTAGTTCCTGCACCTTTGCCGCTAGAGATAAGAGAGAAGATATGGCAGTATATGTAGTACAAAAACCAGACGAAAGACAAAACATACTTTCAGCTACCGATTACGGTGAACTAGTTTTTATATTAGAAGATAATAAATCTAATATGATGTTTAGTCCTAAACCCACCTCATCTAAAATAATGAATAAACTTAAATATTTTAATGATAAAGATTATTTATTATTAATAGGTGACCCTGCGGCAATAGGTATCTCAGTATATTACGCTTTACATTTTAATAGAGGTAAGGCTAACTTACTAAAGTGGGATAACCGTGAGCATAAATATTACAATATAGAGGTAGAAGTATGACAACACTAAATGACTTAACAAATAAAGCTGAAGAATTATTAGAGTTAGAAAAATTAATGGATAAAGTCCAAGCTGAGTTAAAAGAAGTAAAAAATAAATATCAAAAGGTAAGTGAGGAAGACATACCTAGTATGCTTAGTGAACTAGGTTTAAGTGAAATTACTATGAATGATGGTAGTAAAATAAGCACCTCACAATATTACTCAGCTAGAATAACACCCGATAAAACAGATGAAGCTTTCGCTTGGCTAAATAATAATGGTCATGGCGATATAATTAAAAACACAGTTTCAGTAAGTTTCGGCAGGGAAGAAAACGACTCTGCCTTAAAACTCACTAGTGAACTACACTCTAAAGGATTAGACCCCGCCCAGAAAAAATGGGTAGAGCCTATGACTTTAAAGGCGTTTGTTAGAGAGCAGGTGGAAAGTGGGAACGACCTACCCCTTGAAACCTTTAATGTTTATATAGGTCAAAAAACTAGGATAATTAAAAAATGAACCAAGAAAACTTAAATAATAACAATGAAATAAGTGAAACTAAAACCACTGACGTTGCCTTAACGTCGGCTCAGTTTGCAGCAGACGCAGGTAGTGGCTTAGAAAACGTAACATCAGAAGATATGGCTATACCACGTCTTAAAATACTACAGGCTTTAAGCCCAGAAGTAAATAAGAATGATGGTAAGTATGTCGACGGTGCTAGTGCTGGTGATGTAATTAATACAGTAACCAGTAAACTATATACTAATGATAACCCATTAGTTGTTTTACCAGTAGCGTATAAAAGGCTATTTTTAGAGTGGACTCCTAGAGAGTCTGGTGGAGGGTTAGTAGCTCAACACGACGACGTATCTATTTTAGATAAAACTACTAAAAATAATTTTGGTCAAGATGCGTTGCCTAACGGTAATTACATACAAACTTCTGCTTCACACTTTTTATTAGTGATGAATGAAGACGGTAGTTTTGACCAAGCAATGTTGGCTATGGCTGGTACACAGCTTAAAAAGTCAAGGACTTGGAACTCCATGATGGCTAGTGCTAAAATGAATGTGGACGGTAAAGTATTTACGCCACCTAGTTATAGCACTAAATACACCCTAAAAACTGTGCAAGAGTCAAATGACCGTGGTGCATGGTTTGGTTGGAGTATTACATCTGGCGGTGCGTTATCAGATAATGAGATGATATATTACGAGGCAGCAAAAAACTTTGCCTCATCAGTTAGTGGTATGTCCTTTGGGGGTAATACTACTGAATCATCAGAAGATACACCGTTTTAACTTAACGTTAGGGGGGGAGCTAGTCTCCCCTTTTTTATGGAGAAACATTGGAGCTACCTAATGCATTTAACGAACTATTCATGGGATCGCAAAGAGCTCATGGTACGTTTAGTGTAGAAGAAGGCACTAGTGGTCAAAAGAAACAAGGCGTAGCCAGAACTATTAAAACTGTAGGAGCGTCTCTAAAAAACTGGCAAAATCATTTAGAAGGTGTAATAGGTTTAGGTATTATACCCATCAACGAAGAAAATAAAGTTAAGTGGGGCGTTATAGATATTGATACATACTCACTTGATATTCCTAAATTAGTAAAAAAGATAGAAGATTTTAAACTACCGTTAATAGTTTGCAGGTCAAAAAGTGGCGGTGCCCATGTGTTTTGTTTTATGAAAGAGTTTATACCTGCGGGTGAGATGCAAGATAAACTTAGGGAGTTATCAGCAGGGTTAGGTTACGGAGGAGTTGAGATATTTCCTAAACAAAGAGAAGTATTAGTAGACAGGGGAGACATAGGTAGTTGGTTAAACATGCCTTATTTTCAAGGTGCTACCTCTACTAGATACGCATGCGACCCTAATAGTGGTATAGCTTTAACACCTATTCAGTTTATAAACCTAAGTAATGACCGTAGTTTAACTTTAGATGAGTTACAAGAGCTAACTGTACCAGAAGTTGATGAGCTTGAAGGCGGACCACCGTGTCTAAAAACTTTATTAAAACAAGGCTTCCCTGAAGGCACACGTAATAACGGTTTATTTAACGTAGGTGTATACCTTAAAAAAGCTGTACCTGATGAGTGGGAAGTAGAGATAGAGGAATATAACCGTAAGTTTGTAATACCACCTTTACCCGCACAAGAGGTTTTAGGTTTAATAAGCACCTTAAAGAAAAAAGACTATAACTATAAATGTAGTGATGAGCCTATACGTTCATACTGTGACGTAACTAAATGTAGGATGTGTAAGTTTGGTGTAGGTGCTGGTAATACTGCTCCTATGTTTTCTAGTTTAGCTAAACTAGACTCAACACCACCTTTATGGTTTTTATCCATAGATGATAAACGTTTAGAACTAACAACTGAGCAACTACAGAATCAAACTAAGTTTCAAAGAGCTTGTATGGAGGTGTTAAACTTAATGCCACCTAAAATGAAAGAAGTAGCATGGCAAGCACAAATACAAGCCTTAATGGACTCAGGTATGGAAATAATAGAAGTTAGCTCAGACATATCAACTGAAGGACAGTTTTTAGAGTTACTAGAATCTTTTTGTACTGATGTAGCACAAGCTGGTACACGTGAGGAAATACTATTAGGTAAACCTTTTACCGAAGAAGGCACTACTTACTTTAGAATAAAAGACTTACGTGAATATTTATTAAAGCACAGGTTTACTGAACTAGAAGTAAATAAAATAGCCAGTAAATTAAGAGACTTAAAAGCTAAGACTAAGTTCTGGAACATTAAAGGTAGAGGCACTAACGTTTGGTTTATAAAATCTTTTGAGTATGCAGAAGAAACTTTAGAAGGTCATGACTTTGAAAAAGGTTTACTGTGAATAAAAAAGTTATAAGTAGACATAAAGAAACAGCCACCACAGTATTTAGTGGAACTTTAATTAATTACCCACTACAGATTTTTGTAATATGGTTGTTACTGGATATTTTGAATATACAAGAGTCTTTTTGGGTAGCAACATACAGTACGATAATCATGACTTTTTTCGCTTATATAAGAGTCTATTTAGTACGGAGTTATTTTGATAAGGATTTATTGTGAAACCTAACATCGTCCTTGGACCCCCAGGCACAGGTAAAACTACTTACCTTTTAAATACCGTCGATAAGTTATTTACAGACGGTGTGCGTCCTTCTGAGTTAGGTTATTTAGCGTTTACTAAAAAAGCTGCAAACGAAGCTTTAAACCGTGCTATGGATAAATTTAATTACGATAAAGATGAATTACCTTATTTTAGAACTATACATTCTTTGTGTTATTATTGGTTAGGCTTAACTACAGCAGACATACTTGACCGTAAAGAATTAAAAACGTTTAGTTTAGCAGTAGGTGAAAAAATCAGTAGTGCTTGGGACGGAGAAAATTATATGGCGTTAAGCAGTAAGGGCGATCAAATGTTGTTCTTAGAAAATATGGCACGTAATATGTGCGTTGATTATAAAGAGTCGTGGTCAAAGTCTGGGTATAATATTAGTTGGATACATTTTGACTGGTTCTGTAAAAGCTATGTAGAATATAAACAAAAACATTACTTAAAAGATTACACAGATATGTTATCTGGTTTTTTGAAAAATAATAAAACACCTAAATTAAAAGCCATAATAGTAGATGAAGCACAAGATTTATCACAACTACAGTGGCGTTGTATATACAAACTAGCTCAAGATGTTGAACATGTTTATTTTGCTGGTGATGACGATCAAGCTATTTACACATGGGCAGGTGCAGACACTAATGAATTTATTAATTTAAAAGGTAGTATTAAATATTTAGAGCAATCTTATAGAGTGCCTAAAAAGGTACATGATATAGCTTTTAAAATAGTTAATAGAATAAAAAACAGAAAGCCTAAAACATGGTTACCACGTGAAGATGAAGGTGAGGTGAGCTTTCATAAAAGTTTTGAACATGTAGACATGTCAGATGGTGAGTGGTTAGTATTAGCTAGAAATAATTATTTATTAACAGACGTAGAAAATTATTTAAAAAGCATGGGTTATTTTTACTACAGAAACACAAAAGCTTCGGTTAGTGAAGTATTAATACAAGCCATAAAAGATTGGGAGAGTTTACGTAAAGGTGAAACAGTAACTGTAGAAGATGTTAGAAAAATATACAACTATATGCGTGCAGGCGTGGGAGTTAGGAAAGGTTTTAAAACTTTAAAACAAGCTGACCCTAGATTAGAAGTAAACATAAATGATTTAAAAAAGAGTCATGGTTTAATGGTAGATAAAATATGGCATGAGTGTTTTGACCTGCTAGGTGATACTCAAAAACAATACATTATTTCTTGTTTACGTAAGGGTGAAAAAACAATGGGCATACGTATAAGGTTAAGCACTATACACGCTATAAAAGGCGGTGAGTGTGATAACGTTATACTACTAACTGATTTAGCTAACCGCACGTACGAAGAATTATATAAAGATCCTGATGATGAATGCCGTGCTTTTTACGTAGGCGTAACTAGAACTAAAAAACATTTACACATTATATCTAGTAAAACTAGGAGGGAGTTTAATCTATGGATTTAACTTTACATTTACTTTGACGTTTACTAAAATTTTATATAGAGACTATAGCCTATGAATATATTTTATGTACATGAAGACCCAGCATATGCTGCTAGTTATTTACCAGATAAGTTAGTAGTTAAGATGCCTTTAGAGTCAGCTCAAATGCTTAGCACCGCACACCGTATACACTCAGGTGATGAATATTGTGATGCCCGTGGTATTTATAAAACTGCCTATAAAAATCATCCCTGCACTATATGGGCTAGGGAAACTAGTGATAACTATACTTGGTTATATAATCATTTTATTTTCTTATGTTACGAGTATGAAAGTAGGTATAACCGTGAACACTTAACGTTTACTAAGTTAGCTGACGAGTTAGGTAAGTTGCCTAAAGGTATAAAGATAGCTGATATGACTGAGTTACCACAAGCTATGCCCGATCAATATAAAAATGATGACCCAGTGCAAGCTTACCGTGATTACGTAGTTAATGAAAAAACTTACGCACAGTGGAATAAAATACCAGACAGACAACCAAGTTGGTGGGCTATATGAGGTCTCATGATTTTAATAAGTTTATGGTAGAACGTCATAATATCTACCTTAGAAGATTTATTGAAGGTGACCCTTACCCTTGGACTGATGACCTTATATTAAAAGAATATAGTTTTTGTAACGTGTACCGTGAGCTTGATAGAGTCACTATATGGATAAGGGAAAACTGGCGTGAGCCTTACGCTGACCACCCTAACTTACCGTTCGCTATGGCTATGGCTAGGCAAATCAATTGGCCAGAGACATTAGAGGATATAGGCTTTCCTGAACATTGGAACCCTAATAGAGTTAAAGCTATAATGCAAAGTAGAATGGATAGAAAAGAAAAAGTTTATACAGGTGCCTATATGTTAACGGGAACCTTAGGAGGGACTAAAGTAGAGCAAACAGTGGACAAAATACTTACCCCGCTTTACGAGTGCCCTCCTAGAATTATACCTGAGTCACTAGAAGAAACATGGAAACGTTATTTACCGTATCCTGGGTTTAGCGGTTTTATGGCGTATGAAGTAGTTACTGATTTACGACACACTAAACACTTAGAAAACGCTGAAGATATAATGACGTGGGCTAACCCTGGACCAGGAGCTAAACGTGGGCTAAATAGAATACACGGTAGAGAGTTAGAAAAAAACATACCTAAATCACAGTTAATTAGTGAGATGAGAGATTTACTAGCGTTATTAAATAACAAGCCACTACCTTTAGAAATGAGAGACATAGAACATTGTTTATGTGAGTTTGATAAGTATGAAAGAGTACGGTTAGGTCAAGGTAAACCACGTGCTAAATATAAACCTAAACTACAGGAGGAGTTATTGTGAAAATTTATATACCTACCAGAGGCAGGGCTGACAACCAAGTAACGTTGTCTTTTTTCCCTGAGAGTATGCGTGAAAACGTTGTATTAGTAATAGACGCTGATGAGGAGGAGCAGTACGTAAATAGTGACGGTCATTATAAATATATCTGTGAGTATATGGTAGTGCCTGAAGACATAAAAGGTATATCTAAAAAGCGTCAGTATATACACGAAAACACTACAGACAATAAAATAGTTATGTTAGATGATGACCTACGTTTTTATATACGTAAGTCCACTAACGATTGGCATTTACGTTACCTAGAGCCTGATGAGTATCCTGCTTTATTTGGTTTATTAGATACTTGGCTAGATACATACGCTCACGTAGGGGTGAGTGCTAGGGAAGGTAATAATAGAGTAGAACACCTAGCCGTAGAAAACACAAGATACATGAGAGTGCTAGGGTATAACCTAGATATGTTTGACGGTGTTGAGTTAGGCAGGGTAGAAGTTATGGAAGACTTTGATATTAACTTACAATTATTACGTCAAGGTAAACCCAGTAAGATAAGCTACTACTACGCACAAGGTCAAAAAAGTTCTAATGCTGCGGGTGGCTGTAGTGAGTGGCGTACTATAGACGTACATAACGAAGGGGCGGAGCGTTTACACAACCTACACCCTGACTTTGTTAAAATAGTAGAAAAAGAAACTAAAACAGCTTGGAACGGTATGCCTCGTAAAGACGTGCAAGTGCAGTGGAAACGAGCTTTTAATAGTAGTGATGATTTAAAACAAGGAGGATTATTCTAATGCAAGTAATAAATTGTAGAAACGTTAATGATGGTTTTATTAAAGCTCTTGACTTAATAAAACAAAATCATGTGGTTGTAGGTAGTAGGGTAGGGGAAACACTAGAGTGTCCTACGCCTGTAACCACAGTATATGAAAACCCTAGAGAAAGAGTTTTATTTGAAGAAATAAGAAACGCTAACCCTTTCTTCCATTTTATGGAAAGTTTATGGATGTTAGAGGGGCGTAATGATTTAGCCTATGTTAAAAGATACAACAAGCGTATGGAAGAATATAGTGATGACGGTGAAACTTTATGGGGTGCTTACGGTTATAGGTGGATAAAACACTTCGGTAAAAACCAACTAGACGTAATAGTTAATGAATTAAAAAATAACCCTAATAGCCGTAGGTGTGTATTACAGATGTGGGACGGTGCACAAGACTTAGGTAAGGACTGTAAGGACGTACCTTGTAATACGGCTATATACTTTAAGGTTAGGGACGGTAAACTAAATATGACGGTTAGTAATAGGTCTAACGACGTTATATGGGGTACTTTCGGGGCTAACGTAGTACACATGTCTATATTACAAGAATACATAGCTAGTGCTATAGGTATTGAGGTAGGTAAGTATTATCAAGTGAGTGATAGTTTCCACGTTTACACAGACATATTTAACGATATGTATCAAGAACTTTCTAATGAAGATGCGTTTGACTTTTACTCTATGAAGTATTTTAATAACCCATATGAAAATAAAGCACTTAAACCATACAAGATGATCAGTACTGATATACCTACATGGTGCGCAGACTTACATAAATTTTTAAACAGAGTGCCTTTTGGCGATAAGTTTTTTAATGACCCGTTTTTTACTAAGGTCGCTTGTCCCCTACAAGACGCTTGGTATTTATATAAAAAAGCAGACTATGACTTCGCCTTACATGAAGTACAATGTTGTGAGGCAGGCGACTGGTCATTAGCTGGTTTTGAGTGGATTAATAGAAGGCTAACGTGAGCGGTAAAATACCTCAGTGGTCTTACAGTAGGTTGACTACGTATGAGGGTTGCCCTAAAAAAGCTTACTATAGCTGTGTAGAAAAGATAAGAGAGCCAGGAAATAAATATATGGAACGTGGTAAAGAAGTTCATAAAAACTGTGAAGATTATATAAGAGGACATATAGATGAACTACCAACGACACAACTTAAAGATTTTCAAATAGGTTTTGATGAGCTACGTAGAATGTATTTAGAAGGCTCAGTAATCTGTGAAGGTGATTGGGCTTTTGACAAAGAGTGGAGCTCAACAGGTTGGTTTGATCCAGATACATGGGGTAGAGCTAAGGTAGATGCTTTTGTTCATGATGCTAGTCAGCCCACACAAGCTAGGGTTATTGATTTTAAAACAGGTAAGTATGAAGGTAACCAAGAAAGCCATAGGGAACAGTGTGAGTTGTATGGTGCGGTAGTGTTAGCTAGATACCCAGAGGTTGAGAACATAATAACTGAGATGTGGTATTTAGACCATAATAAAATAGAACGTTATATGTATAACCGAGAAAGTATAAAAGCTCGTAAAGAAAAAATAAATAACAGAGCTGTAGTAATGACCACTGCAGATGAGTTCCCTGCTAACCCTAGTAGTTTTAAGTGTAAGTGGTGTTATTATGGTAAACAACGTATATGTAAAGATAGATATGATTAAGTTAATAAAACATAAATTTAAACACTATATTATAGAGCCAGAAAAATGGAGGAACTGGGACGAGCCTACCGTTAGGGAATTTAAAGGTAAAAAAGTTGTCGGTAGACCTACTAAGGGTTATGGCGACTCTACCTTTACCTACGCTGGTAAAGAATATAAACCTGAGCCTTGGTCTAATAATTACTTAGTAAACGCTATAAAAGAGAATATAGAAAAAATGTTTGACGCTAAGTTTACTTTTTGCCTTTGTGGGTATTATGGTGAAGATGGTAAAGGTTTACCGCACCATAGTGATACAGTGCCTACTCTCGACGATCTAGTAGTTTCTATATCTTTAGGTGGTCCTAGGATTTTTCAATGGCATCAATATGACTGTCAAATAAAACCAGAAACTAATACAAGTGAGTTGTATAAATATATACAACCTGTGTTAGGAGTAAACGCTGAAGAACATAATTACATATTAGAAGACGGTGACATAATAGTTTTTGACGGTAATAGCCAAATGTGTGCAACTCATGCGGTATTACCTATGGAACATGCGGCACCACGTATAAACTTAACATATAGGACAGGTATTTAATAGGAGAAAAATATGAAAGAAGGTAGTGATTTTAACTTAATAGCACAATTAGGTGTAGCAGATACTAACCATTTAGAGTTAGCCCAAAAAACGTATGGTGACAGTTGGCGTAGTAGGGGTGGCGTAGGTGCTTTTATGATGCTGGCTCGTAAGTGGGACAGGCTAGAAAACCAATGTAAAGAAGAGGGTTATGACGTATTTTCAGCTATAGCTAAAAACCCCAGTAACACAGGCGTATTAGATGACATACGTGACTTACGTAGATATTTGTTATTAGTTGAAGCTCACATGCTAGGTGAGTTAAGTGCCGATAAAAATGGTTAGAGGTATAACTTTTAGTGCGTTTGATTTATTTCACGCTGGGCATGTTATTATGCTACGAGAAGCTAAAGAACAGTGTGATTTTTTAACAGCCTGTATACACATTGACCCCAGTAAAGAAAATAAAGATAAAAACAAACCTATACAAAGTCTATTAGAAAGACAACTACAAGTAAAAGCTTGTAGATATGTTGATGATATATTACTCTACAACACTGAGGATGATTTATTAAATATACTTAGAACTGTTCCGTGGGACGTAAGAATTATAGGTGAAGAATACTATAATAAGGACTTTACTGGTAAGGAAGAGTTTGAAGGTTTATACAGTAAACGCATATATTATAACGAAAGAAAGCACACCTTTAGTAGCACAGAACTAAGGAATAGATGCAAGACTTAATGCAAACAAATTTGTTCACGCCCGAGACGGACTGGTCTCCTCCTAGCGACTTACCTGAATTAGCTAACTATGAGGAAGTCGCAATAGACCTTGAGACGTATGACCCTTTGCTCCTGTCTCATGGACCGTCTTGGGCATTTTCTAATACTGGTTTTGTTACTGGTATAGCTATAGCTACTAAAGATTTTAGTTATTATTTTCCTATAGCACATAAAGGCGGAGGTAACCTAGACTCAGGTTTAGTTACTACTTGGTTGACTAAACAACTTTCTTATAATAATGATAAAGTTTTTCATAATGCTTTATATGATTTAGGTTGGCTAAAACGTATGGGTATAAAAGTAAACGGTAAGGTACATGATACTATGTTCGCTGCACCGTTGATAAATGAAAATCAAAACGGTTACTCATTAAATAAACTAGGTGAAAGATATTTAAAAGAAGTTAAAGATGAAACTCTACTAACAGAGGCAGCATCTGCTTATAGCCTTAACCCTAAAAAAGATATGTGGAAGTTACCTGCTAAGTATGTAGGTAAATACGCTGAGCAAGATGCAGCTCTTACTTTAAAACTATGGCAGTTATTTAAAGATCTACTAAAAGCAGAAAACGTAGAAGCTATATACGAACTTGAAAGTAGTTTAATACCTATACTATTAGACATGCGTTATAAAGGTGTGCCAGTAGATTTAAATAAAGCGGAAATAGTTAGTAAAGAATTATTAAAAGAAGAGGAAAGCATACTAAACAATATTAAAAGTGAGCACGGTGTTTACCCAGACTTGTGGGCTGCAGCCTCTGTTGCTACAGTATTTGACAGAGCTGGGTTGAGTTATCCACGTAGCCCTAAACTTAACGCACCTAGTTTTACTTCAAGCTGGTTAGAAAACCACGACAATAGATTAGCTAGAGACATAGCTAAAGCACGTAAACTAAATAAAGCTAGAACTACCTTTATAGATAAAATGATATTAGAACACAACGTAAACGGTAGAATACATGGTGAACTACACCCGTTGCGTAGTGACTCTGGAGGAACAGTCACGGGTAGGTTTAGTAGCTCTAACCCTAACCTACAACAAGTACCAGCTAGGCATGATAAAATAGGTCCACTCATACGTAGTATATTTATACCTGAAAAAGATCATTACTGGGGTTGTTTTGATTACTCACAACAAGAACCTAGACTCACTGCACATTATGCCAGTGTTACTCAACAAGTAGGGGCTGAGGATGCTATTGATGCTTACCGTAATAAAAACGCTGACTTTCACCAAATAGTGGCTGATATGGCTAATATAAGCCGTAAGGAGGCTAAGATTATTAATTTAGGACTTAGTTACGGTATGGGTAAAGATAAGTTAATAAGTCAGTTAGATATAACCCCGCAAGAAGCTGAAGAGTTGTTTGAAACTTACCACAGTAGAGTTCCTTTTATCCGTGGACTACGTGACCAATGTGCTAGGCTAGGTAGTAATAGAGGTTATATTGTTACTTTACTAGGTCGTAAGTGTAGGTTTAATTTATACGAGCCTAGTTTTGAACGTAAGCTACCTTTACCTTATGAGGAAGCTAAAGAAAGATACGGTGAAAAATTAAAACGTGCCTACACATATAAAGCCATGAACCGTTTAATACAAGGCTCAGCTGCAGATATGACCAAGAAAGCCATGGTAGATTTATACAAAGAAGGCTTTTTACCACACACTCAAGTACACGACGAACTTGATATATCGGTAAAGAATAAAGAAGAGTGTGAAAAAATTATAGAAATAATGTCCAGTTGCGTAAAGATAGAGGTGCCTAATTTAGTAGACGCTGAGATAGGTAATAACTGGGGAGAGGCAACCGTTAATTATAAGGAGTTTTTTTAAATGTTGTTAGATGTGCTTTTAACTAGTGTGGTTACTTTTGGTGTAGTGCTAACGTTGAGTTTATTAGGCTTATTGATATACGATTCATGGCGGAAATAAACTTTATATACTTCACTGACGAAACCTACAAAAGAGTTATAAAACACACCATGTCCGAGATGCACAAGCTCAAAGGCGGTGGTATATTTGTGGGTGACCCTAACGTTATGGCTCCTGGAGATACGCTAAAACAGTATTTAAAGGTATACAACACCCTTGTAAAAAGAAAAGTAAAAAGTTTTGATAGTCATAAAGAAGCACAAATAAAACTATATAATTTAGGTTATAAAAAAGCGGTATGTATGGAGGACACCGATATGAAAAATATATTTCAAACTAAAAAGGTAGATATACCTAAACCTAATAACCACTGTAAAACTGTCCGTGGTCGTGACCCTTGGGAAACTGACTGGTTAGTAGAACTCACTGACAAAAACCCACTGAGTCAAAAGATAAAAAACAGACTCAGTAATTATAAGGATGTTAATAAAGGCACCCCAAGTATAGCTAACATATTAAAGTTTACTGAACTAGATATCAATGATATTAAGTATGACAAAAAACTAGGATATATTAAATTATACAGACTTAATGAAGGTAAAAAAGTTTACAAGTAAAGTATACATATTAATAGAAACTAGGTATAGTAAAGTATATGGTAAGTAATAAAAACGTAGATCCTAAGTGGAAAGAAAAACGTATAAAAAAGATAAACTCTAAAGGTTTAAAGTGTGATGACTCACACCCAGACTTTGATGAGGTGCAAGCTATATACACTAGTAGAGCTAGAAACTATAGACAATTTATAGAGGAGTTTTTTAAAGATGCATAAATTAGAAACAGATATACCTTTACCAGAAAAACATTTAAACAATAACAAATACGATTTTCATTTATTAAAAGAGAGCGGTCATAGTATTGGTTACCCTGTAGAAGACGCGTTAGATATACAAAGAATACGTATAGCTTTGAGCAGATACGCTAGTAGACACGATTTTGAGTACACTACTAGAATAGAAGACAGTGACGATGAACGTAAGTTAAGAGTATGGAGACTATAGAAAATACAGATAATACTAAATGTGTACGCTGTAAGGGTAAGATAGGCTACAGGTACAGAAAAGAAGGTATAGTTGTTTGTGAAAAATGCAACCCAAATAAAAGTCCGTATCAAGTAGGTAAAGCTAAAGTATCAGATGACGGTAAAATATACGAAGGATTACGTAAACAATTTTTAGGAGCACACCTAGATGATATTAATATTATTGACCGTAGTAACGATTATTATATTGACGATACAATACTTAATTTAGCAGAAGAGTTTGAAGAACGTGATAAAGAAGCTAGACGTCAACATGAGAATAAAAGAGTTTACGACGCTTTAGTAACTATGCATGAATCTATAAAAGAAAATAAAGGTGAGTACAGTAGCACACAAAGATATCACAGGCTTAAAGAAATACCTGAAAACTTGAGGGATACCGCAGGTAAGTTTATGCTAAGTATGAAGGGTTGGGGATGGCAAAAAAGAAACTAACTCCCCGCCAAGAAAAATACGCACAAAACGTGGCTAAGGGCATGAGCAAAAAAGACGCAGCACAAAAAGCAGGTTATAGCGAAAAGAATGCAGCTAGAGCGGGCAGTATGCTCGACAGTAAAGCCAACCCTTTAGTAAGCCAACGTATACAAGCCTTACAGAAAAAAGCAGCCAAAAAAGTAGAACTTGATTTATCTACTCACCTTACAGATTTAAAAGACATACGTGAGGGAGCTATGCGTAATGGTGCGTGGTCTGCTGCGGTTACTGCAGAAGTAGCTAGAGGTAAAGCAGCAGGACTATACATCAACCGTAGTGAGCTAGTAGTAAATAAAGTAGAGACTATGGATAAAGAACAAATACTAGACCGTTTAAAAGAGTTATACTACGAAACTGGCGGTATACTGCCTATGGGCACAATTATAGAAGGGGAAGCAGATGACGGAGAAACCTAAAGAAATATTTGAAACACCATACATACTTAAAAACACTATGTTAGGTATTAAAGGTGAGTGGATGCTTGATAAAACTACGTGGACTTTAGTGCAGAGTAGTTTAAAAGAAATAAAAGAATTTATAGTAAATGACGGTAAGTATGACCTAGAAACTGACCTTACGGACTACCCTAAAGAGTTAGTAAAGGATGTTTATAGTGTGCCTTTATTTACTAAAGAGTTCTGTGAGATGATGGTTGATGAAATAAAAAATATGCAAGACTCATATAACCTTGACTTTGAAGCTAATGAAACAGAGGATTATTACCGTCAAATACCAGAAATAACCTTAGCTGATAATGTTCCTGTTTTACACGATGTCCTTTGGTCCGTGGCACAGAACGTTCTCAACCCTGTGTTTTTCGCCGTGTGGCAGCGATACTGCTCTCGGGTAGGAAGCATACAACTTGCTAACTACAACCCTACTGAAAAAGAGAAGGGTGCTTGGCATCACGATCAGTCTGCAGATATATCGGTTGTCGTGCCGTTAAACACTGGTGATTACACAGGGGGAGGAACAGAGTTTTATAATAGAGGAGTGGTTGACCCTTTACCTAATGGTAGTGCTTTATTTTTCCCTAGCTTTACACACATGCATCGAGGACAGGTGGTACAAGAAGGCGATAGATACTTACTGGTATTTTGGTTACTAGGAAGTTACGATTAAGCTTTACATCTTTATACAATTTAACTAACCTATAACTAGGTTATAAATAACCCGCTCTTTTATTTATTAGCAATAGAAGGTAATATATTCATATGGCTTTAACCTTATTATTCAGCAACGGTAAAAAACTCAAAAAACCTATAACCAAAGAAAAGACAAAGACATGGTATGTCCCGTATACAACTATAGAAGTTGAGATGCACAAGATAGAAGCGGATACGTATCAAGAAGCTATTAATAAAGCAACTCTACGTAACCGTAAAGGCAAGGTGAAGACATACACACTACAAGAAACACACTCAACCGACGCTTTTTTAACTCCGCACGTTAAAGAGCCTAATGAATTA
>Ga0209348_1000096_pt1 | contig 55151 bp, 40 predicted proteins | sample ETNvirenome_2_30_FD_184065 | JGI IMG/M metagenome (GOLD analysis project Ga0209348, IMG submission 184065) | Marine viral communities from the Pacific Ocean - ETNP_2_30 (SPAdes) (version 2) | ecosystem: Environmental > Aquatic > Marine > Oceanic | place: Pacific Ocean | collected 2013-06-22 | reverse complement strand
TAAACGCTGACCGCCAGACATTGCAATTTCCCCAGCTTCGGACATAACATCAGCGATAGCATCAATATCTGGCATAGTAAAAATATCGTACTCCGAGAACCACGGAAATAAACAAGACGTCATACGATATACTTTGATACCGTTAGCGTTGTTCCATTCAATAATTTTCTTAAGAGCACGAACGTTTGAAAGAGCCAGTTCAGATGCGTATTTAATACCTTTGGATTGAAAGGTGCGCTTAATCATGCCACGATTGCATGAAATTTTTTGTTCTTGCAAAGTCATGTTAATGCAAGCATACCCTAAGTTAATGGTCATAGGGGACCTCCGATGTGTGATGTGATATAACTAATATAACACTTTGATAAAATTTGTCAAGTATTTATTATATCTTTTTATCAATATGGTGTTACACCGCTCTTTAATGCAATTTCGCAAATATGTTCTAGCCTTTCGATGTGCTCATAGGCGTCCCATGGATTTTTACCAACAGCGCAGACACCATGAGCGGCTTGGCCAACTATATCGTAAACCACTTTTCCATGTACGGTCATAGCATTATAGGTTGCAACAGCCAATTCTGTGCTTGTAACCGGCAGCACTGGAACAGTTGGGCCCACCATTGTATATCTACTCACCTCCGGAAAATTATCTGCTAGCTTTTGCAGATCCCATCCGGCAAAAACAGCAGCAATTATATTTGTTGGGTGTAAATGTACAACCGCACGGGTTGGCTTATTGTGTCTTTGCAGTTTAAGGTGCATACTGAGTTCACCAGATGGTAGCGAACCCTTTGGTATATTACATCCTGCTGGTGTCATCTTAATTTTAATCATATGTTCTGGATGGATAATGGTCTTGCGCCATCCAGAAGGTGTTATATACATCGTCTTTGAGCCATAACGACAAAGAGAGACATTGCCATCTCTCGTTGTAATCCAGCCTCTATCGTAAGCGCGACGCATTACATCGCCCATTGCTGTCAACATGCTACCACTTCCTACATGACCAGTATCTGGCTTTTGTCTTGGGTCCCGGATTAGCACAGTTGTGTCTCTTTCTGAAGTTTCTTCTGGCTTTAGGGTTTGACTTTCTAATTCTCATTGTCTTTTCGCCTTTCTTTCTAGCAGATGAGCCGCCATGTCCAAAGTTTACTTTCTTTGCTTTGATACGGCCTTTGGAATCTTTCTTGCCCGAATTTACATAAACCTTAAACTTTTTCACATCACCGCGCATTGGCTTATTAAGTTTAACTGTTTTACCGGCGTAGACCGCTTCTTCAAGTTCATCTTCGTTCATTGGCTCTACAAACGAAAAACCTTCTTCTACTAACGAGCCGTCTTCGTATGTCGCTTCAGACATATGCCTATGGTCATACCTTTCTTTAAATTCTGCTTCTGTGAGGTTTCCAAACGTTTTACACGGGTCTTTTCCGCATCCACAGTTTTTTTTTACCTCTTTGATAACTTTGATTTCTTTTTTATCGTCAAGAATATAATCTTTATCTTTATGTTGGCCAACGTCAGGCATTGCTGCGAGGGCTTTTTTAATTTCATCTTCCATGCCCTTTCCTACTGCTTTTACAAATGGGTCCATTCCGGAAGCACCACCTTCGTCTCTGAGGACCTTACGCAGTACGTCGGGGTCAACATGAACATACCCCTTCTTGGCTAATCTCTCGTGGTCTTGAACTTTTTTGGTCATTTCCTTTTTGCCGCTTTTTGGATCATACATCATGTGTGGCTTGAATTTGTCTTCTCTTAATGTTCGAACATTAAGTCTTAATATTCTTGATTCATTAGTATGCTTTTTTGTTACCTTACCTTTCTTGGTATTTTTAACATAACTTGTCTTTCCAGAGTCTTTGCCGCTTTTTTGTGCAGCTTTTTTCTTTCTACCAGTCGCTGCGCGTTCGGATTTACTCATACTCTGTGCTTTAGATCTGGGTAGGCACCTATCAGGATTTTTTTTGTTTTTAGAGGTCCCACATTTACCAGCAATTTTTCCAGATGAAGTGACTCTAACCCAGTCTTGGTCTACCCATTTCTTTAGGTCGCCTTCTTGTATTTCAACTTGTTCGTTTTTCTTGCTTCTTCTTTTAGAGTCTTTAGCGTAGTTTGGGTCTTTGCAGTATTTTGATGCTGCTAGGTTAGCGTATGCACTAGGGTATGTGTCGAATGTTCTTTTGGCCCAAGCTTTACCTTTAGGGCAGATCTTGCCGCCTTTTTTCTTCTTCTTGCGCTTTTTACGTTTTTTGCGCTTTTCGTCGATAACGGCATTAAGCTCTTCTTTAATAAATTCTCTTAATTCATCAGTTGTTAAATTCATTTGTTTTTCCTCATTCTTTTGGTTTTTCGCTTGGAAGCTTCTTTTCTTTTCTTAGCATATTCAAAAGCCTTCTTCAGCCTTGCTTTGGTCTTGGGGTCTTTCGCATTTCGATAAGCGGCCCTTGCTCTTTGGTGAATAAGGTTAATTATCTGAGACTGGCGCTTATGCGACTTAGACTTAAAAGAGGCTTTAGATAGTGTCTTTTGAATGGCGGATACCGACTTGAAACTGACGCTGACGGTATCGCTTGGATCTTCATCTGTGTACAGTCTGCGGCCTGATCCTTTTGGTTTTTTGCCCGTGCCCTTCTTGGGATCTCCTTCAGCAACCCTTTTAGCGGTTGCCGTGGCAATAGAATACACCTTGCCCTTTTCCATGTTTGGGTTGTCGTCTTCTATGGCCTTTGCAATTTCCTTTTTCTTTTGGTATTCAGGCTCTGTTAATTCTCTTTCTTTTATTTTCCGTCTTCGTTTTTTAGGCTTTGCTTTTATACAGTTACGATAGGTCTTACCATACATCTTTTTGGTTTTGCGTGTGGGGTGCGTTTTGTAGCCCTTTTGGCAACGCTCTTCAAGCTCTAATTCTTCATTCTTACGCTCGCCCTTCTTGGAGCGTGTTCGCTGATTTTTGCAGAACTGCTTCATTGTGAAACCTTTGGGGTTATCACATTTTTTCCTTCGCTTTGCTCTCTCTTTCTTACTAAACTTTTCTAGCAACTCTCCCCTGTACTTTTTGTAATCTCTGATTGCTTCGTCAAATGCGGCATATACCTCATCCATTGGAATACCTGCGCTTGATATAACAGCGTAAAATCTAAGATACAAATCTTGGTGAGACAAAGGGGGCAAGTTAATATTGGGCTTACCTCTGGTAACGCCATACATTTCTTGCAAAATTATTCTTTTGAGATCTTCTTTGGTAAGCACTACAATTTCCTCGTAATAAATAGTGCTAAATTATTATTCGATCAATTTTATGTAACCAATATTAATTGCCTGAAAGTGTTCTATTTCAACCCAATGCACAATAACATAGTCACTGCTTAGGACCTCTATGACAATTCCATATCCTATAAATTGTTCTGGTGCTTTATATGGGTCGCAATCGAGAACTAAATCTCCAACTTTAAGCGGACAATCAACGATCATGCCTTAGATACACTGATGCACAAAGCACGGCGCACACTAGTGACAATGCAAGAGAGGCAAGTCCAATGCCTGCTTTGATAGACCAGACAGCAAGTCCAATATTGATAAAAAAGCAAAGTAAGTAAATATTTTTCATTTTAAGTGTTCCTGTCACTAACTAGTCCTGCTCTAGCAATTACAACAGAATCTGCTTTGTCATCTGTTCCGGGCTTTGGATTGCCATGTCTGGTGTACTCAACAATAAAGTCTTTTGGGTATTCGCTCTGGACCCATTCAATAACTTTTAATTTAGTATTCTCTCCACGTTTTACTTTAAGACCAACGAGGCCTCTTGCCTTATTCGCAGCAATCATCACTGGCTCTATACCTATCTCTCTGCGAACCATATAGGAGATCATTCCATTGAATCTTTGTAACTTTGCCATTGTCATGGCTGTTGTTTTCCCACCAGAAAACATCATAAATGGAGATTCAATAAATACTTCTTTTATATATAATTTATTATTATTATTTATATAATTAATACCATTAATCTTATTTAATATATTTTCTACTTGTAAACATCTTTCATAAAGAGAATCTTTTGAATTCAATTTAATTACTTGACAATTTACCAGATTATTGTTATAATCCATAATAGTTAGGCCAATTTTACTTGTGCTAACGTCTAAACCTAAAATAACTTCTTTCATAATATAATACTATAACATACATTAAATTAAATGTCAAGTTTTAATTTAAAAGTATAATCATTATCTTCAGTTTTTCTAACAGGGGTTGCCACCTTAGCAATACCAATTAAATTTTTATCCTTATCATAAATACCGATCTTGCTTATATACACAGTCTTTTTTAGAGTAGGTATCTCATCTGCAAATTGTGAATATGTTATATTCTTAATAGTGGGCGGCGTTTCAATGTAAGTATAAGAGCCAGTGGATATCTGAAAATTTTCAGAGCCCGAATAAAACGTTGGATTGTTTGAGTGATTAAGCTCACCGTATTTTGCATGAGCCAACATCGTCATTGTCTGTATGTGTGTTGTCCCTGAGTACTCAAGTAGAAAACTAGATGATAATGATGTAAGTGACGGCGTTGTATTTGTATCATTTGCACCATATCCAAAATATATCCATTTAGATGTATCTGACGCATCATATGCAATTGTTTCTGGGTTTAGGCTCCACGATCCAGTTAATGATATAAAACCTTCGTTATATAGAACCACTCCGGCTACTGACCCTGACCCCGTTGAACCAACAGGTCCTACTTGTATAAGCTCGCCATTTTCATTTAAGTCTTGCAATTCACCAATTAAAGAACCAGTAAAATAATATCTAAGTCTCACAGTTCCCTTCTTTATAGAAGAGCCGTATAAGATTGATGGTATTGTTATTAAATTTAAATTCTGCGATGCTTTGTCACCTAATGACGAGGAATACTGATAATGAGGAGACAAATAAGAATAATGCTTAAATGCATTTTTCAGTGGCCTTGAATATTTTCTAGAAGGCTCTGCTACAGCAGTACTGTAGTAATATCGCCCTATACTGGCTGACATATTATAGGATGAAGTAACGGTATTACCCGGCTGCTCTAGGGCTTGATAGTTTATCCTCGTTAATTTTTTAAAAGTATTTCTAAAACCATCTTTCGTAACAAAGGGGTAAATATTATTTCCCGTTGGTCTATCTATGTTGTATTCGTATAGTGATACAAAGTTTTTTGAAACACCGATAATATTATCACTACTGGACCCAGATATTGTCGGAGTATCATCAATATACACAGAAGAACTCTGAATATAGAATCTATACTCAGGGCAGCCCTCTATTGTATTAATGAATAAATCATCGTCTCCGAACTTGAAGAAAGACATTTTTAGTAATCCAGTCTAACTCTTATTGTAAATTCATTATCTGGGGTCTTTTTAAGTGGCTCGCTCAATTTAGATACAGCCATCAATTCATTATTATCATTGTAAAGCCCAACTGTTGTAATGTAAGATACTGGAAGGTCAGTTGTTTTGGTTTTTACTCTAAGCTTAGATGCTGATAAATAAGTTGGATTTGCAGAGTAGTTGTATTCATTGTGATTAACACGACAGAAATATACAGTTGAATTAAGCTCTACGGTATTATTAAATTGAAGATTATAGATCCTGTGTCTTATGGCGTCCGCCGAGGCTGAAATTTCTGATCCTGTCACAAACAAGAACCCAGTTTCACCTGCATTGGCTGACAATAGAGTTGTCTTGGTACCAGTGTGCAATATCCCACCATCAGCAGAATCCATAAAGATAGATCCAGAAATAAAAGCTACACCTGCTTGGTAAAACAAAAGACCAACAGGAACAGGGTGATTCTGTGCTAAAGTGTTTTCGTGTACAGACGCGGTTGCAAAAAGAACTCCATATTCTCCAACTGGAGAATTGACTAAATAACCGTCTGAACCACTTGTATCGGTGATTTTCACCCTTTCGTTCATGACGCCACCGCCATAATCAAACGCAGACACAACACCGATCTCTAGCTCAAAAGAGCCTTTTTTAATTTCATCTTTTACTAACAATCTTGAAAAATTAAGGAAAAACCCATCATCAATCTTATTGCCGCCAGCCAGTATATCACCGTCTTCATCAAAGCGCAAAACCGAACCGGTTGCATCATAGCCCATAAGGACCTGTGCCATCTGGTTGTAAATGTTTTTCTTTTTTGATTGTTGTGATGTTACATTACTATAAATACCTGAGTTTGTTCCAACACCAATTGTGATATCAAATATATGATTTGCCGATGAACTTAAAAAAGGATAATCATATACGGATTGAAACATTCCATGCGTGTAGTTTTTAATGTTTACAGCATTATCCCCTTCAACATAAGTGCCACTAACAATTGTACCTGTTAGCGGAATAGCCTCATGTAAAAGGGTTCTAGTATTAACAATGTCACCATTTGGGTTTAAATTTTTATAAAAATTAGCCATATTTTTTCTCTCTTATTAGCTTGTTACTGTTTTAATAAATCTGATCGGGATATCTATAGAATATCCAGTTGTCATACCAGTAATTCTTACAACAGTATCAATAAACCTGACAGTTTGCGAGGTGCCGCCTTTGTTGGTCATAGTCGCAGTGCCCCCAAGTCTATTAAATAAAAATGTACTGGTTTGTAATTCTAAAGAAGCCTCTATTTTAAATTCAAGTATACTACCCCTTGGCCCACTAATTGTTTGAGATGTTGAATTAGTATCATCAGTATTTGATAGGACAACACCATCTGAAGCGTCGACTGTGTAGTATGCTATATTATCGTCATCGATATAATCTTCTGAGACTCTATCGTTTTGAACAGTAACTATTCTTCCAAGTCTGTTATCGATTTGAATAATATAAGAGGTCTCAATCATTTCTCTAATAGCGCTTCTCTGCTTTGGAGAAATCTCTGTTGTGTCCAGCCCTTGATCAACTCTTATGAAATTGCTTCCCTCTAAACTCTGCCCGAAAATTATACCCTGTACAGAATCAGATCCTACAAAACCAACAGCAGCAGATGTTTGGGCTGCATCCGTGCCCTCAGTTTCTCTATCCACAGCGACCATATGAGAGCCATCTGAATGTTGTTTTGTATTAGTCAGGTTTGTGTTTAATTTTAGAACTGGCATGTATAGAATGTTGTTATTGCTCATGGTTACTAATTTAGATTTCATTGAAGATGCATTATTTGTGAAGGCCTCAAGCACTGGTACTTGCAGAATTTCTAGATCATAGTATGCAGAGCCACTAGCGTGGTTTGGGTTATACAATGAGTAGTCGATCTCCTCATCGCCAAGCGCAAACTTTGTTATTTGGAAAGACCCGTCACCTTTCGCCAGAACCATTCTTCCGTGGTCAGTTAATACAGCATCAAGGATTATATCCCCACTATTATCTAAAAAAGCCATGTTTTTCTCCTAAAATAAAATTCTCTTATAATTAGAGACTTAATTTAAATTTTCTTCTGATTGTTCCTTCGAAATGTCAAAAATAACGTTAAAATCAATTTTCTTTCCCGTATTATTCGAAGTTATTCTAAATTTAAACTTTGTGCCCCAAAGACGAGCTTGCTGTTCTGCTCCTAAAGTATATTCATTTAATTTTCCTTTGTAAGTTTCAAGCTCTGCTAGTGCTCCGTCTCGCGAAAGTTGAGTATGATTAAAGGCGGGACTTATTTGGAAAAACTGTCCAAATTTCTGCTCTGGTTCGCTTAATACACTGCCTTCGTCGTATAAGGGAACAGTGTTTACAATAATTTTTGAACTGTCGGAATCTTTTAAAAGCTCCACCTCGTAAATTGGAGATGGGTTTGAGAAAAAACCATAATCATCTATTGTTCTGAAAAAATAATAATATTTCTTATTTGGAGCGATATTATCTGTTATTATCACATGTGGATGCCCATTTCTGTTTTCGGCTACAAATGAAGTTTGGAAATCTGCATGCTGTAGTATTTTGAAAGATGATTTAAAAATTTCAAAACGCCCAGTTTGCGCTGAATGTCTGAATAAATATTTTGGACTTCTTCTGTCTGATTTAACTGGTTTTAGTTTTTGACGCACAGTAGAATCTTCGCTCTTAACAGCAATTAAAGGCGCTATAAATTCACCAGACTCTAATTGTAAAATCATTTTTATTTGATTGTTTGCATTTGATTTGTTAATAAAATGAACACCGGGAGGTATTGGTGGGGTTTTAGACACATGCACCACCTTCTCAAAAAGATTAATTTCAACAAGTTTAGGTGAAGGCTTAATTAAGGTTTCGATAACTGATATTCTTTTGCCTTCAGCTATATTATCTTCAAGCAATCTGTGTTCGTATTGGCTACCGTGTATAAGAACACATGCTTTAGCGAGATAGGTATATGTCCCAGATAATTTAACTTGACTATCAAGAAACATTAAGTTTTCGGTTACATTATTAAAATAGTAAACTTGTGATGGTTTATTCACCACGGTTGGCCCTAGATACTTTTCTATTTTATAAAAAAGTATTTCATATTTGCATTGATCCAAATTATAAATATCGTTAAAATCTCTAACATGTGATAGAATTTTCTTGGACATAACAGAGTCTGCCGCCCATCTCTTAGACGCTTCTGATATAGCAGATAATTTGGGCTGATAGGGCAAAAGCAGCTTAGTTTCGTTATCTAAGGCAGAAGATTTGTTTTTTATAAGGTCTAGGAGATCAACTATTTCTAACTCAGACGTCCCTCCTGAAATATCAAAAGAATAATTAGTTTTAGTTGAAAGTATGAAATCATTTACCAATTTATCATATAACATAATATCACTAGAGTTTAGTGTATCCAGTGTAATTCTTTCACTATTTAGAGCTATATTTATCTTAGTATAATATGGAAAAGCTGACGAATTGGAGCTACCTATCGACAAATCATAGTCTTTACCAAAGAAAAAATTTCTATATTTTGTTATGGTCTGTGAATCTGGGGGATTATAAAACGGCTCTAATTTTTTTCTGAAATTTATCATTTTTTCTTTATTAATGGTGCTTCCAAAGTGATTGTATTGGTCATACTCTTTCATGTTAAAAATATCTTGTTTCGATAAATAAATTGATGGCAACTGTATCTCGTTAAAATCTCTTGTAAAATTATTATATGATAATGAATCAAACATGTATTCGCTCTCAACCGAAAAGAAGTTGCCTTTTTTGTGCCCTTCGGATCGGTATAAGAGTTCAGAATCCTCTGGTACTATAATCGTCGTCTCATGATTTAAGAAAGTGGCGTTAAAGTCAAATATTGCCTTGAGCGGAATGTCAGCGTCCATGGTAACTTGAGTTCTCTGTATGATCTGTGTATTTTCGTTGTCGATAACTGGGGCTTCAAAATCTATGTCAGTTATTCCCGGATCACCATAAATAAAATCATCACGATCAGAATCTAAAATTTTTATTTTTTTAGGCATTAGTAGCCACCTCCGCCACCAGAGCTACCGCCACCTCCAGAGCTTCCGCCGCCAGTAGAGACTGCGGAGGTAGTTACTGCGGAGGTTCCAGAAGTGGTAGCAGCACTTCCAAAGCTCGTAAATTGTTGCGCTTCTTCAATAGGCGCAGAAAGTTGTGTATTAGTAAACATATTACCAGTTTGAGACACTATGTTGGAAAAAGAAAAGTCAATGTTATAATTAGTGCTTTCAGAATAACTAGTTTTTAAAAGTTCTAAATTTTCTTCCTCTAAATTATCTTCTTGCGTTGATTCATAAATTTCATCTGAAGAAATAAAAAAGTATTTATTTAAGAACGGCAATTTAATATTTTCATCCACTCCTATGCCAAACCGCTTATCAACATGATATACTAATCTACAGAATATAATAGAGGAATCATCCGAGATAGAGTCTAAATCTAACGGCTCCCATATGGGAATATTCAAATATTCAGAATTAGTATCATTGTCTACCTTGAAGCCAGACAAAAATTGAATCTTTACAAGAGTAAGGGACAAGATTTTTGTTATTATATACTTGTCTTTGGAGAATAATCTTTCTGGTGTAAACCTTGACCTTTTTGTATTTGCTAGAAACAAAGATTTTATGTGATTTGGGATTTTTGATACAGCAGCATTCACATTCCCGACACCTAGACTTGTTTTTAGGTTATTTACAACTCCACTTGTCGAAGAAATATCAAAAGTTTTAGACGAAAAAGGTTGTTTTGTTGCCTGATTTGAAAAGCCGCTTATAGCCGATACAACAAAGTTTTCTGTGTCTATCTTGGGTGGTTGAAGACTCTCTCTTAAATCTTCATCAAATATTGCAAAACCTGAATTAATTCCTAAGTATTCTTCTGATTCTATCAAATCAAAGATGTCATCCTCTTCTTCATTCTTGCTAACAGGGGGTGGCTTAAAAAATGAAAATTTAGATCTGGTAAACCTGACTTTAGAATTAAATTTAAATCTTTTTCTTTTCTTTTTGTTTTTATCTTGAGATTTATACTCTATATTGTCAAAAATTTTATGTATTCTTCTATAATTTTTCGGATTAGAAAAAGTTTCAGGAGAATCTATGTTGACTACTGTTCTATCTTTTGGATGTGAATTATCAATAATAGAAGTCGGGCTAAAGTAATAAGATGAAGCTCCGTCTATTTCAGCTAACGACTGAAGGTTGTTTTCTTGTATGCTTGCATCAGTATATCCCTTTGGGCTCTGTTTGAACAGTTTTTGTTTTTCTTGTTGTATTCTAGCTCTGACTTGTTCCGGAGTCATAATTAGAGATCCATCGAAGTTGTCAGAGTTTATAAAATCATATCTTTTTCTACTTTCAAAGGGAGTTATTACTCTCTTGAACGTTTTCTGAATCATGACGTTTGTTGATTTAGGTGTATTTTTTGGGTACGTCAATAATTGATTTTCTTTGACAGTTGATGGATTAAATTCAAAAATAGAAAGCATTTTCTTTAGGGTTTTACCATACAGAGTCACAATGTGCCCAACAGACTCAAGTGTTGCTCCTCTAGGCTCTAAGAAAGATAAAAATCTCATGGATAGTTCTTCTAAGTCTGTTTCAGAAAAATCATATAAATATGAAAACATCTTTATCAATAGTGAAGAAACTTTAATCCACGGGGCATTATCATAATTTTCACTATACAATAAATCTTGTGAATTATAGAAACTTTCTTTTGTTCTATTAATTTTAAAATTATAATTATTATTCATAGAAAACAAAGAATAATATTCTTGTAGTTGCTTTTGTGCCATAAAAATGGAGTCATAAAGATTAGATACAAAAGAAATTGTAGGATCTTTAAAGGTAAGCTCTAATTTATATACATAATAACCTATCTTATTATCGGACATTTCGAAATCAGTGAATTCAAACATCCTCATATCACGCCCATCAAAGAAAAAAACCTCTTTTACATTTGATATTAATTTATAGTTTTTTACATCACCTGAATATATTTGGCCTTGTAGTCTATTATTTTCATCATCTAATGAAGGTAAATTATTTAGTATAACATCGTATTCAAATTGAGATTCACTTTCTAACTTTGTGAATGGTGTAATTTCTGTTCCTTGATCTCGACTAGATACTATTTTCCTCGATTCAGTTATGTCTGAATAGCTTAGCTCTAGACCGCCCATTTTAGTTCCACCATACGATGGTTTTATCCTACATCTTTTAATATCAAAATTTGATATTTTAAATGAGTTTATTATGTCCTCTAATACCTGAGGATTCAAGTTTAATAATTTAGAGCCAAATTTTGTTTTTTCAATTATCATTTTTTCTACATTTATTGCGAACAATGCAGATACAGCCCCGCCTGCTATGATAGAATCATATAATTCAGTGCAAAGACCAACGTCTTTTTTGTGTTGAGTCTTTATGAGAGGAGGGACGATTGTTCTAAAGTCTTTTAACTTAAAATTTTTTATAACAACATCGTTAAGTGTTTCATGAGGTGTGTTTTTATGCACTGACCCTTCCATGATAACGCCTTCATGAACATGGACTGAGCCTTTATATTGAGACCCGTTTTGGTTTAAATATACGTTGGTTGAAGCAACGGTTTCACGATTTGAAAAAATATTTTCAGACGTTATCGGTCCGACAAATGCTGGTGATTTTAAGTTAATTTGACCGCTTGAAATAGCAAGTTCCTGCTTGTCCAGATAAGCAGCACAATATATTGTCAGATTTCTATTATGCACAAGTCTTTTAAAACTAGACTTAAAATTAAAATAGTGAAGGTCTCCCATTTTAAAAGCAGTGGGCAATGAAGAAAGAGGCACTTTTTGGACGAATGGCATGTTAAAGTTCGGATTTTCAGATTGCTGTTGTTGGGAGAATTTAGCAATATCAGCCGGGTCTAGACTTAAAGCACCAGTGTTCAGTGCATTAATTACAACATCTTCTTCTGAAGCAACAAAAACAAGCTTCATTGTTTTCAGAGTAGACATCTCTGTAGACCAGAAACCTTCACCATCAAGTATCTTATCTACCAAATAATATGAAACTGTGATCTCTTCATCAATTCCCTTGTTGCCATCATATATAGATATGTTCTTTATATACACATTTGGTAGTAATTCTCTACCTACTAAATGATTACTCATCTTCACAAACCTCCAAATCATCTTGTCCTAAACCATTTTGATATATATCAATACCCAAATCAGTCTCTTTGGCAAGTATATCTTCACAATCATAGTCTTGAAGTCCAGTGTAAATATCTTGTGTTTTTAAAAATTTTATACCTTGACATATTTTCAGCCGATCAACAGCATCGTCTAAAGATAAATCAAAATAAAAATCTACCGTCATTGGGGTTATAAATTCTTGAGGTTGATCTAATACTTCTGAGTCCACTCCTGATCTGTTTGGTTTTAATAAATCATTTTCAATATAATCCTCAGTGGCCTTATTAGATAAAAAATTTAATTGTTTAAATTCTTTCTTATCATCTTCATATATAAAAGCATCTATAGTAAAAGAATCGTGTGTACTAAAACCGTTGACTTCAGATAAGTAGACTAATAATTCATCTTGTGTTATTTTTATAAATGTACCATCATCAGCTATGTTATCTTCATAAAATAAAAAATCAGATTCCGGCAAAGGATTATCAAGCACATTATCAACTGACATTGTATAGTTAAGCAAGCAATTAACTTGTGGTATTTTTATGTTTTCATTTGTTACAGTGGTATAATTGTAAGTGATGGTATTAACCTCACCCTGTAAAATAAAGGCTTCCCATGCTGCACCTTTTTGTTCTGAGTATTTATTCGTACCAATTGCATAAACCATAGAATCATTTTTATCTATTGTTAAAGAGCTTTTGAGTCCTGTGTCAACACCTCTGTGGGTAGTCTGGGGTCTCATAGACGGGGTTTCGGTTAGAATTCTAGTCTTAGACTGTGAATTTGTTTCGGAAAACCCTCCCCGACCAGAATCATAAAGGATATCATCATCAAAGAAAGAATAATACTCTGGTTTTAATTTGCCTTGTGACAGAAGCTTTCTTCCATGGGGTGTCAATTCTATTTTGATTACATCTTCTTTTTTATTAAAAAACGACATTATGTTTGGTCTCCTGACACCTGTTTAGGGTTTTTCTTGTCATATTTGAATTGAATTTCAGTAATACCGGCTGCACTGAAATAGATTCTTCTTAGCTCTATTCTTTGGTCTCCGGGAACCTGTTCTATTATTGGCACATGAACACCGGCAACAAAATCTTTTCTTGACGTATAAAAATTCTCAGTGAACCCAGCCGGAGAATAGTATCTTTGCATATACAATTTACGTTTAAATTTTTTACGACGTGGTTTTTTTGGTTTTGGTTCTGGAGGTGGAGGCGTTGGAGGCAGAGGTGGAGGCTCTGGTGGTGGCGGACTTTCTACTATTGGTTGTTCCGGTTTAAACACAACTGAAGTATCTAGTTTAGCTAATTCAACAAGAGAAAAGAAATCATAAGGCCAGTTGAACGAAACCCCGGGCTTAAGATTTGTTTCCCCTAAAGCGCTTTGTAGACTATCTTTAAATTCGCTATCGAGTGCTCCAATTTGTCCAGCAACTCCTTTTGTTCGATCTAATATTTTTTCATAATAATTTGTTTTTGCTCTCTTTTTGACCTTAAACACCATCCACTTTAGCTTGCTTGGCAATTGATTGTCTAAGCCTAACAATTCTTTTTTTAGCAATCGGTGGCCAAAAAAAGCAACTGACTCCTGATGTGTTGTTCCAATTTTAGGCATTAGACCTTGCCAGATATTTGCAAGATCTTGTTTCTTCAAAGCGTGATGAAACTCAAAAATATACATTGCAAATGGATCTATATCCCTATCATTACAAAAGTCCATTGGCGGAGGAAATACATAATTTTTCATTTTACTAACCATTCTTTGTATGCTCCTTGAAGGGTTAGCATTTATACCTGTAATTCTTTTGAAGCCATCTACGTTTTTACCTCTTGCAATTAATTCAGCCACTGTAACTTCGTCTCTGTCTAATGTGAAAAACTTTCTACGACCGTCCTCTTCCAAAAACGGAACGGCGACAACAGCCTCTGAAATTCTCTTTGTGTCTGCTATTTTGCCCATTTTTACAGGATTCGAATCAAACCCGCATAGCTCCATCAAAGAGCCTGTTGTCTGTGACTGGTGGACACCATCAGGAGAAAATGTAGCCCTTGAATCTAAAACTTTTTCAATATGCTTATTAGGTACATCGGTAACTTGCATGAATATTCCCTTTTGTGGGTCCTCCTCAATTAAGCCATATTGGTGCCACATGCCTCTTGGTACAGATTGAGATCCGTTAAGGGGCAGAGTAATAGAATCGGAAGCAGACAAATGATTAAAGTTCAACATTGGAGTTTCAAAATGTGGCATAATAACCCACTGCTGATCATCGTTTTCAAGTGTTGATGCAATAATAGTTTGTTCATTTGCTCCTTTTCCAATTTGCTTAACAGAGGCTTTACCGAACAAACTCAGAGAGGCTGATAGTTGTAGGGCTGTGTCATTAAAAGCTAAACTTGCTGAAATTTGTGTTCTTCCAGCGCTAGTACTTGCATCTGATGTTTGCGATAAATAACGGTAATATTGCACTGTGCTATTTCTAATAATTTCGTTTATTGAGTATTTTTTCGATTCAGTCGCAGTAAATTTTATATCTGCCCATCCTTGTCCATAATAGTATGGTGGAGTAAATTGATAATTATTACCACGATAACCAGCAGTTTCAACAAATTCTACTATAGTGGCCCCTTGAACTTGGTTAATACTTATCGCTGTTGAGCCTGCAAATTCACCTACGTTGGTGCCGATAATATCACCGGGTTCATCTCGTGTTATAGTACAATTTGTACTGAGAGTGACTGCCGCTGTAAATCCATTGACAGTACTGTATAGTGTCGCCAACGCATCAGCAATAGCAGCGCTGGTAGTGTCTACAGATTGAAAATTAACATGAGCAAATATACCGGCACCAACGCCTCTTAAATCAGTAAACGTCGAATCTGTGGTGGCATGTCGAGCATCATTAGCAAAAATAATTTTATATCTCTCGCCATTTAATGTTATGGTGAAGCTATCGTTATCCGCAAGATTCCCATGATCACATGATATTCTTACACTCTCTGGGTCGCCTTTGTATACAAAAGATGACGGTGGCCCAAATGCTGATGGTCTTGAATACATCGTAAATGTTTCTTTGTTTGCAGAGCTTGTCACTTGAGGGGTGCTGCCTGTAAGGGTGACACTATCTTCGGGGCCATGGCCGGCGCTAGCACTCAGCATACTTTTATACATTTTCACGCGCATCATGTAGGTTCGATTTCTTGCGGCATTACCAACTGTTGGATCGCTTGACTTTTTCGAAATAATCGTACTAAAAGAGGAATTGGGCATAAAAAATTCTGGTACTTCTGCTAAAAAATTATGAATCATCAACTTATATAAATTATCTCCTGTGCCATCCCAAGTTGCTGATCCACTTACATTACCACTGGGGTGCGGCTCGTTAGTAACAAGAGTGTAGTCTGTTAGGTATCTTTCTGGTTCATATAGGGCGCGAAATGGTATCCTTCTATCCCAACCAATATTGTACTCTTCAGTCATACTACTATTATATAATCTTTGTAATTTAAGCAAGTGTGTGTCTACAGAGCCAGCGTACGAACCTAATGGTGTATCAGAAGACAATATTATCCTGTCATTACTAAAAGATCCTCCTCCTTGTTGATCAAGAGTCAAAACACTACCAGTGAATATAGGATAATCACAGGCCACACCAGCCTTAATTGAATTAAACAAAACCCCGGGAGCAAATAATGTATTCATAATCGGTTGAAAACCGAAAGGTATACTGTTAGGCTGGAGTCCCATATTAAAAAAGGAATCCAGAGTTGAGCCACTATAAGAAGTGTAGAATTGTCTTGCAATATCAGCCGTTCTTTGTTGCGGATAAAAGCCGTCATAAGGTAAAAATTTCTTAACTGCTTTACATTTCAACATGATATGTGTGGGATCTGTTATATCTCCATGGTCTTCTTCGATAATCTCAAAGTGCTCTAAGAAGTCAGAATTAGTAAAAATTTTATAGAAATCTGTTTCAGCAGAGCCTGTTGTATTGGCTAAGCCTCCTGTCAATTCGAATAAGCTAAGATTTTCTTCTGTGGTCGCTGTTGACTGATAAGTTCTAACGTGATTTGATATTCTAAACTCTGGGAGTATTGAATAGTCTTTATATCTTCCTCTTAAATTTTCAAAATAAAGATCATAAGAATCATAAAACGGAGCATTGTTTGATTGTGATGGCGCATCCCAAAAAGCCTCTCCGGATGGCAGGTGGTCAACACTAATAACATTAAACTCTGTACCAGTATTTATGCCCTCAATATACATACCACTTGGGGCGACTGCTGATGTTAATTGTTGCATCATGTGCCTTCTAGAATACATAGGGGCGACAGATAGTGTCTCCCCCGCTACAACTGCGCCTTTTACTATAGCTGACACTTCAAGATTTGGAGAAAACCGAGAGTAAGAATTCATTAAAATTCCAGAGTCATTCTCTCCATTACTGCGGAAAGAAATTCCATCATTGTCAGTTGGGAAAAATCTACTGTCAGTTATCGGTCTAGTTGCCCAGCCTGATTCGACATCCATAGGCCATATGCTTTGTTTAACAAGTTGATCTAATCCATTGTCGACAGTGCTAGATGGAGTTCTATTGGCCCTGTCGTCTCTCCATGGAAAACTAAAAGTTGTTCTTTGTCTTTTGAATTTACGGTAAGTATATAGCCTTTGAGGAAACACAGTCTCTCTATATACGAATCTTTCAAACTCATCCACTGGCGTTTGGTTACTCTGTAGTCCTCCTTTCAAATATGAATTTTTGAGCGCTTCATAATCTTCACTTTCTAGTCGATCAAGTTTATAATAACGATTCAATTCATCATTTGCAAAACCAACAATATCATTACCCAAAACAACAGCAACCTTTGTTCTTTGTTTATTAACTTTAGCAGTGAGCATAACAGGTTTGTATTTTGATACAACGGGGGCTTCTTTATAGGCTTCAATTGCACCGTATTTGCTTCTTAGGGTTTCTGTTCTTCCTCCGATCTGGAATGAAAATTCTTCTCCGGGCTCTCGAACAAAAGTAAAGATGTTTTCTTTTCTTTGTTTACGAGTCAGGGGATTATCTCCAACTCTGATTTGCTTCCATGTTGGGAATCCATAAGGACCATTACGATGAAGCATAAGAGCAGGGAAGAAAGATGCTGTTGCCCTTAGGAGACCAGCATCATTGGTCGCGTGAACACCGGTCATTGGGTCGACGAGGTGTGCTGGGAAGTGAAAATTTTTAATACGCTGGAGGTCGTCGTGTGGACTGAGCCCAAAGACGAATCTTTCCGGCTGGAAGGTGTTTTGTTCAAGCAATACTACTTCGCCATTTGTCACCAACTCGGTTTTGGTAAAAACAAGATACTTTTGGTTAGCAAGATCATAACCAACCGGTTCATAAATAAATGTATTCAATCCAATAAAATCTAAATAATAATTCGCCATTTTATACTCCAAAAATCTCTGACGCGGTGGGGAAAGCTATTGCTTCGATATCTCCAAAAGAACCCGTAATTCTTCCATCTCTAGGTGAGTACCCATAAATTCTCTGTTGGCCACTACCAACAGCAAAATTACTACCAATAGACGCCGTAACCCAAGAATATTGAAAATCACTCTGTGGTATTGGCCTTTGAATAAAAGCGTTATCATGATCTAAATTAAAAGATGGACTTGCAAAATGACCGCCTGACACTGGTTTTCTGCTGACATTTCTTGGTATCTTATGGAAAGATGGAACTGTTACGTAATCTTCTGAGGTAACAGAGCCGACAGCGGAGTCGCTTCCAAACTTTCCGCTGTGTCTTTGAAGGTGTGTTCTGAGTCCGGACCTGTTGCCATGAATATCCAATGCTCTCATTGTGCCGCTCTCTCCGGAGCCTGACGATCTCACTGTTAAATTTCTAAACGGAAGAGCATTATGAACTGAATATTCGTGTGCATAGGCGTCTAAGTAGCCCTTACTTTGTATCTCTATACCACCCGGAGCAGAAAACCTAGAGGTAATTATTGTTCTGTTCTTTTCTCCGCTTATTAATGAATCATTGATTTGATGCAGATTTCTAATCGCTGCAACATCATCAATACCACCGGAAAAGGTGAAACCACCTATGCCAGATCCCGAAAAAGAACTTGAGTGGTCTGGGTAATAATAAAGGCCGTTAGTCCCCTCGACACTTGATGAAGCAAATCCATAAACACTATCAACTCCAGAAGGCGCTAGGCCGTTAAAACTACTCCCGTTAACAGAAGCGGTAATATCAAAGCGAGCCATGGGCTTAGCACGATAAATACCGTGAGCGGGATGAAACATCTTTTGTCTGTTACTTGGAGAAGTATCATGGTAATGATCATCAACAACTAAGTCATGAGATGTACTATGCAAGTCACTTATTTTATCTCCACTCGAAAGAGATCCTGTTATCTGATCAAATGACCACCAGCCACAAAGAGCCAAAAGGTCGGGCTGCGGTAAATCTGAGTGGTTGGCATATTCTGAAGAGGTAAAATTAAGAGCAATACCAGCATTATAAAGTGCTTTTACTTGTGCGTCGGTCATTGTACCTTTCCAAAATGTGCATTCATCCATTTTACCATGTAAGGTTTTATATTGCGGATTTGCATCTGTTGGCGGCTCTGCATTAGACATCAAGAACAGAGCACCGGTTAATTCAGCCGGACTACCAGCAGTACCACTACTATCTTCTTGGTCAGAAGTTAGTGATTGTAATTCTCCGTTGAGATAAAACTTAGTATTACCGTCCGTATCTGTATCTGTGCCGGAGGTAACAACAAAGTGTATCCAAGATCCTAAATTATCTTGTCTAAAATCATCAATACTACACCTTTGGGAGCCTAACCGAGAATGCCTTACAAATCTTATCTGCCCGCTGCTTTGCAAAAACAATTCAACAGAAGATTTGTTTGATGCTAAGTCCTTTACTTCCATGATGTATTGTTCTGCTCCGTTGGAAGATGTTGAAAACTGTAGCCAAGTACTAAATGTCATCCGCCCAGCGGCATGGCCATTAAAATTACTACAAGATAAAGCAGAATGCACAGATGCACTTGCAATTGTATCAATTCCTGTGGTATAATTGTTGGTAGCGTTTATAACTTCATATGTAGCACTAAGATTGGCATCACTATTAAGTTCGTCTCTTAGAGCATTCCAATATATTGTATTACTACCAGTGAGTATTCTAAGATTTAATCCTGTTGTTGCGCTTCTTCTTGTGTCATTGTTATCTAATTCTATGTCAACATCTGAAAAATTGTCTTGAAAGGCCGGTGGCAGCTTAACACCATGCCCATCAGTTACGTAATGGTTTAAATTTTTATATTCAGTTGATCCCGAAACACCATAGGCAAAAAAGTGTCCGGTTGCTTTTGCACCAGCTTGAAATATCTGATCAGGCTGTCTGTTGTTTGAATGAGTACCAAATACGTTACCACCTTCTGTAGATGCTCTATAGGCTACTAGCGACAAAGGATGAGTGGCAGTTTGTAGTGAGCTAGATATTGCATAAGACGGCAGATAATTAGCTTGATCTGGGTTTCTCTTGAAATATAGATTATTTTCCTGTTTACCAACTGTGGAAATCAACTCATGATTTTCATAATAATTGCCGTGATTATAGCTACTAGTTGTCGTTTTTACATTGCTTATATTGACTGGCCGCTTGGCTCTCTCCCCACGATACAGGGTTGCTCCCTTTCTAGCTGGGTCTGGATATGGACCTCCATAATCAAAGCCAGTAAAACCAAAAGCGCCATCGTTTGGATTACCATTATATGGATCTCTCTCTCCAAGTAACAACCTCCATGCTTCTGGTCTGGTGTATTGGTTTTGTAAATTATTGGGTGGTGTCCCACCGGTGTCATCATCTCGTAGAGACGTGTCATACTTATTAACATCAATATGTCTTGATTGGTGCCCACCAACCCATTGCTGAGTAAAGGGCCCCTGCAAAGGTATATGGTTTGTAAAGTCTGTTGTGTCCGTATGTATATTAGTTATTACAACATCACTTCTGTAGCTCGATGACACTCTAAATTGATAGCCAGTATTAACCGACTGGGAAATTAGATTTATGGGCAGCTTTGATACGTCTGTTCTATAGTTATAAACTTCTTGATCATTGGCAGGAGATGGGTCTATACCATCACCAGCGTACTTACCAGCAACCACTTTAACATTTAATTTTTCTTTAAAATTAGGATCTTCAATATCATCACATCTCTGCTGCTCGTGTATACCATGGCCAGCGGACTCCCCTACTAGTAGAACATTTACAGGCAAGCCAATATTAGTTTTCTTACCATGCCGGCTTACAGCATTATGTATATACTCTCTATCCTTATCAGGGGCATAGTTTATACCCGGGTGCATAGTGTTCGTTAGAGTCGTTGAAATAGAATATGGCTTTGCCAATCTTCTAACTGCGTAAGTAGAACCTTCATAAACAACACCGCCAACAGTTGACGCACTTAGTGCCTTCGCATTATTATTGTTAAGAATAATATCGTTTATTGTTTGTCTCTCGGTAATATCAGATCTTTCTTTTCTTTCTTTATTCCACAAACAATTTTTATTTTCATCATCGGGGAGGGGTGCATGACCAAATTTCCAATTATATCTTATCTCGCCTTGTGATTTTATGCTTGTCTCTGTAGCTGAATATCTTTCTAACAGTGGAAACTTGTTTTGATATTTATTTCTCTCTAGGATATGGCTTTCAACCATGTTTGTAATTTTATCAGCATACCTAACACTAATTGGAAATAGTTGGTTGACCATCTGGGAAACACTTAGGTCTATCCATTTAAAGTATGATGTAAACCTATCAAAGTCTGGATCTCCATCGTTTTGTTCAAAAAAGAGTCTTCTAGCTACAGCAAGCGATTTATAATCAAGGCGATACCTATCAACGGCTTTACCTATTAAATTGTTCATAACTTTTACAGAAGAAAATGTTTTTAACATCTCTTCCGAGACCACTTGATTCATACTTTTTTCTAAAGCGTAAAAGTTATCACTTACATCGTCGTCTTTTGAAATTACTTCTTCTTTTTTACCTTTTATAAAGATACTATTAGAAGTAAAAGCTATCTCAGGCAGTTCCTTCTTCATAGAAAAAATTGGCTCGTTATCTATAAATGAATTAACAGATGCAGGAAAGCCAAACCCTTTTGCTCGGTGTTCTCTTCTCGTGACGTTATCTATCCAACCATATATTGTATTTGTTGATCCGCTTGAAAGGTCTTCAACTATAAATTGCCCACTAGAGTCTGACCCCGTGACATTAGACAAATCAAAATTAAAAGCAATCAAATCAGAGCTTGGCACATAGGTAGATATATTTTGTGCGAACAATGTTGGATTTTGATAAGTTTTTCTCAGGCCATAATTAGCTGGGTCTTTATTATGCTCTCGTAAAATTGAATTATCTAAATGATCCAAATAGAATCTCAGTGATCCAATTTTGACATCAGATTGTTGTAATACCGAACCAGTAAAGTTTTCTCTGTGTGCTCCAAAGTAGAATCTCTTTGGATGACAAAGATAGGCTGACCCGCTGGTGTAAGAAATGCTGGTGCTTAATGAGAATTCATGCTTTACAGTGTCGTATTCATGGGTGACACCATAAAATTCTATATCGTAAGTGTGATTTGACGATGTTAGAACATTGCCTATGAGGGGATACTTATCAGGCTTAACTCTTACTGCTAGATTCCATCTTTGATTATTGTAAACTTGCTTATAAAAGCTAGAGGTGAGGTGTATTGATCCGTCTCTATTGCTTAATACAAATTTTGCCTTTTCGGATTCTCTATCTTCCTTAACGACAAATACTTGAAAATTGCCTATATCCTCTAACACAGTGCGCCAGCTATAGTCAGGCCCTGACGTTAGATCTGCTGGTCTATGCATTCCAAAAACAGAAGCAGAAACGAATGGGCTGTCAAAATGACCTTCTTCATGCATTTTTAACTTATATGGCAGTATCACATCAGCTTCTGCTGTAAAAGCTGAAAATTGTTCATTATTGGCCGCCTCTGAGCCTGTTATGAATGAATTACCATTAATCGCCGAAGAAGTTAGAAAAACTGTTGAGTTTAGTGTTGTTTTCGAATTAAAATCAATATACTTTGTTGTCTGTGATGTCTGCTTATAATTATCGTTAAAATATTGTGTGCCTCCATCTGTGTAGACATTTAGCTTTACAATTTCATCGTCAATGCCGAAACACCTTAGCATATTTCGGATTGATTTTTCTGTTCCTTTTGACCTATAAATATAATCCAAATTGTTGTAAATATTTGTATAAATTAAATTTTTTACTTCATTTAACTCTTCTTCATATAGGATATTATTTTTATCTCTGTTTCCAAATAATTCAAAGATTTCAGATTCTACAAATATATTTTGTGTTACCAAGCCCCTGTTTTCTAGCAGTTCTTTAGAAAAAGGCAGAGCTTTAAAACTAGCACTTGGGTACGCATTGTTCTGCAATTTTGGCAAAGCTGTTATTTGAGAATATAAAGTGTCAAAATAACTTGACATTATTTGGTATAAATATTTTACATTATTATTTGTAGCCTCATCCTCTTCTCTAATCCATTCAGGTATTGTGTTATATAATAAGGATGGGTTATTCTCGTCCCATTCACTACCAGATGTTTGTAATTCTGTGATTAGTTCTTCTACATCTGGATGAAAGCTATATATTATTGGATCTGGTTTTTCTGTTTTTGCCTTCCCAGACAAAACTATTGCTGATTCAGACTCTCTTGCGCCTGCACTATATCCTGTCCAATTACCATTGGCTATTCTGCCAGAATAATCCAATACTATTGAATCAGTGGTTGGTCGTCCGGTTGTGCCTTCATTAAATTTAAAATAAAGCCCTAATTCAACATTTGCATCATCTGTGTTGGTTCCACCGCCAACTGGTATGTAATAATTATCGTTTATTTCTCTAGATGTTCTTCTTGTTTTCCAAAATCTAAATTCATCAAGGCTTGCACTTAATTTACCAGCAAATGCAGAATTTGGTGATAGATGAGAGGTTGTAGCAATTAGAGCACCTATGTGACCATTAACTCTACCGCTCATAGTGCTCATTTCGCCGCCTACATTATGAGTTGTTTTTTGATTCAATACACCATTGTGATAGAATCTTGTAATAAGTCCAGAAGATTCAGACACAACTGATAATGCATAGTGACCCCAGTTAGCTAGCGACGATGTATGAAAGGTGCTACTACATACTGTTTGTTCATATATGCCTTTGCCTCCGGTTCTTGTTCCTTCGCGAAAAGTTAATTGAAATGAGTTTAGACCATTGGCTGCTGGGTTTCCGTTCAAAGACAGAGTGAATCTTCCATAAGAAGAATTACCAGTTGGTAAGTTATTCCACAAATCTAATAGCACTTCTCTGAAAGATTTATCGTATTCAAATCCCTCTTTCTTTAACCAAAATTCTACCGTCCATCCCTTGGTGGTATCTAATACAAAAGTCGTAGTTCTAAGTTTTGTAGTATCATAAACAGTTGAACTATCAAAAGTCTTGTACAGCGGAAGAGATTGCATGCCTGAAGACGCTGTGTGTAGTCCTCCTGCAATGTATATGAATTCTGGGCTTGTTGGCTGGCCGTAACCTTGTGCCCCTAAACTTGCCGCACCATATCCTCCATGTGAAAAGTTTATATACCCAGTCGTTTTTGGGTATAATTTATCAAAAATATATTTATCTAAGTATGATGAAGATAATTCGAATTCAATCTTTTCTTTTTCTGATCCATCGTATGGGTATTCGCCATAAACTCTAGCTAATGAAGTGGTATAATATTCATAAGCAGAACCAAACTTCGCAAAATTAGATGCTGATGAGAAATCAATGAATGGGGAGAATGTTTGTTTTCTCTTTACATCAGATAAAATAAAGTCTTTTGATTCTACTTTTAGACTAGAAGTAGAAGCATTTTGTATGGTGGATGGCTTCTCAAATAAATTTTTAATACTCATCATTCTCTACCTTGAACTTGAACAAGTGTGGCTGCTCTCTGTACACACCTACAGCATCATCATAAAAAGCGTATTTAAAGCAGTAAGTATAGCCACTTTCTAATAAACTCATGTCAAAATCAAAATAGTTCCCTGATACATCATATGATAGCATAGTGTAGTTATCAGATCCTGTTCCGTATGGCACCACCACTTTTTGATCCACTACTCTAGTAATCTGGTAAGAGGCACTCTCAATTATCTTCGATTTTATATTTTCAGTAACTTTAGTAAAAACATTAGGTGACCAGCCCTTATCTCTAACAAACAACCTAAATCTCTCAGTTTTTTGACTAGAATATTTTTTAGCTAATTTTGGCATTGATAATACAAAGCTGTTAGATAAATCATAGTTTTGAGCTTGCACAGGTAGTGGCTCTATAAAAGATCCTGTTTGTATTTGAGAGCCACTGTATGTCCAAACATCGATTAAGTATGGATAAGTTGAATTAACAACACTGCTTGTTATAGAGAATTGGGCCTTGTAAACGCCTTCAGATACTCTCGAAGCACTCAAAAAGTTGACTGGATCGTTACTTGCATCTCTGAAATATCTGGCGTCGCCCTCAGGCACTGATCCAGAAGCATAATATAAATTTAAAACAGGTATCTGGTTTGTTTGACCTGCTACATCTCTAAGTCTCCCTCTCACATAATTATATAAAAATATGGTGTTCAAGTTTTCAGACGCAGGGGCCCAAGAGCTACTGTAGTATAGGGTACCCCGGTTGTCTCTTCTAGACGAGTCAAATCTAGCCTCTATAGACGGTCTTTCAAAGAAAAACTCTGTGGATCTTGCAAAGAACTTCTTAGTGTAATAAGATAAGGTTGAGCCACCAGCCAACGGACTGAGAGAACTCGTCGCCTCCTGAGAGCCGGTTAATTTTACTATAAAACCATAATTTGTTTTTGACCCCAGAACGTTACCGTCACTATTAACCCATTGTTCTACTAATGTTGTAACATCGACCTCTAGGTCTTCGGTTCCTATAGGAAAATGCTGCTTGAAGGAAGAACTAGTATCTGTGTGCCAGTTTCCGCCTTCAGTCGTCCATGAAGTCGCACCCGCACGATTTATCCAGTTAGAGCCTGTGGCGTCGTTGGTCAAATCTGTATAATTATCCATATCTAGGCCAACACCCTCTTCCCAGTTGGCGGACAAGGCGTTTACTTCCAAGAAAAAGTCTCTTGGAAGCGTTCTGGAGTGTTCTGCATTGTATAGCTTCAAATAAAAGCTCACACTACCAGACTCCGGTATTGCACCTGATGTTCTATCGGAAGTTATTTGAGTAACGTCAAACTGTATTAAGGCTCTAGATAACTCTGCTGAGCTTGTGCTCTGTTGAGCGTATATGGAGAAGACTTCTAAAATATCTGCCTGTCCCATATTAGAGCCAGTGCCTCTAGTTGTTAGGTTTTCTTCAAAAGCATTTGTAATAGTGTTATCAGCAATTGCAAAGTATTTTTTAATAGCCATTATTTAACAGTCCCTTTTATATCCAATGAAGGATATTTTAATTCTAAAATAACATTTTTTGGCACTTTGTAATACGTGCCATCTTTTGATAGTAATTTTTTCATATCAAGGCTTGAATCAGAGTAAATCCCGCCAACAACATTTTTTATTTTTATGTTTTTTACATCAACTACACCGTCTACTCTGTTGAGGGTTTCATATAGTCTAGTAATATAAAGAGGCTCGCCAATATAGGCGATGTCTTCAAAATATTCTTTTAAAGCCTCAATGCAAGAGAATAAAACTTGTGAATTATCATATCTACTATCTGACACGGCATAAAATTCAACTTGATAATTAACAACTATTGCATCATATATGTCTATAACATCGTTCAAGGACTTGTATGATGAAAGCCAATTTTTAATATTGTTCTTAGTAACTGAATTTGCTCTTTCAAGGTTTCCAACATCATCTTCTGAGACTACATACAAAGAGATTCTTCTGTTGGTAGAAGAGGGATCATTGACTATATTGGCCCTCTTAACAGCGCCAAATTTTGGGGGCATATTATACACGAGCGATTCATAATCCTGCTTTGTGACTGCTCTACTTTGAGAGGCATATGATGCTTTGGTTCTTTGTTTTATTTCTTGTACAGTTACAGTTGAATCTTCAACTGAAGTGATCGGCTCAGGGTTTGTGCACTCAAGTGAAGCCTTGACCTCTGAGACAAAATTAGCATCTAAACTTAGTATATCTTCAAATTCCATATTTGCACTTAAAACTCTATTAATACTATTCGCGCCTGCATTAATTGCATTTGCTGAGTTTGATTTGAAAACTATCGTTATGGTGGTATTATAAGGCGATATCCCAAGTTTGTTATTTTTTATAAACTGGGTTGGGTCAAAAGACGACAAACTAATATTGTTTTTTCCATGCATTTTCAAGGCTATCTTAGACGGATCTACTAATGCAGTTGGGTCCTCATCACCAGAGCCAAACCCAAATTGCAAATATGTGCCAGTGTCGTCTCTGTCTACCACAAATCTTCTAGTTGCAATAAACGGTTTTATAATTGATCGAACACCATCGCTTAACGCATTTGGGTTTGTAGTTTCAACTAAGATTGTCTCTTGTGCTAGGTTATCAACTTCATAGTATCTATTGCCCTCGGAATCAGTAACATTGATAATATTAGTAACACTAGAATCTCCTACCCTGACTCTCCTAAATCTTTCAAAAGCAGAATTAGTTAGGTCTGCCTGAGCCGACATGATAACACCAGATTCTACCTGACCACTCGCCCTAACAGCGAAGAATGTGGTTCCACCCGTGCCGGCATTGAACCTTGCTGCTCTGAATTCATTTGAGTCTCTATTGAAAATAACATCCTCTGTTAAAATAAAATTACCACCATTACTGCCGGCAAAAGAAGATCCAGCTTTTAATGTTGGTAAAAAATCTAAGTTTGGCGCCGTACCTTCAGCATTAGACGGACACAATATGTAAAAGTCTAAAATTCCATATGTTGTAGGTACACCGGTAAAATTGTACCCCATTGACTTCGCGTGTTTTCTTACATTATCAAATTCTAGAGCAGTTTCTAGAAAAGACTCGTTTACACTATAATCCAGATAATATGACAAAACATCGCCGACATATGCAACGGAATCCAAGACCATAGAGCCAAAAGAAGCTTTTGAGAAGTCTCTATAGTTGTCTGGGTAGTACCTTTTTGCGTGGTCTATCAGGTCCTCCTTTATAGACTCAAATTCTCTACTAGTATACTTTATATTGATAGTTTTGCTTTTTGGCATTATTATGAACCTCTTTTCAAAATAAATAGAGTTTAATACAAATTATGCTTTTAAACTGAGACAGGAATTTCTAGCACATCACTGACGCCCAGTTCATTTATAAAATACTTAAGTGTAATATGAACAACCATATCTTGAGGATTAGAAACTTGTAAGCTTTCTATGGTTATATATGGGACGAACTTTCTTAATTGCCTATTGATTTCAGACCTAACAGAAGATAGCAAGTCTGATTGCGGATACTCAAAAAGAATTTTTCTCAAACAAACCCCGAAACCCTCTTGGTCGAAGGTTCTTTCATCCGGGCAAGTAAGGAGAGTATTCTTAATATTGAATTTTACAAGTTCTGTTAATTCTTCGGTTGATATTTCATCAAAGCCGCTATTTTTACCAGAAATTTGTAGTGGGAATTTTACAGTAACACCAGCCATTTTAGATCCTATGTTTTCTTGTTAAATAGTTTTGTGAATTGATTACCGCAAGCTTTACCTTCATCATCATTAGGATTTTCTGTTGTTACTTTCCATTTCATCCAAAAAGGAACATCACTACCGTATAGGACAGCGCTATAAGTATTTGATAACATTCTATTGAGATTGTCTTTTACAAAATCAAAATCTTCTTCTTCGTCTTCGGGATCAAAATCCTTTCTTTTGTAGTTAGAAATAAATAACTTTCTACATTCTGATCTGGAATCATTGAAAGCTTTTGTGTTTGCTGGCTCATTATAGGTTGGAGGATCATCCTCTGCGTCTTCATAAGCATCGGGTGCTTCGGGTTCTAATCTTTCACCAGAGCCGACAGCGCCAATTGACGGAACCCAACTATCATACGTAGTAACCATTGCCAGTGAACCTACTTTTCTTAAATTTATAACCTTATCAAATATAAATTCAAATTCTTCAGTAGACGTTAGTTGGTCTATATAACATTTTATATCTTGGTTAAAATTAGCATCTGTTTTTAATAATTCTTCTATAGACATATTTTTCATAGCTATTTCACAAGATGTTAGTGGGAACGAGAAAACAGAATTTTTCAACTCTTTTTGCTTATCTCCGGCCAACCCAAAACTTAAAGGATTTTCCGAAGGCACTGAAATCGTCATAGGAGCATGTAGAAAACTTTTTTCTCTCATGGCCACTGCTCTATCGGCTGCGTTTGGTCGATTTTTACCAGCGAATGGCCGGAAGTCTTCTGATGGTATATAACAAACTCTAACACCGAATAGGACTCCAACATTTGAAACAAACTCTTCTTTTTTTGGTGTCGATTCCTCTTTACCTTTTTTCTTTAATTCTTCTTTCTTTTTAGAAGCCTTTGGGTTTTTAGCATCACCCTCCTCAGGCCTTGGGAACAAAACACTTAGCTTTGTACCAGAGTCTATCTGGTCGGCATTGTCGCTTAAAAACTTCTTGAATGTTTTTAAATTAACAACACCCCTCAATTCATCCGGTCTGTTTTTTATAAAGTCGGGTGCTTCGATATTTTCATCATCTTTTATTCTGATGTATTTTTCTAAATAAATTCCACCATTGTTTTGTAAAAATTCAAATTCACTTTCGCTCATCTTAATTTTTGATAGCGGATGTTTTTCCATGGGATTGTTAGATACGTTGTTTACATCTCCATAATTTCTTATAGGGCCCTCTGATATGCCACTAGTAGGCGCTATTCCGGACTCTGGTGCTTTTCCTATGGCAGCACCATGTGATCCAATAAAAACCTGATTGATGTTATAATAGAATGGTTCAATTTTTAATTGTTGAAATTTCTTCCTTATTTCAGATTGGTAGAAGACCATCTGTTCTAAAATCAAATATTTTAATAACGAAATACCAGCCTTTCTTCCTCTGTGTAAAGAATAAACCTTTGCTGAAAATTTTGCTTGATTTAATCCAAAAATGGACCAACTTATCGTCCCCAAGGTTCCACCGGCTGGAAGATTTCCACGGTCCATTATCCCACCTATAATTGCTCCACCTTCGGAAACTGATTTTGCAAGATAATCACCCTCTAGCTCACTTTGGGTCAACTCACCACCACTATATTTTAGGGCTACCTCTCTCATATTTCCAAAAGTTGGTACAATGTGATCACTCTGAATTTTGTTAATAGTTTGAAAAGCCTCAGTTATTTCTGTATTTTCTTCAAATACACCGTCTTTTACTCTTCTTTGAACAATTTGTGCCACTTGCTCTAAAAATAATAGCCAATAGGTATATCCCTCATAGGTTGCCCTAGCAAAGAAAGAGGTTTCATTTGTTAGGCCCCTTTTCATTAACTGAGCAACATACTCGGCTATCAACTCATCATAATTAGCCAATTCATTAGCTACGGGCTCTCCATCTCTAAATCTAGGCTCGAATGACATATTCGACCATATTGGCATAGTTTTAATTAAAAAGTCAGACAGGTATACTCTTATAGTCGCAATAACAGACCCCTCCAAGGCTGCTAATGTAGCAGGAGAAGCTATTTTATCAAAAGGATATTCTTTTACACAATCTGGTGCATATTTTAGTTTCTTGTGTGGCTTTATAGAGCCTTGTGCTTTACTAACAATTTCTTTCAAATTTTCTGTAAACAAAAAATGTGTTTTTCCAACTTTTGGCTCGCAACCATTATTCATATTTGGCAAGAATACTTTTGAAATCTCCATCAAGCCTTCATCTTTTGGAGGCGATATATAAACCTTTGGGCTCACATATTCACCGCCGTGCTCAGAAGGATCTAAAAACTGTATTCTTGGGTGAGACTTTTTGGCCTTCCCAAACACTGCCTCTTCCTCATCAAAGTCATATTCGCCGCCACGGGGGCCAACATACTCTAAATGTTCTGCTTTAATTTCAGAATTCTTACTGCCATGTTTGAATCCATTTGATGAGCCCCCATCTTGTGATACAATTGATTTTATTAACTTATCATTAGCTATTGAGTTTAATCCATCAATCACTGCTTCCGAGTGTGAATTAGTTATTTTTAAATCAAAGTCTTTATATATATTTCCAAGATACTTTTTAAAAGTTATAACTGAATTGGGAGTATTCTTTAACTCGTTACCAGACGCTGTTAAGTTATTTTCTCTCATCCATTGATTAAACTTTTTTGTCATAACCCTTTCAACAGTAAACCTTCCTGTTATATTTTCAGGCGATCTTTGCTTAAATTTGTAGTCAAAGGATCTATCATACATTTTCCCCCCGTTATCATCCTTAACCTTAAAATTGTTTTCTACTCGTGTAACACTTTTCCAAGATACATCATCAGTAATATCATATTTAACCACAAGGCTTGTTTTGTCTCCACCAGCAGAAAAGTCTAGTTCCATCAAAGCATCTCTAAAAGTCTTGCCAACAGTATCTGGAAAATCTTCGTAGGTGGGATAAAAGAAGAACGTTGTAAATCTCATGATTTTAAAGAAGATATTGTTTCTTGCAATAAAGTGAAAATTCAATGTGTAACCTTGTTTATCAGCCAATATTGTGCTCAAGATTCCGGGTGCGTCATTCCATGACCGAGGGTCTATTGGCCATCTCCACAGTATAACGTCATCTAAGAAAGCACTCTCAAGACGCTTAAACATACCCTCTGTGGCCTTTATAGAAATTTCTTGAAACTTATCTGTTTTTTGAACATTTGCTATACTTTTTGATACAATACAATCAGGGTCTGTTGGGTCAGAATTAAGAGCCTTGTCAAGAGGCCCCCCAAACAAACCACCCTGAGGATTATCTGGATCATCATTGGCTAAATTGGACAGTATATCAACAACATCGGCCAAATCAGACTTTCTTCTTTCATCTTGTCGATCTACAAAATCTTTAGCGATATCAGGGTCTAGTCCCGCATTTTCTAAAGCATCACGCCTTTCTTTAACCCAAGCGTCCAATTCGTCATTTGTTAAACAAATACTTTGATCTAGTGGGGTGTCTTCCTCCTCCTCTAACTGGTCTCTTAATTCAGCAATCTGCTGACTTGTTAGCAAATTACCAACTTGCGCAAACATTCCCACCATTTTTTCTGGGGTCCCAAGAACGTCCTCAAGTTCAGGGTGCTTGGCAGCAATAAATGTAGACAGGTTTTTCATAAAATCTAAGTCTTGGTCTTGTGGCGCTGAGGAGATCGCTCTAATGTATTCATTCTTAGTTCCAATTAAAGACATTGTTTTTGCTACATCGGTCGCTGCTTCTGGAGACAATTGAGGAGCAGCAGCATTTAAAACAAGACCGGGGTGTTTTTCTCTTTCTTCCTCATTTTTGTCGGCGCCGCAGAATATATCATCCACAGCGTTTCTCCAGCCAACATCTCCAATAATCCCCTTACCTATTGCTCTTCCTGCCGCAGCCAGAGTTTTACAACCTATATCTAAAGTTATGCTCAACAACTTATATATAATAGCTAGTATTACCTCAATAACAACCTGCTTCAATGACTCAATGAATGCATCTGCTAATAATCTTAACAGGTTCCACCCATTAAAAGTTGGCAAATCTAGTAGTTTAGGCAGAGCCAAGCGAGTCTTACCCGGACCACAAGGGTCAAATGTTAAAGTGCTTAAAAAGCTCGATAACGGAGGGTAAATAAAAGATTTAACAGGACATTTTAATCCTGCTAAGAAATTACCAATTAATTTTACACCGGGTATTCTATCAATTAGAGAAATAAGTTGATTTATCTCTGCTGTATCCATTATTGCTTCAACATACGCCATGGTAATAGCTTGTTGTATGTCACCGAGTGCCTTACCATAAGTTCCCTGCTCAATATCGTCATCGGGTGACAGTCCTGTAACAAACGCTTTATCATACTTTTCTCTTTCCATGATTTCAAGCGATGTTCTTTGGTCTGGCGTCATATCTTGCCACATTTGGTAAGGTGCCAAATCTGACAGAGTCTCGTCTGCATTTGAGGCTTTTTTCTCCAAGTCTTCTAATTTTTTTGATATTGAATCTATCTCTTTTTGCCACTTAACCTTGAGTTCTTTTATTCTTTTATCAATTGAGTCTTCTTGCATTCCGGCTGCTACAGTCTCATCACGATCTCTGTCTTGGAATTGTGTGAGGGCAGCGTTCGCGTTCGGAATGTTCATTTCTCGCTGTATTCTTATTAAGGGTTCATAATATTGGGCGCCTTCGCCACCGGTGCTCTGCATGAATGTTTCGAGTTCATATTCTGAAGATTTAAGCAGTTGTTTTTTTTGGTCTATCTGACTATCATAGGTATATACTGTGGCCCTTTCTAGTGCTGTCATACTCACAAGGCCACCGGGCCTATTGGTTATTTCTCTAATTAAGCTACTTCTTTTATTCTTAACTTCATCTAATTGGTTTTTCGCACTATCGACTTGAGATTTTAATTCTATCTCTTTTCGAACCGCCTCTTCTGCATCCCTTTGTAATTGTTTTAAAAGATCTTGTTGTTTTCTCACTTCAGCTAATAAATCTTTTTCCTGCTGTATTTGTTCCCCAAACAAATCTGATCTTAGTGTTCCGGGATCACCAGCAGTGGCTGTTCCTTTTTCTTTAAGTTTTTGATTTATATGGCCTCTGGTTCCTGACCCTACTATTCCGTCTGCGTCTAGCCCATTAGCTTTCTGATAGTTTTTGACCTCTTTTTGAGTTTTTGGCCCGTAATCTCCATCTGCTGTGAGGCTATGACCCAATTTTGAGAGAGCAGTTTGTAGAGTAGAAACTGGTTCTCCTTTTGCTCCTCTAGCCAATATATCCGAGTATGTAAGTAGTGGCGCTAGAGGTTCTAAGCCGGTATCTTTAACTTCTCTTCTACGGCCTTCAATCGTACATTTATCATGGTTTTCCAAGCAAAACACTAATTCTTCTATTCTATCGGCGTGTTCTTTCGCTTGTGCTATTATGGATGAAGATTCATTTAGCGCGTCTTTCGTTTTCTGTTCATTTTTGGCGACATCTTCTGCTGCCTTTCTATCTAAGACAGACTCAAGTGATCCCCCTTCATAACCAGCTTCCCATGGCGCCGGCATATTGCCAAATTCATCTCGAACTTTTTTCCTTATAGCTTCTTGTTTGTCATAGGGCAAGCCTTCAATCACCTTTTCAAGAGCGGCGCCGGCCATGGTTGAGAGGGCTTTCTTGGCTATAATTCTCATCGATGCTTCAAATGACATACCGGCCATCAAACACTGCATTGCTTTCAATGCCAATTCAAACATATTACAAGGATTTAAAGCTAATAATAGTGCTGACAATTTTCCTTCGGACCCGTTTACTCTATCATAATTTTCTTTTATATCTTTAAATATTTCTTCTAGAACAGAGGGCTCACCCAATTTATTAATTCTCTTTTCAAGCTGCTTATAATACTTATCCGATATATTTCCATCTTTCTTTATTGCAATTGGCACAGGAGAATCAGTATTTAGGGCTTTACATGCCTGTTTATTTATAGCGTATTGAAAAAGTTCAGAGAACCTGCCAACAACGTTATGAACATGATCGTCCAGCGAATTTAATCCTAGTTTATCTGCCAAACAATTGACTGATTGTCCTTGTTTTATTTTGTCGGAGGAGCCATAATTAACACTTAAATCTGGATAAATGTATTTGTAGCAAAAATCTAACCAACCAATTGTCTCTCTTGCATTTAAATCGCTGCTTATGTTCTCAATGTTTGCAATGAGTCCCATTAAAGTTTGATCTTTGTTTACTTTTTTGAGAAAACTTGATAGTCCTTTCTTGAGTTTTTTATATGGACAGCCCTTAATTTTGGCACTGATCTTCTTTAAAGTAAAAGGCTTTTCTTCGTCACTTTTATCAAATTCAAATTTTATTTTAAATGGTAAACTTGGTGTCCTAACTGCAAGAAAAGTAGCATAAGAATAACCGTTCTTTTTCAATAAACTCTCTAAATGGTTTTCAAAAAGCTCTAACCTTTTCCTATAAAATTTTAAATAAAATGTTTCGCCGGTCTTTTCATGAAACAGGCTCCCGTTTTGTTCGTTGTAAAAGAAGGCTTGAAATTGTGAAAATCCACCGATAACTTCTTTTAATTTAGATAAATCAGTCCTGAGTCTTCTTGGAGATATAAATAAAGTTTCAATTGAAGTGTCAACTTCTGGTAGTTCTGGAGCCGCCGGAACCTGATCAAAAATATAGGCCGGAATGGTGACTAGTACTTTCATTATACTACCAGCATAACCTGTAAAATGATAGTCTGCTGCTTGAGCATATAGCTCTAGTGCGTTCATGTTCTTTACTTGTGGAAATCTCTTTTTCAACTCCTTGTCCATGTCAAAAGTTTTATAATTTTCTGTGCCCTGTAAGTTGCCAATTTTTTTCCTTTCGGTAATAAAATCAGTAAAGTCAACGTCTAGAATTTCCCGACACTCTGAATCCAAAACCCCCGAGTCCCCATATGCTTCTTTGAGATTGGGTAACGGCCCTGCTTTTGCTGTGATCTTTAGGTCTTTAACTCCTATTAGGCCTACTCTCTCTCCGGAGGCTTTTAAACTTGTACCATCAAAAAAGTCGTCTAATTCTGATAATAGATTGGGATCTTCTTCAGTGTATGAAGCACAAACAATTTTGTCTGTTTCTAGTTTATCAAAATGTCTTAATAAAAATCTTATTCCCGGCCTTATGTAAGTTTTCAAAAGCTTTTTAAAAGGCAATTTTGATTTCTTAATAGTATCAGGGCTGTGTGATTCACCTCTACTATTAACAGTGACGGTTATCATATACTCACAGGTTTTCTTATTTAAATATGGTTCATCGGTTGTATACCAAGTTGGCTCTATATAGCTCTTGTCCGGTATACAACTCGGACATGGTGTACCCTTTGGTGGCTCTGGGGGTGGTGCCACTGTACAGGGGTTATTAATTTTTATTTCTGCCATTATTTCCTCTATGTTACAAATACTGTGTTGCTAACAATTGACGCTCCACCGCTTACTATTAACTCATCTAGGTAGTTGATACCGTCAATTTTCTTATTTAAATTAGTTATAAAAAAATCAAAAGTGTTCATTATATTTTTAACGTAATTTTTACCTAAAGCCGGATTGAGCATTATAATTGTTGTTTGCACTTCTACCATTTGCCCTATTATATCAATTAATACTCTTAAAATGTCTGCATCTCTAGAGCTTGTTTCTCTTAAGTATGATATTAGGTTGTTACCTAGAACTGCTGGTTGTAGGTCTTCTTCGCGACCGGCAACAAGATCAATCCTACCTTTTGTTATTCTTGTTCCCAAGGTTGTTTTTTCTCCACCCATACCAAGGCCTTGAAATCCCTGAGATCTAGCTGCATAAATTCTAACGCATTCTCTACCAACAAGTCTTACATGATCTGCTTTTATGGCTATAGCGGATTTGTTCCTCGCACTCGGACCAGACCTGCGCGTAAGCCCTAAGTAGCCATCAATTCCACCGTCACCAACACACCTTTGAGACATATAGATTCTAGCAGCGTCGGTTGCAAAACTTGGAGAAATTTCTTGATCCGAACCTTTTGGTCTTTTACCCTTCTTGGTTCTTTTAGAAGAAATTTGTGCATTTATGCCGACAACCATGTCGATCATTCCACATTGGGTTTGTCCTGCGCCACCAGCACCACTAACAATCGTGCTTGGTCTATCTCTGCCAAGAACTATATAACTATTGTTTTTACCATCAATTACTTTTTCACATGTAGCTCGATGTCTTATTGGCAAGTCTTCGTCTACATCTGTACAAAATAATCCATCATTAACACCAGCTTCAACATGTTTTCTAGCCAGTAATTCAATCGGTTGCGCTGGTATGTAAGATTTTGATTCTCCCATAATAACTCCTTTATTTCTTCTTCTTTTTCTTGCTCTTTTTCTTTTTTCCACTGGAACTTGCGTTGTGGCCACCATAAGGTAAGCTCCAGTTCCAAGTATCTCTTTTATCGTCACCACAGCGTTTATTTTTGGCTTCATCTGGGGGTTTCCAATAAACGTTACCCGGAACTTTTGCAGGCCCACTTGATCCAAAGTCTGATCCCGTCCATACAAATAACCAAGAACCACCAGTCCAGACTTCCCACGCATGAAAATGAACTGATTTAGAAGCAGTTTGTTTTTTTAAATATTGTTTTTCTGATGCGGGCACAATACCGGGCTGCTCCCAGATTTCACCATGCGAAGCTAAACATCCAAAAGATGTTGCTCTTCGGCGGCTTGGATCAGTTTCATGAGCTATGGCTCCGCGACAATCTTCTCTGGTATTCCATGGTTCCATGCCAAGAATTTTTAAGGCACGTCTTGATGTACTTCCCTTTGGGGGGGCACTACCTTTTTTGAATGACCTTTTTCGCCCTAAAATCTTCATACCGGGACTTGTAGAGTTTTCACCATTATTGAAATCAACAGCCGCACCTCTTTTTTGAGATCCGCTTGATTTAGGAGGATATTGCGAATTAGGATGAAAGCTACCATTCCCTATCCCTCCCCATGTCCAAACTAAAACACTAGCTGTTTTTATAGATTTTCCCGTTGATAGATCGAAAGTCCAAACATTTCTATCTTTTACTTTTTTACTTGGAGAGGCGTCAACAATTGTTAGTATGTTTGGCTTTCCAACTTTTACACTTTCTGAATACGTTTTATTATGAGGAACTCTTTTGTTTGCCCACAAAGGATTGTTTTTTACGTTCATCCACCAGTTCATTCTTTCAATCGCTTTAGTGAAAATTTGAGGGTCACAAGTTACTAGTTTTTCGTTTGTTTCCATGCCTATAACACCACTGGGCCAGTGCTTCTTTGATTCATCTGATATTGTGCCGGGAGTTCCACCAATACCATTACCACTAGCTGCACCTCCGGGTCCTGCTACTCCTCCTCCTATTGTGCCACCAGCGTTGCCATTGGCAAAAAGAGATGCGTCCATGTTGCCGCCAAGCGCCTCAATACAAGCTGCGGTGAATCCTCCCGGGGCTCTACCTGCCCTTTTAAGTTCCCACCTCATATTTCTCTGTTTTCCTTGTGCGGCAGGGCCCTCATCAACATATCTAATTGGCACTTTATCGCCCACTGATGGTACATAGCCATTGGTGTCGCCAAGTATTTTGTCTGATATCATTACACGCGCACCACCTGATCTCAATACTTGTACTAATTTTTTCCTATCATTTTTATGTTTACAAATTTCATCAAAAAATTGGTCCTGAGCTTGATCCCCTATTGGCCTTATAAGAGCCTTAACGCCACTTTTTATAGCAGTTTGTGGTGTTGCGTTCTGCTGAGGATCGCTAAAATTTAACATACAAATAACACCATATTGTTCTGTTCCAGTGTATGGATTTGCAAATGCATTATTAGCTAGTTCATATAACAACTCATCCCTGTACTCTTTCTTGCCGAAGGGATCAGATAATTCATCATGATTATTAGTAATTCTTTTTATAAAATCTGGGGTGCTTTGATTACTCATTTTTTTCTCCGTCGCTGGAGATCATATCATAAATTTGACTGACATCTGTGGGTGACAAACCATCTGATGTTTCTTTTTTATTTAGAAGCGTTACAACTTTGACCAGTTGCTCATTAGATCTTTGTAGGGTCTCCACATATTTGGACAATACTATGCCCACCTCTTTATGACGAGCTTCATCCTTAATAACCCACTTTAAAGCATCTTCTAACAAGTCACGAGTGATTTTGCGATCCTCGCGAATGTTATCTATCGCTTCATTTATGTAACTATCGACTTTCTTTGACATGATATAATAATTAGACACAGTTTAAATTTTGCCGTTGTCCCAGTCATCCTTAAACATTTTATATTTTTTTCTTAATTTGTTCAATTGGGACACCACCTGTTTTGTGTTTAGGCCGGTTATTTCCCTTAAGTATAAGTAAACAGCTTTCTTGTTGAAGATATCTATTTCTTCAATAGATCCGAGAATTACTCTGACAGCGTTATAAACTTTTCTTTCGTTCTCTTTCATATCATCAACAGACCAGCTTTCAATTTCAAAACTTAATTTTTTCCAAAAATCTTGCTCTTCTTGCTCTCTTAAATAAGGATTATAGCATACAATTTTCTCTTCGTCAACTTCTTTTAGTGCATCTTCATAATCTACTTCTCTTTTACTACGCTTTGCTGTCTGTTTTACTTTATGAATAAACCAGTTTTTTGTTATGACACTAAAATAAGAGAATGCTTTTGAGCCCTTGTTTGGATCGTATTTGTCAAGAATAGTTGTTAACCATACTTTACATTCATCGCGTAGTTCATCAATATTGGGTAAGGTTGTGAATTTATATGTAAAAACAATTTTATCAACCATCTCATTAAAGGCTGGTTGTATTAATCTTACATACAAATCTGTTCTTATAATATTACAATTAGTTTGGGAATATTCTATTATTGCTTCCTCGTGTTCCTGCGTAAAATACATTCTCTTCTGAGATCTCTTTCGGGGCATCTAACTCTGTCTCCTCTGGTTGTTCGATGGCTTCTTCTGGCTCTTCTACAATACTGTATATGTCTTCGTATTCTTCTAAAACCTCAAGAAGACTGGTGGTATGTGACAAAACAAATTTTATGTTTTCATCTCCATAATAATCTTCAAGCTCAAATAAAGTTTTCAAGTGGACTCTATAGTTGTCTAGTAAATCGACCAAATCACCTAAATTTTCGGCTATAAAAAATAATTTGGATAGTAGTCGCCTAATGTACCAAAGAGCAAAAATATTCGCTGCTATGGACGTTATAAGGGCTATTCCAAGCCACACTGTAAAATTAACCGTCATATTCTTGACTCCTAGCTTCTTTTTTCATATCTTGAAGCAATTCTCTGTTTTGTTCTATATAATTCTTGGTCAGAGATCCTGTGTTTTGTTTTTGTTCTACATTTTTCTTAATACTGGGCATTTGTGGAACTTTGGTTAAATATCCTACTTCGTTACACAAGATGCATGATTCTTGCTTTTCTCTCATACCATGTCTAATTTGAAAATGATTATTGCAAGAATCACAGTGGTATACATATCTCGGCATTAAGAAGTTACCACTTTGCTTTTGGCTTCTGTTTTTACCATTGGGGGATTTGTTACAATAACCTCTCCTGAATCATCGACCTCTAATTTAAAATCTTTTAGAACAGGCACAATGTCGCTTTGTTCCATTAGAGATTTCTGAAGTGCCATCATTACGGCACCAACTGCTTGATTACTTAGTTTCATTTTTAACTCCTAAAATTCTTTGAACTATTAGTTTAGATGCTTGCCCATCACCATACGGACAAGGCTTTTGTATTTTATAATTCTCATTTACACTTGTAAATATACTTTTTAATAAATCGGGGCTTGGACACATAATACTATGTGTACCAACTGATTCTTGTCTCTCAGTAAACTTTCTACAGACTATGACCCTCTTATTTAAGAATGAGCTTTCTTCTTGTATACCCCCGCTATCTGATATTAATAACCTACAATTAGCTATTTTTTTAATCATATCGTCATAGTCTAGAGGCCTTATCACGTTAAAATTAGATAGTAGGTTCTTATGTTTTTGCACGTTTGGGTTTGGGTGAAGAGGAATTGTAAATTTTAAGTTGGGGTTTTCTTCTGCTATTTCATTCATCGTTCTAAACCATTGATCTAATATAGAGTGGTTCTCTCTTCTGTGCATTGTCACCAGTACTTCGTTTCCATAAGTTGTTTTAGTCCCGACTAAATTGTCTAAAACTGTATTGCCTACCACAAAAATACGTCCGGGACACTTTTCAATTAATAAACTGGCCATATTATTTTCTGTGGCACAGAAATTTATTGATGAAATCCTAGAGATCATTTGCCTGTATCCCTCTTCTGGATACGGGTTTTCCATATCATAGGTTCGTAATCCAGCTTCCAAATGAATTATCTTCTTTTTTCTATTAAACGCACAAAGAGCCATAGCAAATGTAGAGGCAGTGTCGCCCTGAACTAAAACATATTCGATATCATCAAAAACTTTGTCGCTTAAAGTTGATGTGGCACCAATTATAGAATCCAGACGATTACCGCTTGATGCTATCTTGATTGCATAATCGTGGTAAAACTCTCCTATGTGTTCATGCTGGCCAGTAAACAGTACTCTGTGTGGTATTCTGCCTTTCATTTCCTCAAGTAATGGTTTAATTTTTATCCACTCTGGTCTTGTTCCATAACAAATCAATATCATATTACCACTTAAAATTTTTCCTATAATGTTCAACTATCTTTGGTAATTCATCATCAAATTTTTTCTCGGGTTGCCAGCCTAATGCTCTTAATTTATCGTCATTTAGGGCATAGCGAACATCTTGTCCCTCTCTCTTGTAACCAAGATCAAGAAGACTCATATAATTGTCATCTGTTTTGTGATAAGATAGTATTATTTTTCTAGCTGTTTCTAAATTTGTTTGCTCAAATCCACCAGCGACATTATAAATTTGATTGACATTACCAGACTCTATGATTTTTATAACAGCCTGTGCTGTGTCGTCAGCATGTAACCAGTTTCTAATCGGCTCCCCTCTGTCGTGTAGTCTTATCTTTTTACCTCGACCAAGATGCTTTACGCATATGGGGATTAACTTTTCGGGGTATTGTCCGATTCCATAATTATTTGTTGGTCTCAAAATTAAGTATTTAATTCCATAAGTTCTTGCCCATGCAAATATAAGCATATCAGAACCAGCTTTGGAGGCAGAGTATGGATTAGATGGCTTCAGTATGTCGTCCTCTACGTGTTCACCGTTGGTAATATCACCATAAACTTCGTCTGTACTGAAATGAAAAAAGATTGGCTGTTCGTCTACATTTTGTGGTTTTCTGCGAATTAAATCTAAAAGATTCTTGACACCTGTTACATTGGTATGTATAAAATCTTCTGAGTCGATAATGCTATTGCCAACATGGGACTCTGCTGCGATATTAATTACGTAATCACAATCTGGTAAATACTTTAGTTTAGCAATGTCTTTTTTAACAAATGTAAAATTACTATAAGAATTGAACTCTGTTATGAATTCTTGATTGGCAGCATACGTGCACTTATCAATGCCATAAACCTGCCATCCCTTTTGTAGACATCTTCTTGTGACATATGATCCTATAAGACCCAGACACCCAGTTATTACAACTAATTTCATTTTATTACTCCTACAAAGTCGCTACAAATACCATGTAAATTTTGCCCAAAAGCTTCAAGGGTTTGTTTTTCGCTGTTACATACAATGACTGACTGCCAGCATATCATTTTTTCTGGGTATGTCCAGATATGACCTTTACTTGTTAATGTATAATCGTCTTTTTGATGCCAAAAGCAATGTACATTGTTTAGTAACATATATTCTAGTGCAGACAAGTTTTTTGCATGGCACCAAAGTTTGTCATTTTGTAAAAATTTTAAATTGACTTCATATTCGGGTTTATCGTGGCCTAGGTATAGTCTATCTTTTATTAACCAAACATCAATTTCTACATCAAACCCTTTTGTAACTGCACTAAGTATATAATCTGGCTGGTTCTCTAAAATTTGCTTTGGACCAAGAGTGTTTCCTCGGTGAGATATTAGCAATGGCTTATGCTTCATGTTTAATACCTGTACTGTTTATTCTTTCATTCCAAAAATTATAAAAGTCTTCTCTAAAATCAAATAGGGTTGCTACTACTAAATCAGTGTTTTTAATAATTCTATCGATCAAGTTATTGTTTATAAGATCGTTAGTTCGAAAAATTATGTACTGTCGTTTATTAACAAAGTTTATATACTTGTCTATCTCATTTGATTCAATGTGTGATATAATATGTTCTGTTGTTATTTGTTTTTTATACAACAAAGGATTGTTAAAAATAAATTGACTGTCTCTTTGGTCCACTAAGTCTGAGTTTAAACTGTTTTTTAACAAGTAAATATCATACAGATTTTTTTCAAAGAATACTTTTGTTTGCAAATATTTTAACAATTCACTTTTACTCAACCCATTAACATCTAATATATGTTTGAGAATTTTTTTAAAAATACTTTTTCTGTAAATCCAGAAACTAGTTTCAAAAAACCATTTTGTGTTCTCAGGAGCATTCATTATTTCATTACTTTCTTTTAACACTCTTTTTTGTACATTTGAAATTATCCAATCGCAATAATAAATTTTATCATGATTACGAAATAAGTCACAAAACTTAAATTTCTTAACGCAGATGTTCTCTGAATCTAGTACTAAGTTCAATTCGGAATCTGATTTGATTACTGCCATCATTTTTTTTATTGATTGATATGTATACTTGTCCCATATATCAGAGGGTGGCTTTAATTTTGAATACTCTTGTGTTAAGTCTTCAATAAATTTAACACCAATATTGTCAGACTTATAATCCGCTATAAATGAATTGAACAAAGTATCATTTTCTTTTTCTATTATAAAACTAATTTTAACATTCTCATAATCAGTACAATATTTCTTGACGGATCTTAAAAATAGTTCATTCCATTTAAAGTGAGGAGGATATGTCGGTATTATTATTCTTTTTGTTTTCATCGTTTATCCAAAAAATTTCTTAGATCTTCGGGGGTCCCTAAACCCCACATTTTGTGTACATAGAATGGAACCAATGACTTCTTGTCTTGAATTAATTCATTATACACCGGTGCTATATAAAATTCATTGTTAACTCTTATATCTTTGCTGACCATCTGTTCTGCATACTTTACAAAGTCAGAACCTTTTCTATACCAGTATATGCCACATGTTGCAATGTCAGAAATAGGTTTTTTCTCAGCCACTTTAGTAATAAAGCCCCTTGAATTTGTTTTAACAAAAGACCATTTTGGATGAACAGCATTGAAAGTCCATACAACCGCATCGACATTTGTCATGTTTTTCATGAAGATGAAATTCTGTCTCTGATATTCTATGAATTGATCTGAATTAGCAATTAACAAGTCTTCATTGTTGTCTATAAATTCTTTGGCTAACAATGCAGTACATGCAGCACCCTCTGTTAAACCATCTATTTCTACAATTTTTAGACAACCATTGGTTATTCTTTCTAGTGTGTTTGACAGTCCCTTATATTCATCTAGGTGTTTTTTTCTAACTAGAAAAATATATTCTGCTTGAAAATCTAGATTTTCAACGACTTTTTGTATCATTGGTTTTCCCGCTACGTCTATCAATGGTTTTGGAAACGTAAAGCCTTCTTTTTTAAAGCGGCTTCCTTCTCCAGCCATAGGTATTAAAATTTTCATGTAAAACTCCTTAATATTTCAATATTTACTTCATCTGCATTTTTTACTTTTATAACATAAGCTCCGCTGTCTTTTGCAGCTTTTGTTCCTTTAGGGGAATCTTCTACGATAAAAGTATTTTGTTTAGAAAATTTAAATTTATTCATTAAATAAACATATCCTTCTGGATCTGGTTTTGGTTTTACAACGTCTTGATTAGTCAATATGCAATCAAACAAATTGTATATTCCTGTTTTTTTCAACATTAAAGTAGCTGTTTTTCTAATACTATTTGTGTAACACGCCACCACATGACCTTTTTCTTTTAGAATTTTTATCATCTCTATTTTTTCGGGCCTTACAAAAGCAGAATTGTTTATTATTTCGATAGTTTTTTCTTGCTTTAAATCGTTTATAAGTTTGTGTTTTTCCTCACTAACCATACCTTTACTGGTTAATATTCTTAGTTTTTGACTGGTTGGGATACCATTAAATGTAGATACGTGTTGCTCATGAGAAATGGAAAAACCACAAGTTTCCATAAGAGCTTCATTTAGTGCGTCTCTATGCCAATCGCATGCTTCTACTAGTACACCATCTAAGTCAAAAATAAATAATTTTTTATGCATTTTTTCCTCTTTTGTTTGATTTTATGTTATATTTTTTATGCAATTCAAATAATTCTTTGGGATATGTTTCATAGTCCCATTTACCTTTCACCACTGCTGTGGCTATATAGGGATACACCATACTATCCCAGTGAAAAAGCCCCCTTTTGTTTTCAGTTCCTTGATGATAGTAACAACTAGAATATCCAGTGAATTCGACCAAACTATTTGAATTTTTTTCAAACTCCCAAATACTATTACCTTTAGTGTGTTTATATATGCTTATAAGATTATCTTTTTTTATTATGGTTGGCTGTATTGCAAAAAGCAAATTTTTTGGATTATAAAAAATATTTTTATCAAATTGATCATGAAGCCGATTATCATAAGATGCTTTTGTCAGTTTTATCAAATTTATCTCATCTTTGATAACTAAATCTAATAATTGTTTCATTGTTTCCCAATTTGGTTTTTGCAACAGAAACATATCTTCATGATGAAAGATAATGATCTCTTCTTTTACTTTTTGTAAGCTTTCATAAACTCTTTGTTGATATGTTTTTTTGTCATCGTATAATATAACTGTCCATTCTTTATTTATTTGACTGTTGGTTTCGTTGGTTATTAAATATTTTTTTTTGCCTTTTAAATACTTCTCGCTTTGGCCAAACATTAAAGGCCAAATATCTGAATAATCAAAATGAGAATAAAATACATACGCTTCCATTACACCCACCTTGTCTTTTCGTATAATTCATTTTGCATACAAAACCACTTATGATATAAATGGCTGTCGGTTACCCTCCACTTCGGGAACTTCATTAGGTCTAGACTCTTTTGTTGCTTGTCTATTTCATTTGTAAATTGTCTCTGGTCATTAAAATCGTGCACATTAAAATATTTAGAATCAGGCCAGCCTGTTGTGAGTGTTTTTTCATATCGCGATAATGGCCTAAAGTCACTCAGGCATTGATTGTATATTTCACTATATTTTTTCATTATATCAGGGGAGCCATAAAACCACATATCTCCGTACCCAGCGTTCTTTTGATTCCAATCAGTTGTGTATAGAAAATTTCTATCTTCATTTAATAAAAATCTAATTTGGTTTACTTCGCTGCCTCCCCGAGCAGATATATCGAATCTAGTAGTTAGCACCCAATCATAATTTCCATCAAGAGACATTTTTATTGACTCGCATCTGGAATAATACTGACTTAATATTCTGCTAGCGTTAGCATTCTTATACATTGTTCTGGCCCTAGGAAAGTGTTCATCAAAATAATTTTGATAAATTCCATTGTCTTTGCAGACTTTGTCAAAGTCAATTTGTTGTTCAAGTTTATACATTACTGGATTGTATTTTTCAACAATCTCCTCTTCATACTCTGGTTGCCAGCAGTGCACATAAAAGTCTACGTCATTAGTTTTCGATAGAATAGTGTCATTTATGTGCTGAAATCCAATTTTTGAAGTTGTAAAATCATTTGTGCTGATGGTGCCATAATAGCCATGTAAACAAACGGCTGTTTTCATTATATCACCTTGCAATCCTTAAACAAGGGGAACTCAGTCAGATCTCTGTAAGGAGGATTTTCTGGTATGTCAGGAGCGTGTTCTGGATAATTTTGCATTAACATCAGCCCCCTTGCTGCCTGTTCTGGGCTCATATAAGCGTTCCACCCATTTATTTCTATGCTATCTTCGTGGTACATTACTTCGCCGCGACCTTCATATCTGCCTTTGCGGAACCACTTAGCAGCCTCTTCGTCATCTGTTAATATCATTCCGCCTTTGCCTATCTTTAGGTGCTTCTTTATATGAAAAGATAAACACATGTATGTTCCCGGGATGTACATCTCAGAAGTAAATCTTTTTGCTGCATCGTATATTGGATATGGTTTTAGCTGGTAAGTGCCTTGCCACGGCCTGTCTTCAAATATTACTTCGCCACCAGCATGTATAATTGATTGCGGCACTGAGAGATAAGTTCTCTTTGGTATTGTTACCTTGTCAACATTTAAATATTCACAGCACAAAAGTAATGCATCAGTGCAATTATCTGTTGATACGGCGTATTTAGAGCCGCAATAGTCAGCAACGGTTTCTTCAAACATTTTTACAATTTTATACGGATTATGTCTCAATTTTTTCTCGCTCTTTATAAGTTAACATATTTTAGGCACAATGTCAAGAAAATTAATCTATTTTATACTTTAAAATGATTTTTTTTCCATTAATTGAAAACCAAGCAGGGTAATCTTTATTGTGACAGATTCTGATCTCATCCCACAATTCAAGTAATGTCTTGCTTGGGTCTAATTCGCAACTCTCCGGAGTTCTTTTGGGGCTGTAACTAGGCTTTCCTGTTTGCTCTCTAAGAACTATGAAACCTTGCAGCAGTTCATCCAAAAATATCCTAAAGCACTCTTTAATTCCCTCTTTCCTCTTTATATTGAGGGTCTCTATTGTATCTAAAATATCAATTGATTTATTAACTTGATTTATAATTTTCCCAGTATCAACGCCCAGATCCAATTTATACAGTGAAACCACTAAATGCTCTCTCTTATTTAAGACAGACCACTGTATTGGTGCAAACCCCTGACCCTCTGGTAGAGGGGTTTCATGTGTGCCTATCACTCCAATCTTTGGTTTAGATAAAATAGAGTCTGGTATCACCCTGTAAAGGCCAGATTCAAAAATTAAATCGTAACTTTCGTCTATCTCAGCCACTTTAATTTTATTATAGGGTATTTTGTAGTCATCCAAGACTTCTGTAAAGCAAATACTCCTAGATCCTACAACCCCAATTTTTAATTCACTAACAGGCCTATCAACTTTTAATAGCAACATTACCCCCAATAATCAACTTGATTAATGTGGTGGCCACCATGGCCATACCAATAAGATAAAAGATAATTTCTAGAGTTCATCCACCCTTTAAGACCCAACAGTGGGCCTAGTGTGGACCCTACATCCATATATTTATTGTTATCAAATTCTTTAAATAATTCATAACAAAGAAAATTACTGAGTGTAGCTGCTGAGAATAAAAACAATGCTCCTTCTATCTTATTTTTGCGAATATAATTTTTAATTTCATCAACTAGTTTATAGTCATTGATCATACAATTATAACCAATAGGAAAAAACTTCTTAATCTCAAAGGGAAGTCTGTATAGATCTGATGATTCGTTGGCAACTAGAAATACTTCGTGGTTAGAAAATTCAGGTATCATCCTATCGACAAACGAGGCGTAATTGCCATTCTGGAGTGTATTAGAAAAAGTTAATGAATCATGATCGCCACCGTGTAAATTAACCATTATGTCATGACATGGGCCAAATTCAGTTTCATTACTACCACAGATTCCTTTGAAGTAGTTATTTTTTTTAAATCTATACGCCTCTAACAATTTTTGGTGAAAAAACGAATGCTCTTTTGGGTTAAACTCTTTTCTCTCTTCTGGCAAGTATGGCTTAGGTGCTGGTATTTTTCTGTTACCATAAACATCCTCCTGAATAAAGTAAGTTTCCGCTATGACAAGTCTTTTGTTAAACATAACAGTCCTCTCTCCATCCGAAAATCTGGCAAAAGAGAACCCGGCCTCTCCTTTAACTAAATTATAAAGTTTCTCAAACTCCATTTTAAAATTTCTATCTCTCATATAGTTGATCCTTAAATAATAATATTTTTCTCCAGAGGCTTTTTTGCTTAATCTCAAAACAAGAAGTTATGTTTAGTGTATCTGCTCCCCAAGGAAATTTCAAAAAAAACAAAAAATCTTCAGAGTGTAAAACACCAGCATGCTTTTCGGGTGACACTTGTACTTTATCCACGAACTCTGCTTTGTGCTTACTTATGTCTAGCTTAAAAAACAAATCTTTATCATAAAACGAAAAACAAACTTCACTTGGCAGGAAGTTCGAATGTTTTTTTGCAAACTGGATTAATTTATTAGCCTCTTCAACTATCTCATCATTTGACTTAGATTCGTGCTTCAATATTTTCTTTTTACTATTAAAAACTTGTTTCCATAATTCTACATTAATCAAATTCCTGTTTTGGAAATTATCACTCAAAACACAATCATCATAAAAAAGTATTTGCCATGGCAGTTGTTTCAAGTCATCCACAATCTCTTCTATTGTTATAATCCAATTATTTAAGAAGCTGTTATGTTCTTTACAAAAATAAATAAAACTAGCAAAGGGAATAATTGTCGCAGGTCTAAAAATATCATAGTATTCTTTTAGCATCTTTTTGTGAAAAACTTTTGCGTCGTTCAAGCCTCTGTGATCATCTTTATTGGCATAATATCCAGCGAGTGAGAACTGCATCAGCCAATAGTCTATTTTAGGATACTTATTCTTGATGATAAAACATTGATCCTTGCTGAGTTGGCAGTCATTCTGATTTAAATAAACTTTGTCACCAACCTTGAACACATAAGCAGAATCATGACCAGTAGGATAATTTGAAATTGATAAAAAACTGTTTAATTTAAATTCTTGATTTGGAGGAATTTCAGCACATTTAAATCCAAACTTTTTAAGATTATTAACAATATTCTTATTCTTTCTTTGAGGTACTAGAACATTAATGGTGTTGTTTGATAAGTTTGATATTTTCCTAAGAGTCGGCCAGTGAAGGTGATCAGGGTGTTCATGCGTTATGACAATAAATTTTATTTTATTATAGTCTATATCTTTAGTCTCTTTTAGAAGGGACCAAGAATCATTAAAAACCTTTCCCTCAAACCATGGATCAAATATTACTGACTCTTCATTGTTTTCAACGACGTAACAAGCATGGTTTATAAATCTTACTCTTGGTTCGTTCACAAATTTACCCCATTAACTGTTTTCCATCCTTTTTTGATACCTTCTTGTACACACAAGTCACGTTGTGAAAAAAATTGTTGGTGTGATACAGAAGAGTTTGTCGAAGTTGCTTTGTCGTCAATCCCAAGCTCGTTTCCTAGAATTGATCCATGAAGATCAACATCGTCAGCCGGGTGTGGAGGGCAGTATGTTGGAATACCACCATAGATTTTAGCCATAAATCCAAACTGTATGTCTTCTCCATTATCCCAAGTTACAGGCTTCTCTTGCCATAGGTACCTAAGCCATTCACGCTTAAAAAACCAAGCATGACCAACCAAATCAACCTCTGTTGTTTCTTTATTTTTTGTTGGCCAGCCACACCTGTCGTGTTGAACATACTTACTACCCTTGAGAATTATACCGGCTGATCCGAGTATACCTTCATGAGTCTTCATTGTGTTTAAACAATTTTCATGCCATTTTTTACCCGGAACAGTATCATCATCATACATTGCGATGTATTCTGTATCTGCTAATAATGCAGCGGCGAAGCGCCCATAAAACTTCCAATTAAAGTCATTCTTAAAGACACGATCAACCCCAAGGGACTCAGGGTTAAAATCTTTGTTATCTTCGTGGTAATTAATCCATAACCAGATTTGGACTGGCTTTACTGATTGTGCTCTTATTGCATCGACTTGCATTTTAAGATTGTATGGCCTTCTGTAGCAATTCAGTATAACTGTGATATCTTCTTCTGTGACTTTATCTTCAATCTCAAACAAGCTATCATAAATTTTGCCAACTACAACGTCTCTTTGAGAGTCCACATAGTCGATCAAATCAGTGCCTTTTAGGCTTTTAAACCATGGTTCGTAGGTACAACCGTTCAAATGATTTGTGATCAATTTACAGCCAAGCATGCGAGCTTCTAGGATAACACGACAAAAACTTTCTAACGTCTTTGGGAAGAATACAAGTTTATCATATTTACCTAACACTGTTAGAAAGTTCTCTAAATTAGTCTTTTCAAGTAAATCATAATCAATATTGTTTTTATCACAATAATCAATTGATTCTTTTGTTCCTTTTATCACGTTTTGGTCGCTAAGGATAAGAGCTTTGTTATTTTTATCTGCTATTTTACTTCTAATTAAATTCAATTGATCTCTAGACCATAGAGAGCAACTTAGATTAACAACATTGTCCACTGATAAGTTGTCTGATAATACCTGTTTGTGCTTTACAGACTGACAGAATACGTACTTAGCTGACTTATAAAATTGCTGGTTAGTGATCATCTCGCGCGGAGCCACAAAATCTTTAAACTCTGCTGGGTTTCTGTTCAGCAGATATTTATGATCATGTTCAAGAATGCAGTATCTATCGGGATATACTTGCATTATCTTCTTAACTTGATCTTGTAAATTTACAAAATTAGACACTAAAAAATTGAATCCAAATTTTTCATACAGTTTAAAATGCCTTACCGTAAATTCGTGTGATTGAAACTTAGCTACCTTTACTCCTAACTTATTGAATTCTTTTATTAATAAATCATCATATATTTCAGCGCCACCAGATATGTTATTAAGAAAAAAGTCAGATATAAAGACTATTTTTTTCATTCGAACTCCATGACAACTTCTTCTTGTGGTTCTAAAATAGAGGAATCAAATCCCAATACTGAATCTACGAATCCTTTATATAATTTTTGATCGTTAAAATTGTCTTCTATTATGGCTTTTGCTTCTTGGGCCCTTTCATAGGCCTTATCATAGGCCTTAAAAACTTTTCTTAATGACATTTTATAACTACCCTGATCGGCATAAGCCCACATTGAGTCTTCTTGCAAAACTCCATCCCAAACAACTTCTTTTTGAATTGGCTGTATTGTATAATTAACCTCCTCGAAGTAATTTCCATCAGAATTAGATAGGAAGTCCATTTGACCAGACCAACCAATAGTAACAATTGGCAACCCCTCTCTTGCAGCTTCAAATAAAGGTAAGCCAAAACCTTCTCCGTGAGCAATATTGATCATTGCTTTAATCTTAGGATTAGTATATAGAGATGTCATCTGTCCTGAGGACAGGTCACCATGTAATAAATAAACCTTACACTTCCTATCTTTATAGCTTGATAGTATACTCTGAACAGACGGCTCTAAATGAACCCAATCAGTTATTGAATTAGACTTGATATTAGCTTTAATTACAAGCCCGACTTCTTGATCAATAAACTCTTCCACCCACCATCTTAAGCTATTCTCAAAGTTTTTTCTAGCGCTGATTTGTGATACCATGAGAAAATTAAAATCATAATCAAGTTTAAAATTTGGTATCTCCTCTGGAGCTACTCTTGGTGTATTTTCCCAAACAACTTCAATTGGGGTCTGTAATTTATAGGGTAAAACTTCACCAGTCTGCTGGTTTTTTGCTTGTGCTGTTGTATTCTTATAGGTATTGGCAGAGTGAGTTGAGACAACAAGAATTTTGTCCATTTCATTGCCTTTTTGTAGCCATGCTGGGGCTACTCTATTAGTTTCGATCCCAGCAGTATATCCAATGTTAACAGGGCAAATCTTTTGAAATTCATTAGGTATTGTTATCTGTAGACTCATATCTGGTTGTAATTTTTTTTGCTGCATTAGTACTTGTGTTATTGTTATTTTCTCATCAAGCCAAGCTCTAAATTCATCATCTTGCCAAATCCAACCGGTTTGGCCCCAAGGTATTGGTTGAACAAATATATCAAACAAATCTTCTCTACTTTTGAGTGCCCTTAGAGCAAATCTAGATTGCTCACCATATCCAGACTGAGATAGAACCGGGGCTCTAACAAATATTTTCTTTTTCATCATTTCTCCTAATGAGGTTTAAATTTTTTTTAAGGAATATCCTATGAACGTTTTTTCTTCTTCATCAATTAAAACTACATAACTGACATTGTTGGCCCCTTTGATTCTAAGGGCTGGGTATCTTTCTGGTTTGTCTACCATTGTAACTATGCCAACTTCACCGGCGTATGTTTCAACCAAATCTCCGACACCAAGAGAAGGTTTAAGATACTCAATATAATCGGGATGTATAGGTATATTTACATCAAATATTCCCGGCTGATACCATTCTTGATAATCCGGGAAAGATAACGGGTCAGCCAAGTCCGGATCTAAAAAAGTATAGTTTTCCTTATTGGCTTTTTTTATTCCACTCATGCAACTTCCTTGAATCTGATGCCATTATAATTTTTTCTTTCTTCCCAAGATTTGTTACTTTCGTAAATTTGTGTCATCGTATCAACCCATGATTTATTGAAATCATCAAAATTATAATTTTTCAAAACATGGTCTCGACCTTTTAAGCCCATCTGTTTTCTTCCCTCTTTTCCAAGAGCCATCATCTTATCCATTGCTGAAAAGAACTGCTCTTTTGAAGTTCTGTCTTCATAGATATAAGGCACCTGCTGAGATCCTATGATTGCCTTAGAAGTGGGTTGTAAGCCTATACCGAACCACTCAACACCGTTTGTGACTTGTTCTTGTAGGCCACCTGTCATATTAACGATAATTGGTGTACCGCAAGAAAGAGACTCTAAGGTTGCTAGACCAAAGCCTTCTGCATCTGAAATATTAATTGTGCAATCAACCATATTATACATTGCAGCTAAATGATTAGGTGGTACTTTATTTTTAGATATTAAGACTTGACGGTTGGTGTCTAGCCCAAGGTGTCTAATGATGTGGTCTAAATCTTGACCATGAGGATCTTTGGGGTCAGTATGCATTAGCAACTGGGCTTTTTGATGGTTGTCGGTTCTATCTAGCCATTCTTTGAACCACCAAACTAAAGTACCAGACTGTTTACGTCTGGCGTTTCTATTGTTCCAGAAGAAAATAACTTTATCTCTATCTTCTTCTGGTAATGAATCATTTCTAAATTGTGAAATTTTAGAATCTGACTCTGGTTTAAAAATATTTGAATCTACCGCATGCGGTATGTACTTTGAGTTTACTGTTGGGGATACATTTTTAACAATGTCATCAGTGACCTTTGAAATAGTAGCTATAAAATCATTGGAATCGTAAAAATGCTTGTTAAAAACTGGGTACGGCTTATTGTCCCAAACATGATAGTAAACCATTGGAACCAAAGGTCTAACTTCATTTTCTATATCCCACAGCCAACCGAAGAATCGAGGGTCTGTCATGAACCAAAGAATATCAATTTTTTCAGTTCTGAGCACTGATCTTATTATTTCTGGGGTTCCGTATCCATCGACAGGAACTACTTTCCAATCATCACCATATGGTTCAATTATTTTTGGTGTATAATCTTGATGCTTTATAGCCCCACCTAAAGAGATAATTGAAAAATTACCTGTTTTTAGTAGGGCTTCACATACATATTTTGTCTGACTCCCTACACCAGATGGGGATAGAGGGTGATCTGATAATGTCAGAACCTTGATTTTCTTAGTCATTTACTCTCCTATGGGCAATGCTCCGTTTTGTAAAATTCACAGCCTTGACAGGAGAGTCTGTTTCTAATATGGTTTTTTCTTTTAATATGCGTAAGTGCGCCAACCAACAATTCAGTTGCATTATTTGTCTTTTTTGGCCCTGATGTAACTCTAAATATTTCAACATTTTCTTTCTTTGCTGTTCTTTTGAGAAGGGCGAAGTGAGTTTCAACATTACTAGGGTCAACCTTATGCTTTTGGCAAAAATACTTTTTATATAAGGTTAATTGGTATGTTATCATTTTATCACTTCTTTTTTTGGCATCCCAGCCCCAAGAACATGACTTCCAATCAATTATGTGATATTTTCCATCGGATGTTTTAATCACAAGATCAATATAACCTTTGAAATCATATTTGTCAAGAGAAAAATCATTTATTTTTTCAAAAAGTTTTTCTTCAACAGAAAACACTTCATATTCTTCAAAATATTCTTGAAGCTTTGGAAGAATTAAGGGCGATATCACTTTTGCTTGTTCTCGCATTTCTGCGATAAGTTGTTCTCTACGTTGATGTTCTTCACCGAGTTGGTCCAACTCTCTGTCAAAGTATTCATCAAAGAAGTCGTCATAGTCTCGTTCATCAAGCGTACCCTGTACAGCATTTTCGCATAAAGCATGAACAGTGCGACCGAAAGCAGTATACTCATTTCCTATAAACCTCCTGATTTTATCGATATAAGTTAATTTATGTTTGAAAGGGCACTCGGCCCAAGTTTTAAGTTCAGAATAAGAAATATGACTCATTAGTCCTCCAGAAAGTCAAGTTGCTTTAATTTTGAGAATAAGATTGGGCAATTATTTTTTAAGAAAGTTCTGTCTCCTATATAATATTCTTCAAAACCAATTGCAAAGTATTCTCTCAGAGATGTTGCTGAATAGGGTGATGGAAATAGTCCTGTTACCAAATGCCACATAGTTTCATAACCGACTTCCTTATAAAAATAAAGATCAATGTTTTCATCATAAATATATGAGGTTTTAATACTATCAACTGGCTTATAATCGT
>Ga0209348_1000095_pt1 | contig 55716 bp, 75 predicted proteins | sample ETNvirenome_2_30_FD_184065 | JGI IMG/M metagenome (GOLD analysis project Ga0209348, IMG submission 184065) | Marine viral communities from the Pacific Ocean - ETNP_2_30 (SPAdes) (version 2) | ecosystem: Environmental > Aquatic > Marine > Oceanic | place: Pacific Ocean | collected 2013-06-22 | reverse complement strand
CAGTCTTTTAAAGACCTTTGTGATTTTTTTAATGGCATTATTCTTCCTCGTTTAATCCTTCGCTATATAAATTATTAAATGTTATTTCAGGGTCTAAATAACTTTCATGTCCTTCTGCAGAATGTAGATACTGTGATGGTGTAAAATCTGGTGGTCCTTCTCCTGTTACCCATAATGCAGGACTTGTAGCTCTTACTCTATTATTAGGTAGTGCTACAAAATTACCTTTCCATTTACAATCTTCTGTTATATATAACACATGAGATTGTTTATGTTGTGCAGGACAATCAGCTATTGAGTTGCCTGTATAATCTACAGTAAACATATATTTACCACGATAAAATTCATTATCTATTTTGCATAACCAAGGACTAGAACTTACTCTGTCTATTACTACAACAGAATGATTTCTTGATTCGCAATCCCAAGGTTGTGCTAAATGGTCTTCCATTGGTTTGCCCCAAGTATCACAAGGTATATCTGCTATTAAAGCTTGTATTGGCATACGAGCCCACATAGCTCCACCATGTACATTTTCATCTTCATCACAACCTGTAAATACTACTTGAAATGATAAAGACCTGTCAGGAATAGTATTTACTGCTATTGCTATAGCGTGTAAATATTCTCCATGATATTGTTCGTGATTAGCGGTAAATTCTTTTCTAACCCAACATTTAAAATGTGGTATGTTGCTGATTAGATAAGACATTAATTTTTATATCCTCCACCTGCTTTTTTATAAGCTTTTGCTAACATCTGTGCTTTACGAGCAGACCATTGACCGGGCTTACCACCTTTACCACCTGCTTTTATTCTATTAAATATTCTTTTACGCAAACTAGGTTTAGTATAATTACCAGCTTCATTAACTTTGCTTTTAGTTTTGCCACCTTTTTTATAGCTTCCGTTTTCAAGTGTGCTTCTAAGTCTTTGTTTTACCATGTAACTTCCTTATTGCTTCTTTACCTTTTTTAAATATACTTGCTACTTCTTTTTTACCCATAACCTTTGACCTTTGTTCACCTACTGTAAGTATTTGAATTTTACGACAAATGGTTTTTTAATTTTTTTTTACTTTAGCTACAGTTGCTCTAGCATCTGCAGGTGTAGCAAACTTAATACCTACTGTATCTTTTGGATTTTCGTCAGTGTATAACCTACGACCAGAGCCTTTAGGTTTTTTACCTGTTCCTACTTTTGGGTCTTTTTTGCTTCGCATTTTTTGAAACTTTATTTTTTTTAGATGCTGGTGCTTTTAAAGTGCTTTGTTTAAAAGCTGTCCTAGACATTACCATTTTACTTTATCTGCCCAGTATGCAGCTGACATTTTACCTTTTCTAATATTTTTAGCGTGTCTAGCTTTAAAAGATTTTCTTTTCATTTTCATTCTGCGAGACTCACCCTTTTTAGGTTTACCTGCAGTTTTAGCACCTTTCTCGCCAAACCTAATAGTTTTTATTTTGCTGCCTTCTTTTGCAACAACTATATGAGATTTCTTAGGGTGGTTAGGGGTACGCTTTGGTTTGTTGTACCCACTAACACCTGCTCTTTTTAAACGAGAGTCTTTAGTAGCACGGCTCATTTTTAATTAAACTTTACCGCCTATTTTCTTTTTAACAATCTCATTAAAAGTTTGTGGCATACTAGATTTAGTTTGTCTACCACCTCTCATTGATTTGTATTTAGTGGACTTGCCACCTTTCATAGATTTATATTTTGATTTTTTCATTTCTTCACCTTAGTTTTTTTAGCTGGTTTTTTTGCAGCTGGTTTCTTTTTTGGTTTAAGTTCTTTAAGCATAGCGTCAGCTTCTTTTGCTCTTAATGGTCCGGCTACTAATTCTTCGCCATTCCATATAACAAAAGCTGGGTCGCCATTTTCAAAGTGCCCGTTTTCTTCTTTTTTAATTGCCATAGTTTCACCTACTCGTAAATTTTATTTAATACTAATATTATAGAATATGTATCACCGTCTGAATGACTAACAGTAGTAAAGTCAATATCGCCAGTTTTACCTGACCCTGCATTATTAGGAATACCAGAAAATAAATCATAGTATTCATCTCCAGTGCTATCAGTAGGCAAACCTGTAATTAAAACATTGGTACTAGCGTCAAACTCTATGTTTACGCCCATACCTCTACAAGCCCAATATATTCTTGCTACTGAAACTGAAGTGCATGACTGCCCTAAACTATTTGAGTTTAAGGCAGACACATCAACTTTTTTTACTGCTGATTCACCAGTGCCATCACTAACATTAGTAAACTTCATAATAGCGATTTTGTCGCCATCTTGTATAGTTTGTGTTGTTACTGTATCAGCCATTACTTACTCCTATGCGTCAGAGAAAGCTGGAGCATCTGCACCTTCTTGGTTACCCCAGATGTACCAATTAGTACTATCTTTAGCTAAGATATTAATTTCAAACAAACCAAAGTCTGTAAGAGTTAATATAGAGTTAGAGTTACCATCTGAATATACAGAAACATTATCTGCGTTAGAATCTAAATGTACTATACCACCTATGTAGAAGTTAGTATTAGACCCTGTGCTAATAATTAAGTTTTCTGTTTCTTCTGCAGCACCACCATAAATTAATTTAAAGTAAACCCCTGCTGATGGAGAAGGTAATGTTAATGTGCAGTTCGCAGACAATGCAGGAACAACAGAAACTCTACCGCCATGAGCAGTTGCTGTTAAAGAAATAGCTGTAGTGTCAGCTAAAGCTACAGGAGTAACTTGCATACCATCACCATTTAAAGTGAACTCGGTAGTTATAGCACCTGTAGTTGAATTTTTAGATACGACCTGAAAGCCGTTCTCGGACCTAACTGGTCCATTAAAGGTTGAATTAGCCATATATTTCTCCTAAAAGAAAATATCTATCATCTTGGCAAAGTCTGCTAGGGCAGTTGATAGACAATTAATAAATCCCTAGTTACGAAAAAAGGGGAGCACAAGGCTCCCCATAAAGTTTAGCTTGAACCCGGTGAGCCGTAAATACCAAGCGGGTCTGATACTCCAAATGAGTATCTTTCTCTAGCTTTGTATCTGACATTTCCGGTGTCAAAATCTCCGTCCATAGATGTTTCCATTCCGGTTCTATTGAAATGTTTCATGCCGTTTGGAACATCAGTAATGATGAAGAAAGCATTAGTATCAGTAAGATAATGGTTAATCATATATCCTTCTGGTATAGCACCATTAGAGGATATAGCATTAATATCATTATCAGATGTACCAACTCTAAATTGAGACTCTAAAAGTCTAGTTGCCGTAAACTGCAGAGCAGAAGGAACAATTAATCTTTTAGGTCTAGCTGCTATCTTCAAACCTCTTTGGTCTTTAAAGTTGCCGATATTAATAACAGCATCTTCTAAAGATGTTTCATTAAGGTCTGCTGCAGTAGCAGGTCTATTAGAGTTTTTACTACCATCTACTAATGGGTGTCCGTCCCCACCAGTAACACCATCACCATCTGCAGTAAATAAGTTTACTCCATCTCCTGATTGGAAAGAGTTTGTAAACCCATTATTGAGTGGGAAAGCAGCTTTGACTTGCTTAGTGTAAGCCATAGCTCTTGCTAATGCTTTGGTGTAACGAGCAGAAAGTGAGTCATAAAGGTTATCCTCTATAGCTTCTTCTGTAATCGCAAAACCTAAAGCAATGGTTTCATGGTTGTATCTAGCTGTAAAGCTTTCTTGTGCTGAATCATAAGTGATTGCTGCACCTTCATCTTTAACAACTGCTTGACCAAATCCACTTAACTGAACTTCTTCTTCAAAACTTCTATCAGAATTTTCAGTTTCGTAAATCATGGTGTGCTCATCTTCGTACTTTTCGTACTCCAATCCAAACAATGCGTTTAGTCCGGGTAGGAGTTCTTTTAACATTTGTGCTCTTGAAATAGCCATATTTTATTCTCCTATATTAAACGCCTGTTGTATTAGTTAATTGATGTCCTGCGTTAAAGACAACAATAACATCTGTAAATGAGTCGCCAACTGCACTATCAGGTCCGTCTACGAACTCAATAATTTTAACTGGCAAAGTATTTGTTGTAGCAATCGTACTGCTATCCACAGCATTTTTACTACGACCTATACTTGTACTACCTGCTGTTTGAACAACAGCAGCATTGTTTCCTAATGCTGTTTGTGCAAGTGAAGCATCACCTTGCATTTTCATTTCAACAAAAGGGTCGTCAACAACATACGCACTAATATCACTAGCAACTGTTGAAGCTGGGTAATATTGTGAGAATGTTTTTTGATTTGTATTTGGGTCAGTGTATGACACACCTACAAATACTCCTACTGGAGTACAAGCTGTAGTTCCTGTGTCTTTTTCAACAGTGCCAGAACTAACAAGCTTTACAAAATCTCCGTAGAATATAGCGGTACCATAGTTAGAAGCTATCTTGTAATGTCTAACTTTTCCTGTAAAGGAACCATTAGAACTAAGACAACCTACAGGCTCGGCACCCATTGGGGTAGCTGAAGCAGCCATATTATTCTCCTAAGTTTAAGTTTAAAAGTCGGCTTCTAGCTAAATTATTATTTAGTTATTTGCCGCCAAATGTAGTCCTCGTTTTGCGGTCTGGTTGTAACAGCGGCATACGAGGGTCATTTTCTTTTAAGTAATTATTATCAACGGCTTCCATTTGGTCTCTAGCAACTTTTCTGTAGTATTCATCTCTTTGTTCCATTAACTCTCTAGGAGCTTTACAAAGCAATAAACCGCCTACTTCCATGTTACCTTTGTCCGCCCACTCGGAGTCCACATCACAAACTAAATGTAATTCAGGGTGGTCTTCTGCTCTCACAGGTTCCCAACCTTCTCTAAATTTAGAACTAACATTAACATTATTAGGTTGCCCTAATATTGATGTAGCTATCCACCTAAAAACCCAACCATCTTGCGGTGTTGGACTAGGTAGTTTGGATTGTGGTTCCCAAGATTGTGGTCTTTGTTTGACCTCTCTGGTTTCCGTTTCTCTTGCAGCTCTTGTAACTTCTTCGGTTACATTTTCATTATCAGCCATTCTGCACCTCCTTGGCGAGTTGTTTGGCATATTGTTCTGGTGTTAAACCCAAACGCCTTGCGAGAGCAACTTGGGTTCCTGTCAACTGTACTTTGCGAGGCATAGCACCATTATTTCTTGTTGCTGGTGCTACGACAGCGGAAGGTTTTTTGGAAATCACAGTTTCAACAACTTGTTCTTCGTTGTCGACAGGGGCTTCTTCTTCTCCAAAAAACTCAGGAAATCTTTGTCGCATACGCTTATCAACTTCCTGATAATACTGGTCAGTAGTAGGATATATGCCTTCATCTTGTATAAGAGTTTCATGTAACCCATAAGCATAACCAGTCATGTCTTTATGTTCTTTATTACCAAACCAAGTATTTTTTTGCAACCAATCTACCGCTTTTGGGTCAGGCGGTGTATGTTGCGGTGGTACTTGTTGTGGTTGTGGTTGTGCAACATTTTGTTGTTGTTGCATTTGTTGTTGCCTAGCTTCTGTTTGCTTTTGATAGTAGTTAAGTTTTTCATTAGCACTTTTTGCATCTACTTGTGCAGATAAAATCTTTTCGTTAGCAGCTAACATTTTATCCGTATCACCAGCTTCATAGGCTTCTTTAAATTCAGCTTTGCCTTGTTCTAACTCTGCTGTGGCTTTAGCTGATATTTGTCCAAGTAAAGCTTCTTCTCCTTTATTAATTAAAGCAGATAATCTTTTATTTTCATCTTGGATTTTTTGAGCATAACCAACTGCTTCATCTCTTAGTTTTTCTGAAGCTTCTTTTGCTCGTCTTTCTTCGTGATAGTCGTATTTAATTTTATCAATTCTTTTTTGGACTTTTTCACTAATACCATCTATTTCTTCTTCAACTGCATTATTAGCAGTTTTTACTTTAGGTGGTCTTCTATCTTCTGCAGGTCTATCATCTATAACTTCAACTTGAAGTTCATCTGTTGACTCTGTTTTAGGTTCTTTTTCAAAGGTGGTTTTAACACCAAAGAATTTTTCTTCTTTAGAATGTTGCGGTATTTGTTCCGTAACTTCTTGATTTGCTGTAGTATTTTCACTCATATTAAATTACCTTTACGATACCTCTTGGGTCTTCAACAACAGCTTCTACACTGTCATCATTAATTAAACGAAATTCTTTTCCATGTACTTTAAATCTTGTACCTGAATAAGAACGCATAATAATCCAATCGCCTTTTTTACAATAAGGACCATTTGGAAATCTTTTTTTATCTTGATAGCAGTCTTCTCCCATATCCAGAATAAAACCACAGATAGAACCAACTTCTTCAACTTGCATTGTTTGTGAAGCTTTTATTATTCCACCTTTTGTTTGTTCTTCGGGCTCGGGTAGAGCTATTAAGATTTTATAACCTTTTGGTATTGGTAATTGTTTTGCTGTTTTTTCTTCAACTGTTTCAGTTTTTTTTACAGCCTTTGCAGGTTCACTCATTTTTTTCTCCTTGCACTAGATTAAGGTCTAGGTCCTTGCGTCATTGTTGACGATTTGCTATTTCCTGTAGGTCGAGTATATCTCTTTCTACTATAGCGAGTCCAGCAATTACACCTGTTAAATGTCTGTACTCCTCAAAATTTTTACAGCCACCTCCTGAAAGATGGTCAGCGTGTTCGTTCATATGCTCTCTAATTTTTTTTCTTAGAGCATCTATTATATTTGCGTCTGATGCAGCCATTAGTTTTCTTTATCTAATAAAGTTTCCGCTATATCTTTGCCTATCTTAGCACCTTCTATGCGTTCTTTACTAGATATTTTTGCATTATCTGATGCAGCATCATATCCAATTTTAGCACCAGCTATTCTTTCTTGTGATGCTATTCTTTCTTTTTCTATCTCTTGATTTGCTTTTGTTCTTTCTAAATCAAGTGCTATTCGTTCAGCATCTGCTTTCATTTTTCTTTGTACTTCAGCTTCTTTAATAGCTAACTCTTTTTCTCTTTGTTGTATTACAGGGTCTTCTAGTTTTTCATTTATTTCTTGTGCTCTTTCTTCTGCTTGACTAGAAGCTAATACTCTTTCAGCTGCTGCTGATACCAGTTCTGATAAACGCAATTCAATATCTTCTGGTAGCGGTTCATCAGGCGGTGGTAGTGGAGCACCAAGTTGTTTTTCAATTTCTTTACGATATTGAAATGCAATGTGTTCTGTTATGTGTTCTGTAAATGCAGCCATAATTCTATTAGCATTAGGACTTTGACCAACCATTTCTCTCATTTTAGGGTCTTCCATAGCAGACATATGAACTTTAATATGTGCTTCATGGTCTTGATAAATAAAGGCTTTAACAGGTTTACCATTAAGCATATTCATATTTTCTGATACAGGGTCAGTCGGTGATATTTCAGTTTCAAGAGGTACAATCTTATCTGCGTCTTGAATACCTAATACATCTAACATTTGTCTGTGTAACTCTTGCATATTATACATTTCAGGAGCTTGTTGCGATAACTGCAAAGCTGCTTGATATTGCATAATTTTTTGTGCCTTAGTAGAAGCGTTAGGGTCTGATACAGGAACGACATCTACTCTGCCATCAAAGTCTTCTTTTAAAAGTTCTCTACCTTGTATTTGATAAGGATATTCTGTTGGACCAAAATCAAATATTATTCTTGATAATATTCTTAACTCATGTTTCATAGAGTTATGTATTCTTGATTGTACTGAACCTATAACTTTTAAAGACCTTTCTAGTAAAGCTAATGTAGTACCTACAGGAGCCTGACTGCTCATATCAGATACTTTTAAATCAGCTAGTGAAGCAAATCTTCTGCCTTCTTCTACTAAGTTTTGTAACAAAGTATATAAAGTTCCTGATGGTTCTTTGTAAGGCAAGAATGTAATATTATCTTTGATAGCCCCACCGGGTACATCTACATCTCTAAATTCACCGGGCATAATAGGAGTATCATCTCCTTTAATTCTTAATCCTCTGGATTTTAAACCACCCGGAAGATTAGATAATGTACCAGCATCTACTAACTGTCTTAATAAACTTGTAGCAGATTTAGATATACCGCCTATTAAATGTATTAAACCAAAGCCATAAAAACCTAATCCGGGTAAATATTGATAGTGAACATAGTGTTCTCTTTTCTTTTTCATAGGGTCATCTTCTAAATAATTCCTACGAATAGCTAATATAGTTCCAGATTGATAATCTAAAGTTACTACATAAGGTAAGGCTATACCTGTTACTTTACCATCTTTTCTATCTTCAAAGCCCTGTATATCAAGCTCTACTTGCATTTCAAGTATGGTATGTCTTTGGTCGTTTTCATAACTCTGACTAGAGCCTGTTAATTCATTATACTTAGACTGTATGTTGCTTAACTCATCATTAGGAGTTTGTAGTTCAACATCTCTATAAAAACCTATAACCTGTAGCTTTCTAATATCATTAGTAGCTTTTTTCATTACATGGGTTGCTCTTTCGCAAGTGCTTAAATCAGATGCACCATAGCTAACCACAAAATCTTCAGCAGGTACAAACATACTTGCTGGTCTGTTTAAACTTGGGTCGTAATATATTTTTCTAAACGCAGAACCTGCTAATGGTAAATTAAATAATAATTTTTCTGTTTCTGTTCTGTATTCACTCATCTTTTCTGTAAGCAAATAGTTTAAGTAGTCTTTAACTCTTTCTGACTGTTCTTGTTTTTCTGCATCTATTTCGCCAACAATCTTAGTATCTACAGGACCTTTGGCTGGAAATATTTCACTAACACATTCAGCTTGGAAACGAACCACAGATTCTGTTAATAATGGGTGAAACACACCACAAGCACCCTGCCAAGGCAGAGTTCTATCTTCAATTTTTAAACCTAGTTGGTCTAATCCTTTAGTATATGTTTCTTCCCAGTCTTTTCTTGATTCTCTGTCTGCATTAAAATAACTTATAAGTTCACTAGATAATAGCTGTAGTTCAGCTTCTTCCATAAACTCTGCAATATTATCATCAAAGTTTGGTGTGCCTAATTCAGCACCTTCATCAAAATCTATAATTAAACCACCATCTTCTGTTGCTATTGCAACTTCATCAGGATTAGTTACTAAAACTTCAACAGGAGAATCTTTGTACTTTTTTTCTGGGGTTTGTAATGGTTTTTCTGCCATTTAATCTCCTAATAATAATTGGCTTCTCTTGGCGGTAAATCTTCTTCTTCTTCGTCAGAGTGTAAAGGAATAAACCCACCTTGTCTAAATCTTATTAATGCTTGGGTTGATGAGTCAACTAAGTCATCATGTTCACCAGCAGGAAAAGATGCAAATTCTTCTATAACTTCTTCTGCAAACTTTCTTTCAGGTGCCCATACAATACCAGATGCAAATAAATCAGCAACAGCATTAACCCTTGCTATTTTATCATTACCACGACTAGGCGTGTATTCTGATACTGGTATTCCCATTTGCCTAAGTTCAAAGATTAAAGGCATACCTGCAGCTTTAGCTTCTACAATAAAAGCTTCTGGTTGCCAATCTTTATACATTTCAAAAGCTTTCTTTTTTAATTCTGGAAACTCTAATCTTTCTTTATACGCATCTAAGAGTATTACATTAGGCTGTGTTACACCTGTATCGTCTGGTTGGTAAAAAACACCCCATGTCGTACACGCAGAGTAGTCAGAACGCTGTGTTTTTAAAAAGGCTGTATCCCATGACTGAATTATAAAATCGCATTGTGGGGGATTGTCGTACTCCCAGACACGCCACCATTCTCGTTTAATAATTGCAGATTCTTCTGCAGTAGGGTTTTGTTGATATTGAGCAGACCATTTAGATAAAGGTAACTCTGCTCGTAACTTTTCTAGTTCTTTTATATCCCAAAACTCTTGCCATAAACTTTTACCTGATGGCAATATCGCAGGAAACTCTATAACTTTCCATTCATCAGCACCATCTCTTTGGGCTGAAGACTTTAGTATTTGCCCAGTCAGGTCCCGTTTGTGCCATCTTGTCATTACAATAATGATTGCACCACCGGGTTGCAGACGCTGACGGGGACCAGATGTATAGTATTCATACACCTTGTCAAACACAGAAGGGTCATTACTTTGTCCCTCTTGTTCTGAATGAGGGTCATCTATGATAAGCAAGTCCGCACCTTTACCAGTTACAGCACCGCCTACACCAATCGCAAAGTATTCTCCGCCTTTATTCGTATTCCAACGACCAGCAGCCTTACTATCCGATTGCAAACCCACATCACTAAAAACTTTTTTAAAATCTGCAGAACCAACAAGGTTTCTAACCTTACGACCAAAACCTACAGCAAGTTCTGCAGTGTGAGCCACTTGGATTATCTTCTTTTGTGGAAAGCAGCCTAAAAACCAAGCGGGTAATAGATAAGAAGCAAACTCTGATTTTGTATGTCTAGGGGGCATATTTATAATCAAACGCTTTAACTTGCCGTTTTTAACATCATTGAAAGCATCAGACATAATCTTATGGTGATAACCTTCAATAAAGGCAGCCCACATTTCTTTCACAAAAGCAATGAAGTCATCAGAGCAGTTCTCTCTGCGTTTAGCAGACTCATATCGAGCAACTATCTCTAACACTTCTTTTTGTTGTTGAGGGGACAGTGTGCTTAACTTATCAATATCAAACATAAATTGCGGCACCTTTAAATTCTACTGGAGTAAGTAAATAGTAGAGGAGTAAATATAATGAATATAACAGTATAAAGATACCGCAAAAACTACCTAGTATATTACTAGCTCTAGTAATAATACTATATAAACTAAAATCTAGTGTATTACTCTTTAGTAAATCACTAGGGGCAATATACCCTATTATGGACATAGTTTCATACCTTCACAGATTCGTCAATAGTTTTTTCAACTTTTTTAAATGGACTGTTTCTAGTGCTCATCACTGTACGCCATCTATTAGGTTGCATAGTAACCCAGCCACCATCTTTTAATCTATGTAGCATAGCGTGTATGGTGCTCTTAGAGGATAAACCTAAAGCGTCAGCTAAAGCATCAAGACTAGGACCGCAACCAAACTCGTCCCAGTATTCTTCTATGGTTTCTAAAAGTTTTAATTGTTTACTTGTCATAATATATATACCCCCCTCGTATGGGACCCTAGAACATTATACGAACATTCCTATAAAAACGCAATCTGCAAGTTAGCCGAAAATAAAAAAGGGGTACCCCCCTATGAAAATTATGAAATTATATGTGCAAAATAGTATGTACCCCATACACACAATTTTTTTATATGTGGGTGGGTGGGGGTAGGTGGGGTAAATCCATATGCAAAAAGGGTTTCCCTGATAGTGAGTACTTACTTATTAAACATTGACTGTATCTTCTGTTCTAGTTCCAGTCTTATCTCATCTGATGATTGATTGCTTGTAGTTGTTTCTAATCTCTCTGTGAATAATGCCACCTCTGATACTTTGCCTAGTAGTTCCAAAGCCCTTATTCTTGATGATTCATTGTTATTTGTATCCAGTGCTTCCTTTTGTAGCTGTTCCAGTACCATCTGTCTAAGGGAGAGCCCTGTAGTGGAAGCATACTCATTCTTTCGCTTCAATCCCTGCTTTACCCTTTGGGATACCTTAGGGCTACTCATAAGCTTTGAAGCTTCTGTCCATACGCTACTATCTTTCATGTTCTCTGTGCTATATGCGTTGCGATATGACTCACTTGCTGTCATACCTGATAAGACACCTTGAACGAACTTCTCTTGCTTTGGAGTAAGCCCTGATATGTTAGTTATATTGTCCTTGTTATTACTGTCTTTATTGCTCATATCTATCTATTAATTCCTTAATATTTAAAATTATTTTGATAGTGCTTACTATCACTGTAGGTCTATTATACGCTTACTTCGTAAGCAACAACAAATATGTTCACGAACATTTGTAGAAAATAATTACACTTTTTTCTTGACACGATACCCCACAATAAACTATAGTTCGTTTCGTTGAGGGATTGATGAGACCCAAAAAAGCGAAGAAACAGTAGCTAACTCCCCTTTCCAAAACACCCATAGTGAGACATCTAGTTTCCTTGAAGTTGGGCTTTGCAATAAAGACTAACGATTTGGGTTGCCTAGAGCAATGCAAGGTATCAAGGAAGCAAACAGAACAGGGTAAACTGGGAATCCCTATCACGAAAAATCCGCTTTTCAAAAGTTTGTGCGTTTACCCAGTGTCCTGACAGTGTTGCTATTGATGGCTCAATACCTGTCTTGCGGAGAGTGTGGCGACTCTACCCTTGATGGAGTTTTTAAAGTTGGCTTTAGTTCCCACAGAACATGGAACAGGGCGTAGCAGTAAAAGTGCTAATTCTGATGGTGTAGCAAAGTCTATCTCTAGGGGCTAATAGGTGTTGTGTGTAGTCAGAAAATCCCATGCTGTTGTGAGTTTTTTTTCTTATGTATTAACGATTTAATATTTGATTATGTCCTTGAATTAACAAGCTGAATGAGTATCCGCAAGGGTACAAGAAACATAATTTATTTAGGAGTAAATATGAATAAAATAACTAAAGTAAACGATTTTGTTGTGAATTACAGAGGGTTTTATTTCAATGTGCATAGAGACACAACATTCAATGGTAATGTAAAAAGTGTTTCATACATGGGGCTGAATGGTGCTATGAAAATGCACTTTTGGAGTAGAGAAGAACTGAAACGTAGTGTTGACAGAAGAATTGACAGTGCAATGAAATTATATTGTGAACATCATGGAATGAAAGGCGAAGATAATCCAAACTTACAAAAATGGATTTCTTAATAGGTAAATATATTAATTTTTATAGGAGTAAATATGAGTTTTAATACAGCAACAATCACTACATCAAAATATGGTAGCAAAGGTTATACCAATGGGCTTGATGAGATAGTGATTTCAAAAGAAATAGACTGGAATAATGAAGATAGAAAAGATGAACTGGTTTTTAGCAAATATTGTGCTACTGCTGAAGAAGATAAAAATAATAAAAATCTTTATAAATTAGAGTATAGAAGACAATTTGGCTTTCATTTGAAGCCATATAACGAAGATAGACCTAATTTAATTGGTGCTATGAATAATGGAGTAATTGCTGAAATACCATTTGATATTTGTCAACAATTAAAAGCATTTGTTGGTTATCCAATACCTAAATATCTACCTGTTCACGATAGATATGAAACGCAAGAAATGTACGATAGAAATTTCTAATAAACCTATTGATAAGCAACACAGAAAGGTGGCGAAAAAGCGGACATTTGTTCGCTTTCTAGGTAAATTTTTATAGGAGTAAGTATGTTAAAAATAAGAAAAGATGATAAAGAAGGACTTTATCTAGGCTTAAATATGTCTTTTGAAAATGGATATGAGGTATCTATTCAATTTGGCAGAATAAACTATTGTTCAAATAAATTTCTAGCTAAAAGCAATCTTCACAGTTTAGATAGCTGTAATAATTGTGAGACAGCAATATTTAAACCAAATGGAAAGTTTTTAAAATACAAGGGAGATGATGTTCAAAGCTATCAAACAGCAGATGAGGTTGCAGAAACAATAGCGTATGTCAAAAGCCTTGAAGCTAATAACTATGGAAGAATAAATAAGGAGTAAATATGAAATATGGATATACAGCAGAGCAATATCTGAATGATGATACTATTACAAGTTCATCACAAATTGCGTGGTCTACACTAGAATTAGAAGAATTATCTAGTGGCATGACAACATACGAACATCTTGAAGATGTACCCGAAAATGACCCTAGAGAGTTCTTTTTAAATAGAAGAAGTCTAGGATTGACTAGAGAAGATGCTATGAAAGTATTTAATTTATGGCAACTTGATAAAAAATTTACATAGGAGTAAATATGGAAACAAAAACTAAAATAATTGTAAGACCTGAAAAGGTGTATGGAAGAACTTTGTATTATCCAGTTTGTGATACTGCAAAAATGTTCCTGAAAATACAAGGCGGTAAAACATTATCGTTTGATACGATACACATATTGGCTGAAGCGGATTATGTTATCGAAGCAGAAGCAGTAAAGCTTCCTAGTGGCAAAACAAAGCAAAGTTGGGTTGCTAACTTTGATTAATCTTTTGTAAAGATGTGGGGCTATGGCTTTCCTAAAAGCTATTATTCATATTGGCTGTAGCCCCTTATCTTTCCTGATAGTAAGTACTTACTTTTTTTTTATACTGTCCTACAACATTGGTAGTTGTAGCTGAATGAGATACCACGAAACAGTATTTTTATTTAGAAAAATTAATTAGTTTCTACTGGAGTAAGTATGGAAACATTTAAAAAAGAATGGAATCTATTCAAAAAAGACTTTGCTAAACAATGCAGTGAAAGTCTTTTGTTTAGAATAAATTGGTATGTGCTAAAGCCTATAGCCTTAGTACTTGTTGTAGTGGCTTTAATAATTTTATAGGAGTAAATATGAAAGCAAAGCAATTAGAAAAAACGATAGAGAAATTAATCTCTATCAAACAGCCCTGTTTTATATGGGGTGGAGTTGGAGTGGGTAAATCAGAGATTGTCCACAAAGTAGCTGAAAACTTGGGATACAGGGTTGAAGATGTAAGGGTTGCCTTACTTGACCCTGTTGACCTTAGAGGTGTACCTAGTGTTAAAGATGGAAGAACTGTTTTTAATCCGCCTGTATTTTTACCTAGTAATGAACAGCCTAAAACATTGTTGTTTCTTGATGAACTTCCGCAAGGCAGTCCATCTGTGCAAAACGCATTGTTTCAGTTGATTAAGGATAGAAAGCTTGGCGAATACACATTGCCTGAAGATACTGTGATTGTAAGTGCGGGTAATAGAGTGCAAGACAAAGCAGGTGCAAATAGAGTCAATACTGCTCTTGGAGACAGATTTGTTCATTTGAACTTAGATGTATGCCATGATGAGTGGATTGAGTGGGGCGGTAAAACTGGAAGAATAAGACAAGAAGTGTTGTCTTTTATTTCATGGCAAGGCGAAGATTATTTATATCATTTTGATAAAAATGCTTCAGTCAATGCAACGCCTAGAGCATGGGAATATACAAGTAATTTACTTGCTACTGACCCTGATAGCGACATAGAGCAAGAACTTTATGCAGGTGCTATTGGAGAGGGTATTTCCGCAGAGTTTACAGCATTTGTGAGAAGATTCAGAAACTTACCTGATGTTGATAACTTAGTCAAAAATCCTGAAAGTGTGCTTGAAGATATTGAACTTCAATCTGATGTGATTTATCTGATTGTTGGTGTTCTAGCTAAAAACATGAACAAGAACAATATCCAAAAGTACTATGATTTCTTGAAAGATACTGAAGAAATTCAAGATGAATTTTTAGTTATGGCTATGACTATGGCTACTGCTAGAGATGAGGGCTTGAAGAAAACAAAAGCGTACATTGACTACGAAATTGAATATCAAGATATTGGGGCTTAACAGCCCCTTATCTATTAACCAATTAATATTTAAGGAGAACTTATGGCTCAATTAAGAGATAAAGCATTACTCATTGAACTTAATTTAAAAAAGTGGAGTGGTGTTAAAACTGATAAATCATTGAGAGATGAATTAGCTGATAATCATTCTATTGATGAGACAAGACTGACTGTAAACAAAAAGCTTACTAACAGTCCTATCTTGAAAGAAATCAAAAAGATTGATGGCAAGATAAGAACTGATGTTATCTATAGCGGTGCAGGTTATAGCGGTTATTGTTTGGCATGGGATAATCAAGGAACTTATTTATTACCTATTGAATTAAAAGATAGGTTTGAAAAAGATTTTACTGGTTATCAAAATGACAGAGAAAAATTAGTAAAAGATTTTGTAAAACAATATGACAGTATTGTTGCAGAAGCTAAGACTGATTTGGGTACTGCATTTAATCTTTCTGACTTCCCTGATAGAGATGAGATAGAGGGTTTATTTGAATGTAGTATTTACAAGAAACCTATCCCATCTAGTGATGATATTAGAGTGAACTTACCTGCTAATGAGATAGCAGAGTTGAAAGCTAATGCCAAAGCAGAAGAAGATGCAAAGGTTGAAAAGATAACTGGTGCGGTTGTTGATAAGGTTAAAGGTGTGTGCAAACACTTTGCAGATAAGATTGATAGCGGAGAAACATTTAGAGATAAAACTGTTGAAAAGCTTATCGAACTTTGCGAAGTGCTTCCTGCATTGAATATCAATGGAGATGCCAGTATTCAAGCAGTACATCAAAAAGCTATGGATACATTCTATAGCAGAGATTTAACAGCAGATAAAGTTAGAGATGATAAAGAATTAGCAAAAGAATTATCTGATACAGCTAAAGATATTGTTTCTGATTTAGATAAAAAAGTGGGGTACTTTGATTAATGGATAAGAAAGCAAAAAACATAATGACTAAGGCTAGGGTTTACTTGTTAAAAAATAATCCTTTCTATGGAAAACTTGCTATGGATTTAGAGTTTGTTGAAAGCAAACAATTTGACACTATGGCGGTTGATGGGCAGAGAATATTTTATAACCCTGATTTTGTACACAAAATTACTTTTCTTGAGGTAGTTGGAGTGATAGCCCATGAGGTGCTTCATGTTGTCTTTAAACATCATTTGCGTAGGAACGACAGAGATGCTTTCTACTGGAATGTAGCGGGAGACTATGTAATCAATTACATTCTAATAGATGAGGGCTTTACACTGCCTGAGGGTGGCTTGATTGACTACTCATACAAAGGCTCTACCACAGAGAAAGTGTATAAAGAAGTCTATAAAGAAAATGATAAACAAGATGCTAACACTGATGGCGGAGATAGTACTTCTGATGATACATCTGATAGCGGAGATGATGATAGACAATCTTTAGCTGACAAGATGTTTGGAGAAGTTATTGATGCAGTCATTGAAGAAGTTGAGGGCGTATCTAACGAAGAACAAATACAAAAGTTAGAAGAAGAAATAAATGCAAAAGTTATTGATGCAACGCAAGTATCCAAAAGCGTAGGTAAAGGCGGAGATGCTTTTAAATCTATTATGGATATGGTTAGACATCAATCAGTATCTTGGGAAGAAGTGCTAGGCAATTTGATACTAGATAAAACTTCTAGTGATGATTATAACTTTAATAATCCAAATAGAAGATATGTATATCAAGATATGTACTTACCATCTATTGAGAAAAAACCTAGTCCTAAAGGTGTTATTGCTCTTGATATTAGCGGGAGTGTGTCAAAAGAAGATATGGCTTTCATGCAAGATGCGATTAACAACATTATCCCTGTTGCTAACTTTGAAGAACTAACAATTCTTTATTGTGATGATTGTATAAGAAAATATGATACCTATTCGCAAGGCGAAGAAGTTGAGTTGGATTATATTTGTGGTGGTGGTACTGCTTATGAGCCTGTATTCAAGTATATAGATAAACAGCTAGACAATGACATTGCCTTTCTTGTTTATCTCACTGATGGATATTGTTGGGACAGTTTTAGTGAGCCTGACTATCCTGTTATATGGGCTACTACTGGAACATCAAGATACTTTAAATTTGGAGAGGTTGTTGATGTTGAATAACCTATTTATTAACAGATTAATATTTATAAGGAGTAAAAAAATATTATGAAAGAATATGCACTTATAAGCGACAAAGACATTATAAGCGATAGCAATAATGAAATGGAATTACTGCAACACTTAAAAAAAGACTTTGATACAGATAAATACAAAGACTTTTTTAAAGGTGGTAGAGCAGTATTAGTTAAAATAATTACTATTGATGAGGAGTAAGAATGACTAAGCTAGAAATACTTAGCTACACAATACTTTCAATAGTATTGATAGCAACAATTTATATAAACGAAAAGGAGTTAAGAAAGTGAACAAAGCAGAACTAAAAAAATATAAAGATATGGCAGACAATCTTTTGAAAGAAAAAAATGACTGCGATTTGAACTATCCAGTTGAAGATTATTCCACAGGTAAAGTTGTTCTTTATCATGGAACTAATACAAATAACTTGGATAAGATACTTAAAGATGGGCTATATCCTAGAGGAAACAGCGAGGGTAATTGGACACATACCATACGCAGTAGAAATGATATGGTGTATCTCACGAACTCTTATGCAGTTTACTTTGCTATATGTTCTATAGGCGAAGATGATATGTATGATGGCTTTGTAAAGCCTGTAGTCCTAGAAGTAGAGGTTGATGCCTGTAATCTTTATCCTGATGAAGATTTTATGGAACAAGCTACAAGAAATAATACTATGTGGCAAGATTATTTTATGTCTATCGGACATGAAGATATGACAGCTAGAACTGAATACTTTAGAGATAATATATCTGAATTTCAAGATGATTATACTAACAGTTTAGAGTATCTAGGTAATGCCTGTTATCTTGGAGAGATTAAACCTGAAAGCATTAAAAGATATTCTGTCTTAGATGCTAACAAAGTTTGGGATTATTCTGACCCAACAATAACTTTGATGAACTATAGAATTATGGGTAGCAGATATAGAAAGCTATCCAAAAAATTAATGTGGGAAAACCCTTTATCTATTAACGAAGTAATACTTAACAAGGAGTAATTATGTATTTAGTAAATAATAACAATGAACTTTTAAGACAAATGATTGATGCCAATATCAATACCTGTAATGAAATCTATAAGCATATAGATAGAACACCAAAGAAAAAAAGTGATGCTGACTTTATGTTAGTTAAATCATTTAATACTTTAGTTGAAGTTAATCAGAGAGCCTTAGATATTTTATATCCTGAACGACATGAAAGCGGGAAGATACCTAAAGCTAAACATCTAGTATTCAAGCAGACAGAAGAAGATAACGAAGATGTCGTTGAGATAATAGAGATGGAAGTTGAAACTTTAAAACAAGAATTTAACTGGGAGAAGTAATGGAATATAAATACCCTATTGAAACTCATAACAGCGTGGGATTTAAAGATGTATCAGACTTTACAATGAATAAATTTAGTCCTTATTTTTCTGTAATAAATGAGGTTAATAGAAGTGGATACTTAAATTGTACTTATGATGAATTAAAAAATTTGCTTGGTAATCCAGTAAAACTTAAATCTAGTTTTATGTATCCAAATTCAACAAGAAAAGCTAAAGAGAACAGATACATACATCAAAATTTTTTTGCTATAAAAGAAATGATGTGGTGTTTATCAGATGTTGTTTGGTTTGTTAATCTTACTGACTACAAATATAAAGGCAGAAAAAATCCTGACTGGTTTGTTATTAGAAACTTTGGCAATGGTATGAACATGGAAAGATTTTTAAAAAAAGACAGCGAAAGATACTGGTATGTTGATAGAACTATTCCTACATCTTTTGAAAATAAATTAGAACTTTTAAAAGATAGGTATTCTAGGTATTCATGCGATAGCAGAACTTATGACAATGGATATGGTGCTTCATCTATTTGGTTAGACGATATTATAAAAAACCTAGATGCGTTTGGTGTGTCCGCATACAGTCCTTTATTACCTAAAGATAATACACACTGGTTAATATCTAAATGGGTGTGGCATGGCGACCAAACTTATAGAGATATGAATGATACAAAACAGATATTAAATTATTACTTAGAGGAGAACAATAAATGAGTAATCAACATAACGAACAAGCATTTGAAAAAGTAATGCAACAAGTTGAGGAAGATGACAGCAAAGGATTGCTTGAAGAAGAAGTGCAGTACATAAGCAAAAGATTAGGGTTGTGTGAAGATGATGACAGAGATGACATCTTATTTCACATAGCAGAAGAAATCTATCATAAATATTAAGGAGTAAGAATGTTAATAGAAGAATTTTTTGAACTAATAGAAGAAGATAAAAATATTGTTGATGATATTGATGAAATAAAAATTATCTTTAAAGAAGAACTTGGAGACACAAATAATTATGTGTTTAAAAAAAATAGTTTTAAACGAATGTATAAAGGTAAAGAACTTAAATATACTTGGGATAAAAAAACTAGAATTTTAAGAATTAAAAATAAAAATAAGGAGTAAGTAATGATAAAAGATAGAAAAAAAATGGAACTGATTAATAAAATTCAATCAGATATAGCAACAGCAGAAGATAAATTAAGAATGGCTAAAGATAAATTAAAGAAGATGCAAGATGAAGTTTTTCTTTTAAGACTTGAAGCTAATAAATTAATTGATAAAGCTTATAAATTATAGGAGTAAAAAATGACAACAGCTTTTAAAAAACCAATAGTAAGTAAAAATTATTTTACGATTCGTATGCCTGACGATATGCGAAAAAAAATACAAGCAGAAGCAGATAAGAATTGTAGAAGTTTATCTTCACAAATAATCTTTATGCTTCGACAACAGATTGAACAGCGTAATGACAAGTAGTTTTTGCGTTGTTTAAACTTGAATGATACAAGCGATTTGATATTTGGTGTAGCCCCCTTTTAAAGAGAGCCATATCAGATTGCTTGTTGATTTCTTTATTATCACTAATCACTTTAATAACAAAATTACCCAAATGTTTTTTATCTTTATTAAACATATTGGTAATCTGTTTTAATCTCATAGACTTTAGTAATCTATACGAAGATTGCTTTTCATCAGTTGACTTACCCGCAAGGGATAAGTTAATCCCACCTTGTCCTAATAATCCTGACTGCAAACAAACATACAAAACAAATTGACCCGCATGATATTCTTTATCATCTATTAACGAGTTAATATATAACTTATCTATTATATTTTCTGTAGTATTCCTGCATCTAAAATATTTCTTCCCTAAATCTTCTATTACAAAAACACTATGTTGATGTAAGAACTTAGTACCTAAGTCAGTAGATTTAAAATGTGAAGTCATACTTTTCATCAAAATCAATTTGTGTCATATCAGAATAAACTCCTGTTGGTACATCATAGTCTAGCATGGTTTGTCCTTGTTTACCTATCCACTTAAACCTACACTTCCAACAGTTTATAGAGACCATATCATTATCTTCTCTATGAACTGTTATGCCTACATCAGCTTTAGAAAACCACGAAGCAGAGCCACTTATATTATAGCCAGTCGGAATTGGTATATTACCTTTGCTATCAGGATAAAGTTTCATAGGGTGTGCTACAAAAAATACATGAACATCATGGGCTTTTGCATACTGGGAAACTTTAGTAAGCATACGAGATATGCTATCAGTCTCACTAAAGCTTCTGTCCATATCAATATAGTTGTAAGGGTCTATCACTATACCTCTACAACCCATCTGTCTTACAGCCCCTATACCTTTTTCAAGGATACTATCTATTGTAGGATTTTCCCCGCCTGTAAAATCAATAAACAAAAAATGTTCTTCAACGAATCTAAGTGCGTTATCTCTCTCATCTTCTGTCATGCGTTGAGTTGCCCCACTAAAAAAAGATTTACCCACATACTTTTCCACAAGTTTTGCAATATGTAAGTCAGGTGGATTCTCAAAACTACAAATAGCAAACTTCCAATCTTCATTTCTTGCTAGGTTAATCATCATTTGGTCTATAAATTCAGACTTACCTGAACTTGGTATGCCTGTTATAATAGATAATTGTCCACCAGCAATCCTAAATAATTCATCTACATTATCAAAGCCTGTAGAAATACCAGTCATAAAACCCTTGTCATACAATTCAACAACACTGTTCTCATAATGACTACTCTTATACAAAGAGGATAAAGGATATGGCTTGGCATCATTGATAACTTTTTGCAGTATCTCTTTCCCCCCTGATAACAAACATTCATTAGCATCTTTGTATCCATTAGGCATTTCAGCTAGGAACACTTTATTTTTTCCAATTCGTCTAGCTAATTCTTCTGTTAAAGCTTTACCGCTTTCATCATTATCACAACATAAAACAATTTTTTTAATAGCGTCTAGCTTTTCTGCTACTTCCCATATATAACTAAACTTCTTATCTTCTTCAGGAGATATTTTATTATTTGACACTTTCATCACAGCCCCATTAGGAACTGATACAGCACAATCTATACCCGCTTCATAAAGTGCAAGTGCATCTAACTCCCCTTCACAAATAACTATTAAGTCGTTAATATTTAATTTATCAAAACCAAATAAACTTCTTGAAGCCCCATCTTGGGTAAAACTTTTTCCATCTATGCTTCTCCATTTCACTGCTTGAAGTTTGTCGTTTACATGATATGGAAATCCTATTGCTTGTTTTTTACCAACGCCATTGAAACCTCTTTCATCAAATAATATTCCATATTTTTTTGCTGTATCCTCTGATATGCCCCTAGATTTAAGGAATTTTTTTTCAGTTGCAGATAATTTACTGGTAGCTACTGCTGTGTTTTCGTATTCTGAAGTCTTTAATACAGCAATAGGTGTTGTCTTTTTTGTTGTTGGTTTATATGGTTGCTTGTTCATGTTTACTGCCCCTGATAGTTGGCAATGCCAACATTGATATAAAATTTTATCCCCATCTCTTGTAAGAGAGAGGGTCTTTTCGTGTTTCTTTTTTCGCAAATGACTACAAGATGGACAAGTTATTCTTTTATTTTGTCCATCATCTAGGTACTCATCATTAATATAATGTTCTTGGATTTGCATACTTACTCCTTTTAGGTTTATACTATTTATTCTAGTGAATAACTAATATTAAATATATAGTATATTACTAATCTAGTAATACACTAATCAGTTATATTTTCCCTTTGCCAAACTGTCGCTGATATTGATGAGATAATATCTTCAGATAATTTCTTTTTGTTTGAAGTGTTTAATAACCCTAACAAAGATTGTCTAATGGCATGAGGTTGAATACCTACGATACCACAAACATCAATAAATTCTTTTGATACTATCCAGTCAATACCATCTTTATATTTTTTCTTATCGCTACTAGCTATATCTCTAATGGCTTGGATAATTACTGATAAATAAATTTCTTTTAGCTTACTCATAAAAAAAATAATTTTAAATTCATATTGTATTTAATAATAAAATTCATATAATAACAAGCAGTAAGTAAAAAATAGAGAGAGAAAAATACTATGGATTATAAGATAGAAGATAATATTCCTATACCACCTATAATTAGAAAGCCTAGAAACAACGCCTTGTTTACTGCATTATCTAGCCTAGAGGTTGGACAGTCTTTTGTAATCCCTATACCTGAAGATGGAACTACTGAAGTTCATAAGGTTAGAAACAAATTGAACTACACAAAACTACATCTTCCAAAAAGTTTTTCTTTTACTACAAGAGAAATAGATTTAGGTATTAGGGTATGGCGAACACAATAACAAACAAATATAACCTACCACAAACCTTAGTTAATCTTGCTGAAAGCAGAGATTATTCTAGGGGCAATTCACATAGAAGTATTACGCAGTTAATAGATGCCCCACAAATATCAGTATTAAGAATGATTAACGAAAACAGAATCACTGAAGATGTGGTTGATACTTTTTGGGCTAACTTGGGTAGTGCATTACATCACATTACAGAGAAAGGTGCTGATGATGAACACTTGGTAGAAGAAAGATTGTTTGTAGATGTAGAGGACTGGACTATATCAGGTGCGATTGATGTGCAAAAGCTAGAAGATGATGGGTCTATTACGATTATGGATTATAAGTTTACGAGTGTTTGGGCTGTAAAGAATCCTAAATTAGATTGGGAGAGACAATTAAATTGTTATGCGTATCTAGTAGAAGCAAACAAGAAAGTAAAAATTAAAGAGTTAAAAATTATTTGTTTCTTACGAGATTGGAATAGGAACAATGCAAAAAGAGATAGCAATTATCCACAACAACAGATAGTAGTTGTACCTATAAAGCTATGGAGTTTTGAAGAACAGAGTAAGTATGTAGCTGATAGGGTTAGAACGCATCAAGAAGCCTTACAAGACTACATGAATGGAAAAGATATGGTTGAGTGTAGCTTTGATGAGATGTGGAAAAGAGAGGACACATACGCTGTCAAAAAGAAAAAGAATGTTAGGGCATTAAAAGTTTTTGAAAACGAAGAAGAAGCTAGAGAGTTTGCAAAGAAAAAGGGAGAGGAGTACGACATAGAATTTAGACAAGGTGTGTCAGTTAGATGTGAGGATAACTACTGTAAAGTTAATGAGTGGTGTCCGCAATATCAACAAGTATTAAAGGATTAATATTTATGGTAAATGAAATAGAGAGAAAGATTTTAGGTTTTATGCAGTTGTTATCAAGAGAAAACCTATCACAGATTAAAGTTGTGATAGAAGATGATAGGACTGTATCAATACAAGATTATTCAAATGCGATTATTAAAACAACGCAAATGAGTTTTGACCAATTTGTATCTACTGATACAAAACTTTTAATTCAAATAGCAAGGAGTATGCAAAATGAAAAAAGAAGCTGAAGTGGTTAAGTCTGAAAATGATTTAACCTTTAAAGAAATATGGGATACATTGAGTGCGATTGATGTGTCTGAATATACAGAGCAAAAGATGAACTTAACTTATTTATCTTGGGCTAGAGCAGTCATGCTTGTATCCAATGTGTATGAGATGAAGTATAAGTTCTGTGATATTGATGGACTGCCATACAGATTACTACCTGATGGTAGTGCTGAAGTTATTACTGAAATAACTATAGGTAAACATACAAGACAAATGGCTCTACCTATCATGGATTATAAGAACAATCCTGTAAAAGATATAGATGCAAGACAGTTGAATGATAACCGCATGAGATGTCTTGTTAAAAACTTAGCTATGTTTGGACTAGGTATGAGTGTCTTTGCACAATGGGATAATCATTTACCCTCTGAAGAAAAAGATAATAAGCCTGAAGTAAAAGATAAGTATGATGAAGCTTGGGCGAAGTTGTTTGCTGAAAGTATGGAACTACTTATTAAAAAATCTAAAACAGTTAGTGATTTACAAAGTCTTTACACTAGCGACACCAATAAACCGCAGTTTAATATTTTGAAAGAAAGATATGCAGATATATCTGAAGAAGTATTAAATAAATTTAAACTTAAAAAAACAGAACTACAAAACGAGGAGAACTAAAATGTCTGATTTTAAAAACGATAAACCAAAACAAGTTTGCTACATCTACAAGAATGGATTTAAGAGCAACGATAAACAGCCTGACTTTAAATCAACGATAAAGATTACACCTGACTTCTTACAGCAGATGGTAAATTTTATTAAGAATGATGGTAGGGTTGAAAAGGGAGTTGATATTTCAGTTGCTATGTGGAACAGAATATCAAACAACGAAAAGAAAACTGAATACTATTACACTGTTCTTGAAATAGATGATTACCAAATGAAAAAAGAAATGGCATCACAACAAGCAATGGATAGTGTTAATGCTGAAAGCAGTTATAAATTTGAAGATGATGAGGAGATACCTTTTTAATATGGATAAGAGAAAGATACCTGAACACCTTAGATATTTGTCTGAATGGAGATTAAAAGCTTTGTTCTATTTATTTAGAGGGAGAATGTAATTGATAAAACTGTTAAAAAAAATTGATAACTTTATAGATAAGATGTGGAGAAATACCTACGCATCTTTTATCTATTACTTTGATAGTAGAAAAGAGGAAGATGATATTGATTGGTTGAATATGAGCAATTACACGCAGTCAAGAAAAGACAATGACTAAATGGCATGGGGGCAAAGGCAGTATGCAAAAGCCCTACGATAAAGATAAGTTTGATAAAAACTTTGAAGCAATATTTGGTAAAAAGAAAAAGAAAAAAAATGACAGAAAGAATAAGAGATAAAAAGTATTTAGCTTATGTAAGGAAAAGCGGTAGTGGTTGTTTGGTTTGTGGCAGAAAAGATGTTGATGCACACCACCTAAGACACGCACAGCATAGAGGTTGGGGTTTAAAAAATGGCGACCAGTGGGCAGTGCCTTTATGCAGAGAACATCACATGGATTGTCATAGAACTGGTAAGGAAGCTAGATGGTGGGCTTTGCATGGAATAGATGCTATTGAATGGGCGAAAATGAATTACATGGTATATGGAGAATACACAAGTCAAGAGGATAAAGATGAGCAACACAATTAAAGCTGTTATTTATACTGAAGAAAATGTAATAGATAAAACATATCCTGAATTAAAAAAAATGTTTAAAGAAAAATATGAAAAAGATTTAGTTAATCATTACGAAATAGTATCTAAAAAAAATAAAGATAATGATTGATATTTTATTGGGATTATTATTTGTGGGTAGTATATATATTGTGGCAACAATGATGTACTTAATTATTAAAGATGAAATAGACAAGAGGTAATTATGGATTATGAAAATCAAATGAAAAGAGCAACGATTAATTTTGAAGCTATCAAACTTACCATGCGACAAGACAAGCATGGATTTATATTAACGCTATCAGTACACCCTGACGAAGTTCCTGAAAGTTTATTTAGGGATTGGGTTGGCTCTAGGTATCAAGTGGCTATGGTGCAATTAGATGATAACGAACAGCCAGTAGTTCCAAAAGAAAAAACAGAGGGAGAGAGAGCAATAGCGAGAGCAGGTTTAATGTGTAAAGATACTGACTTCCAAAATTTTTGTGCAGAAAAATATCAAATGGAAAAAAGTGAAGATGCTTTTTACAGAGTTGAAAAAGAATTTGGAGAAAAAGAAACAGCAGTGTATGTAAGAGATTATATTGGGATTGAAAGTAGAAAAGAATTAATGGATAACAAGGAAGCTAGAGAAAAGCTTCGTGAACTTATAGACCAATTCAGCGAATGGGTGTAGAGGAGAAGCTTACTAACAAAGAAAGATGGTGGGCTTGGCATAAAAAAAATCCTAAAGTGTGGGTACTGTTTCAAAAGTTTACCTTTGAAGCTATTCGTTCAGGTAGGAAACATTACTCTCACTGGGCTGTCATGCAACGCATTAGATGGGAAACAGATGTCAATACTAAAGGCGATTGCTTTAAAATATCCAACGACTTTATCTGCTACTACGCAAGATACTTTATTCACACCTATCCAAAACACGCAAATTTTTTTAGAATAAGACCTTTAAAAGAAGAAAAATAAAATAGTGAAAATTGATTTACCATTAGAGGTTTATTACTCAAAGAATAAGAAGTTCATTCTTAATCTTAATAACTACCGCAATGCTCATTACAGAACATTAGCGAGTGCCAAAAAGATATACGCAGAAGATTTAGTTTCTAGGATTAGTTATCCTAAATATAAAACCCCTGTTCGTTTAACCTATACATATTACGCTAAGAGTAAAAGGAGATTAGATGTTAGTAATCCTTGTTCTATTATTGATAAGTTTACTTGTGATGCTTTGGTAAAAGCAGAAGTATTAGAAGATGATAGCTTTGAGCAAATCAAAGAAGTCATTTATAAATTTGGTGGGATTGATAAAGTTAATCCTAGATGTGTTTTGAAAATCGCAGCGTTTTCGCAGCGTCCTAACCAGACTAACAAACAGAAAAACAAAACCCTTTAAACAAAGGGTTGTAGGCTAGGTGATAAAAAAAATTCTTAATCCTTATAGCTCAAACAAATATTAACGCTTTAATATTTATCTTACTACAGCTCTTTCTTTAAATTCTTCCAGATAAAACTTGCGTTGTTCTGGTATTCCTTTTAATAAATCATTCTTAATAGACTTTATATTATCTAGTTGTCTTTTCTTTTCTTCGGAAGAAAGGGTTGTGCTATTAATTATTTGAGATTCTAAGTTTCTTATTTCTTTAAGTTGGTCGGCTGTATCTGTAAGCTCTGACTGTAAATCTTTTAACGCATCTTGATATTCTATCTTATACTCATCAATCATTCCTAAAGCGTACCCATCTCCTTTATCAACAACATTACTTTCTATCTGTCTAAATGTTGCAACTAAATCATCAACATCTCCTTTTAAACTATAGAATTGATTTTCATAGTTGCTTCCCTCTGCTGGTAAAAGAAAAGTTCCTACAACTGGAAGTCTGTCGAGTCCAAACTTTACTCTTTCTGCATCTGTTAAACCTTCTCTAATTAAACTATCTGTTGCCATCATAATCCAAGAGCCTAATGTTCCAGTATAACTTCTAAATAAATTTTCTACATACAAAGGACTTATGTTTAACTCATCTCCTATAACTTTAGATAGAGTATCTGTTTGTGGTCTGTATGCTAAGTCTCCTGTACCCTCTAAATAATCAGGTACTATTTGTCTACCTGTAAAGAAATCATAGTTAAAAAAGTTTTCTAATAATGGGTCAACTGCTGTTGGTGGTGTTATTGCAAGAGTATGAGTTATATTTCTTTTTAAACTATCTGCGACATCTTTACCTGCTATATCGTCCATAGCATAAGAGGTAAGCCTTTCGGGAATAGTCATTGTTAGTAGTCCTACTTCAAAAGGTTTAGGTATAGCTATTGGTTGTCCAACTAATTTTTTACTGCCCGGAATAATTAAATAAGCATCCTTTATTTCTTCAGGTGCTTCTTCATATTCTTCAGAGTCTCTTGCTAATAAATAATAAAATACAGATAAAGAAGCCATAGCTGCAACTCTCATCATTACAGCTTTCATTCTTTTACTTCTTGATAAACCTTTACCTATACCATATCTTCCTGTTAGTCCTCTATAAAAAACATCTAGTCCTTGCAGTCTTGGATTTAAAAACATAGTTGACTGTGCATATAATTGAAACATCTGATTATTACCACGCCTTGTAAAGTTTAAAACTTCTAATGCTTGGAATATAGCTTCAGCTTCATTGCCTGTTCTTTTTAATGTGTCTTTATATACAGCAACTCTAGTAGCAGCATCTGTTATAGCTGTACCTTGTCCCATTATGTCCCATATAGTAGTTAATAAATCTATAGGAAACATATAAACTTTTTGTGCTAATGGTCTTTCACTTTTAAAAGCATTTTTATATAAACCATTTATAAGTTTTTCAGTACTATCTATATCTCTTACACCTTTGTCATAGCCTGTAATTATTCCTGCATTTCTTAATTTTACAAACTCATCTGGAAGATTACCGGTAATCATTCCTTTAGCTATACTCATACTTTCTTTAATAGAAGATATTATTGGTACATAATTAGCACCACTTAAAACATAAGCAGACGCAGAGTCTCTTACTATTTGTCTAAACCAAAAGTCAGGAACTCTTGTAATTAAATCACTTACAAATCCTTTAGTTCCTCTTAATATATTCATAAGCAATCCTTGTGGTGCAAAGTCTCCTTGACTCATAACACTAAAAGATTGATATAACATTGGGTCATCTACTTTATAGTTTACATTTTTACCATTAACTCTTATCGTAACAATGTCTGGTCCTTTAACATTACCTTTAACTCTCTTAGCTATATCCATGTCTACAAAGTTACGCATTACTCTATTAGCTGCTATATTTTTCATACCTAAATTTATAGCTGCTCTTAAATTATTTGTAATGCCTGTTATTGGGTCAACAATATCTTTTTCTTCACTACCTTTTGCTCTTTGAAATGGAGTTATAGATAAACCTTGAAATATTTTTGGTCCTTTAAATCCTTCAACTCCTTCAAGTGGTCTATAAAAAGGAATGTAATCTGAATTTGCTAACCATTCTTTACCTGTTTGTTCATCTAATACACCTGTATCAATTAAGAATTGAACTGTATGTTCATTAGTTCTGTTATATTCATCAATCATGGTTTGTAATTCAGGATAATCTTTTAAAGCTTGTTTAGCTCTTTTTCTATCAACTGCTGTTACTTTTACTTTTCTTCCTTCTTTGTTAAATCTTGTTTCTCTTTTAACTCTTTGCACTGCTTGAAAAGCCCAAAGCAAATTAGGATTTTTATAAGCTGGTTTGAATACATCAAAGAATGGAACTATAGGTTTACCATCTATAGGAGATACATTAGTTACATAGGTATATCCTTTATCTTTATCATATACAGGTACACCTCTTAAAAATGCTTGTTGAAATATATCTCCTGACCTATCAGAAAAATATAATGCTGCACCTGCAGACATACTGCCAAGCAACATCTTATCTCCGTATTTATTTTTTCTACCTGCTTTATAATCTGTTTCAGCTAATCTTGCATACTGGTCTAAGAAAGCTTCTCTAAATGCTAATGGGTCTACTGGTTTAAAACCTTCTAGTATAAGTTGACCGGTAGTTTTATTTTCAATAGTGTCATCTCTTACTGTTAAATTTTCTATTAAATCTTCAGCATTTTTATTTAAAGGTTTGTTACTTCTATTAAATGAATATTTAATTTTAGTATCATTAGGTATATCAGAAAGAATAGAATCTACATCTGCATTATTTTCAGACGAACTATTTTTAATTTCTTGTTGTGCTTTTACTGCTGCGGCTACAGCACTAGGGGAAGCATTAGTATTTATTACAGGAGTTACACCTGCTTCTATTGAGTTTTGTTCTTGCTCTTTAGCAATTTCAACAAGGGCATTTTGTTCCTCTGTGATTTCATTTTTGGGTAAAGTTCCCTCCCTGCCTTTTCTGCTTCTTCCTCTGCTTTCATCAACGACTCTATCGTCTTGAAATAATTGTGATGTATCTTCTTCGACAATGTGCTCTCCTAATTTATAATTATTATTAATATATGTAAAACCAATATCAGGATACCTACCTTTATTTTCATTAATAAAATAATCTTTTATTATGTTATAACTATCTCTTACTTTATTATCAATAGATAATAAATAATCAAGGTTTACAAATCTTCCTGTTTCACCATACCTAGTAACATTTCTTATTATTGCTTGATTTATATTAGCATCTGGATACACAACATCTACTTTATATCCTCTTGCTTGTAAATCTATTATTGTATCTATAATGCCTGTTGTTTTTGGTTTACCTGTTATTCGACTTGACTTACCAGCAACTTTTGGAATTATTATATTTGCACCTTGTTCTATAAATTCTTGTTGAATTTGAGTAGCAACTAATTTTGAAAATGGGTGTGTAGCGTTAGCACCTACACCATTTTTAAATTCAGGCATTTGTTTTTTAGCATCATCAGCATCAACTATTGCATAACCTTTTCTTTCTGCTATATCTTCAGCAAATGTTGACTTACCTGTGCCCGGTGGTCCAATTATTAATATTGCTTGTTTATCAAATTTTAAATTACCACCTGCATATTCTTCAGCTATACGAATTAAATCAGGTCGCATATCTTCTATTCTTTTATTTACTTGTTCAGAAGTTAAACTATCAAGAACATCAGGAATAGTTAAAGACTCATTTTGTACAGCTAACATAGCTGGGTGATTTACTAATTCATATATATCTTCTACGCTTACATAATTTGTTTGATACTTTGGGTCATTAGCTAAGATTATTAAATCTCCCCTAGCATCTAATAGTTCTGTTCTGGTTAAAGTTTTTACTTGGTCTTTTGGAACAGCAAAATTTCCAGATGTTATAGTTGCAAAATCATCTGCTATTCTAATTCTATCCCTTTTTTCTTTTGCAACATCTTGAAGATGCGTAGTTAAAACTTCTGTACCTTTAGTGTCTCCATAATCATCAATTAAAAATTGTGTAGGTATTAAAAGCTCTTGTTCATTTTGATAATTATATCTATCATAAAATAAACTTCTTTCATCATCGCCAAGTATAGATTCACCTCTATACAAAGCGTTCATATTAACTGCAATAGCTTCTTTAGGAACAAGGAATCTTTGAACATTATAACCATATCTAGCTATATCTCTTGGGCTACCTTTTGAACTAAATAGATTTGTTCTAAACTCATCAAGAGTTATGTCTGAACTTATTTCACCATCTCTTATTTTATCGTAATAAAGTTCTTCTACTCTTTCATCTCTCCTATCTAAATTTTTTCCAAAAGCTTCTGCTATTCTTTTATTAGTTGTTGTAGGAATTAAACTGTAACTATCATCTATACGACTTCCTCTATAAACAACCACTTCTTCAGGAAATAATTTTACAGATTCTTGTGTAACAAAATTTACAGCATCATAAAATTGTTGTGCTTGATTTACAGTTAAATCTTCTGGATATTCAAAGGCATAATAAAATACTCCTTTACCTGTGTTTTTGCCTACTCTTGTTTTTACAAAAGCTTCTGGACCTAAAGACATTAATGGTGCTATATATTCTGAACCTTCTCCTCTCCCATCTCTTAACATTTGTTTTACTGCTGGAGGTATTGATGCAACAGTTCCATATAATTGTTCAAAATATCCTTCTAATGTTGGAGCTCCAGAATCTTCTTCTAATTTTGCTTTTACATCATCAATTAATCTACCATTTGTTTCTCTTAAAGAGTATTTAATTTTTGGTGTATTAGTTTCTAAATTAAAACTTTCTACCTCACCAGCAAATACTTCATTAGTAACAAGTAATTCTGAAGTGTTTCCAAAAAATTTATTAAATATTAGTTGTGTTGTTGGCTCCGTTATATTGTTAGGACTATGATTTCTAATAAGATAATTATTTTCAACATCTTTAGAACCTAATAAAGCTGGATTAAAAATTATATTTCTTGGAAAAAACTTTACCTTTCTAATTTTTTGTATATTACTATTAGGTATAGGATTGTATTGTGCGTCATTTGATTCTAACGCTTTTTCTGCTTGTGCTTGACTGCTGTAAATTCTAGGATTGTAATATAAATTATTAGCATCAGTTGTTTTTTCACCAACAACAAAACCTTCATAACCATCTTCTAATGTTTTATAAGGCATTAGATTAAATGTTCTTGTATTACCTATGTTTTCATTTCGTAAATAATTTCTAAAAATTTCATTTGCTTCAACAAATATTTGTTGGCTACTATATTGAATAGGATTTAATATATTATTAATAACATTATCTTGTAAATTATATTGACTTATTAATTCTTCTTTAGGTCTATTTAATAATTTAATTATTTTAGAATAAATTATATTTAAGTTACTATTTCCTACAGCACCTCGTATATCAGAATTATTTTTAAATTTAATGCTGTCTATAAAAGTAGATACATTTAAAGTTAGTTGAGGTTCCCAATTTAAAATAGGTGTACCATCTGATTTTCTTGATATTATTTGTGTATTACTTATTTTGTTTCTTATAATCTCTGCTTCTTTTTGTTGAGAATATAAGTTTCTGTTTACACTATATTTAACACTTGGTTGGTCAGATACAATTACATCTTCTGCTTCAGGTATATTAAATATTGTATTTGTATTTTCAATTTTATTTGATACACCTCTATTTCTATCTGCTATTTTTCCTTGTAATGTTTTATCAACAATATCTTCTACTGTAAAAAATCCATTTCCTACTAAAGCATTGCCTACAGCTTTTGCAAAATTAGATACTTTTTCTAAAGCTGTTCTTGGTCTGCCAGTAATTTTTGCATTAGTTGTAATAAGGTCTTCAAATGCATGAACCCATGCTTCTTCTAATATATCATTAGGATTTTCATATCCTTCTACACCTGTATATTGTTCAGTTGCAAATTCAAGATATGTTTTATCAGAATATTTTTCTTCTGTTTTTAATTTTCTTTGTAATGCTTCTTGATATTTTTTACTTATTTTTTTATTAGTTGCAAATTTTGTAAGTGCATTTATTTCTTCTTGTGTAAATAATCCTGCTTCTACTAATGCATGAAAGTTTTCGTGTCCTTGTAATCTAGCATATGTAGCTAAAAATTCTTTTGGATTATATTGGTCTGATTTTTTATCTAATAAATTTAAGTCTGCTCTATCTATTGTATAAAGTATTTCATTAAATGTAGCATTATAACTACCACCTGCTATTGTTCTAATATTAGGGTCTGTAAGTTCATCTAAAAAAGTTGCTATTTTTGAACGAACATTTGGATTTATTTTATTATTATTAACAAGTATTTTTTCAATACGCTTTATTCTTTTGTTTAAATTTATATCTGAAGTTAATCTACGAGTACCATCTAAGTTATAAATTTGATTTTCTGTTCCAACAAATTCAAACTTGTTACCTTTTTTATTAACATAACCAGCAGTAACAAAGTACTCCATTATTCTTTTTGCAGATACTTTATTTAATCCTGTTGCATCTTGTATTATTTTTAATGTAGCTTTACCTTGATTTTCTATTTCTGTTTTTGCTTTGTTGTAATCATCAACACTAAAAGTTCTAGGAGTAAAATCTGGTAAATTTATTTTATCTGGAGAAGCTGGTATGTTATCTAATAAAGTAAACAATACTCTTTTTTGAGCTACACTCATTTTGTTTACATCTTGTTCTCCAACAAAATGCAATCCAAATCTTTTAAAACTATCTGAATTAATATCACTTTCAATATTTTTATTTTTTAATAAAGTATTAAAAGCTGTACCTGCTATAGATTTTTTAGGTTTAGCATTTAAAGTTTCTGCTTTTGATTGCATTACTTTATCAAATTGTTTTTTAGATAAATTTGCTTTTAATACACTTGGCGGTACAGTGTAATCGTTTTGTGCTATGTCTTTTAAAAGAGCTATAGTTTCTGGAGCAACCCCTAATCTTTCTAAATCTACAAAAGATATACCATCAAGAGTAGTATTTAATATTTCATTTGCAAAATCTTCTACAAATTCATTATCAAGATTTAAGTTTTGCATTACTGCATCTTCTTGAAATGTTTGTCTATTTACATAAGTATTAATTTGATGGTTTAAATCTCTAGTAGTTTTTGCTGCTTTTTCTTTTTCATTATAAGTACCAAGAATTTTTAAATTATTAGGCTGTCTTTCATCTATAATTACTACACTAAAAGTTCCGTCTTCATTTGCTTTAAAAACAACTTCATTTCTTGTTCCAAGTTTATTGTATGCAATATCTTCAAGTGGATTTTCTTGAATAATTTTTCGAGCTTCAAAAGCTTCAAAGGTTGTTTGTAATTCTTGATATGTTAAATCTAAAATTTCTTCTATAGATTTATCTGGATTATTATTTTGTATTCTTTCAAAAACTTCTGCACCTTTTTCATCTATAGCTTTTTGTTGTTCTGGGGTAAGGTTTGCATAATTTGTTTCAAAATTTTTAAATCTTTTTCTTTGTTCTTGAATTGCTTCTTGTTGTATTCTTTTATATTCTGCAAATCCTGTACCTGCTTGTGCTAGTGTTGTTTCTACAGGAGCAAAAGCTAATTCACCTATAGCTTCCATAAACACTTCACCAACTCGTATTTGCTCTCCTTCTTCTAAAGTACTTAATTGTGCAAAGTATTCTCCTGCTCCACCTAATGTTCCTTGTAATGGCGGTTGAACTACTAATGAATTAAATAATGCTCTACTATGAGCACCACCAATTCTAGCAGGTGCTATTATTTTAGAGCCTAAGCCAAAAGATAATGCATCAAAAGCACCTATAAATGTTGCTCTTGTTCTTGCATACTTTTTAGCAGCTGCTACTTTTTCTGGGTCTTGTAAAAATTTTACAACATCATCATTATTGTATATATCAACACCTTGTTTTTGCATATATTCTGTAAAAGAATAAACTGCATCAACTGAACCAGAAGCAATACCTGTTGCTGCTGCACCTACTATTGGACCCCCATAAAGAGTTCCAACAACACCAGAAGTTAAAGATACAGACATTGGTGCTGAACTTGAAGCTAACACTTGTCCCATTAAACTTAATGGGTCAGATAAAAATATTTCCATAGATTCATCAAAAGATGAAGCACTAGCTAAGTCTTCAAAACTTTTAGAGTATCTTATACCTGATTGAAATTCTATAGATTTATCCCTTCTATCTGTTTCGTATGCTAATGTATCTTTTAATCCAAGTTTTTTATTTCTTTCTATTTCTGCAAGATTAAGAGTAGTTGCTTGATAAACTGATGGGTCGCCCATTAAAGCAGGATTAGGAATATAAGGTATAGCATCTGTAACTTCTTTTATAGATTGTTTTTCTGCTTCTTCTACAGAAATATTTGGTGCTTCTCCCTCATTTATTAATCTATCTATTTCAACTAATCTAGTTTTATCTTTTTCAGTTAAAACATCTTTAGATAAAATTTGTAATCTTTCATTTTCTAACTCTGCTATTTGTTCTAATATTTTAAATCTATTGTAAGTAGCATCTTGCTCACTAAATAATTTTGAAAAAGAACCTCTTGTTTGTAATAACAAACCACTTCTATCTAAATCTTCTTCAGTATAATTTCTTCTATCAAAAAATCTTCCATCATTTTTTTCAAGATTACTTAAAAGACTTGCACCAATTAATGCAGGACCGGGTAAGTCTGTAGATATTTCAGATTGAGGTTGGGGTTGGGGTTGTGAAGTGAAATCTTCTTGGAGTTGGGGTTTATTATAGTTAGCTAAAAATCTTTCTTTTTCTTCTAAATAGTTTTCGTCAGTTACACTGTCAGGTAACTGGTGTGTTATTCCATCAGGTGTTTGAACAAACTTAGGCATTGATGGTTTTTACCACATCATTAAAACTTTGAGAAGATTTACCTACAACACCACCAGAATACATACCTGCTCCTGAACCTAAACCTAATTGTTTTCTTAATTCAAGTTCTTTTTTCATTTTAATTCTATCGTATGCATCTTGTTCACTAATATTTTCTTCTTTTGCAAGATTAATTACTTCTTGAATTGTTGAAAATTTACTCATTTGGTCTGTTACTAATTTAGCTAGTTCTTCTTGTTTACTACCTAGTGTTCTAATATCTGCTGAAGCTATTGATGGTACTTTAGATGCTGCTAATTCTAATAATTTATTAGAATCAATAATTGGTTTAGGAAGTTCATTTCCTTCTGCATCTGTTGTTCTATAAATATTTAAACTTTCTGGTGGTCCATATACACCATCTAATATTTCTTTAGCTATTTGTCCCGGACCACTAAGTTTAGTTTTAGGGTCCATAGATTTATAATAATCAGCCAAAGCTTGTTTAGCTTGTTTTTCAGTTTTTAATTTAGATAAATCTGCTAATCTATCTGTTCTTTTAGCTTCTATTGAAGCCATAGCTTTTGCTTTTTCTAATTTAGATTTTTTCAAATCATCTTCTTTTTTAGAAATAGCTTTATTACTTGCATCTATACTATCTATAGTTTTTTCTAATCCTGAACTTAACTCTTTAAATGTACCAGCAGTACCTAATGCAAGACCTGCCTTCATTAAATTTAAACCTTCTCCAAATCTTTTTTCTTCTGCTATTTTTTTAGGTTGTTCTTCTTGTAAAGTTTTATAATAATCTATTATGTCTTGTTCATAACTTGTTATTCTTTCATCTTCTTCTGTATTTGGGTCATCATATAAACCAGCTAATTTTAATTCTTCAGTGGTTAAACCATACAAATCAGGTATTTGTGTACCTGTATTCATACGCACAACTCCACCAGCATACATAGGCATTACATCAGGACTAGCGGACATAGTTGGTGGTATTGGTGCTCCTTGCGGTTGAGCTGGTAGTAGTCCTGCTATGCCGCTATCCTGCATTATTGGTTGTTGTTGAGTTATACCTGCCATCATTTGTTCACGAATAGATGGAAGCGGAGGAGTTTTTTCTTCAGCTGCCATACGACCTTGATAGTCTTTACGCATTTCTTGTCTGCGTTGCAATTCAGACATAACTAAGTATTGTGGAAACATACCAGTAGGATTAACCATTTCATTTTGTAAACTATTATCTGGTAAGCCTTTAATGTTATCTTCTAGTTCTATTATATTCATTTATTAATCCTTTAATATTTATCCTTGTCCACCTGATAAAGCTCTGTATAAACCTAATCCACCTAAACCTAGTCCTAATAACTGCTGTGTAGTTGAAGGAGCAGGTGCGTACTGTGAAACTTGTGTTCCCGGTGTTACTGGTAAGCCTTGCAGTATTTGTCCATAAAAACCTAACTGTTGTCTTGGGTAAGCTATTTGGTTTAAGAAGTCTTTATAACCTATATCTAACCCAGCCTGTCTAAAGTTTCTGCCTACTTCTTGTGCTTCTTGTGCTGCTTTTAATCTATCAAAAGCTAGTCGTTGTTGCATTGGAGCTTGACTACCTAAAAATTGTGCTGCTCCTAATCGTTGTCTTGCAGCATTTAATTGATTGGCTCTATCTCTTTCAAACTGTTCTTGTGCTTGTGAAAAAGCATCTCTTTGTCCTTTAGCTTCTATATCGCCTAATTGTTGTCCTAGATTTTTTTGTCGTTCTGCTTGAAGTATAGCTTCACGATAACCACCTAAACCACCAGATTGAGCTGCTCGTCCTTCTATTTGTTCTCCTGTTATATCAGATGCTTTTGTTGCTTCTCGTTTTTCTATATCGGTAACTAATCTTTGAAAAGGATTCATATACATACTAGCTATACCAGTATTAAATCTTTGTGGATTTACTACACTTTCTCTAGCAAATTGTGATGCTTCTGCCATTTCTCTTGGAGCACCTGCTAATCCTAAAGCAGTTTGTCTTGCTTGTACTTGTTCAGCTATTGGACTTCTTTCTGCAAGTCTTTGACCTGTATAAGTTCTATATGGATTTAAAGACTCATACTCTGTTCTGCCTAATAACCTAGTAAAATATGGTGCTGCATATTCTGGTAAATTAGTAGTTGTTTGTTTTACTTCTGTTTGTTGTGGAGCACTACTGCTGCTTCTTCCTTTACCCATTGTTAAACCTCTTTTCAAAAATTGTATAAGATTTTTCCCAACCAGATTTGCCTAACCATTTCCACATACCAAATCTAGCTGTACACTCTATACCATCACATTTATTATCTTTAGCCCAAGCTTCTACTGTTGTTAAATAATTCCATGCCCAGTCAGGTAAATTTTCTCCACCTAAATATTGCACGGCAACTTTTTTACTATTTGGATAGTAAACAAATTCAGTAGTAGCTGCACCAATTATTTCATTATCTTCTTCTGTAAAAATTACCCAAAGTTCTTGTTCTGCTTTTTTAATAGCATTTTTTAAATAGTCTATAGTCCATCTACCTTTAGACCTTTTAACTGCTTTTTGTAAATATTTTTCTACATCATTCCAAATAGTTCCCATGTAATGATGAGGAACTAAAGTAACAATATAATTATTATTTACTTTGTAAGTGTTGTTATTGTTTTCTTTTATTTTAACTACATTACTCATTTAGGTAATACCTTTCCTTTATTTAATTCTTTTGGTTGTTTAGTTGTATTAGTTCTTTCTTGTCTAACTCTATCTAATAGACCATCAAGTTCTTTTGCACCTGCATCAGAAGAACCATCTCCTAATCCTGATACAACATCTGCTGGTACAATGTACTCACCCGGAGATACAGCTACAGCTTGTTGACTACCAATCATTCCTAATACTTGGTCGTCCATTCCACCGCCCATACCTTCTATCATGCCTTGTGTTTGTCTGTTTCCTTCTGGATTAAGAATTTGTTCTCTTATCATTACAAATATTTCATTGCCGTATTTTTCTACAAACATATCAATAACTTGTTGGTTATTTGGCATTTGTCCCAGTATAGCCATTTGTACTTCTTGTAGTTCTTCTGGGCTAGGTGTTAATCCACCTGCTTGTAATTTATATCCCATTTCCCTTACAGCATCTTTTCCTTTTTCTGTTTTAGCTAAAGCTTGTAATCCTTTTGCATCATCAGGTATTTGTCTTCCTTCTTCCATTCCAAATGGCATAGCAATAGGATTAAATCTATCTATTGACATAAAATCATCACGCATAGGTGGTGTTGGTAATTGCATAAAAGGATTTTGTATTGGAGTTGGTATAGCAGTTATCCCACCCATAGCTGGTCCTGATGGTATTTGTCTAGCTCCTGATGCAGGTGCAGTTGGAGCTGTTGGTCCTGAAGGTAAATTAGCTTCAGGTAATATTCCACTACCTATTGGTCCACCACCTGTTACTGGTATGCCACCAGTTTGAGGAGGTTGTGGTTGTTGAAGTATAGGTCTCATACTAGCATTAAGGTCATCAGCATTTACTAAATTATCCATAGCTGCTTGTCGGGCTAAATCATTTGGTAATAAAGAAGCTTGTATTTGTGATTGCTCTATTGGAGTTATTAAAGAATCAATGTCCATTAAATCTCTATTTTCTAAACCTGAAATCGCAGGTCTTCTTATAGGTTGTCTATCAAACTTAGGTCTAGCTAACATATCTGTTACAGGCAGTCTAGCTAACATATCTGTTACAGGTCTGAAATCATCAATAGGTTCATAATCACCTCTACCCGCAGGTGGAATATTATTAGGTCCTACTGTAGTATTTATCATAGGTCCTTTTATATCAGTTAGTTGATTATCACTAATTCTGTCATTATCTATTTTTGGTGTTCCAAAATATCCTTGGTTTGCAAGGTCTTCAAGATTATCTGGTAAGCCTTTTAAATTTGGATTAGGCATTGGAAAGTTTGTTACTTCTGAATTTGGATTAGTTAAATTTCCTAAACCATAAGCATCTCCAATATTAGTAAAGTCCATATCCCTTAATGGTGGCATCATAAAATCATCACGCATAAATTGTGATGTTGTAAAATCATTTTGTCCAAATGGATTTCCTGTATAAGTTCCTAAGTTTGCTCCTAAGTTTGGTAAGTTACTAAAGTTCATAAAATCCATTTCAGCTCCAAAAGGAATTACAGGGTCCATTGGAGGATATTCTTCATAAGGTTTTTCAAAAGGATTATCATAAGGATTTCCAAAAGGATTTCCGTAAGGGTTTCCAAAAGGATTTCCGTAAGGGTTTCCAAAAGGATTACCTATTCCTATATCAAAAGGATTTCCATAAGGGTTTCCATAAGGATTCATCATGTCATAGGGAAGTCCATATCCATAAGCTTCTAATACATCTCCAGCCACATAAGGATTAACTCCTCCTAAATCAGCACCAGTTTGTCCAAGATAGTTACCTAAAAATGAAGCAGGTCTATTACCTCCGGGTAAATAATTAAACTCTGGGTCTATTCCGGGTCTGTAATTATCAGATGGTTTAAATTGTCCTGATGGTATTGGTTGTCCTGCAAATTCACTTCCTTCAGGATATACCATAGGCATACCTGTTGTTGGGTCAGTTATAGGTACAGCTTCTGCTGTTACAGGTCGTGAAATTTGTTGAGGTTCTTTATAAGTTCTATCAAGTTGCCCAGACATAGCAGCTTCAAAACTATTAGGGTCAGGTATTACTAATTGTCTAGGTGGCATAAATGGTCTTCTTAGTCTTCCTTTTCCGGGTAAAAAACTTACATTGCCAATACCTCCTTTTACATTTTCAGGCATTGGAATTTCTCCACCTTCTGCCATATAAGCATATGGACTACTCATTGGTATTTGCTCTGGATACATAGCATACATTTCTTCTTCTCTTTGTTTTTGTCCAAGCTCATATTCTCTCATTGCTTTTTCAAAAGCTTCCTGTTGTCTTTGAGTTTCTAAAGTTCCTTCTCCTGCAACTATTGGTAAGTATGCTCCCGGTTTAGATATTGCATCTGCAAAAGCTGAAGCTCCTTGACCAAGTGTTTGTTCAGCAGCTGTTTGAGCAGCAGTTTGTGCTGTGTTTGAAGCTGCTTCAGCAGCTAGTGCTTGTTTAACACCTTCTCCTGTAGCTAAATTTGCAGCATCAGCTGCTGCATTTGCAGCACTACCTGCTTCAAGAGCTCTACCTTCTGCTCCAATACCAGCAGCACCAAATGCTTTACCTAAACCAAACCCTGTTATACCTGATATTATTCCTTCTTTTAAATCACCTGTTTGAATAGCAGTTGCTATACCAGAACCTAATGCTCCAGCAACTGCTGGACTTAAACCTGTAAACAAAGCAGTACCAGCCATACTACCTAATAGCGGTGCTAAGAAAGGTAAAAAAGCTTCAGGCTGTCCTGTTTCTGGATTCTTTGTTAATGGCATTACAGATGCTAAACCTTGCACTTCTGCAGGATTAACATGAAGCAACATACTGTCGCCATAACGACCTTGTGCTGCTACATTTTGGGTTTGTTGTCTTATATCCATTTATCTTTCCTCGGTTGTTTCACAACCAAATATATTAAAACTCATATCTACTGCACTGGTATAAACTTTTATAACATCTGTTTGGTCTAGTGTTATACCTATTACAATGGTTAAAGTGTCATTTGCTGCTACAGATTTATCATAATAAAGATATTGTTTATCATCTGCACTTGCTCCGCCTACATGAACACTTAATCTAAATGTTATTGCAGAGCCTGTTCTATTTGCAGCTACTATAGAACTAACTGTTGTTTGGGTTTTATCTGGTACTGTATAAAGAACTGTAGTGGTAGTAGCTGCTGGGTCAACTTGTCCTAGTACTTTTAAACTATCAGCCATTACCTGCTCCCATTAACAAAAACTGATGCCTTCGCATAGCTTTACTACTTACACTATCTTGTTTTCTTTTAGCATTACCTATATCTGAATTTATATCTTGAAAAGTTTGTTCTATTGTTCTTCTAGTTATAGATTCATTTAACTCATTATATTCAAGAGTTGCTATCGGTAATGGAACTGCACTTTTATCTGCCATTATCTTTTACCATCTTGTCTTAATTCTAATCTTATATCACCTAATCGCCAACCAAAATCACCATTAGTATTGCTAACTCTTATTGCACTTTGTCTGCTTCTACCTCTAATATTTGCAAAAGTAGAACTAGGTGTAACAGATGTTGTGGATAATGTAGATAAATCTTGTAAAGGATAATCTCTACCTTTAATTATAAAATCTACTGTGTTACCTGTATCAGATGATTTTCTAAATTCTAAATCTGGTATTAACTTAGACATAAACATAAACTTTTCTCCTGCTGGGTCTAAGTCAAAATCAGATGATTCTATAAAAGCAGTAAATCCATTTCCATCTGCTAAACAACCAAACTCTTGGTTATATAAATAATTTAAACCAGAGTCATCATTTTTACTAGCAGCTATTGGGTAATCTAAACTATATGCTGGATTCCATGCTGTTCTAACAAAACCATCATTAGTTGTTCCTATACTCCAACTATTTTCTAAATAATTATAAGTTACATATCTATCTATTTCTGTTGAACTAGCACTAGGATAAAACCAAATTACTTCATTGTATTTAGGATTAGGTGCTGCAAAAATTTTATAAGCTTGTCCTTTATTAAAATCACTAAATATATAATCTAATACTGTACATGGTAATTTTTGAACAGAACCTGCATATTGATAAAAAGCTCCATCGTCCATAAAGTAAACTACTCCACCTGCAGTAGCTGCAGCATTTGGAGATATTAAAGACATACCTGTTGCTACTTCATTAAAACTAAATATAAAAGGTTGTCCAACAAAACGCATAGAAACTACGCCCACATCTGTCCATATAAGTATTTCTTGTCTTGTTTGTAAACCACCTACAATTAAACTACCTGTAGATAACCTTACGCCACCAGCAGAATTTGTTGCTGTCGGTGTCCAATCTACTGCATTTTCTGCATCTGAAAATCTAACTAATAATGGGTCAATCGTAGATGAGCCTATTGGATTACAACCTAAAGCTATAACATGGCGGTCAACATCTGACATTAATAATTGAGATATTGCTACTGGCGTATCACTTGCACCACTTTTAGTACTACCTAATACTGCTCTTGTTCCTAAACCACTGGACTCGTCCCAGTAATATAAAGGTCCACCTCTAGGTGCTGCTATAACATCATCTCCAAAATTATCTATAGTCCATAATCTTAATTGATTAGTTAAAGATAAAGCTGTTGATGAACCAAATGTTCCTGCACCCCATGAATCTACACCCCAACCTGTTGATGATACAAAAACATCTAAGCCTACATTAATTTGATAAGCACCTACTGTAGAACTACCACCATTACCAGTATCACTACTGTTTGCAGTTACTTCAGTTCCGCTTGTATCTTTAGCTATAAATGTAAATGTATTAGAACTAGGTATAGAAACTATTTCATATTCTTGATTTAAAACTGCTGCTGTAATATTGCCACCTAAAGTAGCAGCATCACTAAATGTAACAAAGTCTCCTGCTACTGCACCATGAGAAGTATCGGTTGCTGTAATTGTTGAGCTTCCATTAGTTGCCGCAAAAGTTACATCTCCTGCAGATGTTGTACTTCTGATAGGAGTTATGTCGTTATATATATCTCCTTCTAGTACATAAAGTTTTTTATGTGTGCCTAATATTTTATATTTAGTTTGTTCTATATCACTATATACATGAATTTTTCTACAAGTTCCTATAAAAGTATTAGAAGTATATTTTTCCCAACCACCTATTTTTTCTGGTCTGCCTTTTCTAAATCTAATTTTATCAGCATCAAACCAACCATTTTCATTAGAATAATTAGTTCCTTCTTTGTTTATTCCGGGTTTAAATTCAAACTTTGCAAACGGCATAGTTATACCTCATGCCATTCTTTGCCTTCAAATAGTAAGGCTTCTGCTTCTCGTCTTCTTATTAAACCTTGTAATACTTTACCACCTGCTTTATTCCATCTTTTTATTTGTGCAGGAACTCCTTCATAATCTTTATTGTTTAATACTTTTAATAAAGTAGAGTTTTTTAAATTAGTTTCTCCAAGATTAAATGTCCATGATATAAGAGCATCAAATTGATTTTGTTCTAAATTTACTTTTACAAGTTTATTTATAGCTTCTTCAAATACTTCTACATCTTCAAGCAATAACATATCTGCTCTTTCTTGGGATATTTTCATACCTTCGTTTACTCCATCAGTACTTCCATATCCTATAGTCCAAACACCGGCAGCACATTTATAAGCTTCAAGTTTACAACCTTCAAACTTTTTAATTAAAGATAATCCTTCTTGTGATGTTTCCATTTTATTCTCCTTTGTTACTGGAATTAGATGCTCCAAAATAGAACGAAATAATTGCACTTGCTAATCCTCCTAAATAACCTAGCACTAAATTTATAAGTGCTTCAGAGTTTTGTTCTGGTGGTTGTAGTGTTACTAAAAATATGTATCCAAGAAATCCAGCTATAGTTACCAAACCAATAATACGAGCAGTCCAATCTTTACTAAACATACTTCTTGCGTGTTGTTTTTCTTGTGCTTCAAGTTTAAAAACATCTACATCTAGCTCTTTCATTTGTACTTCAAACTCTTGTTCAGCTTTTTTTAACTGTAACATTTGTTCTGGTGTTGCATTTTGTACAGCTTTTTGCACAGATTTTTGGTCTGCTGAACAACCTAATACTTCAGCTATTTTGCCTAAAGCCATATTACCCATTGGTCCTGCTATTGCTGTTCCAAGTGTAGGAGCTACTGCACCAACTATATTTTTTAATAATCCTTTCATTTTTATACCAACATACTCGTTACTACTGCGATAGCTAAAGCACCAAGAAATCCAAATACTCCAAAGGTTGCCATTCGCATTGTGTTATTAATACTACCTATTTCTTGTTTAATATCTGAAAACTCATTAAAAGCTGTTTTCCATCTTTCTTCATTTTCTTTTTTTGATACAGCTAAATCTTCAGCTACATCTCTTACAGTTAATAATCTATCCATGTTCGTTTCCTTGTATAGTATAAATTTCTATTGCTTTTTCTTTTCCTTTTACTTTAATAGGTTTTAATTTTTCTAATTTTATATCTGTTTGTATTGCAGTATTTTTTGCTATTACTATATCTTCTCCTACTTCTTTACAACTGCTTTCCATTCTTGCTGCTAAATTTACTGCATCTCCTATAGCTGTATAATCAAATCTAGTTTCAGAGCCCATATTTCCAATAACAGCATCTCCACTATTTATACCTATACCTATTTTAATATTAAGATTAGCTTCTTGCATTTGTTTTTTTATTTCTATAGCTGTAAGTATAGCTCTATCTTCATGCATATCTATATTTATAGGTGCATTAAATATAGCCATCATTGCATCACCAATATACTTATCTACCATACCACCATATTTTTTAACAGCATTAGCTTGTATGGTTAAAGCTTTATTCATAATTTCTGTTACTTCTTCTGGTTCTAATTTTTCTGACAAGCTAGTAAAACCTCTTACATCTGTAAAAAGAAAAGTACAATACTTTCTTTCTCCACCTAATTTAAGTAATTCTGGATTATCTTGAAGTTGTTTAACTTGTCTTGGGTCAAGGTAATGTTCAAATTGTTTTTTAATTTGTTGTCTAAGTTTATATTGCTCTCTAAATCTAAGATAAAAAGCTATAGCTCCTGTTACAAATTGAGATATTAAACTCCAAGTAACATCAATTAATAAACCTTTTTGTATAAAGTAATAACCTATACTAGCTGTAGTAAACATAGATAATAAACTTAATACTATTCCCCATGTTATGCCAAAATAAAATAATACAAACCAAACAATAACAACACTTAATATAAATATTAACAAGTTAATACTTATTGCCCAGTCAGGTATATAAGGACTATCTTGTATTAATATACTTTCTGCTAATGCTGTTTGTATTTTATGTGGCTCTAATAATCCAACTGGTGTTGCTATTTGTGGCATTACTCCGTTAGCTGTTACACCTACAAATACAAACTTACCATTTACATTCATTTCTTTTAAAGTGGTTTGTTCTGTATTTATCCAACTAATCCACTTGCGACCAAGACTATCTGTTTTAACTGGTGGTATTCCTCTTATTGATATTTCTGATATACCATTATCATTAGTTTTTATAATGTAAGTTTTTACATTAAATAAAGCTTTATATATTTGTGTACCAAAACTAGGTATCCATTCATTATCAGGTGTTTTAACTAAAAGAGGTATTCTTCTTACAAGCTGGTCTACATCAGTGGGAGCAATGGCTAACCCTTGTAGTGTGTGAGAGGATAATGTTGATAGGTTTTCCTTCACTCCCAAACTAATTATACCACCATTATTTTTTCCAAGTATAACTGTGCCTGTTGCTTTTGGATAACTACCTTTATTATCTTCAAACATAGCTATTACAGATGGTGCATATCCTAAAGACCTTGCAAAAGTTTCATCTCCACCCATTCTATCTGGTTGAGGAAATGATATAACCCAGCCTACACCTAAAGCTCCTTTGCTTATAAGCTCCATTTGTATTTCAGCAAGTCTTTGTCTTGGTAATGGATAACCACCCTCTTGTTCTACATCTTCTTCTGTAATATTAAGTATCACAAAATTACCTGATGGCTCTGGTGTTTTTATTAAAGCATCAAATGTTTTTAATTTTATTATTTCTGTTGGAGTTGATTGAAATAAAATAGGCAAACTTAATATTATAAGTATTGGTATTATTAATTTTTTCATCAATCACTTTGAGTAATAGTAATAGTGCTATCACTTCCTCCATTAATTTTTACAACATTTGATATACCATCTTGTATAAATATTACTGTATAAGCGTTACTTCCATCTAAATCTAACCTTACTGACTCATTAACACTTCTACGCAAACTTATAACATTACCTGTTATTAATGTAGTTATTTGTGTATCTGGGTCTTTACCTAATAGTGTTCCTGTTATTTGTGTACTTGTAGCTTCAGCTAAAGCATCTTCATCTTCTTTAATAGCTAAAGCATCTAAAACATTTAATAAATCTTCAAGATAATTTACATCTAAATAATTTATATCAAGTTCTGTATATTCTAAATTATCTTCTGCAAAAAAATCTTCTGCTAAATAATCTATATCTAAATCATTAAAATCTAATACACTATCTGTTTTAGTTGATGTACTTTCTTCTTCTACTAATACTTCTTCTTTAGGTGGTGTAACAATAAGCATATTGTCTATTACATCTAAAGTTAAATCTAATATTACAGGTTTAGTTGGAGCAGACTCAAATACGCTTACTGTAGTCGCTTCATAAGGTTTATTTAATACAACAGTACCCATAGCAGTAACTACTTCTATTTCACCGCTAGAAAGCCCTAGAGCATCTGGTAGAAGTATTATAAGGCTACGACCTAATTCATCTACTGTAGCTGTAAAATCTGTACCTCTAATAGCTATATTTGCTGTAGGTGTTTTAAGAGATATGTTTTGTTTATCTATGCGGTTTAAGTTACCAGTTATAAACCTAGCTGTGCCCAAACCAAAAGTAATAGCCATTTTAGATTTACTTGGGTCTGGGTCATAAATATATTCATCAATTAATAATTGTGAATGTTCTGTAAGTTTTACAACAGAGTCATCTAAAAAAGTAATAGCCATTCTACCATTCGTAGTAATAGCTTCATCATTACTTTGTATAGCAAATTTTAAATTAGCTTCATAAGGCTTATCTCTTACTATTTGAGCTACACCATTAAGTTCTGATATATCTCCAATATTAGCAGCTTGTGCTTGTACCTTGGTCGTTTTGAATGACGCAAACAGTAGAAGCAGAAGTGCCAGAAACGGATATGATTTTAAGCCAGTCATTATCTTGGGTACTTAATTGTGAAATATTAAATGTTCTTGAACCTCCAGTATGGTCTAACCAAAAATATCCACCTGCTGATGCATTGACTCCAGTACCTGTATAAGTAACTGTATTATCAGAACCATCTATATCCATATAGTTAGTTGCACCATCAATATTTATATTTGAAGTAACTGTGTTATTAGAGCCTTGTATTATCCAATCTAAATCTAGTGATGCAGCTATAGCTGATGTTCCTTGATTTAATGTAAAAGTATTACCGCTACCAGTAACAGCTACATTTTGATTAGAGCCATCTGAACTGTATGAATCTGTAGGGTCTACTTGAATTGTAAAAGAATTTGTACCACCGGTAAATTGATAAAATCCTGTAAAGTTATCAGCATATATATCACCAAGAAACTTATTAGTTGCACCAATCATATTAATATCTAGTGTCATACTATTACCATCTAAATCAAAAGGATTAAGACTACCTGCTGTAGAATTTAAACCTCCTATAATATTAGATATACCTAGTTGTTCTAGGTCTATATTAGCACCAGTACCAGATTGGTCTACATAAATTTCATTATCAGCCCCGTATGTTGGCAATGCACTCATCATCACAATCAGGCTTATTAATTTTATTTTCTTCATATTTCCAAAAACTCCTGTCGTATCCGACATTAATTATTTCCAACACAGCACTTTCTATAGCTTTCATAAGTGCTAATGTTGTTGACTCGTTCCTTGAATTACCCAATTCAATTTCAACAAGCTCTGTGCCCATTTCAATAAAACGAAATACATCTTCTGATTTACCATAACTAAATATAGTTTTTTCAGTCATTACTTCTATAAGTATTTCACCTGTGGCTACTGATACCATGCGTAAGGTTACTGTAACGCTATCTTCTCTATATTGAATACTAGAGCCAATACCTAAATATCTAGCCCCAACACCTCCTGTAGAAAGATTGCTTTCATAGGCAATAACAGCACCTTCGATTAAAACTCCTGCAAATAATAAAGGTCTTAATTGTTTTTTCTTTTCTTCATCTGATACAGATTGTTCTCTAGCTGACCTTATTAACTGTCTTTCTTTTGTTAAATTATCTAAACCTACTCTTTCAACTACTGTAAAAAAATCACCATTACCTGCGTGTTTTAAAGCTCGTATAAGTAATGCGTTAGGTTGTTGTGTTATAGCTGTGCTAAATAAAGCAAACTCACTATTACTTTTACGCTGACCTGTTTGGTCTGTAAAAGCTGTAGGATATACAGCTACAACTGGTTTTATTTTTGGTTTTGGTACATTAGCAAGTTCTTGTGATTGTAATTCAGATATATTAACTACATTATGTTTTTGAAACCTATGTTCATAAGTATCTTCAATCTGATTAAATATAGAACAGCTAGAACAAAAAAGTACCAATAGGTATCGTAATTTCAGTAACTGTTCCATCGGCTTCCGTTATTTTTAATGTTAATGTTACACCATCACTTGTATATTCAATGGTGTTTCCTTCTAATGTTATAGTTCCAGAGTCAGATGGTGTTTCGCCAAAAAGATTATTTACAAGTTGTCTTGATAATTCTGCATATACCCTAGACTCTAAATTACGCAAAAATCTTGCGAGAGTTGAATTTTCTTTTTCTCTTTCTATTTCTTCTTGCAAAGCTTTTATTTCTTCTTTAATTGTAAGCTTTCTAGTATATTGTTGATTTTCTATTGTAAGGTAATGACTTGATGTTCCAATGCCACTAAAGCTAGGAGATTTAAACTTGTGTACTATTTGGTCTGCCCATAAAGGATTAGTTAATATAAGCAATCCAAATAAAACAAGTAAGCCAAATGCTATTCTATATATCCAAATATTAGTCTTTTCTTTGGTCATCTCTACCTGCCTTTGCTATTTTTCCACTATCAATTAAATTAGGTACTCCTAATATTGTTTTTATTAAAGTATCTTGTCTTATAATTTCGTTATCTAAACTACGAACTCTATCTATCAATGCTACTAAAATGCCGTGTTGTGCATCAAGTTTTGTACCTAATCGTTCTTCTATTGCTGCTATTTGTGATTCTACTTTTTCATCAACAGTATCTAATTTAGTTTCCATACCATCAACAATACGCATAATAAGTTTATAAATAAACCAACCAAGACCAAGTGCGGCTGCAATAGGAAATCCAACTTCTTGAATTAAAGTAACGGCTGACTCCATTAATAATCACCCCAAACTTTAACTTTTTTTCCTCCATGATATTCAACAGCATGACCTTCTTTAATTAATAATTTACAAATATCTTTGCCATCTTCTGTATAAGGTATGCCTAATATACGACCATACTTTCCTTTGCCTAAAGATTTAACTTTTATTTTTCCTGTACAAAGTTCTTTAAGTCTTTCTTTTGCAGCAAGACCTAATTTTTTTTCTGCTAAATCTCTAGTCCTACTTTCAGGTGTATCAATACCTGCAAGTCTAACACGCTGTTTATGTAGCCTTACATCAAAGCCTAAATCAAGACAACAATCAAATGTGTCTCCATCTACAATTCGTTCTAATGTAGCGTTATAAACAAACGCATCAGGAGATTTAGCCACTATTATCAGTAAAGTTTTTCTTTTTCTTTACTCTTTTAGTAGTCCAAGCTTCATCTACATTTGGTGTTGATTTATCATCAGCTACATAATGTCCTTTTTTATTTCTAGCTCTTACTTTTACTTTTTCAGTTCCAGTAACTTTGCTCCACATTTTTTCTAACCAACTCATTATTTGTCCTTTGCTTTAAGTACATTTAATGCACACCAGTCAATTACTTTATACAAGTAACTAAACCAATGGTCATCTTTTGGAGTTGGTGTTATTGCTGCTATAACAGAAGCTATAGATATAATTGCAGTTACCCACATTAATACATTAATTGTTGTCATTTTTATCCTCCTTTGGATTATTATTAACTTGCTCTTTCATGCTTTCTGCCAAAGCTTCTTGATACATATTTAAACTAGGCATAAGCTCATCAATTTCAAACTGATGTTGTGATATTTTTTTAGTTAAACTATTGATGTGTAACTGTATGTTTTGCTGTTGAGGTGTTAATTCAATTTCAACAGTTTCTTTTTTATTTGCCATGATTAACTATTTGCTGCTATATAAGCTTTACCTGTATTAATAGCATTAGTACAATCAGTTTTTTTACTACTAGATGAACCTACTACATTAGGTCTAGGGTCATCTGAATCAACAGGTGCATAAGTTAAAATAGTTTCTAAATGTTCTACGTTTCTGCTTACTACATCATTAATTTCAGATTGTGATAAACCTGCAAGTTCTGCTACAGCAGAAGCATTGGTATTAATATTATTTATTAATGTTACGCTATCCATAGCTGATGTTAAGACTTCGCTTACTGTTTGTGCCATATTATTCTCCTTCGTTTAATTTAGCTTTTAATTCATCTACTTGTGATGAAAGTTCTTTTACTGCATTTATGAGTATAGGTACAAATTTTTCATATTGTAATCCATAATTACCATCTGCATTTTTACTTGTAACAATAGAAGTTTCATTTTCTACTTTATACCCATAATCTCTTTCAAGTTCTTCCACATCTTGTGCTAATAAACCACCATGTAGTTTTGCTTTTTTATGAGTTCCATCAGGAGTTATATCTAAATCAAGACTATAATCTGACCTCATATCCCATCTATAAGTAACAGGTTCTAATTTATTTACAAAATCTAATCCCATTTTTAATGGCTCAACATCTGCTTTATCTCTTTTATCTGATGTAACTGTCCAAGAAACTTTAATTGCTGCTTCAATAATACTGTTGTCGCCAAGATTAATTCTATTACTATGTGTAGTAAAATTACCTCCTGGTGAATCTGACCTACCTGCATGGTGTCCAAGCAATAAGTTGTTAGTAGCAGAAGTTAAACTTTGTCCTGCTAATCTGCCTACACAAGTATTATCAGAAGCCGTTGTTGCATCTTCCATAGCTTCAGAACCTATAGCAACATTATCGCTTCCTGTAGTAATATTTGGTGCGGCAATACTAATAGCAACATTACCTGTACCTGTAGTACAGTCTGTAAGTGCGGTATAGCCGACAGCTACGTTATTATTTGCGGTAGTTGCGGCATCTAAAGCAGCAGCACCGATACCAATATTATAAAGTCCTGTAGAATTAGAATACATAGCATGATAACCAACAGCTACGTTACTATGTCCTGTAGTATTTGAAAACATAGTATTAGTACCAACGCAAGAATTATCGTAACCTGTTGTGGTATTTAAGCAAGATTGATAACCGATAGCTGTAATTCCAGTTGTAACTACATCTTGTGCTGCTTGGAATCCAACTGCTACGTTTGTACCTTGTGTAGTTGAAGTTACTAAAGCTCCTTTACCCACAGCTACGTTACTAGAGCCTGTAGTACAAGCTGTTAATGCATCAGTACCTATAGCTGTATTACTACCGCCAGTTGTATTAGCATCTAATGCACCTTTACCCATAGCAATATTTGAACCACCTGTTGTATTTGCTGCTAAAGCATTTTGACCAACTGCTGTGTTTGGTGTTCCTGTAGTGTTTGCTAATAAGGCATCTTTACCTACTGCTGTATTATTATCTGCGGTGGTATTGGCACCTAAAGCATCATGTCCAACTGCTACATTATTTTTACCAGATGTATTAGCATCCATTGATGAAGTACCTACTGATGTATTATTTCTACCATCAGTACCAGTATTTACTAATAAAGCCTGATAACCAACTGCTGTATTGTTACTGGATGTGGTATTTGCCCCTAGAGCTTCTCTACCCAAACCAACATTATTGGTTCCTGTCGTATTATTTTCAAGTGCCAAAACACCCATAGCCACATTATCTGTGCCTGTAGTATTGTCAAGCAATGCGTGATAACCAACAGCAGTATTGTTATCTGCTGTAGTATTAGCTGAAAGTGCATAAGCACCTAAACCTGTATTGTTACTTCCTGTTGTTGTAGCATCTAAAACACCTTGACCTATAGCGTGGTTATAATTACCTGTAGTATTTGCAGCTAATGCACCATCACCAACAGCTACTTGTTGAACACCTGTTGTATTAGCACCAAGAGCATTATTACCAACAGCTACCATATTAGCACCAGTGGTATTAGCATCTAAAGCACCTTTACCAACAGCAACTAATTCAGAACCTGTAGTGTTTGTTAATAAAGCAAAATGACCGACTGCTGTGTTATTACCGCCTGTAGTATTATTACCTAAAGCTGCTCTACCTAAACCAGTATTATTATCTCCAGTTGTGTTTGCATTTAAAGACCCTTTACCAACTGCAGTATTTGGTCCACCTGTAGTATTAGATGCAAGAGCATCATATCCAACTGAAACATTGTTATCAGAAGTAGTGTTAGCTGCTAAAGCACTACCACCAACAGCCACGTTACCTGCACCTGTGGTATTCGCACTTAAAGCAGAAGTTCCAACTGCGGTGTTGTTTGAAGCTGTTGTATTAGCATCTAGTGCTTGACCACCAACAGCGACATTAGAACCACCTGTTGTATTAACTAATAAAGCATTTCTGCCTATGGCTGTGTTAAAAGTTGCTGTTGTGTTAGCTCCTAATGCATCTGTTCCTACAGCTGTGTTATAGCCACCAGTTGTGATTGCATCACCAGCACCTTTACCCATTACAGTATTTTCTGTACCTGTAGTAACAGCTAATAAAGCATCAGTACCAACTCCTGTGTTATTAGTACCAGAAGTAAGATTTAAGAATACGCTATCACCTAGACCTGTATTGCTACTAGCACTTGATAAAGTACCTGTAGTTGTATCTTGTTTTATTAAAATACTATTAGTAAAGTTTGTAGTATCAGCAAGAATAGATACGCCATTTATATTTGAAACACTTGATAAATTTATATCAGTAAAAGCATCAACAACTGCTGCTCCTGAACCTGCTCCATCTGAATAAACTACTTTTACATCACCATTAGGTATAGTTACATTAGCACCACTACCTTGGGATATGTTAATTGATTGTGAACCTGAAGTTGCATTTTCTATAATCCAAACTTTAGATACTGTATTTGGTGCAATAGTAAGTGTTCTAGTTGCTGTTAAACTAGCACCAGAAGTTACTTTAAAATATAAACTTCTTGCTGGGTCTGTAGCACCATCAGCTATAGTAGTTGTTGCATCTGCATCACTACCAAAAGAAGCTTCAGTTGCATAACTAAATGCTTCTGCAATTAATTCTAAGTTAGTATTTGTGGAAGTACCCCAAGTACCTGACTCATCACCAGTTGCTATTTCTTTTAATCTTAAATCATTTACATATGTTGCCATATTTTATTCCTATATTAAGCTACTTCTTCCCAATCTGGGGTTTGAGTAGTATTTATATTACTATAATTTGGTGTTTGTGTATCATCTATGTTTGCCCAATTAGGTGTCTGACTATCATTTACTAAACTCCAAATATTAACTGTTTGTGTTTGTCCTATAGCACTTACACCTGTTGGTAATATAATAGCTTTTGCTATTGTAGTTACAGAACCTAAACTTGTTGTTCCTTTTAGTCCTGTTACTGAAAGTATATTATTAGTAACTAAACTTATACTTCCTAATCCGCTAGTTGCAGATAAACCTGTTGGAGATACTGTTGCTCCTGCAGAAACTGATTCATCACCAAGCGTTCCTACTGAAGCAGAACCAGATACACCTGTTACTGCAGCACCTGCTGTTATAGCGTTACCTAATGCTGAAGTACCTGCTAATCCTGTTGTTGTTGTATTTGCATCAGCTGAAACAGTTTCGTTTCCTAGTGTTGATGTACCAACATTACCTGTTGCAGAAACATTAGCTTTAGCTATTACAGATTCATTTCCTAGTGATGATGTAGCATTTACTCCAGTTACACTAACTAAAGCTTTTGCTATTACTGTTTCATTTCCTAATGATGATGTACCTGCAAGACCTGTAACAGCTACTATAGCTTTAGCTACTACAGTTTCATTGCCAAGACCAGATGTGGCACTAAGTCCTGTTACTGATATGGATACAGAAGTTCCGCCCCATACATCAGAACCCCAAGAGCCACGACCCCAGCCGACAGACATTTGTTTAAGCTATTCTTATAATAGCGTTTGATGCATCTGCTGTTGGGAATTGAATAGTGAAATCACCTGCTGTTGAAGTTTTATCTCCACCAAAATCTAACACACAGACTGAAGGGTCGCTTGATGCAGCTTCGTTATAAATTAAAGCACCTCTTGCAGTAATTGTAGCTGTACTAAATGTTAAATCATTAAAGTCTGTTAG
>Ga0209348_1000094_pt1 | contig 55986 bp, 95 predicted proteins | sample ETNvirenome_2_30_FD_184065 | JGI IMG/M metagenome (GOLD analysis project Ga0209348, IMG submission 184065) | Marine viral communities from the Pacific Ocean - ETNP_2_30 (SPAdes) (version 2) | ecosystem: Environmental > Aquatic > Marine > Oceanic | place: Pacific Ocean | collected 2013-06-22 | reverse complement strand
TTCAATAATTATAGGTTTGAATCCATATAATTTTTCTGTCTTGGTTTGAATGTCTTTCAACCTATCAATGTCAATGGGATATCCACCCCAATGCACAACCATAATAGCTTTAGTTTTAGGAGTTATTTTTCTCTCTAAATCATCTAAATTCATATTACAGTTATTTGTATCAACATCAACCCATTTTATATCAATACCATTTGTAAGTATCGGCCAATTAGTCGCAGTGCATGTTAAAGGTGTAGAAAGAATTTCATCCCCTACACCTATGTTTCCTAATGGTTTTTTTAACATGTGAATGGCAAGATGCTCGGCTGATGTGGCAGAATTTGTAGTAGCTACATTTTGATTACCGAAATAATCTTTCAACAATCCCTCAAATTTTTCAACTTGAGGACCTTGACCTATAAATCCAGAGGTTAATACTTTTGATATTTCATGAGAGATATTATCACTCATAAAGACTTTAAATAGCGGAATCATTTTTTAATCAAAGTAAGTGATGGGTAATCTTTAAACACTGTAATTATAGCACTATCATCATATTTTTTCAATACTGGTTGTATTTTAGGTTTACTGTACTTAATCATCCATTCTACATTATCTCTCTCTTCAGATCCACCTTCTAGAATCATAATTCCCCTCACTTTTGGTAAATAATTTTTAATTGCAAAATCATAGGTATCTCCATTATTTGCAATATCGATATGGAGAATATCTATAGAGTTTTCACTATAATCATTTACTGATTCGTAAAAATTTTTCTTTTTAATTCTAAGATTATTTACCCCTTTATATTTTTCTTCAACATGAGTTCTATCTGCTGCATTATAGGGAAAATCATCAAAAAGATCATTAGCTTCTATAGTAGATGCATTACTATAGTTTATAAAACAATCTAACGAATACCCCTCCAAGATGCCAAATTCCACAATCAACTTTGGATCTAAACAGAAACATAAAGATTTAAATACTTTATCATAATTATGTCTTTTATATGATGATTTAATAGTTGACATATTTATCTCCATAAGCTACATCATGCCAAAGACAATATGTATTACTATCAAACTCAGTATCTTTATGTTTAAAAAAATGAAACATAATATCCTCTAAGGATATAAAATTATTTACCATATAATTCAAATCTATCTGACTGTAAAACTCAAAAAGATCTTTTACAGAAGCACCAAAATATCCAGTTCTAACTTGATCATCTCTACATAATGTAAAATAATTTCTTGGGTTATCTAAAAATGATTTGATAAAAGAAAAATTTTTTAAAATTAATCTTGGTTCAAAATAAAAGATATAATCATATTTACTCATGATATTTGAATAATCTTTCCACATATCAATAATGCCAGCACCTTTATTATACTGTCCGTAATTATTTTTAATTTTAACATGAAAAATCGTATTATTACTTAAACATTTTTTTATCTCTGAAGGTATTTTAGATGTATTTTCCAAAGTATTGTCTACAAAAATAATATCACAATTTTCAAAATGTTTTATATGCTTATAAAACTGAGTTAATCCATCAACATATTGTTGTATTCTTTTCTCACCATGACACAATGGTAAAAAATTATTACCAGAAACATTAATTGCTGCTCGAAGTTCAATAATTATTTTATTCTTCATAAGAAATTATCATATTTTTGGCAATCGTCAAATGATAATCCCCTCTCATCTTTTTTCGATAAAGTTGGTGGAACATATCCCCAGTATTCATAAAATGGCCACATAATTGATGCCTCTTTATCATTCCACATTAAAGTGCGATCATATTGTGGATAATAATAATCTGTAACCTTATATTCAAACTCTGCTTCCTCAGACATGGTAAAAAATCCATGTGCTAAACCTGGTGGAACCCATAGCATTAAATCAGGTCTATTCAACTTAAATGTAAAATTTTTCTTATATGTTGGAGAGTTCACTCTTAAATCAACAATGGCATCAAATATTTCACCTCTTGTACATCTAACTAACTTTCCTTGTGGATGTTTGATCTGATAATGTAGTCCTCTTAATACTCCCTCTGTTGATAGTGAATGATTGTCCTGAACAAAAGTAAAATCTCCTACCACTTCCTGAAATTGTTTATGATTAAAAGTCTCCATAAAGAAACCTCTATCATCACCAAACTTTTCTACTTGTATGACGTATGCACCGTCAATACTAGTCTCTGTTTTTTTCATACCATTCAATCGTTTTTTTCAATCCATCCTCAATACTATATTCTGGTTGGAAAGAAATCGTTTTATATATCTTAGCATTATCTATGGCATATCGCAAGTCGTGTCCTGGTCTATCATCTACAAACTCAATCAAATCTTCACTTGCATTCATCAACTTGATAATCATCTTAACAAGTTCCAGATTTGTCATTTCACATTCACCACCAATATTATATTTTTGCCCCACATCACCAGCATATGATATACCTAATATTCCTGCACAATGATCTTCAACGTATATCCAATCTCTTATATTTTCACCTTGACTGTATATTGGTATCTTCTTTCCTTCTAATATATTATTAATAGTTTTTGGTATCAGTTTCTCACGATGCTGTCTTGGTCCGTAATTATTAGAACAGTTTGTAATCATCACAGGTAAACCATAAGTATTATGATATGACATTACAAAATGATCACTCGCTGCTTTCGATGCTGCGTATGGATTTTGCGGATTGTATGGTGAGTTTTCTGTAAATGGTGGTTCATCTAATTCCAATGCACCATAAACTTCATCTGTTGATATATGATGAAACATCTGAACATCATACTTGACAGACAACTTAAGTAAATTAATAGTACCTATAATATTAGTATCAATAAATGGTGCAACATTGTCAATCGAATTATCAACGTGTGTCTCTGCAGCAAAGTTGAATATCGTCTTTGGTTTATATTGCTTGAACAACTCTTCTAATCTACTTTCATATGCAAGGTCTACACCTTTCACAGGATATGTTAAAGGATAAAGATTATCCATATCTCCAGCATAAGTAAGTTTATCTAATATTACTACATCCTTACATATATCAGAAATATAATGTGCAAAATTGCTACCTATAAATCCTGCACCACCAGTAATAAATCTTGTCATTCGTATGAAATTAATAAGTTAATATAATCCTGATACTCACCTTTTGGAAAATTATCAGCAAGCTTAGATAATTGTTTTTTATCTATCCAATTATTTTTAAAAGCAACCTCTTCAGGACACGATATCTTATATGATTGTATCTCTTCTAAATTAAAAATTAAATTAGATGCTAATAATAATGACTTGAATGTACCTGCATCTATCCAAGTCATGGTTCTTGTTAAATTATTAACAGTAAGTTCACCTTTATCAAGATATTTCTTACATAGGTCTACGATTTCAATTTCTTTTCTCTTTGACGGTGTAAGTTGTTTTGCATATTCTATACAACGATTATCAAAAAAGTATATGCCAACCAAAGCACAATTTGATTTAGGATACGTTGGTTTTTCCTCAATAGATATCACTCTACCTCTATCAAAACCCTCAAACTCTACAACACCAAATCTTTCTGCATCCTTTACAGGATATGTCAAGACTGTACCACCTGTTCCTGTTTGAGATTTCTTTAATATTGTATCTAATTCATTTCCAAATATTATATTATCTCCAAGTATCATGCAAACATTATCATCACCTATAAATTCTTCTCCTAATATAAATGCTTCTGGTAATCCATTTGGTTTTGGTTGTATCTTATATTGTATTGAAATACCAAGATGTGAACCATCACCAAACAATCTTTCATACTGTGGATATTGATCTTCTGCACTAATAATTAATATCTCTCTAATACCTGCAAGCATCAGTGTGCTAAGTGGATAATAGATTAAAGGTTTATCATATACATTCAATAATTGTTTTGAGACAACAGAAGTTGTCGGATACAATCTTGTACCTCTACCACCTGCAAGTATAATACCTTTATACATATAATTCTATATTTTAACCCAATCATCCAACATTATATCATATCCTGTTCCATCTGTCTTCCATTGCTTAGGTCCAATTGCCAATTCAGTATTACCCAACCAAGCACCCCACCAAGAGAATGTTGAGTTAGCAATAATATGACTTTTACATTTAGTCATTAGATAAAAATGTCCAGTATCTTTATAGTCATTACATTCATCCCCAACAATAGTAATGTTAGAAGCATTAATGTTATCTTTACACCAATCAACATCTTCTGAAAAAACAAAATAATGAGGATTACTATATTTTGAATTCATAATACTAATTGCTTTATCATAATATTCTTTATCTAAAACACCATGATAAGAAAAACAATTTGGATTGTAAATATAATCACCTCTTCTAACATGAATTGCAATCGGATTATCTTCTAAAGATATTTTATTTTCAATTCTTTTTGTTTCTTCTGAAAAATTTACATTGAATGTAAATTCTTTTCTAATTTTATCACTAACATTTTTAAACTCTTTAATATTTTGAAACCATCCTTCAAGCATTGTTGCTCCTTCAGGTGTTTCTTCAACATCAGAATAAGATATATTAAAAACATCTAAATCATAACTTCTACCAGTATGTCCATCTTTGACAACCTTTACTTTTTGTTCATGATAAAAAGAAGTGTCAAGTTTTAAATTAGTGAATTGAGAATATTCCTTTAAGGCAGACACTCCAGCTGCATACTGGAACATCTGGTTTCCCAATCCTCCTTGTAAATAAACATATAGGTTCATAATGAATTTTTGTACCACTCATAAGTAGATTCAATACCTTTTTTGAGCGTAATATTAGGTTGCCAATCTAATGATTTAATTTTATCAACATTAAGAACCTTACGTGGAGTACCGTTTGGTTTTGATATATCCCACTCATAATCATTCTCATAACCAACTACATCTACAATAGTTTCTGCAAGTTCTTTAATAGTCACATCCTCACCCGTGCCAACATTAATAATTTCACCATTATCATATTTTTCCATACAAGTATGACATGCTTCTGCCAAATCATCAACATGTAAAAACTCTCTCATTGGAGAACCATCACCCCATAACTTAACAACCCAATACTTACTCTTTTCTAATGAACCATGAAACTTAGCAATCAATGATGAAAGAACATGTCCACTATTAATATCAAAATTATCATTAGGGCCATATAAATTACAAGGCATCAATGATATAGCATTAAATCCATATTGCTTACGATATGCCTGACACATTTTAATACCAGCAATTTTAGCAATAGCATATGCATCATTACTTGATTCTAAATATCCAGATAATAATTGGTTTTCAGTAATTGGTTGTTCAGTAAACTTAGGATAGATGCATGATGAACCTAAAAATAATAATTTTTTAACACCTGAAATGTATGCAGAATGAATAACATTTGACTGAATCATTAAATTTTGATATATGAAATCAGCAGGTGAATCTGAATTTGCACCAATACCACCAACCTTTGCTGCTGCTAGAAAAATATACTCAGGTTGTTCATTCATAAAATAACATTTTACAGCATTTAAATCTGTAAGGTCTAATTCATTTCTTGTTTGAGTTATTATATTAGTAAAACCTTTTTCTTTTAGGTTACGAAAAATTGCAGAACCAACTAATCCATTGTGTCCTGCTATAAAAATTTTAGAATGTTTGTTCATAAGATAGTTTTTAATCCAATATCAAGGTTTATTTTAGGAGAATAACCTAATTTTTTTAATTTTGAAATATCAGGGCATCGACGATTAGTTTCTCCTTTAGGTGCTTCAGAATATTCAATCTCCAAATCACACCCCATTTTATTAAAAAGTTTTTTACACAAATCACCGATGGTGATTTCTTCTTCATTTCCTATATGATATATATTACCATCTTTACCATGGTCTAAAAGTATATTAATACCATCACAAAAATCATCAATATGACAAAATGCTCTTGTTTGTGTTCCATCACCTAAAAGAGTAACTGGTTTTCTTTTCCATGGAAGTATATGATTACAATTTTTTATCTTATCTATCAACTCTGGTATAACATGATCTTTTCCCATATTTGTGCCGTAGATGTTATGTGGTCTAAAAGTTATTACTCTATCAAAATCTTCTCGATGATAATGTTGAGCCATTAATTCATATAAAATCTTTGTCCCTCCATATGAATATCTTGGATTAGTAACGTCAGGAATAATTAAAGGAACATTCTCTGGTGTAGGAATAATTGAAGGTTTTTGGTATGTTTCTGATGAAGATGCTATTAATAACTCTTTAACATCATACCACTTAGCACAGTTATAAACATTCAATAATCCACATATTCCAATATCAATTACCTTACTTGGCATAGAATAAAAGTTTTTTGTTCCATTTATAAATGCTAGATGAATAATACTATCCACACCATTTACTGCTTTATTCAAATCAGTAATTCTAGTAATATCACCTTCATAGTATTTGATATCCTTTTCAACGTCTTTTAAATTTTCAATACTCCCTCTTTGTTGATTATCAAAAACAGAAACTTCATAACCTGTTTTCAATAATTTTTTAACAAGATGATGTCCTATAAATCCACACCCACCAGTTACTAATACTTTTTTCATAATCTCATACCATTAGGGACAGTTGTACTATATTTTTCATTTTCTGTAAGAATATGATCAAAAAATTGAACATTAAGATTTAATTTCTTTGATAAATGATCCATTGCTTTAGTATCTTTTGGAAGACATACTCCACCAAATCCTCTAAAATTTTTATTACATTCTAAGTATTGGAAGTTAATATTACTTCTACCTTTTAAAGTATTTTTCATTTTATTATAATCAATACCCATACTATCACAAATTTCATAAAAACTATTTGCTAAAGTGATCTGATTAGCATTATACACGTTATGAAAATATTTTGCAAACTCTGCCTCAGTTGGACTGCATTGTGAAAATTGTTTAGGATAATCTCCATGACTTTCTTTAATTAATTCAAATACATGATTATCATCAGTTCCAATTATGCAAACTTCATGGTTCTCCATGAAATCTGTAATAGCACATCTTTCTCTTAAAAATTCTGGAACAAAAGCTAGTGATTTAAATTTTTTTTGCAATCTCTCTGTCGTGCCTGGCACAACAGTTGATTTAATACAAGCAATTCCTTTATAGTTATATTCTATCAATTCATCAAGAACACTCTCTACAATACTTGTATCACAACTACCATCTTCACTCTCTGGAGTTGGCACACAAATATAACATACTCTAGTATTCAAAACATCAGTAATTGATGTATCTTTTACTACATCATGATAAAAGATATCATGGCCTAATCTTTCAAATCCAAATTTAATAGCAGTGCCAACCACTCCTAAACCGATAATTCCTATGTTCATACTAATCTCCTAATTTAATCCAATCAGAACAATAAATATCATTGGTATTTTTATCTTTATTATTGGGGCCAAACCATGTGGAAGGTGCAATAACTTTATTATAATTAGATAACCATGCACCCCACCAAGAGAATGATGAGTTGGCAATAATAAAATCTTTACATCTAGACATCAAATATAAATCATGATATGGACTATTACCCTCAGAAATTAAAAATCTATCATCAGAAAATAATTTCTGTTCTTTACACCACGTTGAATCGTCAGAAAAAATTATTACCTGTTGATCTTTAGGAAAGTATTTAAGTGCTTTTGAATAATATTGAAGTGTTTGATTATGATGGTTTTTATAATTTATTAAAAAATCTCCTCGACGAAGATGTAGTGCAATAGGATTTTCAAATACATCCAAGATATCTTGACATTCATTTACAATTTCATTTTTAAAAGAAAAATCTTTTATTATTTCATCACGAATATGTTTAAAATATTTTTCTGTTTGAAAAAATCCATACAAAGATACATTATCAGGACAAGTATTAAATAAATTTTCACTAAATTCAAAATGAGGTTCCTGTATATACTCCACATCTAATGTACCTACAGTTACATCCAGATCAAATGGATCAAATAATTCTGTCCTAAGATGATTTCCTAAAGAATCAACCTCTACTCCATGTTTAGGAATAACATAATCAAATCCACGATGTTTTGCAATACCTTTTAAGGAGGCATATTGAAACATTTGATTACCTAGTTGACCCAATCTACCAATATGATTAAATGCCAGCATTTATTTGCTCACTAATCCATACATAAGTTTTATGAATACCTTCTTCAAGTGATTGTGAATAATCCCATCCTAACTTTTCTCTTACAAGATCATTATTAGAATTACGACCACGAACACCAAGAGGCCCATCTATATGATTTTTTTTAATAGTCTTATGAGCAACCTTGGCAGCAGTATCTACTAACTGATTAATAGTAACCATTTCTTCAGAACCTATATTAACAGGCCCTAAAAAATCAGAATCCATTAGTCTTCTAGTTGCTTCAATGCATTCATCAATGTACAAGAAGGAACGAGTTTGTAAGCCATCTCCCCACACATCGATGGATCCACCTTCCTCCTCTGCGAGAGCGACTTTACGGCAGATTGCAGCAGGTGCTTTTTCTCTTCCACCGTCCCAAGTTCCTTCGGGGCCAAAGATATTATGATAACGGGCAATCCTAACAGGAATGCCATGGTTACGATTGTAAGCCAAGTACAATCTCTCTGAAAAAAGTTTCTCCCATCCATATTCTGAATCTGGTGCTGCTGGATATGCTGACTCTTCACGACAATCTGGATTGTCAGGGTCAAGTTGATTATACTCTGGATACATACATGCTGATCCAGAATAAAATATCTTAGTCTTATTTACTTCATAATCATAATTATGTTCTCTCTGTTTTTCTAACACATTTAGATTGATAGTGACTGAATTCTGCATGATCTCAGCATCATTCTCACCAGTGAATACAAAACCTGCACCACCCATATCAGCAGCAAACTGATAGATCTCATCAAATGATCCTATCATTTTGTAAGGTATTGAATTATAAAAGTTACCTAGATATCCTTTAAATTGTAATACCTTTTTTACAAAATCAGGGTCACGCAGATCTCCTTGAATAAATTCATTTGCTTCAGTATCTGAAAATTCTGGAAACTTAAGATCAACACCACGCACCCAATAACCTTCTTTACGCAGTCTTTTAACCATATGACTACCAATAAAACCACCAGCACCTAATACCAATGCCGTTTTTTTATACTCACTCATAACTTAATAATTCTCATAGTATATATTATACTAAATTATATTTTTATTGTCAATTCTACCATAATCATCATCAAATCTTTCTATATCATCTTCTTCTAAATAAGCACCACTCTGTACTTCAATTATTTTTAAAGGTATTTTACCAGGATTTTCTAATCTATGTTTAATACCAACAGGAATAAATGTACTTTGGTTTTCAAGAACCAATGATTTTTTACCATCAATATGTACAAGTGCCGTACCTTCAACAACAACCCAATGTTCTGCTCGATGAGTATGTCTTTGAAGAGACAAACTCGATCCAGCAGCAACCTCTATACATTTTACTTTATATCTTGACCCTTCGTTTATAACTTCATAGGATCCCCATGGTCTTTCTTCTTTAGTCATCTTTCACATAACATGGAACACCTGCAGGATCTAACCATTTTGTGTATTCAAAATCATCAATGGCAGTTTTAAACTGCATATAATTATCACAGAGATACATGTCTTTGTATCCATTGTGGTTGTTCCACTTTTGAATGCGATAGTCTGGTTGTCCATTCTCCAAGAGATCAGGCATTTTTACATACCTGTATGGTTCATTCTGTACTAATACTTCAATCATATCATCCTCCAGCAGCATCGCATCCAATTTTACTACCAGCAACAACACCTAATGGAATTGCCCACCAACGGCCATCACCTCTTGATACAGCAGCAGCAAGTCCACCACCTAAAATACCACCAGCAATTTTACCATCAGTGCAATCATTATCATCAACTTCATAGTGTCTTTCAATCACTGTTCTTGTTGGTGTTGTAATTGTGGCTTTATTTCTCTCACAAGGGAACTCAATAGTTTCCTTCCAAGATCTTACATAACCAGGATTATCTTCTGTACCTGGTACATATTCTTCTCTATATTCAGATCTATAACAAGTCTTAGAAGATGAATAGCCTGCTTGATAATCATCTGCGACTACAGGAACAGATGACAAAAGCAAAGCAGCAGCAAATAAAATTTTCATTATACTTCAACTCCTTCAAGATCTTGTCTGATACATTCTATTATAAGACCATAATCAGCATCTGGATCTTCATTGTTGTAAGATATTTCATCTTGATAATATCTTTTTAATTTTTTATACAATTTAGGATTTCTAATGTCAAGCAAAAGTTCGTTGTTTACGGCAGCCTTAAGGATACCTATGTCTTTCTTGAATTTTGAAGTAAGTTTCATTACTTTAATTGGTTTACCCTTACATTATAGTAGATATTTGTTATCTAGTCAAGCACTAAGAACGAATAATCAATCCTCCCTCTTCATCATCGTCGTCTTCGTCATCATTCAATTCATCAATTCTATCTTGTAATGATCTATGTAATGGATCTCCAAGATTATGAAGTTCTGGTGAATCTAGTTTAAATCTAGGATCCATCTCTTTTTCGGGTTCATCAAATTTAACCACCATCAATTCATCACCAGGTTTAACATCAGTCATTTCTGGGTGAGGTAATTTAGTTATTTTTCTTTTTTCTATAGTATATCCACCAGGCATTTCATCATTATTCCATACCCTAAGCATCATGAGAGAATATCTTACAGCATATACTAATAAAATAACCCAACATGTTGCAAAAATAATTTCAGATACAGGGTTCATTTACTATCGATTAATTAATCTTCTAATTGGTACTTGCCTTACTTTATCTATAACATCATTCTCTACTCTTTCAACAATTTTATCAAGAACATCTATATCAATCTGCATGAATGGTGGAATGATACCAAGTAAACGAAGTAAACCATCTACAAACAATGCAAGAGCAGTGAACCCAAGAATCATAGAGATAACGGTTGCGTCTCTATTATGCTTTGCCATTGACTCAGCATCTATTCTTCTTGCTTCATCTACTGCTACTTTCACAGCACGGTCAATCATGATGTTTACTTCTTGTTTTGTGTAAGCTACTTTACGTATCTTTTCTTCCATCATTTGACCTCCTATGTCACTAAGGGGAAATTCTTTTATTAGTTCTACCATAGGTTATACTCCCTGCTATCATAATCAAAGTATGATTATTTCTATATCTATTATAACAAGAGTGTCAAGTCATCTCATGAACATAGTTTAATGGTCGTTTGCCCATCTTTTCTTGTTGTTTTCTTTCCAAATCATATAACTTTCTCATCATCTCTTGTTTTTTTTCAATATTATCTAATTTCTTTTGAACTTTTTTTAACTCAGACTCTATAGATCTGTCAGTCATTTTGGTTTTTTAAATGCTTCCCTTATGACCTCCCCACAAAATGAAAAGAGTAGTGAGTTCTGGTCTAAGTGTAATTATTTAGCGGACTTCAAAGTCTAACTTGCGTATTTTACGTTTGCTACGCTCTTTTTGCCATTCAATTTGCTCTGTCGAAAGACCTTCATCTTTCTTAGTAGTATAAGTATTCAACATAGTAACTTGACCTAAATCAACAGCTGATATTACATGTCCTTTAATGGTTGTCATATTTACACAACCACAACATACTGACTTTCCTGCAGCAGCCTTTATCTCCTTACCACAGGATTTGCATCTTACTCTAATTGGTTCCATTTTTAACATTCTTACTTTTACTTCATTCACTTTTTAACAATCTTTAGACATGTCCTCTGCCATATTTCCACCGATCTCTGCACCTTGGTTACCACCAAACATTGCTACCCATCCTGCTGCTACCCATCCTACGAATGGTATAGTGCTAAGAGTAGGTGCTGCTGCTGCACCAACGCTAGTACCTACAAGTCTACCCGTTCCTTCTGCTGACCCGATTGCTTTAATACAAGCTTCTGATTTTGCTGCAGTTATCTCCTTTGCCTGTTCGTCAGTCAAACCAGGTTTACCATCTAACCAAGATCTATGATTTGAAACTGCACCACCTTGGTTGGTTGAACCATCCATAAAGTATTCTTCAGTAATTTGAGTTGTCTCATTTGCAAGACCTAAGAAACCACCCTTCTCTTTAATATCTTTAGTGACAAAAGCAGTCTTGGGATCGTTTGCTTTGTAAGCTATCTTATATCCATCCTTAGTCACTTCTGCCTGATAAGTGGTGTAATCACCTACAGGTAATTTTAAATCTGGTAATTTATTTTGTTGTCTAGTTGATAAGAGACCTATCATAGATATATGTGATACACCTATAAGAGTTCCTAAACTAATTCCAATCCACTTATTCATTTTATTAAATTTGAGCACAAACTAAAGAACGAGGAGTAACAGCTCTACATTCAGTTACTGTTTTCTTTGACATCAATACCATAACTACAGATAATTGAACAATTATGATAATTGGAAACAAATATTTTAATATATCTTTAGACTTAATTTCCATAAATGTTTCCAAACCTTAACTTATATATATCATTTACCAATCTGGATAAAGATAATTGGCAAGAAGTATAATTAAAACAAATAGTATAGAGTAAACTACTATCACCAATCATCCTCCATCTCTATTTGCTGTGCAGGACAAGGTGGTGTTGTTCTGTGATAGTTGATATGCATTAACTCTATAAACACAAGAGAACAAACCAATATCATATTGATCTGAAACAACGGATGTTTGAGTAAATTCATTATATAAAAAAGACCCCTACTATGTAGAGGTCTTTGTAAAGTTGTTACTGAACCTTAGAATGTGAACTTAACACCTGCTTTAGCAGACCAGTCAACATCGTCTTCTGCAGTTACACCAGAGATTTCTCCGTAGAACTTATCATAAGATCCACCGACGTATCCAATGAATTCTACATCACCGAACTCATCAGCAGTTTCTGTATGAGTTACTGTTGGGCCACCAGACACGTACCAACCGATACCTGATTCTGTTGCTCCTTCGTATCCAACTACTGCTTCAAGTCCACCAGATGTGTATGCACCATCAGGATATGAACCACTTGCTTCCAAATTAACGTATGGACCAGCAAAGGCTGCACCAGCGAATAGGAATGGAGATGCTGCTACTGCAGCGATTGTTGATTTAATCATTTTTGTTTATAGTATCTCGCAAGGCATTAAAAAACCTGCGGATGGAAATTCTTTCGACTAGAATTTTACATTCTACGCAGGGGACGATCTTTCGGGCCTTTGTTCTATGTAATGGTATTTAGTTTAACACAAGGTTAAGAATGTGTCAAGTGTTACGAAATCAAACTATTCATATGAATTATTTTCTGGAAAATCATAAGGGCCTTGAAGTTTCTTTTCATGATCCCTCTCATCTAAAACTTCATTAATAAGATCTTTCAATTCAATCTTAAGTGCATCTGATATAATGTTTCTTTTGTTTACCTGTAAAGGTGGTATGGCAGCACGTTGTTCTTCGATACTTCTGCCACTAATGCCATCTCCATATGACATTCCTTGAGTATCTATTTTAGACATTAATCAGTCAATCCGATCTGTACCTCTGCCCAATCCCTATCAAACTGTGCCAATCCAGCATCAGTTAATACATGCTTATACATCTTATCAAATACTCCTGTTGGTATAGTACATATGTTAGCACCATACTCAAATGCTCTACCTACATCTCTTACATTTCTGATAGAAGCTGCTAATATTTCAGTCTGTTTCCAATTTTGTTTTGCATATACATTCGCAATATCTTTTATAAGACATAGACCACCATATGAATTATCATCAACTCTACCTACAAATGGTGAAACATATGTTGCACCTGCTTTTGCAGCAAGTATTGCCTGTGCTGGTGAAAATATAAGAGTTACATTTACTTTTATCAAGTCTTTTGATAACTGTTTACATACCCATAAACCATCTGGTGTACAAGGAACTTTAATTGTAGTTTGATCTTTACCAAATTTTTTAACAAGTCTTGCTCCTTCTAAAGCCATAGAGGGAGCATTACCCACCACCTCCATACTTATATCGGGTATACCCAAGTCAATTAACTCTTGGTATACATCTTCGGGATTTCTACCACTCTTCATAATTAAAGAAGGATTGGTAGTAATTCCATCTACCAATCCAGTATCATATCCTTCTTTAATTGCTTGAGTATCTGCGGTATCAAGAAAAATTTTCATAGTCTTTGATGAATTGTTCATATTATTTCTCTTATATAGTCAAAAAAGAGGGAGGTTGGGTTCCTGTGTACCAACAAATAACGGGCATTACTACAGAAGTAAAAACGTTATTGCCTGAGACCCGATTGGTTGAATCGGTTCTGCATCGCTGCAGCAGCACCACCTGTGTCTCATCACCTTAACTAGCGGTTGCCAGTAAGTTTATTCAGTCACTCCCATGTTGCGTCCAACAAATATAATATATTACAATTTTAGATTATTGTCAACCCTTATGTGCCAGTTTGCTAACTGGCATATTTATTATTCTGCTGATTGTTTTACCACTTCTGGTTCCACTGGTATTTGTGGTTCTGGTAATGGTGCTTCTTCTCCTTCTTTTGGAAGAGTTACACCAATTTGCTGTAAGTATTCTATTGCACCCAATGCACGAAGAACTAATTCTTTTTTTGCTGCTGCCTTATTATTCAATTCATTTATTTCATTAACAAGAGTTTGCCTTTGTTCTAGCAAACTTGCAAGATGTTGTTGTTGCTCAGACATAATAAGTAATTAATTAATATTTGTACTGATTTATATATACAGTTTTTTTTATCCTAAATAGAGCAGTAAGTAATAAGTATTTTTACACATGAAGAAACTATTTACCTTATTATTGTTTGCGGGTTTTAGTTCTCCTGCATTTGCGGATATTACACATAAACTAAGTTCAAGTGTTCAGTTAACCGTGAATGCTGCAGCCACTCAAGTTGAGAGAGTTGGTAACACCTATGCGGTAAGTGGAAATGGTCTCGATAGCACATATGGTTCTGGTGACAGTGCTGTAACCAATGGTATCGGTGCAATGACATTTTCTTCAGGTGTAGGTGATCCTACGGCAACTACATTTACACAAGATGTTCCAGGTGCAAGTTTCAGCTTAAGTCAGTCATTCGTTGCTGGTGATGCATTAGTAACAAGTGCTCCAACTACTGGTGCTGTAAGTGCTCTATCAGATCAAGTTTCAACATCAGCTGGTACAGCAGGTACTCTAGCTGGTACTATCACAACTGCTGGAGCGATGACGGTAACAAGTGGTGGAGCTGGTACTGTGGCTGTTGGGCAATTTGTAAACGAGTTGACAATAAATTAGATTTGTGATATCATGAAAAGATATAGTATACTACTACTTCTTTTTAGTATCATACCATCTGCGTATGCAGTGCCCGTGGTCCCAAATTTTACACAGGGCTCAATGACTTCAAACACGGAAACGACTTCCACCGTGACGGAGACGATAAATTCGATGCAATACGATACGGGCTATCAGTATGTAATAACGGGCACAAACATACAACACGATGGAAGCACTATTTCGGCACCTAACACTAACCAAAATAGTAATACACTGAATGGAGTGACTTCGACATGGACTGGTTTAGATCACACACAAAAGCCAAACTTCACAATGGTAACACCAGGAGATCCCTTTCAATTCACGGAAAGCTATTCTGGGCCAGGCCTGAAAAATCACACAATAATAAATCGCACGACCACTATCCAAAGCGTAACAAATACAACCAGCACTTTCTCAAACTGATTTCAATCTGTTTACTTGGATCAGTAACACCTACGTTTGCGAGTGACATAGGTGGTGTATCAGCAACAGCAAACCCAGTAGCCAACTCTTCAGGCTCAGTAACGAATCAAGCTATACAAGTATTACAAGGACCGTATATAACTAACACATATGGTAATGGGATACAATGCCAAGGTCCTACCATGAACGTTACCCCCTTCGCCACAGGAAATATCGCCATAAAGCGGCCGTATGAGGATTATTGGATGGATCCCGTGTACAATAATGTTGACGCAAATGATGATGATGTACCAGACAATCCAGGGGAAATTTTGTTTTATAAACCAACAAGAACAGGTCAGAAAGACAGTAGTACAGTGTCACTTGGTGTCTCTGCTACATGGTCTAAACCATTAGATAAGAAGTTACAAGAGCAATGTAAACAGGCAGCAGCAGCAAATATTAATTTAATGAATCAGGCAGTCGCAAATAAAAGATTAGATTTTGAGATAGCTCGTTTGAAGAACTGTGGTGAATTAATGAAAGCTGGTATCATGTTCCATAAAAAATCACCATACTATAAGGTATGTGCAGACGTAGTATTAGTTAATCCACCAGGTGTTGTTGCAGAGCATACTCATAAAATTAAAACAAAACCACCCATCAGTAAGGATGCGAGTGTTTTAAAAACCATTTCAATCGGAAGAACTAAGAGATAGATTACTTCCTCTTGATAGGTGGTAGTCCTTTCTTTTCACGATACTTATTTGTTTCAATTTCTGATTTAGATAATTGTCTAACGTTTTTACCTAATTTTTTCTGAATAGTAGTCCATATCTTTTTGATTACAGGTCTTATAATTCTTATCAATAATGGTGTCGCTGCTGCACCTGCTGTAGCCACCACTGCAAGTGCTGTCACAGTTGATGTTTGATTTAGTGGTGGGAGAAATTTTTCAACAGTTGTAGTTGGTTCATATAATGTCTCACAGGTTTTGCCACCCTCAATAAGTCGATGACCAATAACTCTTTCATCACCTGACTGAGTTATATCACCAATCCTTAATTGGCCTGGGCCAGGACAAGGCACTTCTTGTTTTGGATCTGGTATTTCATCAGGTGTGAACTCTGGTGGTGTGGGTGGTGGTGCAACAGGTGGTGGTGGAGTTTCTCTTGTGATTATTAATTGCTCTGGTTCATAATTCATTGCATCATATGTTGGATATTCACCATGTGGGCATAAAGTTGTTGTGCCTTTTTCATCTTGATTTACAAGATCTTTATCAAAAGGTAATCGAGTAACTTTATCCTGATTGTCCTTGTGCATCTTGACACAACCAGGTATCTCTACAATCGGGAATCCAATCTGTAAAGTTATAGGTGGATCATTATTAGGAACAAAAGGCACACCATTTAACCATACCTCATTTGTACCAAATTTTGGTATTACAATATTTGGAACATTAATTTGTTTTATTTCCGACATTTACACCACCTGTCTCTTTAGGCATCATGAATTTAATTTGTTTAATGACCTCATCTTCTATTACCTTCTGCATCCAATCTCTATTTTCTTTAATTGTAGATTCTCTAGTAAAATATACTCTTAGAGCAGATGCTCCTAACATAACAACAATAATAAAAGATGTCATTGCACAAATATCAATAATAGTTCTTTTCATCATCCTCCACTCCAATCCCAATTCCAAGGCAAAATTGCTAGACCAAAATAAGGCATAAGAAAATAGTGATCCATTAAAATTAACACAGGTACACCAATAAGTAATTCAATAGCAATTTTCTTTTTCATAGGCAATGTTTCTAACCATCGTCTATATGAATTATTTCTTGCACGTTGAAATAATCCTGTTTTATTACCAATAAGATTTGCCCACCATTGTACATCAAGTATATCCTTTAACCAAATAAGAGGTGTCAATAACCACTTAATTTGTTTACTCCATCTAAGACAAACATATACTACTGTTACGATGAATAGAATTATTAATAGAATACCAAATATTTCAGACATTATCCAGCATCTAATGTACCGAATGACCTACGTATCTCACGCAATTCTTCAAAATCTTTCTTTTTAGTTCCTCCATCATATGACCACGCATAACCTTGAACAATCATTTTTTCGTTGAGTGATACATCATCTTCGCCAACATATAACCAACCAAGAAGCCTACCATACTTACCCATGCCACCCTTAAGTTCGGTTCTAATAGTAAGTTCGTCGTCTCCTTTAATGGCAGCATTTAACTCTTCTTTCATCCAGTTAGTAGCATCTAATCCCAATGCTTTCTCTTCCAAGTCTCTTGTTCTCTTCTCTGGTGTATCAACTCCTGCAATTCTAACTCTTTCTTTCTTGTATAGATCAAACCCAAGATCAATGGTGACATCAATAGTATCCCCGTCAACAACACGATTAATCTTCGTTACTCGGAAGTTGTAACAACTCTTCCGATTTGGTGGAACCATCGCACCCATCTTCATACTCCATAAGTGTATTATTTAGCATTTCTTCAACTGGAGTTCTTTCTTGTTCAGATTTCCAATTTCTCATTTCCTGAATCATTGTGTTTGGATTTATGGGGGATGTTACTATGAATAACGGGGTTAGGATTCCAATCATCGTATTTAAATATCCAGTATATTGTAACACATACTCCTACTAAAAGTATAGCTATCATAATATTTACACCTTGAACAACTTCAATCATCTCTTATCCATCTTCTTATCCACCTTGGTAAATAAAATATTGAAAATGAAACACCCCAAAAAGTCATCAATACTGCTAAATGAAATAATCTGTAAGAATTGAATATTAATCCAAGACCTACAAATATCATCCAAACATAATCTAATGTACCATGGAACCTATACCAAATATTTTCACCAAATTTTTTAATAAATTTATTTCTTTGTCTTGCGAACCATGGTGATACATGTCGCATCATAACAAATCCTTCATTAAAAAACATAACAAAAAATCCAATCCAAAAAATCATACTAAGATTTTATCTCCATATCATTTAATCCCTTAACTTCAGAAGGAGTTTCTATAACTTCAGGAGCAAATTGTTTTTTCTCTTTCTCATCCCAAATTTTTTTAATTTCTTCTGCCTGAATATCAATATCTCTCATTGTATTTGCAACCTTAACATCAATCCATTTTTGTTTTAACCATTCAATAAAACCTAATGCAAGGTGTTGTACAAATGGGTTTTTAAATTTTTTCTTAACCCATCTTTCAGCTTTATCATACCAAGGATCCACACCCTTGCCAAATTGTTTTTCAAATTCGATTTTCATAAAATTGCCTCCATTATGAATTCTTTAGATAATATAGGATCATCAAACAGATCTAATTGTATTTGATCTGCGTCTACCTCAACATCATCCTTATTCTTACGACAATGTAACCAATAATATGTGCTATCTTCTCTCTTATAAAAATAACTGGTGTTATGTGAGTCAAGACAAAAACAAGCAAGCATATGAGGATATGTAATCTTACGATTAGGATCTGGTTTGGTTGACTTACCCATGTTCGCATACATGGGTGTCTTACCACTACCGTGAGGAGTAGGTAAGTTTATACCATGATCTCCAAATAAATCATATCCTTTAGTCACGTTGTCTCCAATCATCTGATCTCTTATCATTACGGAACCAATCTGCTATATCATCTGCACCACCGAAACCCTTTTTATGTTTCCTTGGATCCGAGTCTCCTATATCCAAGTACTTAAGAAAAGTTGAGTCTGTATCCGTTGTTAATCTTCTTGCTGATGACAACATACCTCTCGCTGATGTGTTTGCCTTTGCTAATTTTTCTGCCCATATCATATCATCTAAACTTACTTCTTGATTTGCTGCAATAGATTTACAGATACCTTCTAACCGAAGGCGATATGCGGTTGATAACATAAACTAATATATGTGATTAGTATTATCTATGCAACCATCATCATCGCTTTTTGTAATTCTTTGGAATGCTCATATTCATCTTGAGCAATCTCTGCAATCTTAGTATCTAAGGGATGGTATGCACTGTATTTTGTATAGGTTTCAAATGCATGTTTCTCAATCTTCATGTTGATGTCGTAAGCGTTAACAGGATTGAAAAGATAGTACCCAACCATAATCCAATAATAAAGTAAAACAAGATGTTTGGCAAAGAAGCGGTCAACCCAATACTTGTTACCTTCTCTAAGCTCCATTTCTTCCAGATGTTCTGTTTCATTGAGTGCCTGATAGAAGTGTTCCTTCATTAGATATACGTGTTCTTCTCCACGCAGTCCAAGACTTTCACGAAAATGTAACACAGATATGAATGCAAAGTAAGGTGCTCTTGCAATTACTTCTAATACCCAGAACCTTTGAAAGTCTCTACCTCTATAAAGAAAGTCTAAGATATAGATTGTGATATCTAAAACTGTTGTATTAAATTTTTTCATTCTAAATTAGTATCTATGAGTATATATACTTATACTAATATTGGATGGGCCCATGCCATTGGTATAAGGAACGCTGCTGTTCCACAAATCAAACCAAAGATAATACAGGTTGATCTGATGGGGAGGTTTTTCATTATTAATCCTCCTTAATACAATACTCACAAGAAAGAGGACTTGCCTTTATGCTAGGCAGATCCTCTTTTGCTTGTTTTATTGCGTGATATGCATCATCTGCGTACTCGCAGATTTCGTAATGATTGTTTTGTAGGTCGTGATAACCGACTATGTAATGCTTTTGTTGTGTTAGGGGCATGATCTTTCAATCCCGTACTAAAAAATATTTATAGCATAGAATGAGTAATTTTGCTTAGTTTAGTGTGGACTTCCTGACTATGTTAGAGAACCTGAATAACCCCTTTTACATCAGGAATCTCCATCATTAATTTTTTTTCTATACCCTGTTTCAAAGTCATAACACTCATGGCACATGTCTCACATGCACCGCCAAGTCTTACCTTAACATAACTATCTTCAGTCTCAACATACTGTAAATACCCACCATCTGCCTCTATGTAAGGTAAAAGTTCTTCAAGGACTGTTATTATATTTTCATCATTTAATTCCATTAAAGTATAATTGCACCAATAGCAAATCCTTTTACAAATGCCAAACAAAGCATTTGATAATCAGTCAAGTTAAACTTGTCTTGAAATTTTTTTGTCCATTTTTTATCCCATTCTTTAAGATCGTGAAAAGATTTTTTTAAATTAAAATTCCACATACTATTTTACATCAGGAACAATTTTTACAGGACCTTGTTCGATACGAATAGTCTGTGCAGGTGCAGTTTCAGATGCTTTTGCAATCAGAAACTCCATATCTTTCTTAGAAATATTTGCACTACCACTACCATCAGCACCATTTTTCTTCTTACCTGCTGCTTGAACTCCGAAAGTAGCCAAGGTTCCTGTGAAAACTGAGGCTATAAATGTCGGATCCAGTTTTTGCTCTGGTATATTAAATGCAGTTGGCAACTTAACATATGCTAAAGTTAGGATTCCTGCAGACCATACAAGAACAGAAAGTCTTACGATTGTAGATAAGAATGCCAGTTGCTCTTCCTTATCATCAATACCTTCTTTGATTTTACTAATGATACCTTTCTTTTTTGGTTCTTCTTTTTTAACTGCTTCAGCCATGAGAATATTAATACCTATTGATATATAGGTATATTCAAATTAAAAACCAAGACCAGAACTTGGAGTAGGAAGACCAATTCCAGTTTGTGGTATAGATGGTGAATTGTCAGATCCTAGTGGGAGTGTAGACTCACCACCCAATCCTCCAAAACCTCCCAAAGATCCAGTAACTGATTCCATAATTTGAGATTTAACTCCATCAATGATGGATGCCCTATTGAGATATAGATATACCCCACCACCAACAACGGCACCAGATACAGCGAAAGACGCAAGAGCAAGTACATTAATTAATTTTTGCATTTTTTTATTTTTCAAGTATTTTATTTAGTCATACTCACTACCTTCTCCAATATACTCTAAAGAAAAAATAGCATGATCTTTTGCATCAGGATCTAACCATTCTTCAAATTCTTGAACAATACTAAATGCATCATCATGTTTCTTAGCCACACTTAATTTAGCAACTCTATCAAGAACCCATGTATGATTATGTTGAAGTATTTGTTCCAAAGTTTCCATAATCTTTTTTCATATATCTACCAAGAATGTTACTATTATAATACATCGGTGTCCCGTCGTCAAGTGCTTCCATCAACACATTGTGTAGGAATAACTGTTTTGTCTCTTCGTAGTTTACTTTTCCAAGGGTTTTGTGGAGGGATATGATTTCTCTTCTGAAATTATCTTTACCGTATTCTTTAACGTCTTGTTTAAGTTCGTCAGAGCTTCCGTAATACCGCTTCCAGTCAGACTCTGACGTAACACGTCGCTTGCCTCCTTTAGGTTTTCGTTTCTGGTAGAAATACTTTCTTCCGATGTATTGTCTACCATTTTGTATATTAGTAATCCTGTAGACGTAACCGAAGAAATTGCCAATATCGTCAGAAGTGAAAGTTGTACCTTTGTAGTACCAGGGATTTTCATAATCTCCTTCCATTTCATAATTTATATCATTCTTCGTTATTTAGTTCTTTAATTGCTAACAAAGTATCTAAAGGAATCCAAGTAGGATTTTCATTCTTAAACTGCACTTCAACCTCAGTATAAATTTTTTGATAAAATTTACTATAAGTTTCTCTTGTGTTTAATACATTACCGAAAGGGCTCATCATTTTAACCTCCAACTAGTTTATCATAATCATCCGCAGCATCACGAATTGATTTTTTAAGTTCTTCAATATCCCAGACAATCTCTTTAGAGTTTAAATCCTGAGAAAGTGTCTTTTTTGACATCTTGTTTGATTCCTCCAACAATGTAGGATTCAACTTCTGTTTCTTGTGGTGCCACTTGAAGACCCTTAGAAGATATCCAATGTTCTGTCCAAGGTAATGGATTATTTTTTGCAGGTATATCATAGATTGGTTTAATTTTTAATGCTTTTATTCTACGATTAGCAACCCATTCAACATATTGATGAAGGAGTTTATCATTCAATCCAATCATAGATCCATCTTTAAAAAGATATTGTGCCCATCTTTTTTCCTCATCTACAGTATTCTTAAATGCCTGAATTAACCAAGGTTCTTCTTCCTTAACAATTTCAATCATTTCTGGATCATCACCTTTTCTCCAATTGTTTAATATGTTTTGGGTGATTGCAAGGTGTTGGTTCTCATCTCTCGCAATGAGGGATATGATTTTTGCGGATCCTTCCATGAGCTTGAGTTCACCGAAAGCAAAAGAGCAAGCAAAAGATACGTAAAAACGAATACCCTCCAAGATGTTGACATTAGCGACTGCCCTGTATAAATGTTTTTTAAGATCTTTACGTGTCCAATCAGCAGATGGAGATCCTTGACTATCTTTTCTCCATAAATTACCACTAGCCCATTCCTGTGCATAGTTGATAAAATCATCATATGCTTTAGTAACACTTCCAGCACGTTCTAAGATTTTTTCATCATTAAGAATAGTATCAAATACCTCAGAAGGATCTGAGTATATATTTTTAATAATATATGTATAAGAACGACTGTGGATCATCTCCATAAGTTGCCACACATTCATACACCCCTCCAATTCAGGAAGAGAACAGTATGGAGCAAATGCCATACCAGGTGCTCTACCCTGAACACTATCAAGCATAGTCTGATACTTCAAGTTAGAAGTAAAGATATGTTTCTGTTCTGGACGTAACTGTTGATAGTCTCCTCTATCTTTTTGTAATGAAACCTCTTCGGGTCTCCAGAAATATCCTAACTGAGACTTAGTTAAATTTTCAAATGCAGGATACTTGTAGGTATCATAGCGTTGCACTCCTAATGGAGCACCAAAAAACATTGGTTGTTTCTTAGTATTAACCTCGTTGGTATTAAATACCGTCATATTTTCTACTTTAGATGGCACAGCTTTCACAAACCTCCTCTTCAGAATTTAGTATATCATCAACCAAAGATTGTAATTGTGTATGTCCTTGAATACCAACACCGTCTTCATTATTAGAAACTGATAAATCAATTTCATCAGTCTTTACATCATAAGTATTTTGATAGTATGATGTTTTCCACCCTAACTTATAAGTGGTTAGAAGATCTTGTGCCATCACACTAACAGGAACTTCATTATCTGGATAATGTTCTGGATTATAACTCCAGTTCCCACTAATTGCTTGATCAAAAAACTTTTGCATAACTGCAACTATGTTAATATAACCAGTATTGCTAGGCATATCCCACAGCAACGTATAATTATTTTTCAAAGTTCCATAAGATGGAACTATCTGCTTAAGTGGTCCTTTCTTTGATTTTTTAATAGACAAATAACCTCTTGGAGGTTCAATACCATTGGTGGCATTACAAACTACAGAGGAGGATTCTGAGGGCATCTGAGCAGATAATGTGCTATTACGAATACCATATTTCATAACTTCTTCTCTAAGAAATTCCCAATCACATTTAAGTTCATTGGAAACTATATCATTAACATCTATTTTATAAGTATCTATTGGAAGAATACCTTGAGCATACTTTGTCCTATCAGAATAATCACACCTACCTTTTTCTTTTGCAAGGTTAACTGATGCTTTGATAAGATTATATTGGAATGCTTCTGTTACTTGATGCACTAACTCCCATGCTTGCTTATCTTCATATTTAACACCATTCTTAGCAAGATAATGTGCTAGACCTATAAAACCAACTCCGAGGGATCTACGTGACTTTGTAGCGATTTCTGCTGCCCTGACGGGATATCCTTGAAAATCAATAAGTTCATCAAGGCTCCTAACAGTAAGATCACAAAGGCTTTCAAGATCCGAAACATCCCTAATTTTGCCAAGATTAATAGCAGAAAGAATGCAGAGAGCAATTTCTCCATTTTCATCGTCAATATGATTAATAGGTTTAGTTGGTAACGTAATTTCTTGACACAAGTTGCTCATCTCTACCTTATCCAAGAAGGATGAGTGAGAATTACAATGGTCAATATTCATAATGTATATTCTACCAGTTTCTGCTCTTTCTTTCAAGAGGTCTAATATAAGTTCTTGAGCACTAATTTTTGTTCTTGGAATTGATAAGTCTCTTTCAAATTGTGTGTAAAGATCGTCGAAGCTATCAGTCCCAAAACTATCATAGAGACCAGGTACGTTATGTGGACTAAAAAGAGATATCTCTTGGTTGTTACAGAAACGTTCATAAAATAATTTTGATATTTGTATACTGTAATCTAACTTTCTAACTCTGTTGTCTTCTGTTCCTTTGTTGTTTTTGAGCACGAGGATGTCTTGGATTTCCTGATGCCAGATAGGAAAGTGGACAGTGGCTGATCCCCCTCTAATGCCGTTTTGAGTACAGCACCGAACAGTTGCCTCGAACTTTTTAAGGAAGGGAACAACACCTGTGTGTTGAACTTCTCCACCCCTGATTTTACTGTTGATACCCCTGATCCTACCTGCGTTGATACCGATACCAGCCCTCTGTGCGACATATTTGCCAATAGCCATATCACTGCTAAAGATACTATCGAGGGTGTCATCAATATCAACCAGAACACAAGATGCAAACTGACGAATGGGTGTTCTGACCCCTGCCATGATTGGGGTTGGGATGTTGATTCTGTGTTTGGAGATTGCGTCATAATACTTTTTAACGTAGTCTAATCTTGTTTCTTTTGGATATTTAGAGAATATGGTTGCAGATATCAAAAGATACATGAACTGTGGTGTTTCATACACATTTCCAGTGCTTCTATCTTGTACTAGATATTTGTCAACTACCTGACGAAGACCTGCATAAGTAAAAAGATAATCACGATCATGATCTATAAATGATTGAAGTTTCTCAAATTCTTCATCTGTATATAATACCATTAATTCTGGATCATATACACCCTTCTCTACACATTTTGCAACATGATCTTTGACTAAAGGATTTTCATGTATCCTACCATATAATTGTTTTCTTAAAGCAAAAAGAAGAAGCCTAGCAGCAACAAACTGATAATTAGGATGATCTAAATCTATAAGATCAGAGGCACTACGAATAAGTATGTCCTGTATTTCTTGTGTCGTAATCCCATCATAGAGTTGAAGACCTGATTGAATTTCTACTTGACTAGCAGAAACTGCTGCTAATCCATCACATGCCTGTTCTACCATAACATGCATTTTTTCAAGGTTAAGAGGTTCAATTGAACCATTCCTTTTCTTAACTTTGGTGCCGTTGCTCATACCTTTTTCCAGTTGTTAAATTTTACTTTTGCTTCTAAGTTTGAATATGTATTTAATTTTAATATAGACATTATATTATGTCCAGAGAGTATCATATCATTAATATCTTTTTCAACTATTTCATCTGGCCAGATGATAACCTTATCTCCTCTATCAATTGTTTTTGAGATTCTGTTGAGGATTTCTCTGTTACGAGGTTCGTTATCATAAACCCAAATATAATTGCTCCAACCAAACGTCCGAGGATCAAGGTCACTCCCACACATCGCCACGGAATTATCCACGAAGAGGGAGTCAAACGGTCCTTCAACAATGTAAATCGGTTTTGTTTCATTGATTTTATCTAATCCGTAAATTTTTGGAGCATCATCATTAATCATGATGGTAATATATTTAACAAAGTTTGGGCCTAGACTTCTTCCCTGAAAACCGATAAGGTTACTTTCCACATCATACATTGGTATAATGATTCTACTTTCATCTCTAGTAATGGTATCAAATGTTTGTTTTTGAGTGTTTACCCACTTCTTAAACTTATGAGCAAAGTAAAACTTAGTGGGATCTAATTTTCTTTTTTCAAGATATTGTTTAGCAATAGGAACCTCTGATGCCTTTGGTAAATCTAATTTTTTTTCAAAGACTGGTTTCTTAAAATCAAACTTAGGTTCATCAATAACAAAATTTTTACCAGTATGACCCTCTTTAAACTTCTCAAGACAATATTGTTTATGAAGTGTTGTATCAATCTGTTTAAGAAAATTATTAAACGACAAACTAGCACCGCAGTTATGACACTTGTAATTAGTGTTTGTCTTGATTTGGTAAAAATACCCTCTTGCTTTATTTTTGTGCTTCTGAGAATCACCACAGATTGGACAACGAAAATTAAAAAGATCTGCTTTAACTCTTTTAAATTTCTGAAGTCTTGAAGATACGAGACCAATATATTTGGAATCAATAATATCCATTACTCACCTAAAGTATGAATGACAGGTTTTTCTGTTAATAGTATAGCATATAAATCTGGATTAATAGCACAAGATCTTGGTATAAATTCCTCTGATGCCTTAAAACCTTCATATCTTTTTGCCTGATTAATTACAATTGAACCTTTCTCTCCTGATATTGAACGATGATATGTATTCCGTGGTATGACCAATGCACCACTCTGACGATTTAAATGAACAATATGATAGCGATACTTCCAACCAAAGTTAACTAATTCAAAGGTTCTTTCCCCTGAGACTACTCGATTATAGTCATCTTGATATTTGTGTAGGTAAAATTGTTTTGCTCCTACAGTGTCATCTGGAGGTGATATAGCAGCATCAGTATGAACAACAAGGTCAGCTGCATTTGATTCATCTACAGATATATCATAAAAAATAACATCCTGTGTTTCACGGAACACACGATGTTTCCTAAATTCAACTTCACTCATTCTATAGTAATTATTTTTTCTGTATTATACTTGTTTCTACTGATGGTGTCAATACCGAACCTAAAATTCTTTGTCCCACTGGACTAACAAGAAAACTTATTATACTTAATGCACCGAATATACTCCACATCTTTTTTTCCATTACACGAAGTCTGTCATCTACCTTACGAATATCTCTCTCACACCCCTTCTTAATCTCTGTAGTTGACCTTTCCAAGTCCTTGTGTAACGATTCAATCTTCTCAAATAATACCGCATCTATTCTATCCTGTTTGTCTAATTTTTCATCATGGACAGCAAGCATCTGCCCCATCTTAATAGAATTATCACTAAGAGTATCAATTACTTTCTCTAATCGTTCTAATAAAGCAGCGTTAGCATTTGAATTATTATTTTCCATTCTATAGTTTATTTGAAATATTAGACATTTGTCAATTCCAGAGTTTGTTTATTTTTTCTTCAAGTTCAATAATTTTATCATGATCAGATGCATCACTACTACCACCACCAGATGATTGAAGTTCCTTAACTGCATTCTCTAAAGCAGTAAGTCTATCATCAACTTTTTTCTGAGTAGCACCAGTAGGTATTGGATGTGCTTGTGCTTCTAATGCTTTAAGTCTTGCTTCTACTTCAACATCATACTTAGACATTGCTGCTCCGCTTGCAGACTTTGCTGCTGTACCTTTTGCCATAATGACCTCAATTATTATATAATTATTTAGACAAAAAAAAGACCTCCGAAAAGATCTTTTTTAAATTTTTATTTTTTATTCTTTGTTCTTCTTTGAATTCTTGCTAGGTCTTTAAAAAATGGATTCCAGTCTCTCATTTTCTTTTTTCTCAAATCAACTGGTGGATCATCGCCAGCTTGAGAGGTTCCAGCAATGGCACCTCCTCCAACAGAATTTGTAGGTGCATCTTCTTGAAGACGATACTTACGAACTATATCACTTACATTTTCTATGGGAGATTTAATATTATTATCCATTAAATTGCCTTTAGTAAAGATAAACAATTATTATCTGTTTCTATTAAATTAATTTCAGTTTTAGGGTATTCAGATATTCTATTCAAAAATACGAGAAAACTTTTCAAATAAGGCCAAAGTTCTTCTTCTAAATTATAGAATAGTAAAGGTACCGCAGCATCATTAAAAACATTAAATAAAACTGTGAGATGATTTAATATGAGATGAACTTTAAGTTCACCTGTATTTTTATAGCGTTTAAATAATCTTTTAATATATTTAATACGTTTTAAATCATCCTCAAAATCTTCTTTTGTTAATGCCTGTGGATTATCATAGAATTTTATAGCAAAGAGCATATAATTGCTCTCATTCAATTCATTAAACTTCATATCATATTATATTAAATTATTCGTTAGTTGGATAAGCAATTCCGTTAGAACCAGTTGTGATACCAGATGTAGCAACTAATATTTCAGATTTAACTCTGAGATTATTATGTCTGTCAATATAAGTTGTAACACCTACCCAACCAGAACCACTTGTTCTAAATTCACTACTACTTCCATCATATAGTTGGGAGGTTGCATCACTAATACCATAGACTACTTTATCGTATCCAGAATTTTTCTCACTATAACTAAAATCACCTACGGTAGATGATGGAAGTTCACTTATATAAAAAGCAGTACCACCAGCACCACCAATTGCAGCCCCACTAAGACCTGCAGTGGAAGCAATGCTCAATAAGGTAGCACTCGTAATACCACTAATAACAGCATCACCAAAATATGTAGTTCCAGCACTGACTTTATCACCTCTAAAACCAAATCTTATTACATCACCAGTTTTAGCGGATCCGACAGCACCAAAAGCAGTTCCATCTCCAGTAACAGTCAAATCATCATAACTCACTGTTACCACTCCAGCTGAGGTTACATTATCGTTATTTCCCCAAAGAGCCATGTTTTTTACCTATTAAAAATTCTTTTCTAAAGATATTTATATATCTCTAATATTAACGAGTCTGAATTGCTTTCTCAACCTGTTCTAATAATTTATCATCCATATCAGTCTTAGTTAACTTAACTGCTTTTTTGAGAATGATTAAACACAGATCGACAAGTTTTTCACCGAGTTCTGCATCGTCTGGAATTTTATTTACTGCATCACCGATAATTTTGGATGCTAAAGGAAGTAAGAATGAAAACATAATGTTACGAATATCTAATCTATATATACATCAATCATATACTTTTTGACCTTTTACTATACGTCCAGATCCTTTTCTATCATAAAACTTGATACCTTTTCTTACTCTATCAATATATGAAGCATCCTTTTTTTTCATTTCCTCTCCTTTTTGTTTCACTTTATCCCTTGCGTCTTGTGTCTGTTTCATAAAGGATTTATATCCAACCTCTTCATTTATTACATTACCATTTAATTCACGTTCACAATTCCATGCTCTGAGTGACTTATTAATTCTAGAATCTGGATCCCTTGCAGTCTTTGCACTTGTAAGTTTCTTTTTCATACCTTTCATACGAGCACAGAAACTTGCTCTACGTTTGTTACCAACTTTTTTACTTGGTGATTTTAAATCACTACCAGGATTTTCTCTTTCGTATGACTTACGACCTTTCTCATTTAATCCACCTGAAGGATTTTTACCAGATTTTTTTGTCCATGCAGCAGCTTCATTTACCTTTTTCTTTTTAGGTTTATCGGTTGATACGTATGTTGGTTTTGCAGCACCAGACTTTTGTTGTTGACCAGGATCTGCTTTTTTCTTACGACGTGCAGCAGATAATCTTTCTGCCTTTGTCATGCTTGCTCTCTTAGAAGATGAAACACATTTTGGTGTTCCTTCACCAGGTTCATCACTTGCACAGGTTCCACCTGTAACTACATTGACCCAACCACCTTTACCATCTTTAGACTTGGATCCTTTGAACCATTTATGAAGAGAGCCTTCGGTAAAATCTTCTCTCCAAGAATATGATTCTTTCTTACTATTACCATAATTAGCAGCACCCTTCTTACGGCACTGAACTAATCTACCTGATGCATATGCAGAAGGCCATACACTAGCACTTGCTTTTACCTTATGATAACAAGCATCTTTCTTACCACTACCCTTCCCTTTCTTATCTGATTCTGTTACTATTTCTTCTTTAACACCACGTTTTGCCTTATGTTCCTCTCTTCTCTTAGAAATTAGTTCACCTCTTGTCGCATCTTTTGTAATTTTCTTTCCAGTCATAATATCAGGCATTTCACCAGATGTCCCAAACTTTCTTTTATTTCTGATTGTTGCTTTACCGTAAGTTGATGCACCTCTTTCATATTTTGCTTCTGAAGTAGTTGTAGTATGTTGCTCATCAGGTGTATTTGATGAAAGATTTTTTGCTTTCTGTTTCTTTGATATCTTAGGCCCTCCAACTGGATCTCCATATTCATCTCTTTTAACTTCTTCATTCTTGGGAACACAATTTGGAACCATTTTACCACCTTTCTTTTTCATACCAACTTGCTTATGTGTATCCCAACAAGGATCACCATCACCTTCTCTCACATTTTCAATCTCTTCTTTCTTAACACAGTTTGGATATCTCTTACCAAACATTGTCTTCATACCTTTCTTCTCATATCCTTTCCAACATTTTTCATCAATATTTTCTTCACCTACCATTTTTTTAGCAAGTTTAGCAAAATGCTTTAGTCTATCATCACCTTTCTTTTTATTTCCTTTTCTAACTGAAGTTGCTACAGGTGATTCTCCTGTTTTAGGATCTGTATCATACATCCCCTCTTTGTGCATGTCTTTTATATGTTTTTTTACTTTATTAGCTTGTTGCTTGTGCATTTTACTTGCACCGTCTAATTGTTTTGCAACTTTCTTAAGCACATTGTCTTCGTTCATTTTTTTCTTTTCAGGTAAACCTTTATGCTTTGTTTTAGCAAATTTCTTTGCATCTTTCATGCTAATATCATTTGCAACGTCTAAAATTTCTTTAGATGGATTTTTCATTTCACCTTTTTGGGTCGCACGAACCATCCCAAAAAATTTTTGTTGTTTTTTAGATACTGCTGGCATTACTTTACATTCATAATAGACTTGCCATATTTCTTTTTGACAAGTTCAAGTGCGGAAGGGCCTTTATTTACCTTCTGTGTCTTCATCATTTCTTTACTTGGTGGATATGAAGTTGCATCTTTCTTGTCCTTCGCAGGTTTTATTCTTCCTTGATCTCTTGCGACATCATAACCTTCTTCACTTACAAATTGTTTAAAGGTTTTCATTATATTTTCATACCTCTTGCTCTTAATTTATTTTTAACAAGATTAATTGCTGTGGGCATTTCTCTTGGATCTCCAATAGGATTGATTACTGCTCCACCATCAAATTCTACACTACCCGATGGTTTATTATCCATCTCACCAGTTTTAGGATCTCTATCTTTATATTCATTCTCTAATATAGAACGAATTTTATCTCTCATAGAATCAAGATCTTGTTTTCTAATCTGATTTGTAGTATATGATTCTTTTTGTGTATTAGCAGTATGCTTTGGATTCTTTTTAGGATCCCTCTTATCCATTCTTCCTTGGAAACCCATTTCACTTCTTTGTTTTGTGGAATATTTGTAACGAGGTGTCTTCAAAGGTGTCTTTCCATCTTTCTTGGTAGTGATCTTTGTATCTGCCTTTTTTTGATGTCCCTGACCACCAGAATCATAACCACTCTTGGATTTTACAGGATTACTTTTGTTTCTAGCATATCCAAATGACTTAGGACCACCACCTGTTTGATTACCACCTTGTGTTTCTGGTGATCGATTACGACTTTTTTGTGATTGAGATAAGTTGTAACCTGCTCTTTCGTTCTTACCAGGACCATAACTACCTTTTTTTCTATACTCATATGAACTTCTTCTTCTAGCACCTAGTGTTTTTGCTCGATCATATGCTTTATCAGAAAGTTTATCAGCATCCTCTTCGATAGTATCGCCCATATCTTTTTTACCATAAGTTATGCAAGGATCTTGACCGCAACCACAATTTTTTGGTTTCTTTTGTTCAATAACATCACCCTGAATAACATGCTCATGCATACCTTCTTCCAAAATTTCTAAAGAAGTAACAGGAACATTTTTCTCAACACCATGATCAAATAGCACATCATAATGTGCTACGTTTCCACTCTCATCAAGATCGTGCATTCCTTTTACAGGATTACCAATACCATATTCTTCATGCTTTACTTTAGATGCACAATCATGTTTTTTACCCATCGCCTTTTTAATTGCCTTATCTTTAGATCCCATGTATTCATCGGTTCCTGATTCAATTTTACCATCACCATCATAGTCTTTGGCAGCTTTCTTCTCATTAACTACCTCACCTTTTAATTCATTATGTGCAACAATGTCAGCACCAGCACCAGATCTTACAGCTTGCATTTTTTTCTGTAAAATCATACGCTTCATCAACCTAACTCTCTTTTCCTTAGAATCTTCCTTTGGTTTTTCCATTGTCTCGACTTGTTCTGATTGATTAGGGTTAATAGTAACTTTATTTTTACCTTTCATCACATCAACTTTTTTAACATTATTATCAATATCAGTATCCTTAACTTCATCAATAAATGCTTCATCAACAGAACTTGGTGTACCATCACCATGTTCTATAACTTTACCATCAGCATCTTTCTGATGATGTTCTTTAGTAAGTGCTTTCTTAATTGCCTTATCTTTAGAACCTTTATATTCTGCCTCTGGTGTTTCTTTCTTACCATCACCATCATAATCTTTTGCAGATAAACCTTTACCTGATTTTACTGCTGCAGTATCAGAACCCTTCTTCTTCTCGCCTTCATATGGAGAACCATATCCAGTCATTTCTACAGAAGCAATATTAGGATTTTTTCTTAACTCAGAAATTTTGGCACGGTTTGCCATACGAACATATGACTTACCAGTTTTCTTATCCTTTACTCTAATTTTATATTTTCTCTCTCCAATTTCCTCACTAACAACATCAGTAACTTCAAATGCAAGATTTCCATCAGCATCTTCAAGATTAGTTACCTTAGTAAAAATTCGTTTAACGGCACTAGAAACAACATTATCTACAGTTTCAGAAATATCTACAAAATCATATTCCTCACCAATAAGCATCTTTTTAGCAAGTAATTTAACAGGGCCTGGTGCAGGTGACTTACCAAGTTGAGTTGCATATGCTCTCTTTAAAGACGCAGGATCAGTCTTTTGGCCATCCTTAAATCCTTGCTTTACTTTATATCTTACGTCATATGCAAGTTGACGAGCCTGTTTTCTAATTTTATCTTGACCACCAGTGGCACCTTGACCTTGTGGTTGAGATGGTGCACTAGACTGTTGTACAGGATTTTCTTCAACAATATTCTTACTCATTTGAAAACCAAGAAATACTTACTTTTTTCTATACTTATTTATGAAATGTTTTCCCCACTCACTTCCAGGTACCATTGACTTAGCATAATTTAATAATGAATCAGTTCCAACTTCTCTTTGATGTGCTGGAACACCAGATTTAGTAGTTCCATTAACAACTGCTTCAGTTACATCTTTTATCCAAGATTTGAACATAATTTTATCTTCAGTAACACAGATTAAATAATTAGCACCTCTACGAATAATCTTACCAATAAATCCTGTATTAAGGTTTTCAACTAATTGGCCAACCTTATAGATATTTTGGTTTACATAATTCTCACGAAGATTTTTCCAATCAAATATAGGAGCAATTTCCCATAAGTTCCAACCTTCTTTAATATTCATACCAGCACGAATATTATTAAATAAATCCTTTGCTAATTTTCTATTCATGGCAGTAGGAACACCCTTCAAGAAATTATCAAAATCATTTTCTGCAGCATACTTTCTCTGCTTTGATGCAGACATTCCTTCTACACCATCACCATCAGGATCTCTATCACCAGCAGAACGAACTTCTACCTGATCAAAATCATATTGCAATCCATTATAATTATTAGTCAATTTATCAAATTCTTTTTGTCTATCAGCTCCAACCACTAATCTTACATTCGTGTAACCATCATTATGAGCCTTCTTTAATACATCAAAGATAGTTTTATTGGCAGGATCATTAACAATCTTCTCACTATGATTAGGGAACATTGATCTCATCACACCAACTTTCTGATCTGCATCTAGTGGATTTTTTTTCTTATCCTGACTCCTTGATGGAACAATAACATAATCCCCATCATCAGAAGATTTAGCAACAGTATCTAATAATTTTTCATGGCCTGTTGTGGGTGGATTAAATCTACCAAAAGCAATGGTTAAAGTTCCTTTTGTTTTTTCAACTTGAGGTGGTGTTAATTTATCTGGTTCTACTGGGCCTTCTGGATCATCTTTCTGTGATACAGGTTGTTGTGGTTCTACCTGTTGTTGTGATTGTGCAGATGTTGTCTGTGATAAATTCTTTTCTTTATCAGATTGTCTAGGATCTTGCTGTCCAATTTTCTGTCTTTTATTATAAAATTTTAATACACCCTTCTCTGTTTTTGCTACAAACTCACCATTTTTATCATACCATCCACCATGACCATCACCAGTCAAACCCATACGTGTGGCTTGCTGAACTGCTGTGGATTCAGATAAAAATTGTAAGAATGATTTCATTTGGATAATTGTATAGTTATCTCTTTCTTATGTACAAGAATATATTTGATAAGTAATTCCCTATCAAAATCTTTAAACTTATAATTATTTATCATTTTATCAAGATTATAATAACAATAATACAAAAACTCAGAATACCTTTCTTTAGGATTTTTTGAATCAGGTTCAAAACTTTTTATAAGAGTTAGTATTTCTGGGTTCATTTTTTTTTAAGTCCGTTAAACTTAACAGCAAGGTTTATATATTGACCTAACTTATGATTTATTCCAGTTTTATTAGTTCTAATTGAAAAATTTAAAGTAGTTGTATGTGTTCTACAAGTCAAATCAATGTGCCAGTTTTGCTTAGATGTTTTTGATGGATATGCTTTTATACCATTTAATTTTTTAGAAGTCTGAACACAATCTTTTATCACGTTCTCATCGTCAATAATTTTAGTCATATTATCTGATGCCTTTACAACTATTAAAGGAACATCCTCTTGTTCAGCAGCAACTTCTTTGAGTAACCATTGTTTTGCTTTTTTTGGATATTCATTCATCATATTACAAAGATACTGTCTAACAAATTTAAGTTGCTCATCATACAATGCTTCATATCTTTTAATATTACTATTTTCAAATGCTCCAACAACTTTAGTCATTTGTGGTTTACCATACATGCTTTCTTTAGGTATGTTTGGGATACCCTTATAAAAAGTTTTATAGGATGTTTTCTGAAGTTTTGCAAAGTCTGGTAATTTTTTAAAAGAGGTAAATATAGGTCTAACATAACTATTAAATTGTGGTTCTGCTGATGATGCAGATCCTGCTTTCAACGAAACACCTAAGATATTACCATCATCAAATACGAGAAATATATCTCCTTTATGATTTGGAGACACTCCAGTTGGTTTTGTATTATTACGATATCCCCAAACAACTTTATTAATTTTTTTTCTTTTATTTTCTTCTATTAAAAATCTTGTAATTGCTTTTGCATTTTCTACTTTATCATCAAATTTTGATGATGAACTTGCTCTATCTATTGTGTCTTTACCCGCATCAGATGCGGTTTTATTTTTGTATACATTTAACTTTGGATCATTAGCAGAAACTATTTCATTATAAAATTTATCAGTGAGTAGTCTAGGGCTAATTTTTTTTTCAAATGCTATGGCAGGAAATAATTCTGTTATAGATGCGTTTAAAGTGGTTTCTTTCATACCACCCTTTCTATCTTTATATACTAAAAATAAATTATCACCAAAACCACTAATCTCTGTCATATCCATTGAGGATCTGGATTTAATATATTTTCTACTGCACGTTATACCCGAAATATTTTCAAGTTCCATTTCAAGTGAAGATCTTGTATCAGATCTATCTTCCTCACATTCAAGATATATGTAAGATCCTTTTGTTTTTTTATCATCTATAGAAATACCAAAATCGTAAAGATTATTATTAATAACCTCCACAGATTTTGAATATAAATCTTGGGATATGACTGCCATATATTACTTTTTAAAGTATTTATTTATTACTTCTATCTGATCTTGATACTTAGCGATCTCATTTAATTCTTGTTCGATTGCCTCTACTATATTAGAGTGCTCACCAATACCTGCAGGATTAGTTAAATAAACCTCAACATTCGCAACATGTTTCTGAATGTCTCCTTGTGCATGTGCTAAAAGTGCTTTAATTAGTTGTTCTCTCATAGTAACATTTGATACTCTATATTATATATGTCCAACTCTTATAATATAAAAATAGTTTGTGAACCATCTTTATTATCTATTATAGATATTTTTTTACTTGGAAATGATTTAGATAATAATCTTTTTAATTTTGCATGCTTAAATAAGTTTTTCATTTATTTTTTTGTTGTTCTAATTCTAATTGTCTTTGAAATTCATATTTCATAGTTGAAAGACTTTGTGTTAAATATATTTCCCACTCATTATCTACTATAAGATCTTCAAGATGTGCAACATGTTCCAGTGCAAAAACTAATTTGGTTTCAAGATTCATTTTATTTACAAATCACCTTCTTTACGGTTCTCTGAGAAGTAAACATCAAACTCTCCACCAGGATATCTACTCTTCAACTTCTCTACATTCATTTCAATGATCTCTTCTGGTGTGGTTTCTAAGAGAATACATGCTTGAATTAAATACCACATAATGTCACCTAGTTCACGTTTCATATGAAATAGATTTTCTTTAGTAACTGGTTTACCTTGAAAGACAATTTTTTTAACTATCTCAGTGAACTCACCTGACTCAGCACATAGTCCGAGTGCAGCAGTTAATGCTCTATGAGTATTAAAATCTTTAGAGTATAACTCTCTTAAACGATCTTGAAAATGGCCACCATACTTACTCTCTTCAGAAGTAACAGTATTTACAAACTCAATATATTTTTGAGTATCTATTTGTTTTGTCATTAGAATTTTTTTTGTATATAAGGAATAGTTAAATTTTATGTAAATTACTTTGTGGTAGTTCTTCTAATATAGGTTCAAAAGGAAGTCTCTCTTTTGATTTAGGCAATCCACGTTGACCAGGTAACTCACCTTCATGTTCTGCTGTTACATCAACAATGTGTGGTGGTAATGGTTTAGGAATATCTATTCTTCTGTAAGTAAATTCTTCACCCTCATGCAACTCTAAAGTTTTAATTGCATATTTTTCGTGACTACAATCACAGTATTTTTGACCTAATCCATCATAAACAGACCAGTAGGGATAAAAATGATCAGGAAGTGTCATAATTTACTTTGTAAGATAAAGAATAATCAAACCAGGAATGATAATAAAAAATTGTGGAAGAAAATTTAAGATGATTGCTCTTTCTCCCATTTTAAAACCAACATAGACCCAACCTGCAGCACCTATCATTTGTAGAATACTATTCCAAGGAGTCCATCCCATTACATGAAAAACCATGGCAATCAAAACAATAACAGCACTAAACCATTTTACTCTCTCAACTATCAAAATTTAAAATCACCAAAAGATTTTTTAGGTTTTTTCTCTTCACTATTATACTCCTCTTCTTTCCCACTGTCAATAATATCATCTTGTGCAGATTGTTCTACATCATATAATCTCATTTTTGCACGATCAATACCCACAATAAATCTTTTGAAAATAGTAGGATCATTATATCTATTCTTTAATTGTTTAACCATTATCTGATTGAGACTTTCCAATTCCTCAGTAGATATGAGAGCGAACATAAGGTCAGCAGTTGCAGGAAGACCAAATGACTCAGAGGTATCGGTAAGGTCAATATCACTAGACCCAAAACCAGAACGAGTGGTTTGAGTAGCACTAACGATTGGTAGATTACTTTCGACAGCCAACCCCCTAAGTTCTTCCGCAATTGCTTTGATGTATGAGTAAGAGTTAACATTACTACCTGCCTTGTATCTGGATGAAGCACATATGTTTAAATAATCTACAAATATTATATCAGGTCTAAATGATTTTTTCAATGCTAATTCATTAAGTAATGCTTTGAAATGTCCTGAGTGTGCTGACGCTGTTGGATACTCCTTTATAATTAATGTTCCCTGTGTTTTCTTAGCAAGATTATTAACCTTACTATCAAACATAGGTTTGGGCAAATCTGTTATATTTTGTATATTGACATTAAGTAAGTTGGCATCAATCCTCTCTGCAATCTTTTCCTCTGCCATTTCGAGAGTGATATATAATACATTTTTTCCTTGGAGTAAGACACTGCTAGCCATGTGGCACATGAATAAAGACTTACCAACACCAGTGCCAGCAAGAGCAATATTGAGTGTTTTATTAGGGAGACCACCCTTCGTAACTTTATCAAAGTATTCAAGATCGAATGGGATCTTATCCTCCTTCCTATGGTATGTCTCATATCTTTCCTCATAATCATTTAAATAATCATGACCTATATGATTATCGAAAGACACAGATAAAGCATCAGACAAAATACTAGGAATAGAATCCCTTCCTTTAGTGTCATCCTGTCCATCTGCTAGTGCAATAGATTCCATCAGTGCCAAATATATAGCACGATCTCTACACCATTTCTCAGTAGAATCAATCAACCATTGATTTTCTACAACAGAATCAACAAAAGAATTATTAATTTCTCTAACTTGCTTTACTTCTTCCTCATTAAGATCTGTTCTATTTTCAGTCTCTATGTTTAGAGCTTCAATAGTAATAGAAGAACCATATTTTACAATAAATTGAGTTATCTCTTCAAAGATCACCTTTTCAGATCGTTGTTCAAAATATTCTGATTTAATAAAAGGAATTACCTTTCTAGAATATTCTTCATTATAAATTAAGTTTCTGAGAATAGTAGTCTCAATTCTTTCCATAATGTATATAAGTGCTCAAAATATATTTTGAATTATTTGAAGGTGGAAGACCTGCATGTGGATATTCCCAAGTAGGTGGGAACACAACCACTCTACCACATTCTGGTTTAATATTCAACTCATGATTAGGAAAAATGGTATTTCCATTATTTGAGTTTAAATAAAATAAAAATGCAACTGCTCTAATCGATGATGCAATATCATTCACATCAACATGTTTATCAAATCTTTCATCACCACTAGTATTATATCTTTTAATTCTAAATTCCTCCAACTCCTTCATGGGTGGTGAATAATAATTTTTAGTGTCTTTTCGATATCTTCGATATACATCTGCAAGATAAGGTATTAAATTATTAACAATCTTTAAAGATATTTTGTTAATATTAACTTGAGTAAAACAAGGACAACTATCTTCGTTAAAATATTCTTGGTGTTTTATATTATCTTCAAATAACTTTATTAATGTTTTACATAATTCATCAGGAATTGTATTATCATATACTTTAACCATAAGAAAATTCTTTTTTTGCTATGGTATCAAGTTTTTGCATCACATCATCGGTAAAATAAGTTTCTGGATCTGAAAGTATTGCCTTAGCATATACTTTTTTTCCATTCATTTCATATCTACCAGCCACATTTTTCCACATTCCTCCAAGTTCTCCTAATTCTAGGAGACCATAATAGCGATCTAATCCTCGTTCATCATAATAAAGACGTATATTTACTTCTTTATTTTCTTTGCTGAGTCTCGATTTATGTGTCTTAGCTTTAATAATGTTTCCAACAACCTCTTTCTCACTCTTTTCCTTTTTTTTGCTGAGATAAATGATTGTAGAGGCCGCATATTTGAGACCAGAGCCGCCTCCCATTTCTTTAGTAGGGACATAAGATCCGATGACATCATAGGTATGGTTTGTAACTATAAGGGGAATATTTGCTTGACCAAGTTTCAGTGTTAGCATACGGAATGCACCTTTTACAAGTTGAGATTTGGTCATGTCTCTCACTTGTTTATCATCCAAAGCATCTCGTATTTCTTTCTCTGTGGAAAGCATACCCAGAGAGTCTAACACAAACATACAAGGTTTGCGAGTTTCTTCAGAACTCTTTAAATATATATCAACTGCTCTAAGTGCTTTAACCCTAAACTCTTCAATAGTTACCACATTAACAACAACAAGTCTTTTAAGATCAATTCCTCTAGACTCAAGTAATCCTTTATTAACTGCGGCTTCAGTATCAAAGTAAAGACAATAACCGTCAGGATTATTATCAAGGAAGTTTTTAACCACTGCGAGGGAGAAAAAAGTCTTTCCAGTACTGCTTTCACCAGCGATAGCAGTGATCTTATTACCAGATACACCACCATAAATGGAACCGCTAACCACTGCATTAAAGATGTATGATCCTGTGTCGATGAATTTTTCGGTTTCGTCGATGTCTGCTGCGAGTTGGGTGTAGTCATCACCTATTTCTTTTACTATCTCTTTTAAAAAATCCATACTATTATTCAATGTTATATTCAATGGTTACTGTTTTAGATGTTTTACCTTCACTATTTCCATAATGACTGTAAGTAATCTTTCCTCTCAATTGTTTTGCAATTTGGTCAAGTTCCTGTAAGAGTTCTTTTTCAAGATTACTTACTGGATCAAAGTGTCTATCTGCTTTCATTAAATTACCATTCCATAAGTATCACGTAATATTTTTTTATAAGGGCCATCAGGATTTGCATCCCTAACATCTTTAATTAATTTAAGTTTTTCATATAATGCAGTATCCCCACCCAAAGTCAGTGAACTGACAATAGTGGAAAGTTCTTTGTCGTTAATAGGCAAATCCATTAGGTAAAAAATAGTTCTAAGTTTACAGTTTTTTCGATGTTCCAACCTATGGCATCAAGAATTGCTTTGAGAGGTTCTACAAAACTTTTCTCAAATTGTAGGTCATAATCGATGTATTTGTCAAGACCAAGTTCATGAGGAAAATCTTGAATAAATGATAATACATTCTCTTGTATAATATTCGGTTTTTTAAGATAGAGAAACTTGACCTTCTCTCCATTACCGATAAGTGAATATTTATTAGTCAACTTTTTCTGTTTGACATAATGGTTGAATAATAATGCACCCCGTATATGTATAGGAGTTCCTTTTGCATAGATTGTAGAAGATGCAGAATACTTACGAACATCAGATGCAGTCCTTGGAAATGCTATATCCTCTGGTGGGAGTGTCTTAAATTCCTTACGACAAGCATCAATATAATCAATTACATCTTCTTCAGTTGCATTCATCATCAACTTGAGTGCGTCTTTAATCATTGTACGACAAGGTGCTGGTGTAGAAGATTTAACCGCCTCAATACCCATCATCTTGAGTTTAGGTTCTTCATATCGAACACCTTCACTATCCCATACATTTAAAATATATCTTTTCTTAGCAGTCCATATACCTCTATCGGCAATATTCTCCCTCTTCATTACCATTTTATTATCATAAGCACTTACGTATTTGGCCAACGCTTCATAAGAATTCTCAATATATTTTTCAAATTCCACCTCACACACCTTATTAAGGAACGACACGATGCTTTTAGCATTCTTTTCTCTACCTTCGTATACCCTATCGACAAGATCACCCAAGTTGAGATAGATACTGTCAGTATCACTAGCAATAACATAGTCTTTACCCTCCGTTTTTAGTATTTTGTTTAGGTATGCATTCATTTTGTTTTCTATCCAACGAATAGAAACCTGACCAGATAGTGTAATAGCTTCTGCGTTGGCAAGTTTATAATAGCGAAAATATTGATTACCAATAGCACCATAAGCACTGTTAAGTTGAATTTTCCTTGCCATCTGGATGTTGTTACACCTAGCAATCTCTTTCTCAAGTGTTTTCGTTTTCTTTTTTTCATACTCCTGTTTTGCAGCAAGCATCTTCTTCTTGTAGATGGTGCGGTCTTTGTAAATTTTTTCCATGAGTTCAGGAAGGAACCCACGTACATCCTTCCTATATTGTGCTCCATTTGCACAAACTGCATAATCTCCATCAATCTTTATCTCTTGATTTAGTAACCCTTCAACGCTCGCACTGGGATGCCTAGTTTCCCTGAGTGTTTCTGGACTGATATTATACTGCATAATAAGATGAGGATACAGACTATTAAGATCAAAACTAACCACCCAATCATATTTGCCAGATATTGGTTCTTTGACATATGCTCCTGCATATTTTGCATCTTTATCAGTTTTTTCTTTTGGAGGTATAACAATATTCTTCTTTTTTAAATAATTGTAAATTATCGTATCCCACATACGAACCTGAGAAAATACATCAGCATAATTTGCCTTTGCATCATATGCCATAACTATGGCAAGTTCAATCAGTTTCATCTTGTCTTCCAAACGGTCAACAAGTTCCACGTCAATTATATTATACTCAACAAACTTCTGCCAACCTTTTGTATAGAAGTCCTTAAACGTATCAAACTCAGAGTGGTCAAGTTTCTTCTGTCCGAGTTCAACACTAGCAATATAATCCAACCTATAAGATTCTTGTGCCTTGTAAGTAAATTTTTTATAAAGATTGAGATAATCAAGTTGAGTAACACCACCAATATCATATGTAATATTTTTGCGACCCATAATATGAATTTCTCTTTCAGTCACCAAACCCCAAGGTGATAAACGTTTCATCAACTTCTCACCAAGTATCCTATCTAAACGACGAGCCAAATATGGAATATCATATAATTCACTATTCCATCCAGTAATAACCTCTGGTGTATTGTCTTCAATCATCCACCAATTAATAAAAGAACGAAGAAGTTCATATTCAGTTTTGAATGATTTGTATATTACATTCTCTTGTTTATTGTTAAATGCACCTAATCCCCATGTGCGAATTTGTTTGGTATTATAATCTTGAAGAGAAATAAGTAGTATTTCTTCTGCAGCAGATTCTACATCAGGAAATCCATTTTCTGATGCAACCTCAATATCAATTGTGGTTATCTTAATCTGACTTGTATCGAACTTAATTTCATCTTCTGGATATTTTTCAGAAATATATTGATAAATAAATCTCTCATTACCATATACTCTAAAATTCTCCACACCGTCATACTTCTTTATAAACTCACGACAATCTCTTACAGAACCAGGTTCTACTGATTCTACATAATCTCCTTCCAAAGTTTTATATTTGGATTTATTTTTAGAAGGAACAAAAAGGGTTGGATAAAATTTTTCTCTGGTTGCAAAGTGTTTACCATTTTCAACACCACGAACCAGAAAGTTATCTCCAACCATTTGAACATTTGTATAAAATCTCATTATTTAATAATGTTCTGATAATCTTCAAGTAATGTAGGTGTGGGTTCAGCCAATGTAAGTATTTTATCAGAACTCATCATAAATTCAACCTCTTTAGTTAATCCGTCCAAAAATGGTTCCAAAGATTTATCATCTTTAATAACATAAGGATTAATTAAAAGACAATCAGGTTCTCCCAATTCAGAAGGAGATTCCTCAATTTTAGAAATTAACTTATAATGCTCAAGAACTACAAGTTTAATTATTTTCTGCATTTATCTTTTCCTCATACATTTTTCTAATTGTATCTATAGGTTCTACAATCGATACAATCCATTCTGGTGAAACAGGAATTTTTTCATCTTTAGAAAAAATAATCCAAGGTGCTAAAGAAACTTGCAAATCACTAGAAGTTTCTTTTTCTTCAGTGAGAACGATTGCTGTTTTTTTATAAGTTACAACATGTGGTTTGGTAAACAAATAACCACATACTTTATCATCAGATATAAGTTCTTTAAGATCTGAGATAATATGTTCACCTGATTTTAATAAAGCAAGTTTAACTGACATTAGTTTTGTTTAATAATATGGTAGGTTCCTATAGCCGCTACTCCTGAACCCACCAAAGGGGAATACCGCAGCCAGTATCTCTCTGGCACATATATTATAGCAATAAAAAAGGGTTCCGTCAAGGAACCCTGATCCATCTCGAACTCATTTATATTTAGAGATATTCTTTACGAGCATGATGCTCTGGAATTACTTTACCTAATTTAATAGTTAGCATTCCATCCTCAAATTTTACATTCTCTACTTTTGTATCGTCAGAGAGTGCCCATTGTCTTGTGAAAGAACGTTGTGCTAACCCTCTATGAGCATAGTTCTCAGGTTCTTCTTTCTCTTCTTTATTTCCATCAATAATCAATCTTCCGTATTCTGTATATACATTTACATCTTTTTTCTTAAATCCTGCAAGTGCAATCTCAAGTCTTGATTCGTGATTGTTAACACTTATTAGATTATATGGTGGATAATTGGATGTAGATGTATCTTCCCAAAATCTATTGAGATAATCATCCATTCCTATGCTGTTTCTTGTAATCTTCTCCATCAATTCTGGAAGATTTGCAGCGTGGTATCTTGCTAGTGTACCCATGATAGTAGCTCCTTATTAAGCGAGTTTGTATTTTGTGAACCCATTACGGCATTCAATACTAATTATAACAGTTTAAGTTTACATAGTGGTTCGGTTTTTACTGCCAATACTCGTCTAGTACGTCTAGAGATTTATTCAAATACTTATTTGCACCCTCACATTCCCACTCACCCATCTCTCCTATCTCACATTTATAGTGCAATTCTCTTTTGAGTTGAATGAGTTTATTGGTCATGGCAACTTTATCCAATCTACCGTTCATGGTTACTCTTCTGATTTTTTTTTCTTACTACCTATATTATATTTTGTTTCAAGTATCCAATCAGTTTTATCTTTATATGCTAATACTTTAATTTGATTTAAAGGAGCAATATCTTGTATTTTACTTATATCAGTAATACTAATTAATCCCCAATCAGCAAGAAGTTGAATAATACGATTTCTACGTTGAACATCATTCTGAGTTAGATTAGCATGCTTACCATCTAATGCAAATAGTTCTTTAAAGTGTACGATATAATATCTACCTTGCTTATGAAGAATATGACATGACTGGTATATCTTTTTCTCTTTACGGGATGCTACCCCAATTCTTGTGAGAGTCTCTCTTACTTTTAGGAAATCATCTGGTTCATTAAGAGTTACCTCAACCATTTGATCAGGTGCCCATTTCACTACAGGTTCTTGAACCACACTCATTGTCTTCCTCCAATTTCAAATTTAGATCTTATAAAATTAAGTTGTTCTTTTGATAGGATTCTTAGAGCTTGTTTTGCCTTTTCGTTACTATAATCATAATAACGTTTTACCAAGTCAAGGTCTTTAATCTCATCTTTACGTAACCAAGGAGAAAATCTCTTCTTGGATCTGAGTGTATTTAGATAAAAATCATATTGCATCTTCTTTGGTAAAAAATGATACTGATTCATTTCGTTAGAAAACATAATCGCATCAAGATGTCCAGAGTAAATACGATTGATAATATATGGTGAATACTCTTTTTCTAATAAAGGATCTTCATCTATTAAATTTTTCTTTGTTTGGTTAATTGAATTCAACCAGTCTTTTAGATCCATCTTCATTATCAAAATAGTTAGCACAAGAGCAGACAAGATTACGATCTCCATAAACATTGTCTATTCTAGATATTGCTGGCCAAAACTTATTTGTTTGGTCTACAGGATACGCTGCTTCTTCACGAGTATAATTATACTCCCATTTGTCTGAACTTACAACCCTTGCAGTATGAGGTGAGTTTTTCAAAATATCTTTATTATTATCAATCTCTCTTCTGATACTTACCATTGCTACACCAAATCTTTCAAGTTCTTCTAATGACTCACTTTCAGTTGGTTCTACCATAACTGTTCCTGTAACTGGCCAAGATAATGTAGGTGCATGAAAACCATAATCCATTAATCTTTTCGCTACATCTTCAGCAGTGATACCTTCAAAATGTCTTACGTCAAATATACATTCGTGTGCAACTCTCCCATTATTACCTTTGTATAATACTTTGAAGAAAGGTTCAATACGTTGCACTAACCAGTTTGCTGTAAGTAAAGATACTTCACTTGCTTTTCTTAATCCATCAGCACCCATCATTCTTATGTACATCCAACTGATTGGTAAAATAGATGCACTACCTTGAGGTGCTGCTGATACCCTTTGATTCATAAAAGGAACTAAATGTTGTGCAACACCAATTGGGCCTACACCTGGCCCACCGCCACCATGAGGAATACAAAATGTTTTATGTAAGTTAAGATGACATACATCTGCACCATAATTACATGGTTTTGCAAGTCCAACTTGTGCATTTAAATTTGCACCATCAAGATAAACTTGACCACCATTTTCATGTATAATTTTACAGATGTCTTTGATGGTTGGTTCAAATACACCATGAGTTGATGGATATGTAATCATAATACAAGACAACTCAAGATAATTCATAAGTGCTTGCTTTTCTAAATCTTTTAAATCGATATTACCTTCATCGTCACACTTAACAGGAACGATCTTCATACCTGCCATCACTGCCGATGCTGGATTTGTTCCATGTGCACTTGTAGGAATTAAACATACATTTCTTTTATCATCACCACGACTTTTATGATATTCTTGAATTGCAAGAAGACCAGCATACTCACCTTGAGAACCAGCATTTGGTTGTAAATTAATATCAGCAAATCCTGTAATATCACACAACCATTCTTTTAGGTCATCTACAACTCTTTGATAACCATGTGTCTGAATTTTAGGAGCAAATGGATGAATATTTGCAAATTCAGGCCATGACACTGGCATCAGTTCTGATGCTGCATTAAGTTTCATAGTGCAACTGCCAAGTGGCATCATACCATTTACTAATGAGAAATCTTTTGATACTAACTCATTCATATATCTCATCATATTAGTTTCACTTTGATACTTATTAAATACATCTTGCCTTAACCAAGGTTTAGTTCTTTCTGGAACACCTAACCACTTATATTCTTTTTCTAAATTATAAACGTGTCCTATTGTATCTGAACGGGAACTAAAAGTAATTAATGATCTAATAATATCGTGTAGTTCAGATAGTGTAGTGACTTCATCTATAGATAGAGTTAACCAACCATCATTATAAGTTGCATTAAATTGTTCACTAAAAAAATCAAAAAATTCTTTATCAACTTTGACACGTATAGTATCAAAACCCTCACAATCATAAACTTCTTTTCCACACCATTTCAATGCTGACAGTAAAGTTTGCCTATATCTTAATATTCTATTTGCTATTTTTTTCAAACCTTCCGCACCGTGATAGCAAGCATAAAAACCTGCCATATTTGCGAGGAGTGCTTGGGCAGTGCATATATTGGACGTTGCTTTGTCTCTTCTTATATGTTGTTCCCTTGTCTGCAACGCTAATCGTAGTGCTTTATTACCTTGACTATCTACCGACTGCCCTACAATACGTCCAGGAATTTTACGTTTATATTTGTCAGTGGTTGCAAAGAATGCTGCATGAGGCCCTCCAAATCCCATAGGAACTCCAAACCTCTGCATACTACCAACTGCAACATCAAATCCCATTTCTCCTACAGGTTGCATCAAGACCTGACATAAAGGATCTACAACTGCAATCTTCATACACTTATAAACTTCTGCACATCTTAACAATCCATCATGATATTTCAATCTTCCATTACTATCTGGTAATTGAACTAATAATCCAAATGCATTTGTAAATTCTTCTAGTGCGATTGTTGCATCCAAATCAATCTTAATTATGTTAATACCTAATGGTCTTGCTCTTGTTCGTAATACTTCTAATGTTTGTGGAAATATTTTACTATCAACTATAAAATCTTTTTTCTTACCTTGATTATATGCAAGTATCATTGCCTCTGCAGCTGCAGTTCCTTCATCCAATAATGATGCATTTGCAACTGGCAATCCCGTAAGTTCGGTAATCAGTGTCTGATAATTAAATAATGCTTCTAATCTACCTTGTGATATCTCTGCCTGATAAGGTGTATAGGATGTATACCATGCAGGATTTTCAAATACATTTCTCTGTATTACTGGTGGTGTAATTGTTCCATAATATCCTTGTCCTATTAGACTTCTTTTAACTACATTTAATTCAGCAATCTCTTTTAATTCTGTAAGTGCCTGTTGCTCACTACAACCTTCTGGTAATTTACTATCACCACGAAGTAAAATAGAATCTGGAACTATCTGCCTGACAAGTTCATCAATACTTGAGAGACCTAAATCTAACAACATTTTAGATTGTTCCCTTTTAGAAGGCCCTATATGACGTTGAATAAATTCTGACATTATATAATTTTATTTTTCATACTTATTCATTTCTCTTGATTTATTCTTGATAATAATTCTATCATTTTCATAATCAGGAACAAATTCTAAGAGATCCATATGATCCCACATTAACTCTTCGTACATAGCATTGAGACGATCCATGTCTTCCCATAAATCATTAAGGTGTTCGTATTCTTCGCTCATCGGATAATTTGGATGTTGTTGTCTTCTGTCCAGAGTTCGACTTTATCTCTGAATTTATTTTCTTGTTTAAGTTTTTCATATCTCTTGGTTGCTTTACGTTTCCACCAAGAAATAATATTTTCCAACTGAAACTTGTCCCAGTTTTGGCCTTTTATTAATTTATCATCTTCACCAAGTAACACTTCTCTAATGTTAGCATATCCATAATCAGAAATATAAAATCTTTTTTTCTGAGTGAGTCCAAAAGCCATATCTATAACAGTATTAAAGTCCTTTAATTTTTCTGTTTTTCCATATTCTTTTAAAGAATTTTTAATCCAAGAAATCATCTTAGTTTGTCTTTTCATTTTTTTAGAGGATGCTTTATTATCTGTAAGAGGTTGATTATTATTCAACTTACTAAAATGATCATGAAGTTTGTGAAATATATCTGCATGAAGAAGAGGAAGAAATTTACTCTCGGTTAAACCTTTATATCTCATATAAGGTTTAAGTCCATCATACTGTGATGCTGATGTAGTGGAACCATAAAGGGATGTGGTCTCAAATAAACCAATCTCCTTCTCAAATACTTCATTTAAAGTTTCTCTTGCAAAATGAGAGAGACAAAGAAGTGCCAAAAGTTTACCTCCAAGATAATTATATCCAAAAGGTTGGGATGGAACTATTACAAATCCCATCACAGCATGACGATTAAATATAGAAAGATTAGGTTGATTTCCTAACCAAATATTTCTAGGTTTAGAATTAATAGTAGGAGACCCAAAACGAATAAATCCCAGTATCTGCTGAGACCTTTTCTCATAAACCATCCAACGAAGCTCTCTACCTGGTATATTGCTTTCATTATTATGTGATGATACTGCCTGTAAAAGATTTATATAATGTTCCTGTGGAAGTGACTTTTGAAAGCGTTTCCCCACAAACTTAATATCAAACTCCATCTCATTAGGATGAATATCTTCATTAAAAAATTCATCCTTTAATGAAGTTAAAGGATTTACTTCAGTGACTATTTCTCTTTTTACATATCGAAGATAATCCTCAATAGAAGTAAAGTTTTTGAAATAATTAATAAATTCATCGGCAGCCCATTCGGCATCCGCTTCAGGTATTATCATCGGGAAATATAGGAGGATTTTTTTCTGCTTTTCTTACTGCTCTATTATGAATCCAATAATCATATTTTTCAAAAATATAATAAAAAGACCAAAGACATTTTTTAACAAACCATTCTGCCCATAAAAAAGCAACAATGATAACATCTAAAGTATTTTTAGGATATTTCATAATGAATCCATATCTGACCCATGCCGTGGTTTATGATGAGGCATTCCATCATGATTACCATCATTAGGTAACTTACCAGTCATAAGATATTCAACAGTCTCTTTACATCCACGAAGATAATCTAATTGGCCTTTAATCTTTTCAGCCTCTACCGTATTTGTTGGAATCTGTGATTGAATTTGTGCAATTCTTTTAGTAAATCTTTTTAAGAGTTGCTCTAAGTTTTCTGTTTGTTTCATTGGTTTTGAACAGGTCTACGATCAGAATTATTTAAGTACTCTACTCCTCCTCTTTCTGGTTTTCCCATAAGACGTTTTTGTATCATGATACTAATGGTTTTATCAAACCATGCATCTAATGATTTGGACATTGCTCTATATCCTGTACCGACATAAACTTGTCCAGAGACAACTGCTACAGTTGCTATACCCCAGAATAGATAATAACTTGATGATTTCATCTGTGCTTTTGTTTTTGTAAATGTTGATTTAGTCATAATAATTGTTATTTGAATTCACATTCCACCATGATTTCAGTAAGACATGCTAACATGTTTATTTCCTGATCTGCAACGAATGCCATCTGATATTGATACTTAGCAATAACAAGAACAGCAGCAGGTATAGTATTTGGAATTAAACACTCATAAAGAGTATCATAAATCCTACGAAATAAAACAGAAGTATCATTGTCCATATTACTATTGACCCACTTACGTACTTCAGGAAAGTTTTTTGTTTTAAGGTTCTTAATCAGATCATTTACAGCAACATCTGAAAAAGCAACTAATATTCCACTATCTATCTTACCACTAACTGAGTATCTCTGACACTCATTTAATACTCTTCTCCAGTCTGGAAAATGTTTATTAATTAATTCTACTAATACTTTCTTATCACTTTCAACCCCTTCTTGCTCCAAGATAAAATTGATCCTTTGGAAGAAATTAGCAGCGATTTTCTGCTTCTCTTTTCCTCTAATAGAAAAGTCAACGACAGCACACCTTGAATGGAGGGGTTCGAGTATTTTATTTTTGTAGTTACAGGTGAAGATGAATCTACAATTTCCCGCAAACTCTTCAATGAAAGCTCTGAGTAAAAGTTGTACATCATTGCTTGTGTTGTCTGCTTCATCAATGATGATGACCTTGTGCTTCGCTTCCGATGTAAGAGATACCGTTGATGCAAAATTCTTTGCGTTATTCCTGACCGTGTCAAGAAATCTTCCTTCATCGGATCCGTTGATAACATAAGAATCTACTCCCAATTCGTTGCACAATGCCTTAGCAACAGTAGTCTTCCCTATACCAGGAGGGCCAGCAAGAAGCATATTAGGTATTTCTCCTCTATTTAGAAATTCCTTAAATGTTTTCTTAATACTCTCTGGAAGAATACATTCATCAATTGTTTTGGGTCTGTATTTTTCAACCCATATAAAGTCACTCATAAATCATTCCAATGTCGGATTACTCCGCTAATAATAAAGCAGTTAGTGATAAGATAGCTGAGGAGTATAAAAGAACGTACCACAACAACGTGATTGTCATATTTTTTGGTTCTTTCGTCTGAGAATGATCCGAGTGCATACTTCCATATCCTCCACCATTTTATCATTTTTTAAATACCCCCATACTTTTCAGTATGAAGATAGTAAGAACTGTCCAAAAGATAACTGTCCACATCATAACTTACCTCTAGGATTAGTGCGACGATTGATAATAGATATAAACTTGTCAGCAGCATATGTACCGCCCAAGCAAAAATCCAATTCATCTCCATCTTGCCAGTTGATGTCACCATTCATTTTAGTATGGTTCATCAACTCTTGTAATCTATTAATGTGTTCCTGAGTTAGTTTCATTAACTAAATGTTGAATCAGGTTCTAGTGCAATGAAATATTTAAGATCTAAACTTTCATTAGTAAATTTAGATAATAGTTTTGAGGAAACTACTACATTATAAGCACCAGGAATAATTTTAATATTTTCTACCTTAAAGTTAAATACAAACTCTTTGTCAGTTTCACCAACTACAATAGCAAATTCATTAGAAGTATCATTTTTCTTATCACGAACTACTAATTTAACAACACCAGCACCACCAACTGCTGATAAATCAGGAAGTTGATATACAGCTGCTGCCTTAAGTAATTTTTCTAATGTAACACTATCCAATTGAAAACAAACATCTTGAGTTGGAAGTGATATTTCTTTTTCGGGTGGTGAAACAATAACAGCAGGATCGGCAAAAAAGTATTTAACTCTACGTTTACCTTCACGAATATTTAAATAAGTTTCTTCTTTAAAATCTAATTCGGGATCTTGATGTAATCCTAATCCATTTAAAAATTGATTTAAATCATAGATGGCAAAATCACGAGGAAATTCCTCTTCAATTCTTGCTTCGGCAAGAATATTTTTTGCAACAGAAATAGTTCGTAACTTTGTTCCTTTTTTTACAAGAACAGAATTATTAATATTCGCAAAGTTCTTAAGAACTGTTAGCGTATTATCAGAAAGTTTCATAACCACGGGTCTTAGTTTCATTATTAGGGCATTTGTTCAAAATTGCCAGAGGGCATTGATGGTTCCCCATAATGTCCGTCAAAATGTAATAACAGCATAGCATAATGTATAACTTTTAGCAAGTCTTTTTTATTTTTTCCATCTTTATTTCCATATCTACTTCCATACTTCAGTATGTTTGCTTGACAAAAACTTGATGCAAGTTCTTTTGATGCCATCAAATCAATAGTTTGAACATTACGATATTCATGAGACTTACCTGTATAATGTCCTTGATATGTTCCAGAGACATATTCTTCAATATCTTTTAGAATATCTTCCTCGTGATACTTATAAAAGTGTGCTCTTTTTGGTTCATAAAAATCTTGATCCATTTCTGTTTCTTCTTTTACTTGTAATGACATTCCATCATCGTAGGTTGAAAAATGATGTGCTCGTTGATCATCTACATCTGCCATATAAGAATCGACTTCATAATCAAGTCCATCATTTAAACCATAATAATCATTATATGCTTTTTCAACTTCATCATTAGTTGAAGCAGTATTACCTGCTCCAACACTCATATCAATTTTTTTCCCCCATAAGTCTTCGGGAATATCTTCTCTAATTGGATAAGTTTCGTCCATAGTTCCGTTTAATGCCTCCCATGCTAAACTCCATGCATTAATCATTATACATCTTATCCTCCAATTTGTCAATTTTAAAATCAGCATCAACTTTATCATACAACTCAATAAAGGATTGCTTAGTTTCATCATCAAAACGATTTACACAAACTTGAATTGCCTTTGCCTTATCCTTAAATATAGAGAAAGCACGAACGATGTGAACTAATCTACGAGTACTAATAATTTCTTCTACACCACCATCATAGAACGTTTTACGAATAATGTCACCCCAATCAACCAATCTCTTACAGAAATCAGTATCAGTAACACCCAACTTAGCAGCAACACCACCTAAAATTTTAGATTCCACTGAAGGTGCTGGATAGTCTTGCTCAAAAGTTACTGGGAATCGTTCGAGAAAGGCTTCGTTGAGCACGTTAGTTCCAATAAATCTTCCGTCGTCTGAACCTTTACCTTTCGTATTTGCGGTTGCGATGACGTTAAATCCTGTTGCTGGTTCAACGAATTTTCCAATTTTCTTAAGAAAAACTCCATTTCCTTCAAGGATGCTCTGAAGGCAGAGAATTTTGTTAGAGGCAAGGTCGATCTCGTCAAGGAGCAATATAGCTCCTCGCTGTAAAGCTTCGATGACTGGGCCATTGTGCCATATGGTTTCACCATTAACAAGACGGAAACCACCAATAAGATCATCTTCATCTGTTTCAATTGTAATGTTTACACGAATAAGTTCTCTCTTTAATTGAGCACATGCTTGCTCTACAGAAAATGTTTTACCATTACCAGATAATCCAGTGATAAATGTTGGATAAAACTGTTTAGACTGAAGAATTTTTTTAAGGTCAGCAAATGGGCCAAACTTGACAAAAGTATCATCAATTACAGGAACAAGATTTTGTTGAACTACTGGAGTAACAGCAGGTGCATTGAATGAATTTTCAATATTTGTTACTGCTTTCGTAGTTACTTGAAGGTTCCACTTACCTTTAGATACTTTATACTTCTGAATTTTTTTAGTTACTGTTGAATATCCAATATCATTTGCTCTACAGAAACCACGAATATCAGCAGCAACAAATTCATTTCCAAAAGTGCTTCTTAATCCATCAATAACTTGTTGTTGGGTCATCTTTAATTGAAAAGTCATAATTTAGTGATTTATTTATATACGTAGTATAGCAGTAAAAAAGGGGGTATGGTACCCCCAGTGGACACTTTAATTATTGTACCCAATCTGGTTTTCTGGATGGGTCACGAAGATAATTAGATGCAGCCCAAGGTTTGGATGCGATATAACGCTTGTAAGCAGTAATAGTGTCAATGCTTGTGTCATATTTAAACTCATCGGGACCTGCGAATGCGAATGGTGTATGGTTGGTAAAGTCTGCTGATGGCATAATATCTTTTGCTTCTAGCAGTGGTCTAAGACAAGAATGAGTTTTGCCATAGCGATGAGAATATTCTGCACACAGAGCAAGACCGTGAGTGAGTAACCACCATGCATTTTCTAAAGTATCATTTGCCCATATTGTGCAAGGATGATTACGGAATGCACCTTTAGATGTTTTGTATGGTTGACCATCGTTACGATGTATTTTGCCATAACTATGACCCCACTCGTCAGAGCAAACAATAGAAAGCATTTGACATGTTTCTAATGGCATCTTGACAATGTGCTTGTCAGGTAGAACCTGTGCAGAAGCAACAGGATCTGGATCAGTTACGAATATGTTCATTATTTAAAACCTTTTTTTGGTTGTGGTTTATCAAGGACAACTACAACTGCATCAAAATTTAATAAATTACAATTATTCCACCACCACTCTTGAACCTCTTGCCAAGTTTCTACAATAAAAGTAGTTTTACTTGAGGAGACTATCTTATAATGATGGCGATCATAATTTTTATCAGAAGTTACTGAAAAATATTTTGGATCATTTTTTTCAATTAATTTAGTCATCATGATCATCCCATGGATCTGTTAGATTTTTGTTTGCAAAAAATCCTTTGTATACACCATAGCCTGCTAATAGGATTGTAATCACTGCGATTGATATACCAAAAGTGTAATCAGGATTAAATGCAAAGTGTGGTATTAATGTATCATTACACCTAGCAATCTTATCTGGGTCACTCCAAGTGCCAGGTAAAGTATAAACTGGTGGGCATGCTAAAAAAATCATTCTTGGGATCTCCATTCTTTTCTCATTGTAACATACTTTTCATCATATGCAGCTTTATCTCTCATTTGTTTGAAAACGCTTGCAGAACGGGACTTTTCACAGTGTAGTGCGGTTGGCGACTGCGGTGATACGGAACCATCTCTAGCGTACTTTTTCCCACTAGGATGATTTGCATACCTAC
>Ga0209348_1000092_pt1 | contig 56587 bp, 93 predicted proteins | sample ETNvirenome_2_30_FD_184065 | JGI IMG/M metagenome (GOLD analysis project Ga0209348, IMG submission 184065) | Marine viral communities from the Pacific Ocean - ETNP_2_30 (SPAdes) (version 2) | ecosystem: Environmental > Aquatic > Marine > Oceanic | place: Pacific Ocean | collected 2013-06-22 | reverse complement strand
TTAGATATATGAATCATAAATTACCTCTTTCGTTTAAATCTGTTTTTAACACGGACGCCAGGAGAAAAACATTTGACATATTGTCGCAGCTTGAAGCTTGAGTCCTCTGTCAATATGCAATTTTGCCGCGCGTCAAAATGTCGCAGCTTGTTACCTATTACGTTTTTTTCTTTCATAATTTTTTTTGATCGGTTCAATCGATCAGGCTGTCAGCCGTGGACATAGCACCAATTGAACCAATCAACTGAAGGCACAGTATTTTAGCCAACACCATGACGCGTTGTAACAGGATTACTGTATCACCTAACCAGAGAAGCCAGCCGCGTTATTTAACGGAGCCTGCTCCAGCTTAACTGATCCCAAGCCACTTGCCGAAGACCCTTTCGGGAGCTAGCCGTAACAAGGTCAAGTGGCCAGGGATCAGTAGGCGTGGCTTAACAACTTAATAAAGGAAGCCGTCCACCCCTGATCCTATCTGCTTTTGTAGGTGCAGATCCCCAGAAGATTTATAGTTTATAGCGCCGATAAATCTTCAAATGAGGGCGCAGAATTAGACAGTATCAGAAATAAAATTAATTGACATTGTCAATATTGTCGCACCCAATTTAGAATAATTCTAAACTGGCTTGACGCTTAACACTGTCAAGAAAATAAATGTCACGCGACAAAATGTCGCAGGGTTCCTGCGACAATATGTCAACTACCAAAAATATTTTTTTAGTTTATAAATTTTTTATTAACAACAAAAGAGGTAAAATATGAAACCAATACGATCAAACGAACTAGATTTTTGGAATGATTTTGTTGACCAAAAATTTAGAGATAAACAAGATGACATCAATACTGAGTTATCACAAAAAGCTCAAGAGGTATCGGATAAAACTCAAGATGCTTTTGTTAAAAAGTGTGGTGTTGAGGGTGATTTAAAAGAGTGTGAAAAATTATATCAAAAATACACTCATTTTAAAACTACCAAAAAAGAAAAGGAACTGGAACTATTTAAAGATTATGCCAATGCTTTAGAGATTGTTTTGGAAAAATTACAGCGATTATCTAAGAGCCGTAATTGGAGTTGTAGTTTTGGTAGTAATGATGACATGGAACCAGAAGACATAAGAAGGAAACTAAGAGACTGCAACTATGATGAAGCATATAGAGTAGCAGAAAAAAAACATGCTGTTTATAATAATCTAAAAAGAATAAAAGAGAGTTGCAAAGTTTCAATTCATACTGGCGCAGATATTAAAGATGTAGTTTCAACTTTAAGTTATGAGATGCAAAAAGCCCAAATAGGATTGGATATACCAAATATTTTATTAGGTTTACCAAGAAAATAACTGCGACAATTTGGCAATTGATATTTATAAGGCAACTGATAATGTTGCCTTATAACGAAAGTGAGGAAATATGAAAATAGGAACAAAAGTTTTAGTTGGTTGGAAGATGAAAAAATACGACAACAAATTTAAAACTAGACAAGGTATAATCGACGAGGCTTCAAGATTTTTTGTAGCCAAAAATGGAGATCATTGTTTGACTTTTTTAACTAGTGAGGGTCATAGAACTGCTGTCAATTATACTGTTAAACCATTAAAGGGGGGAAAATGACAGTTCAAAATCAAGATATACAACATGTTCAAACCGAAAATAAAGCAAAAGAATTTGAACGAAAAAAAGAATTAAGAAATCAAATAATTTCATTTGCAGAGACGGGAACCCTGCATCAACTAAATGAGATTGTTTGTGAAATAAAAAGATTGGAAGGTAATTACTCAGACAACTAGATTTCATGTTCCCTCGTGAAAAGCACTCGCGTCAATAAGACAAATTGACGCGGGTGTGACTGTTTCTTTTTGCCACTGCGACAAAATGCCTCATGCGTCAATAAGTCGCAGGGGGCCTTCGGCCCCCTGCTTGTTTCCCGATACGTTATGTTATTTTTTTTATTTTATATCTGATGCGCATTGTAGAATCCCGATGCATTTACATTTACCATTCGGGAAACCAGTTAACTCATCAAACATTTTATGATTATCAAAACCTAACTTGATGCAGGCTTCTTGAATATCCTGGAATGTAAACAACATATTCTCAGTTGCTTGCACCATTCCTGGTCTTGTTTCTTTTGGAACTATTTTCATTTATCCTCCGTGTTTAAGTCTGTTACTTCTTGATGAGTTTTAGTCCAAAAGAATTCCATATTAGAATGAATTGGAGTTATCACCCGATCAGATTTAAGGAATGGCATTCTATTTCTTAAATACTCACCCGCTTTTTCTAGCGCTTCTATTTTATTATCAGCTTCTACAATTTCAGAGAAACCTTGCGCCTTTATTTCAAAGTTAACTAGATATTTCATTTATCCTCCGTGTTTATTAATTAATAATTAATACATAAAAACATTTTAAATTATATAAGACACAATGTCGCAGGCGCTGCCTGCTGGCTCGCTCGCTTCGCTCGCTCGTAGAGGTACCAAACTGGTCTGGAAATTTGAACTTTTTTTATAAACCAATATAGTGTACAAAAAAAGGGGTCCCTACATATACCCATATATACAAACATTTATATGATTATAGACCTAAAATACTTTTTGGTACCATATGGAAATAGACATAGAAAAATTAAAAAAATTTGAAAAACTTCCTGCTGATGTAAAAAGACAACTTGGTTTGTACATGGCCAAATGGCAAGAGAAGAAAAAGGAGTCTCAGATCAGAGACGATTTTATGAGTTTTGTAAAACACGTTTGGCCTGATTTTATTGAAGGGTCCCATCATAAACAGGTCGCAAAAAAATTTAATGATATTGCAAATGGAAAAGTAAAACGTGTTATAATTAATATGGCACCTAGACATACTAAGTCTGAGTTTGCATCTTATCTTTTACCTGCATGGATGGTGGGTAGAAATCCTAAATTAAAAATTATTCAATCTACAAATACAACAGAATTATCTGTAAGGTTTGGTCGTAAAGCAAAACAACTCATGGATTCTGCAGAATACAAAGAAGTATTTCAAACAAGACTCAAAGAAGATAGTCAAGCTGCTGGTAAATGGGAGACACAACAAGGTGGTGAATATTATGCTGCTGGTGTTGGCTCTGCAATCACAGGAAGAGGTGCAGACCTTTTAATTATTGATGACCCACATACTGAACAAGATGCAATGAATAATTCAGCTCTTGAGAGAACATACGAGTGGTATACATCAGGACCTAGACAACGTCTTCAACCTGGCGGCACGATTGTAATTGTCATGACTCGTTGGAATGAAAAAGATTTAGCAGGAAGATTAATCAAAGCACAAAAAGAACCTAAAGCAGATCAGTGGGAGGTTATAGAGTTTCCTGCTATACTTCCATCAGGTCAACCTCTTTGGCCTGAATACTGGTCTTTAAAAGATTTAGAATCTGTTCGTGCATCAATTCCATTATCAAAATGGAATGCACAGTACATGCAGAATCCAACTGGAGAAGAAGGCGCGTTGATAAAAAGAGAATGGTGGCAAAACTGGGAAGGTGATCTTCCTGCACTACAACATGTCATACAATCTTACGATACAGCTTTTATGAAAAAACAAACCGCCGACTATTCTGCAATTACAACTTGGGGAGTCTTTCAACCTGATGAAGACAGTGGACCCTGTCTCCTGTTGCTTGATGCATTGAAGGGACGATATGAGTTTCCAGAACTACGTCGTATTGCATTAGAACAATACGGCTACTGGAATCCAGAAACAGTTATTGTTGAGTCCAAAGCATCAGGACTTCCTTTGACTTATGAACTTAGAAAAATGGGTATACCTGTTGTTAACTTTACACCTTCTAAGGGTAACGATAAACATACTCGTGTAAATTCAGTCTCTCCATTATTTGAGTCTGGTAAAATCTGGGCTCCAAAAGATATGGAGTTTGCTCAAGAAGTTATAGAGGAATGCGCTTCTTTTCCGTTTGGAGATCACGATGACTTGGTAGATTCAATGACCCAGGCTGTAATGAGATTTAGACAAGGTGGATTAATACAACATCCAGAGGACTATAAGGATGAACCTTTACAACAAAAACAAAAGGTGTATTATTAGGATATGGCAATAGAAAAAGAAAAATACGAAGACATTATCGACGCTTACGAAAAAGGTATAGGAGTTGAGCCAGGAGAATCTTTAACAGATTACATAAAAAGAGAAAATATAAAAATCCAAGAAATCGACATTGACGACATGGACGATGAGTCTGGCATCAAGAGTTTAAATAAAAATATGGCTGGCATGGGTGGAGTCATGAAATATTTTGAAACTCCATACGGTTTTGATAGAGCAGGATTTGAAGATGCAATTATACAATTTCAAGATTATCAGGATAGTGGTGGAGACTTAGGATTCCATGATTTTGTAGTAAATGAATTTTTAGGAATAGTTAAGAAAGAAGATAAAGCTCCATCAATTAAAATGGCGTCTGAGACTCCAGAAGAAGAATTTGATATGATGATGGAGTCAGAAATATTAGGTGAATTTGACGAGTATAAAAAAAATAATCCTGGAAAAACGTTTGATGATTTTATGAAAATAAAAAGCATGCAAATGTCAGAGGCTCCAGATGACACTAAAACAATATTAAAATTAATGGAAGATAATAACATGTCTTTTGAAGAGGCTTCTAATTTTTTAAGAATTGAAAAATCCAGAAAAAACAAACCTAAAGAACCTGTAGAGCCTAAAAAGATAAAACTTGCAGAAGGTGGACTTTCATACCTAATGGGTATGTAATGACAAAAAGACTTACTAGGACAGTACCACCTAAATCAGGACCCACTCCTCAAGGGTTGAATTTAAAATATAATACTGTTAAAGTGGTAAGATTGGAGAAACAAAATGGCAGACATAGACAAGGCTCTACCAAACGAGCCTAGAAAACAAATAACCATCCCTGGCGAAGAAGAAATTCAAGAAACAATTGTTGAAGAAGTTGAGAAATCAGAAGACTCACCAGATCAAGTTGAAGTACAAGAAAACGAAGATGGATCCGTTGATATAGATTTAGATCCTGCAGCCGCAACACCAGAAGGCGGTGATGAACATTATTCTAACTTAGCAGAATTTTTACCTGAAGATGCATTAGGAAGATTATCTTCTGATTTAAATTCTAAGTACATGGATTATTCTATGTCTAGAAAAGATTGGGAAAGAGGTTATACTCAAGGTTTAGACTTATTAGGATTTAAATATGACAATAGATCGGAACCGTTTCAAGGTGCTTCGGGTGCTACGCATCCTGTTTTGGCTGAAGCCGTTACGCAATTTCAAGCGCTCGCTTATAAAGAGTTACTCCCAGCTGATGGACCAGTCAGAACACAAATCTTAGGATTACAAACTCCAGAAAAAATTCAACAGTCTGAACGAGTAAAAGATTTCATGAACTATCAAATTATGGATCAGATGAAAGAGTATGAACCAGAATTTGATCAGATGTTATTTAACTTACCTTTAGCAGGATCAGCTTTTAAAAAAGTTTACTATGATGAAATGGAAGGAAGAGCTGTTTCAAAATTTGTTCCTGCAGATGATTTGATTGTTCCGTACACGGCTACCTCATTAGACGATGCGGAAGCAATCATTCATAAAGTAAAAATTTCTGAGAACGATTTAAGAAAACAACAAGTAAGTGGTTTCTATAAAGACATAGATTTAGGAAGCCCAGAAGATAAAGAAACCGATGTAGAGAAAAAAGAAAGAGAACTTGAAGGAGTTACAAAAACTAAAAACGAAGATGTATTTACATTATTAGAATGTCACATTGATTTAGACTTAGAAGGTTTTGAACAACTAGATGAAAACGGTGAGCCTACAGGAATTAAAGTTCCATACATTGTAACTCTAGAAGAAAGCTCACGTGAGATTTTATCTATTAGAAGAAATTACGAAATTGGAGATCCGAAGAGAAACAAAATACAATACTTTGTCCACTTTAAATTTCTGCCAGGACTAGGTTTTTATGGCTTCGGTCTCATCCATATGATTGGTGGTTTATCAAGAACTGCAACGTCAGCTCTTCGTCAATTATTGGATGCGGGTACGCTCTCCAACCTACCCGCAGGATTTAAAATGCGTGGCATCAGAATTAGAGATGACGCACAATCAATACAACCAGGTGAGTTTAGAGATGTAGATGCACCAGGTGGTAACTTGAGAGATTCATTTATGATGCTACCATTTAAAGAACCATCACAGACATTATTATCTTTGATGGGTATTGTAGTTCAAGCAGGTCAAAGATTTGCATCTATTGCTGATATGCAAGTTGGCGATGGTAATCAACAAGCTGCAGTTGGAACCACAGTTGCATTATTAGAACGTGGTTCAAGAACTATGTCTGCAATACACAAAAGAATTTACTCAGCTCTTAAACAAGAATTTAAATTAATGGCTAGAGTATTCAAATTATATCTACCACAAGAGTACCCATATGATGTAGTTGGGGGTCAAAGAATGATTAAACAAACAGACTTTGATGATAGAGTAGATATATTGCCAGTTGCTGACCCCAACATTTTCTCTCAAACTCAGCGTATCTCAATGGCGCAAACAGAATTGCAACTGGCAACTTCTAATCCACAGATGCACAACATGTACAATGCGTACAGAAATATGTATGAAGCGTTAGGTGTTAAAAATATTGATTCAATATTAGTTAAACCAATGGCACCTATGCCAAAAGATCCTGCATTAGAACATATCGATGCATTAGCTGGTAAACCTTTTCAAGCTTTTCCTGGTCAAGACCATAGAGCTCACATAACTTCTCACTTAAATTTTATGGCAACTAACATAGCAAGAAATAATCCGATGGTTATGGCTAGTTTAGAAAAAAATATTTTTGAACACATAAGTTTAATGGCTCAAGAACAAATTGAATTAGAGTTTATGCAAGAATTACCACAACTACAACAGATGCAAATGATGGCTCAACAAAATCCACAGATGCAACAACAAGTTATTGACATGCAACAAAAGATAGAAGCAAGAAAAGCACAGTTGATAGCCGAGATGATGGAAGAATTTATGAATGAAGAGAAGAAAATTACATCACAATTTGACAATGATCCAATTGCAAAACTAAGATCTAGAGAATTAGACCTAAGAGCTCAAGAAAATGCTAGAAAAGAGCGTGAAGGTAAGGAGAGAATGGATCTAGATAAGATGAGAGCTATGATGAATCAAGCAAACGTAGATGAAAAACTAGATCAAAACGAAGAATTAGCAAAATTAAGAGCTAATACTTCAATTGAAAAAACAATTTTAGGAAAAACTCTTCCAAATGCAGACCAAATGATACCAAGTGTAAAAATTATGAGGAGTGGTAATGAATAAAAAACAGAAAAAAGTAAAAAAAGTTATGAAAGAGTTCAAAAAAGGTGAACTAAACATTGGTAAAAGCAAGAAGAAGGTCAAAAATAGAAAACAAGCTATTGCAATTGCACTTTCTGAGGCTAAAATAAATAAAAATAGGAGTTAATATGGAAAAATTAGATAAAATCCAAGAAGTTAAAGTTAGCGATCAGCAAACTGAGATAGATCCTAGATCTAAAACAACTGCTGACAAAGCTTTTAACTTAATTGGCACTGGTGGACCTGAAATGGAAGTTAAAGGTCAAGGCGCAGTGTTAGCAGAGAAAAAAAGAAGTTCTAAAGCGTACTAATTATGTGGTTATCGGCGATTAAATTAGCCGTCTCTGCTGGAAGTAAAATATACGCTAACAAGCAGAAGGCAAAAATGGCAATGTCAGATGCACAGTTGCTGCATGCTGAAAGACAAGCTCGTGGTGAGGAAGCTTACCAGGGTAAATTGCTAGAAGCTAGACAATCAGACTGGAAAGACGAGGCCGTTCTCATAATTCTTAGTTTGCCCGTGTTGGTGCTCGCTTGGGCAGTGATATCGGATGACCCAACAGCGATGGACAAAGTAAAATTATTCTTCGATATGTTCTCGCAGCTCCCGTCATGGTTCACAAATCTTTGGATCTTGGTGGTTGCGTCGATATATGGTATAAAAGGAACTCAAATTTTTAGAAACGGAGGGAAAAAATAATGCCAAACAAAAATTTTAGAAAACATTTTTTAGTGGGTGGTCAAGCTAAACTTGATGTTGATGGAGACGGAAAAATTACTGGAAAAGATTTTAAAAAACTAAGATCAAAAAAGAAACCATCTAAGAAAAAGAAAAAACCATCGTTTATGATGATGGCAATGAAGGGGAAAAAATAAAATGGCAAAACTATGTCCTAGAGGTAAAGCCGCAGCGAAGCGAAAGTTCAAGGTCTACCCAAGCGCATATGCAAATATGTATGCATCAGCTGTTTGCAGTGGTAAAGTTACACCAGGTGGTAAGAAAAAAAATAGAACTAAAAAATCTATAGGAGGACCAGCTGGAGAAAAAAGAGATATTAGAAAAGTTGAACACATGACTGGAAAAAACGAAAATAAATTTGTAGACAAAAGAAAAAAAGCTATGGGTGGCGGAATGATGCGTGACTCATACAGAAGTGGTGGACTTGCTAGAAGAAAAAGATCGGCCTGTGCATAATGGCGAAAAAAGGTTTACGAGCATGGGTAAAGGAAAATTGGGTCGATATTGCGAACAGGCGAAAAGATGGCTCATACCCGAAGTGTGGAAGAAGTGGTGGAGAAAAAAGAAAAAATTATCCAAAATGCGTGCCCATTGCAAAAGCAAGAGCGATGTCCAAAGGGCAACGTGCGGGTGCCGTAAGAAGAAAACAAGCCAAAGCGAATACAGGCCCTACACCTAGTAGAGCTGCAACATTTGCAAAAACTAAAAGAAAAAAATTAGCAACAGGAACTGATCCATATATTGGAAGAAGTATTAAGGGTGAGTATGGAGGAGTAAATTTATCTAATCCTAGTTATGTAAAATATTATAAAGGTATGATTTAGTGAGAACACAAGATAGACAACCACCTAAAACTAAAAAGTATTTCAGACCTACAAAGTCTGGAGCAGGGATGACTAAAGCTGGGGTCGCCCGATATAGAAGAGAAAATCCTGGCTCTAAACTAAAAACAGCGGTCACTGGCAAAGTCAAACCAGGATCAAAAGCTGCAAAGAGACGTAAATCATTTTGTGCAAGATCACTTGGACAAATGAAAAAATTTCCTAAAGCTGCTAAAGATCCTAATTCAAGACTCCGTCAGGCTCGCAGAAGATGGAAATGTTAACATGAGAAAAAAAGCAATGGGTGGTGGTATGATGCAAAGAACTGCTATGAAAAAAGGCGGAAAAATTCCACCACAATTAAAAAAGTTCGTAATGGCTAAAAAGAAAAAAGCCAAAATGAAAAAAAAGGCGTAATGAAAAAAGCTAAAGCAAAAATAAAGAAAGTTGTTAAGGCCTTGAAAAAAGCTTCTAAAGCACATGCTGGTCAAGCAAAAGTATTAAAAGGAGTTATAGGTGGCGGATCCAAAAGTAGGAACGGGAAAAAAGCCTAAAGGCTCTGGACGTAGACTTTATACGGACGAGAATCCTAGAGATACCGTCCGTATAAAATTTGCAACACCAACAGATGCTAGGAAGACTGTTGCAAAAGTAAAAAAAATTAGTAAACCTTTTGCTAGAAAAATACAAATTTTAACCGTTGGAGAACAGCGTGCCAAGGTTATGGGTAAATCAAAAGTCGCTGCAATTTTTAAAAAGGGAAAAGATGCAATTAGAAGAGGTCGTAAATAAACTTCAAAAATTTTTGAAGGAGTCTTATCAAAATATTGGAGACAACATGATAGGTGGTGGTGTTGACAATATGGAAAAATATAAGTATATGATGGGACAAGCACACGCTTATTTAAGAATATCACAGGAAATCTCTAACCTGCTAAAACCAAAGGAGCAAAAAAAAGATGAAACAGTCGGAGTCAACACAAACATCGTCCAATTCGGACAAAAAGATTAAACCAGCACTACTTGATAAATACGAAGATAAAAACAAAAAAGAAGTAGACGCATACGAAAAATTAAAAACAAAAGAATCAGCTAAATTACCAAAGCCAACAGGATGGAGAATGTTAATTCTACCATTTAAAATGCCTGAGAAAACAAAAGGCGGATTATATTTTGGCCAAGAAACTTTAGAGAGACAACAAGTTGGTTCAACTTGTGGACTTGTTTTAGAGATGGGGCCACATTGTTATGATAAAGAAAAATTTCCAGAAGGACCTTGGTGTAAAAAAGGTGACTGGGTGATCTTTGCGCGTTATGCAGGATCTAGAATACAAATTAACGGGGGCGAAGTTAGATTGCTAAATGATGATGAAGTATTAGCTACAATCGAAAACCCCGAAGATATACTTCATCAATTTTAAACATAGAGGAGAAAAACTATGCAAGAAGAAAACAAAACAGTGGACATTGATACTTCTGGTCCATCAGTAGATATAGAGTTACCTGAAGATAAAAAAGTAGAGGTAGAACAAACTACTGAGGATACTAGGACGTATGAAAAAAAGAAAGATCATGGCACTGACATTTCATATGAAAATGAGAGGGAAACAAAACTTGATGAAGTAGAAAATCAAGAAGAAAAGAAAGAAGATAAAAAAGAAGAGAAAGATGAATTAAAAGAATACTCTGAAGGAGTACAAAGAAGAATAGCTAAACTAACTAAAAAGTGGAGAGAAGCTGAGAGACAAAAAGAAGAAGCTTTAACTTATGCTGAAAAAATGATTAGGGCAAAAAAATCTGCTGAAGAAAAAGTCTCTAAGTTAGAACCTGGATTTATGAAGTCTACTGAAGACTCAATTACATCAGGTTTGGTCGCTGCAAAAGCTGAACTAGCTAAAGCCAGAGAAGCTGGAGATATTAATGCTGAGGTAGAAGCTCAAGCAAAAATATCTGAGTTAGGCTACAAACAAGCAAGATTCTTAGAGACAAAAGCTCAACAAGAAGAATTTGCTAAAAATAAAAAAGAAGAAAAACCTTCTGAAATTAACTTAGACAGACAACCTGCAGCGCAAGGAACACCTGATCCTAAAGCTGAATCATGGGCAGCAAAAAATTCATGGTTTGGTCAAGATACAGCTATGACTTATACTGCTTTTGATCTTCATAAAAAGTTGACTGAAGAAGAGGGTTTTGATCCGACAAGTGACGAATATTATTCGGAAATAGATAAAAGAATAAGACTTGAATTTCCGCATAAATTTGATAAAAAAGAAAATACGGAAACGACCAAGCCTGTGCAGACAGTAGCATCAGCTAAAAGAAGCACTAAATCAGGTCGCAAAACTGTAAGACTCACACCTTCACAGGTAGCAATCGCTAAAAAATTAGGTGTGCCACTTGAAGAATATGCGAAACAATTAAATATCACGAAGGAGGTATAGGCATATGGAAAATGATAAAAGAACTTCTCGTGCGAGCCAAACTAGAGAAAAAACTGCAAAGAAAAAAGTTTGGACTCCACCGTCATCTTTAGATGCACCCCCTGCGCCAACAGGTTTTCAACACAGATGGCTAAGAGCTGAATCTTTAGGATTCCAAGATACTAAGAATATCACTGGGAGACTAAGATCTGGATACGAATTAGTAAGAGCTGACGAATATCCTGATAGCGATTATCCAATGGTTGAAGATGGTAAATACAAGGGAGTGATCGGAGTTGGTGGCCTTGTGCTGGCAAGGGTACCTGTTGAGATCGCAAAACAGCGTACTGAGTATTATGCTAAACAGCATGATGACAAAGTAAAAGCTGTTGATTCTGATCTCATGAAGGAACAGCACCCTGACATGCCAATCAATATTGAAAGGCAGTCACGTGTAACCTTCGGTGGCTCAAAGAAGTCTTAAAAGAATTCTTAACCATCAAAGGATAAATCAATAAATGTCTTAAGGAGGACACAACTATGGCAAACAAAGACGCACCTTTTGGTCTAAAGCCAATTGGAAAAGTTGGTCAGAACAGAGACGCTGGTGGTTTATCCGAGTACGATATAGCTGCTTCGGCTACTGCTATATATTTCAATGACCCTGTCAAAATGAAAAGTGACGGTACAATTGAAGTAGCAGGTGCTGGAGGCGCAATACTAGGATCACTAGGCGGTATATTTTTTACTGACGCAACTACAAGCAAGCCTACTTTTGCGAATCATTTGAATGCATCTAACACTGCAACAGATATTGTTGGATTCATTTCTGATGACCCGTATCAGAGGTTTGAAATACAAACTAACAATGCAGGTGCTTCTGCTAAAACAGATATCTTCAATGTTGCTGATATCGCGTATACAGCTGGAAGCTCACCTGACTTCGTGTCTCAAGTTGAGTTAAACGATTCAACTTTAGCAGCTGGCTCATCTGCAACTTTGCAGATCTTAGGTTTATCTAGAGACCCAGAAAACAATGATGTTGGTTCAGCTAACGTCAACTGGATCGTTAGAATAAACGAGCACGAGTTAGACATGAACGTAAATGGAGTATAAGGAGGATAACAATGGCCATTTCTAGAGGACAACTAGTTAAAGAACTAGAGCCAGGTTTGAATGCCTTATTCGGCCTGGAATATAAACGTTATGAGAATCAGCATGCTGAGATATACACTACTGAGTCTTCAGACAGAGCGTTTGAAGAAGAAGTTATGTTATCGGGTTTTGCTCAAGCTCAAGTTAAACCAGAAGGTTCTGGTGTATCTTTTGACAACGCTCAAGAGACTTACACTGCAAGATACAGTCACGAGACTGTAGCTCTTGCCTTCTCAATAACTGAAGAAGCAATTGAGGATAACTTGTATGACAGACTTGCTAGTAGATATACAAAAGCATTAGCTAGATCTATGGCGAATACAAAACAAGTAAAAGCTGTTAGCCCGTTAATTAACGGTCTACCATCTGGAAGCTTCACATCAGGTGACGGTGTATCTTTATTTAATACAGCTCACCCGACAATCTCAGGTTCTGTTAAAAACACTTTAACAGTAGCTGCTGACTTGAACGAAACTTCTTTAGAGCAATCATTAATTGACATTGCTGCAATGACTGACGAAAGAGGTCTAAAAATTGCTGCAAGAGGTGTCAAAATGATTATCCCTTCAGAGTTACAGTTCACAGCTGAGAGATTAATGAAGTCTCAAGGTAGAGTAGGAACAGCAGATAACGATGTAAATGCAATCGTATCTATGGGTATGATCCCACAAGGTTACAGAATCAACAACTTCTTAACTGATACAGATGCGTTCTACATCCTTACTGATGTACCAAACGGCATGAAATACTTCGAAAGAGCAGGAATTAAAACTGCTATGGAAGGTGATTTCGATACTGGTAACGTAAGATACAAAGCTAGAGAAAGATATTCATTTGGAGTATCTGACTTCAGAGGTATCTTTGCATCACCAGGTGCTTAATACTTAACATTATGTGGCGGAACACCGTTCCGCCACAATTAAAAATTAGAAAGAAAATTGTATGAAAAAATTTCAAGTTACAATCAACGCCTACGACTATTATTCAAAATTTGAAGTATTATCTAAAGATGATCCAGTTTCGCTCGAACAAGCTATAGTTGACAAGTTAGGAGAAAATGATATAGTTTGGGAGTACACGGGAGATATGTATGACTCTCGTAGACACAGAATAACCTATGAGGAGGTTATAAATGGACAACCACATCCAGGAGCTTTACCAACAGAAAAAAGCTCTAGACAAGAAGTGGGAGCAGGAACATAAGAGTAATGGAAGATATACTCTTGATATGGTTAGAATCGACCACAAAGTTAGAGAGTTGATAAACCATATAAAAATGGCAGAGGCAAAAGCTGCACACAAATCTGCTCCTGAAGTTTCAGTAGCTACTTAATAAAAAGCTACATCGTTGGAAAAATCCAATCCGCATTGTAGGCTCTCTTGCACTCTATATAAATCTAGTATATAAATTAAATCTGTACAAATAAGTTTACATAGACGCGTACAGCGACGGCCTAAAGACTGTGTAAACGTAATTAGGAGGATAATAATATGGCTACAACTACATTCCAAGGTATCGTTAGATCAAACGGCGGTGCTGGAAAAGGAAACGCAACACCAAGTGTTGTAACTTTATCGGAAGTTATTTCATTTGACCCAACTGCATCTGGTGCAACAGCTGTAAGAATTGGAACGTCAGCAACTGCAGGTCAAACATTTGTTTTACCAGCAGGTGCTATTCCTATTTCTTTCATGACTATTGGAGGATCTACAGGTGGTACTAACCCAACAGTTGATATTGGAACTTCTGCTGACCCAGATGGTTTCTTCAACGAAGTTGACAGTGATACTAAAGGTACTTTAAAAGGTGCTGATGGTGCATTAGTCGTTGCTGGAGGTATTACTGCTGCATCTACTGTAACAGGTATTGTCGGTTCATCTGCGGCTACTGGTGGAACAGTAACTGGTATATTTACATACACAGTTGTTGACGCTGGTTTAGAAGGATAATAAATTAATTTAATATGGGCCTTCGGGCCCATATAAATTTAACGGAGAAAAATTATGAAGGGTGACGTAAAAGCAGTTAGAGTTTCAGGAACAGGCGCAGTTTTTGCTGGTAGAACTAGATTGAGAGGAATGATTTTAGCTTCTGATGGATCTGGAGCTGGATCAATAACTTTGCAAGACAACACAGATAGTACGACTTTATTTCAAGGAGATTGTCCTGAAGGTGATGTTTTTTCATTTAACATACCTGAAGATGGAATTTTATTTGAAGGTGGAATGAAAGTTTCTGCAATTGCTAATTTAGTAGGTGCAACACTATTGATTGACAAATAGGAGGTTAATAAATGGCTACCTCTGGAACAACAACTTTCGAGTCAAGTTTTTTTATTGATGACATAATCACAGAAGCCTATGAAAGAATAGGTATGTTTGATTATTCAGGTAATAATATAAAAACAGCTAGACGTTCTTTAAATATATTGTTTCAAGAATGGGCAAACAGAGGTTTGCACTATTGGGAAGTTGCAAATAATTCAATTACATTAGTTGCTGGTAAATCAGAATATACAATGTTTAGATCATCAGCAGATGGAACATCTGATGCTACAGCTGTTTTTGGTGTAGATGATGTATTAGAGGCGGTGTATAGAACTTCAGATAGTGTAGACTTTCCCTTAACAAAAATAAATAGATCTGGATATCAAGGTCTATCAAACAAAACTCAAACAGGAACACCAACACAATATTGGGTCCAAAGATTTATAGATAGAGTTACAATAACTTTATACTTAACTCCTGGAAGCACAGAGGCAGGAAATTTTTTAAATTATTATTACGTTAAAAGAATACAAGATGCAGGAGCATATACTAATGAAGCGGATGTGCCATATAGATTTGTGCCTTGTATGGTTGCAGGTTTAACTTATTATTTATCACAAAAGTTTGCACCACAAAGAACTCAAGAATTAAAATTACTTTACGAAGACGAATTAAAAAGAGCTCTTGAAGAAGATGGTTCTGCTTCAAGTTCTTTTATTACACCTAAAACTTATTACGAAGGATTATAATGGGACTATCAAAAGGAAAATATGCACAGTTTATTTCAGATCGTTCAGGTCAAGCATTTCCATATAAAGAAATGGTTATTGAATGGAATGGATCTAGAGTTCATGTTTCTGAATTTGAACCAAAGCAACCACAATTAGAACCAAAACCAGCTGTTGCTGATGGACAAGGTTTATTAAATGCTAGACCACAAAATTTTAATATTAACAGTGGAGGCGGTGGAGGAATTGCAGTTGACTTAACTTTACCTGGAGACTTTGCTTTTAATTCAAGTGGTATGGTCCCTGAAGACGGTTCTATTGCAAATAATAAGAGACAAGCTAATATGGAAATGGGAGAGGTGCAAATTAGTATATCATGACGTACGCTGAATTAGTTCAAAAGATTAGAGATTATACAGAGGTTGATTCAAATGTTTTAACTTCTACTATTGTAAATGGATTTATTGAAGATGCTGAGTTGAGAATATTTAGAGAAGTAGACTCTGATAATAACAGAAGATATGCAACAGCTAATTTAGTAAACAATCAAAGATTTATAGACTTACCAGATAATGCTTTGATTGTGAGATCAGCTCAAATAGTAGATGGTGGGTCTGGTTCTACAAGAAATTTTTTAGAATACAGAGATACTAGTTTTATGTCAGAATTTAATTCTACAGGTGTCACAGGAGAGCCTAAATATTATGGTATGTGGGATAATAATACTATTGTTTTGGCTCCTACTCCAAACTCTACTTATCAGATTCAATTAAATTATATCTTGAAAGACCCTGGATTATCTAGTACAAATACAGAAACATACTTAAGTAAGTATTTTCCCAACGGACTTTTGTATGCATGCTTAGTCGAAGCATTTTCTTTTCTAAAGGGACCTAATGATCTCTTGCAATTATACGAAGGAAAGTATAAACAAGTGGTAGAAGGCTTCTCGATAGAACAAATGGGAAGAAGAAGACGAGATGAATATCAATCAGGTGTTCCTCGAGTCGGTGGTAAATAAGGAGAAAAAAATATGGCTATAACACAAGCGATTGCAAATGCTTTTAAAAAACAATTGTTAGAAGGTGATCACAACTTTAAAGCTTCAGGTGGTGATAAATTTAAAATAGCTCTTTATACTTCTTCGGCTACTCTAAACTCAACTACTACTGCTTTCAGTGCAACTAACGAAGTAGGTAACAGTGGTCAATATACATCAGGCGGTGGCGCATTAACAAATGGTGGAACTTCTATCGGTTCAGGAACTGGTAAAGGTGTTGCTATAGTTGATTTTGCTGACAGATCATTTACTGGTGTAACTTTGACAGCTAGAGGAGCTTTAATCTATAACACTTCATCTGCAACTACTAATGCAGCTGTTGCGGTTTTAGATTTCGGAGCAGATAAAACAGCTACTTCTGGTACTTTTACAATTCAGTTTCCAGCATTTACAACTTCAGCAGCGATCTTAAGAATCTCTGGATAATAGGGAGGTAACTTCCTATGGCCAATACTTGGGGTTCGCTTACATGGAACGTAGGTAATTGGGGCAGTCAAGCTAATACGACTGTCTCTGTAACAGGCCTTGCTTTAAACGCAGGAGTTCTTGGTGAAAATTTATTAACTCATTCTGAAAATATAATTTCAAGCACTGGAGCTTGGAGTGGAACAAGAACTACAGTATCAAAAGGTGTTGCAGCTCCTAACGGCACCTCAGAGGCGTCCTCTGTTATTCCTAGTAATGATAACAACACACACAGGCTAGATGCTTTTTTAAGCAGTGGCGGATCTGGAACTGGTGGTGGTCTGATGACCACAGGTGAAAGTTATACTTTTAGTATTTTTGCAAAATCTGCAGGTTATGATTTTATTAATCTTACAATAGATGAACTAGGCAATAGTGTTATTTCTGATACAGCTGTTTTTAATTTATCAACTGGTACAATAGCATCAACAGGATCAGGTATAACATCTTCAATAACAGACATAGGAGATGGATGGTACAGATGTAGAATTTCAAGAGCATTTACTATGAAGAATAATCCCTTTTCTAATAGGGTTCTAATAGGAGTAATGGAAAATGCTACAACAGTTTCATTTGCAGGAGATACCACTTCAGGAGTGCATGTATGGGGAGGACAACTTGAAGAAGGTACCACACTCACAAGTTATCAATACACATCAAGTCAACCATTATCATCAAGCTTAAGTGTAACTTCAACAGTTGACTTTGGTTGGGGTAGATTATCTTGGGGTGAAAACGCTTGGGGTGAACAAGGTGATGTTGTTCTAACAGGTTTAGCCTTATCTACCTCATTAGGAAATGAATCAACCACTATAGATGTAGCTCCAGTGGCTACAGGTTTAGCTTTAACTTCATCATTAGGTAATGAAGATGTAGAAATTTCTTTTGAAATAACTCCTACAGGTTTTGGTTTAACTTCGTCATTAGGAACAGCGGATGCAGGTCCTGATGCAATGTTAACTGGAAATCAAGCTACAATGGCTACTGGAACTGTTGAAGCATATAACCAAGAAGGTTGGGGTAGATATTTCTGGGGACTATTTGAGTATGGTGCTACAGGAGAATGGGAGTTTGTAACACCAACAAGTCTACCTTTAACAGCTACTTTAGGTAACGAAACAGTTACAGCTGATGCAAATGTTTCTGTAACAGGAATTGCATTATCATCTACTTTAGGAACAGCAGATCCATCACCAGATGCAACAGTTACAGGTATAGGATTCTCTGCATCTTTAGCTGTTGGTTCAGTTATAACTGGTACAGCAGATGTAACAGTTACTGGTATTGGTATGCCAATGGGTCTTGGAACAGGTCAATTAGATGCTGTATCTTTAATAGATGTAACTGGTATATCGATGTCTGTTACATTAAATAGTGTAACAACCAAAGGATTTGCTAACGTTTCAGTTACAGGATTTGCTTTGACTTCTACGTTAAATAACGCTAATACTCTAATCTGGAATGAAATAGATACAGGTTCAGCACCTGTATGGACAGAAGTTCCCACAAGAGCTGCATAATGATAGTTGACACTATCCACATATTTTAATACTATTAAAAAACTATAAGGATTTATAAAAATGGCAAACTCGACATCAGCTAGTTTAAAACTTACAGTCCAAGCAACAGGAGAAAATTCAGGTACTTGGGGACAGATAACTAACACAAACTTATTAATCGTAGAACAAGCTATTGGTGGTTACGATACATTTAACGTAACTAACGCAAGTAGAGCTTTAACTTTTACCAATGGTGCAGTATCAAATGGTAAAAACCAAGTAATTAAATTAACAGGTACTTTAGCAGGAAACCTTAACGTAACAATTCCAGACTCAATAGAAAAAACTTACACTGTTGTAGATGGATGTGACCACGCAGGAAATACGTTAACATTCAAAACTTCAAGTGGAACGGGTGTATTGCTATGTGAAGGAAACTGTTATGAATTATATTCTGATGGAACTAACATAGTAAAAGCAAACGAATATAAAAAGTGGAGAGCAATTACAGCAGCAGAAACAGTTCAAGCTGGTGCTCAACTTTTATGTAATACAAATGGTGGAGCTTTTACAGTCACACTACCAGCATCACCTGCTTTAGGAGATGAAGTTTCATTTATGGACCAGGGTTACGATTTTAACTCAAATGCATTAACTATAGGTAGAAATGGTTCTAACATAGTTAACGCTGCAGCTGATCTTGTTGTGAATACACAAGGAGCAGCTTTCACATTAGTATTTTCAGGAGACGCAACTACTGGTTGGACCTATAAGGAGAAATAATCCATGGCCAATTATGAAGCAACGCGATACGACTTTGACGGTGCTAGTCTTACTGACATTCAAGGTCTTAACACAGGTTTAATTATACCCTGGACAGATACATCTGTTCCAACTGGTTTTTTAGAATGTGATGGTTCTGCTGTTTCAAGATCAACTTACTCAGCATTATTTGCGGTGATTGGAACTACATATGGCTCTGGTAACGGTTCAACAACATTTACTTTACCAGATTTAAAAGATGATGTTGTAGTAGGAAAATCACCTAATAAGGCTTTAGCATCAACAGGTGGAGCAAACACTGTATCAACTAGTGGTAGTGCAAATTCTGCAAGTGCAGGTAACACTTCTATATCCACTCCAACTATGGCCTCACATAGTCACACACACGCAGGTAGACCTTCACCATCACCTAACAGAAACAGTAAAAACCCTAAAACACCTACTGGAGGAGGAGCAAATCCATCCGTATCTATCTCACCTCAAGGAAGTGGCGGAGGACATAGTCACCCTGCAAGTATAAACTTTTCTGGTACTGCTAATTCAGTTTTACAACCATATTTAACTTTATTATATATAATTAAAACGTAGGAAAAATTATGGCAAATTACGAAGCAACTAAATATGATTTTACAGGAGCAAACTTAACTAATATTGATTTAGTTAATACGGGTTTAATTATACCATGGACAGATGGATCTGTGCCATCTGGATTTTTAGAATGTGATGGTTCTGCTGTTTCAAGATCAACTTACGCTGCTTTATTTGCAGTTATAGGAACTACTTATGGTTCAGGAAATGGTTCTACTACTTTTAATGTTCCTGACCTACAAGATGATAACGCTATGGGTAAATCAAATAATAAAGCTTTAGCATCAACTGGCGGAGCAAACACTGTAACATCAACAGGAAATTTTTCTATCAGTGTAGGTAATACAACTTTATCTACACCTACAATTGCTTCACACACTCACACAGTTAATTTCAAAAATAAATCTGGAGGAGGTCTTACACCTCCAGGTGATGCAAATAACCAACCAACACCTCAACCTGCAAACAAAACTAGTGGTAACACAGGTGGTGGCGGAGCACATAACCATCCAGGATCTGCTACTTTTTCTGGTAATGCAACTTCTGTTGTACAACCTTATGTAGCTCTGCTATATATAATTAAAACTTAAGGAGAATAATGGCAAATTACGAAGCAACTAAATATGATTTTGATGGTGCAAACATCACAGGATTAGTTGGTATTTCTACAGGATCAGTCATTCCATGGTCAGATGGATCTGTGCCATCTGGTTTTTTAGAGTGTAATGGTTCTAATGTTTCTAGAAGTACGTATGCTACTTTATTTGCTGTTATAGGAACTACGTACGGATCAGGAAATGGATCTACAACATTTACTCTTCCTGATCTTCAAGATAAAATAGTTATGGGTAGATCTCCAAATAAAGCTTTGGCTTCAACAGGTGGAGCAAATACTGTTGCATCAGGGGGAAACTCATCAGGAAACACAGGAAATACTACTATTTCTACACCAACTTTAGCCAATCATACTCACCCAGCAGGTGGTAATCGTACAGGCTCTACATTCTCTGTATTTAGTTCAGGTGGAGGTACTTGTGTTTCAAGTCCATCAAACTCAGGTAGTAAAGGTGGTAGTGGATCTCACAGTCATCCAGTTACATCTAATTTTACAGGGTCTGCTAATTCAGTGTTGCAACCTTACTTAACTGTGATATATATAATAAAAACATAAGGAGAATTTTATGGCAAAACATGGTGCTTGGACAGTAGTTTTTGAAGATAAAATGGTCATCAAAAAAAATAGTGACTACGGAATTGAAGATGCATGTGGACACAAAATAGAAGATGATGCATTTTGGAGTCAATCAAAATTTGATAATATACATGCTATTCAGTTTACAGACGATAATGTAGATAATGATCAAGTAGAATATAAAGATGATTCACCAAACGGAGTATACGATGCAGCTGTTTTAGGTAGCTTTGATGAATTCATATCAAGATGGGATGCTGCTCATTTAGTTTCTCTTCAAGAAGCGTGGGATGAAGATAACATAGTAAATGAAGATGGTTCTGCGGGTGAAACTGAAGCTGAAAAAACAGTTAGATTAGGTGCTAGACCTACAACTTATTCTTCTTAATAATTTAACCTGATAATATCCAAGAAGTTATAATATACTTTTCACCTTTTAAAGGTGGGTTACCTCTATGCATGTACGGAAAAGCTGCAGGCCATATAACTATTCTACCTGCTTTTGGTTTTACTCTAATTGACTGATGTAAAAACTCTGTCTCTCCTCCTTCATCTACATCATTAAGATAAATCATATAAGTTAAAAATCTTCTAAAACCCTCATTTCCAAGTCCTGGACCCCATTCAACATGCCATACATGATAACCTCCTGTAGGCACTGTTTTTTGAATTTTGACATTTGTATAATTTAAAGGATCAAAATCACTTTGAACATCTAAATTTTCCATATACATTTTCAACGCCATATCAAAATTAACAAACATTGTTTTTAATTCAGTGTGATCTCCAAGAATTTCTTCAGGTTCAACGCTGGTTGCAATATCTTTTTTAGTACGGTTACCTGCTCTTTCAGTTGTAAATCTGTCGTAAATTTTATTATATTTATTTTGTCTTTCAAAATATTTTATAGCTTCTTTACACATTTCTGGAGAGATATAATTATCAAATATCCCTATCCATTCTTTCATTTCAAATTTTTTTTCGTTATTCATCTTTTCCTACTGGGTCTGGGTTTCTAACTATTTTAGATCTCACAGGATCTTCTTGATAAATAACGTGATATTTACCATCATACTTTAATAATTTTTCGTTCCACCAAGATGGGTCTTTAACTGTATAGTGAGCATTTTTTCCGTTTGATAATACCTGTCTTGCTGGATAACAAGTTATGGTTAAGAAAACAAATCTTCCTGAACTAAATAAATCTTCTAAAATTTCTTCAACTTTATCTTCTTGAATATGTTCCATTACATCTACACACAGAACTAAATCATAATCCATACTCATTTTTTTTGCATACATAGGTACAGCAGGGTCGTATCCTACTATTACAATACCTGTTGGTGAGCCTGGTACTTGTTTATTATTAAATAATAATTTATGAAACGTTGCTTTACCACAACCATAATCTAATATGGTTCGTACCTTTTGATCTTTTATTATTTGATATATTTCGTGTTTATATTCTGCTAAAGCCTCTCCACACCAATTATCTTTATTCTCAGCATGAAATTTAGTGGCTTCAATTAGTGATTCGTAACTCATATAAATTTACTTTCAGGTTCATGTATATCTTTTATTTTCTTTAATTCAAGGTATTGCTTGTAACAATTTTCTGTAAATTTGGTTAGATATAAGACATCTCTATAATTATTTACCTCATAAACATCTATACCATCATAACCCATTTCTTTAGCCACCTTGAATCTGTAGTGTCCACAATGTAGTTCCATTTTTTTTACATGTTTGTTGTACATTACAACTCCAGGAAATAACAAACCGTCTTCTTTCATATATTGTCTTACATTGTTTAAGTGATTTTTTTCCCATTCTATTTTATTCTCTAAATAATCTTCGGTTATAGACTCTAAATAATCTGGAAACCATATTATTTTAGCTGTTAATAATTGCATTATGTAATGTTCTAGCTTGATCGTCTTCATGTTCTGTTAAAGAACCATGTTTATCTACGTAGTGAAAAAACACTTGAGCACACCCATCACCTTCAAATTTTTTTCTTCCATGTGATAATTCACGCGCCATATATACAACTGCATCTCCTTCTTCCATTTCTATCCATTTTTTATTCATGTGTATTGGCCAGTTATGTGTTTTATGTATACATGCTGTTACAGATATTTCACAAGCTTCTCTATCTTTATGTGTTTTTAAAACGGATCCGTATATGTAATATCTCCAGTAAGCATAAGATTTTAATAATTCTAAACCAGTAATTTTTTCCATCAATGGAAGTTTCTCTTTTAAAAATACATGCATTAAAGGATCTCTGCCGTATGATGGACATACAGGAGCCTGTTCATCATCTTTAAATCCTTCATCTAATTTAAGTAGACAATATTGTTTTAATAATTTTAACTCTTCTTTTGAGAAGAAATTTTTAACTAGTTTATATTTAAAATCTCTTATAGTAGCCATGATACTATAGAATACCTTGTTCCTTTCTTTACTGGTTCAATACAATGCGGATATAAAAAATTACTTGGAAAGAAAATAATTTTACCTGTTTTAGCTTTAACTCTTTTAGCTTCATCTTTACAATTAGGATGATAGAATACTAAATCTCCACCTTCATATTCGTCGTTTAAATTTATAATTACACTAAGTGTTCTATTTGTTGTGGTTCCATGATCTGTATGTATCTCATACTTTCCACCAGGAGCATATTTTAAAAGATCTACTTGGGCTAATGTTCCTACAGTCAACTGAGGAAACTTTGCCTTATAATTAAAATAGTAATTCCATATTAAATTTTTTACTACATTAAATAAAACTTTATCAGTTATAGAAGATTGATTTAAGTGGTGTCCAAATACATTTCTAATGTCTGTATTCAAACCGTCTGCTACCGTCATTTTTTCTGTAGCTTTATAATCGATATACTCTTTGAATTTTTTAATGACTTTATCTGGTATACTTACGTCCAAATCAATTATTGCTTCTTTCAAATTCATGGTTTAGAATGACTATTTTTATATATAAAAATACTTATATGTTACAAAAATTAAATTTCAAGCCTGGTTTTAATAAACAAGTCACTGCATCTGGAGCTGAATCTCAGTGGATAGATGGTGATTTTGTAAGATTTAGATATGGCTTACCAGAAAAAATAGGTGGTTGGAGTCAATTAACTACAGATAAAACTACTCTACCTGGAGTAGCAAGAGCACAACATGCATTCACTAGTTTAGCAGGAGAAAAATACACAGCTATTGGAACCAATAAAGGATTGTTTTTATATTATGGAGATGACTTTTATGATATCACTCCTTTAGATACAGCCGTCACTGGTTTTACTTTTACATCTTCAAATGGCTCTGCGACTGTTACCTTAAATAAAACATCTCACGGTATACTAGCTGGAGAGTATATAACTTTTACATCTGTAACATTGCCTGGAGGAGGAGCTACAGGATATTCTACAGGTGATTTTGAAAACACAACTTATGAAGTTATAACATCAGCTACCAATAGTTTTACAATTACAATGGCCTCTAATGAAAGTGGCACAGGAATGTCAACTGCAGGAGCAGCGACTGTTAATCCGTATGTCACAATAGGACCAACTTTTCAAACAGCTGGTTATGGTTGGGGTACATCAACTTGGAACTTATCTACTTGGGGAACAGCAAGAGCAACAGGTGCAGTGACTCTGGATCCAGGCTTCTGGAGTTTAGATAATTTTGGTGAGGTATTGGTATGCACAATTCATAATGGTAAAACATTTACATGGAATGCAGGAGCATCTAATGCAAGAACAATTAGAGCATCTGCGACTACAACAAATTTTGCAACCACAAATAATCCAACTAAAAGTTTGATGACTGTGGTATCAGATAGAGATAGACATTTATTTCATCTTGGAACAGAAACTACAATTGGAGATTCTACAACTCAAGATCCAATGTTTATAAGATTTTCTAATCAAGAAGATTTAAATACATATGCTCCAACTTCTACAAATACAGCGGGTACATTTAGATTGGACTCAGGTAATGAGATAAGAGCTGCTGTTAATGGTAAGGATTATATTCTAATACTAACAGACACTGCAGCATATGTTGCACAATTTGTTGGTCCACCTTTTACATTTAGTATTAGACAGGTGGGTGTTAACTGTGGATGCATGGGTCAGAACTCAGCTGTGTATGCATCAGGAGCTGTGTTCTGGATGGGCAATGCAGGTGGATTTTTTATGTATGATGGCACAGTAAAAACATTACCATGTGCGGTAGAGGATTTTGTATTTACAAAAAAAGCAGATAACTTAGGAATTAATTTCAAAGCAAACAAAATTATATCTGCAGGTCATAATAGTTTATATACAGAAGTTAATTGGTTTTATCCTAAAGATGGATCCGATCAGATTGACAGAGTGGTTACATATAACTATGCAGAAAATCTTTGGACTACAGGTTCTCTGGCAAGAACAACATATGAAGATGCGAGTGTATTTAGTGAGCCTTACGCTACAGAATATACAACAACAACCACACCTACATTTTCAATACAAGGTATTACAAATACTTTTGGTTCAACCACATACTATGAACATGAAGTTGGAACTGATCAAGTAAACAGTTCAGGTACAACTTCAATTGATGCATTTATTAGATCTGGAGATTTTGATATTACTGCAAGAAGAGGTCTTGGTGGAAACGTTACACCAGTACCAGATTTTAGAGGAGATGGAGAATTCTTTATGTCTGTGAGACGATTTATACCAGACTACAAAGTCTTAACAGGTAATTCTAAAGTTACATTGTTTGTAAATGATTACCCAAACAATACAGCTTCTAGTTCTCAGTTAGGTCCCTTTACAATTACATCCTCTACTGATAAGGTGGATACTAGGGCAAGAGGAAGACTTGTATCAATTAAAATAGCATGTGATGCCACAGGAGAAACCTGGAGATATGGTACATTAAGATTAGATGCTCAACCAGATGGAAGAAGATAATGTCAATACTTAATTTAGGAGTTTCACAAAGAAGACCAGCAGTAAGCAGACCAAATCCATTACAGTTTAAATTTCAAAATCAATTGTTTCCTGGATATGAAGAGTTTGCAAATGTTCCTTTTCCTGCATATGAAAATTTTATTGGATCGTATTCTCAAGTTGATCCAAGTGCTCCAATGTATGATGAGGCTGGTATTAGATCTTTAGCTATAGCTGATACGCCAACAACAGGTTTAATTTCTCAACTTCCTTTAAATAGATTATCAGGATTAAATTTATCTCGTTTTCAAGGTGTTAGTGATTTAGGTAGAGATGATGAAGATGTTGAACAAGTGTCTTCTTTAACTGAACCTACAGGCCTTGCAAAAATAGCACAGTTTTTACCGTTTGGAGATAAATCACTTTTAAGAGCAGGTTTAAATATTGTTAAAGATGCAATTCCTAAATCTGATCCTAGAGCTATTTCTATGAGAAACTTTTATGGTAATAGATTTGGTTTAACTGGTATAGGTCAAGTGGCTTCAGGTCCTATGAAAGGATATAATCCTGTATCAGGTGGATTGTTTGGTAGAGAAAAAACATTCGGTTTAGAAAAAGCTATAGGAGATAGAATTAGAACTAGATCTACTATAGGGCAAGCACGAATTAACGCAAGATTTGGAAAAGACTCTAAGAGAGCATTAGATTTTGCAGCTAAAACAAAAGAATTACAAAATTTAGGAAAAGAAGAAAGAGGTTCTAAATCATTAGACAAAGCTTTTGATAGAGATAGAACAAGAGAAAAAGATTTAAGAGGAGGTTCAGGGAAAGACTTTGGACCATATTCATAATGGCAAAAGTAACTGTCTACATTCCTGAACCAAAAGAAGAGTATGAGGTAGATAATCAAAGACAAATTTTAGAGTCTTTGAATACTATGAAACAACAGCTTAATTTTTCTTTTCAACAAGATTTAAAAAATGAACAAGATGCTTTTAATTATTTTTTATCATGACAATACAATACAAAAACGAAATATTTTCATTAACAGGAACAGCAAATACTACAGTGGTTAGTATAGCTACAAGCGCTATAGCTATTGTTAAAAGTGTTTATTGTGCAAATACAAGCACAGGTTCAGTTCTTGTAAAAGCTCGTGCTAAAAGTGGAGGATCTAATTCTAGATTTTTTGTAAAAAATATGGCAACAAATACTTCAGAAAATTTAACTCCACAGGGGTTGAATTTAGAGGCAGGAGATGCTATAGAAGTTCAATCAAGTGAAGGTGGCGGCGTGGTTGAAGGTGTCGTCAGTTACGCTTTAATAAACAGACAGAATGAAAATGGATGATTTACCAAAAATAGAATGTACTACAGTAGTAACTTGGCGTAATACTAAAACAGGTGAAGTGTTTAAAGAAAAGAAAGATGGGCCAGATATAGCACAAGATGTAACTGTGCAAGTATCTCCGAAAGGTTTAGATATTTTACAGAAAGTTATGAAAAAACACAATGAACGAAAACCCTAAAGGTGGGACTGAGTTACAATTAGGATTTTTAAATAATCGAGTAGACAAGAATCTACTAGATAAATTTTCTATTTGTACTTCTGTACCAGAAAAAATACCGCTAGATAATTCAAAGATAAATATTCTTTGGCAAAAGAATTCCTATGATCAACCAAACTTAGCACCTTGGTTTCAAGATAAATCAAATCATAATAAATACGACTGGTATGTATTTAACAGTCATTGGAACTACGAAAAGTTTAGAACATATTTTGATGTACCAACTGAAAAATGTGTAGTAATAAAAAATGGTATAGAAAAGATAGAGCCTATATCTACCACTTATAATAAAGGTGATCCCATTAAGATTATACATCAGAATACACCATGGAGAGGATTAAATGTTTTATTAGGTGCTATGCAGTTAATTAATAATCCACTTATCACTCTAGATGTATATTCATCTACAGAAGTTTATGGTAAAAGTTTTTATAATGAAAATGATAAATACTATCAAACTCTTTATGATCAAGCTGAGTCTTTACCAAATGTAAATTACATTGGTTATAAACCAAACAATTATATTGCAGAGCATTTAAAAGATTATAGAATGTATGTGTATCCAAGTATATTTGAAGAAACATCTTGTATATCTTTACTAGAATGTATGGCAGCTGGTCTGTATTGTATTACTACTAACTTTGGTGCACTCTTTGAAACAGGCGCAGAGTTTCCGATGTATATACCTTATTCTAAAGATTATAAATCTTTATCACGTAAGTTTGCAAATGGCATAGAGGCAGCGGCGATATCTTTAGAGGATGATACAATAAATGATCATTTAAAATTTCAAATAGATTACACAAATAAATATTATAGCTGGGACAAACAAGCGATATCCTGGACTAGATTTTTACAAGGAGCTTTACATGCAAAACAATGATCCCATTTGGTTTAATAAAAAGACCAGACCAAACGAAGATACTTATCAAACTATAAAACAAGGTAACGTAACTGAGATACATATAGGTGGAGAACCTAAATATAAGATAATGGTTTGCACGCCATGTCACTCAGATGTGTCTATGCATTACACCCAGGCTGTATTAAAGTTTCAACAAGAATGTTTACGTAATAATATACTTGTAAGTTTCACATTACTAAAATCATCTTTAGTTACTCAAGGTAGAAATCTTTGTGTTGCTGACTTTGTTGGTCACGAGCATGAGTATCAACATTTGTTGTTTGTAGACTCAGATATAGATTTTGAATATTCAACAATAATTAAAATGTTAGAAGCAGATAAAGATATTATAGCATGTCCTTATCCAATGAAAACAATTGATGAAGATAAGATGTGGAGAAGATTAACAGAGAAATATGATACGATTAAAGATAAGAGTGACATTGTAAAATCAAGTTATATGTTTCCAATGAAAGTTAAAAACAAAGATAACATAACAGTAGAAAACGGTATTATGGAAGCAACTCATGTACCTACAGGATGCACACTAATTAAAAGACATGTTATATTGAAAATGATAGAGAAACATCCTGAACTAGAGATATATCAACCAACAGTAATTAATGGTAAAGAGACTAAGAAAGAACATTTCTATAATTTATTTGATACATTACATGACCCAGATACTAAAAGATACTATGGAGAAGACTTTGGTTTCTGTCAAAGATGGAGAGATATGGGTGGTAAAGTATATGCTTATGTGTCAGACTACATCACACACGTAGGAGAGCATCAATATTGTGGTCGTTTCTTCGATGAATTAGCCACTCTTAAACGTGTTGACCTTGAGAAAAAAATAAAATAAAGTAATAATACTACAGGTTTCTGCCTGCTTTAAATTAGCTAATTTTTAATATATGACGATATCACGTATGCAACAACCAAGACAATTATATGGCTTAGGAAGCTTTGTTAAATCTATAGGTAAAAGCGTTAAAAAAGCTGTAAAAGGTGTAGGTAAAATAGCAAAGTCTCCAATAGGTAAAGCCGCTATATTAGGTGCTATTGGATTTGGTATACCAGGCACAAAGATAGGTGGACTGTTTGGTAGAGCTGCTATTGGAGGACAAGCAACAGGTTTATTAGGTAAAGCAGGAATACAAGCTGCTCTTCCAAGTATATTTGGTGTTCCACAAGGATCTCCTAATATGCCAGGATCACCTGGTATATTTGGAGCTGCAAAAAATTTTTTTGGTGGTGAAAAAACTTTAGGTAAAACTCTTGCTATAGGAGCACTAGGAACTACAGCGGCTGCTGCTTTACAAGCAGCAGGTTTAGATACAGAGAATCCAAATGAAATGCCAAGAGATGTAGAGTCTATGAAATCTTATTTAAAAAGAGGATACATGCAATTAAATCCACAAGCTAAACCAGAAGAAGTTGAAGAGTTTGTATCTGCAAACACTGTTGAGTTTGCTGATGGCGGTAGAGTTGGTTATGCAGAGGGAACTGATAAAGAAGGAATAGAAAGTTTAATTATTCCTAAAAAACCAAAATTTCAAAGTGAAGAGGATATAAATAAAACTGTTCTTGGAACAGCTGAAATAGGTGATCCATTACCAGGAAGAGCAGAAAGTAATAAAAGATTTACGAATCTAATTAAAATGTATGAAAATTTTAAGAAGGCTGCTCCTGGAATGGCTAACAAAGAAGAAGCAAAAGAATTATTTGGCTCTAGAATTAAAGATGAATATGATCAGTTACATTTTTTAGATAAGGAAAGATTTGAAGATTATGTAAAAGAGGATAGAGCAAATAGAGCTTACGGTGGTCGTATGGGTTTTTTAGATGGAGGAACCAAGTATAATAAAATTGTAACGGAAATGTATATTAAAGCTGGTGGTGAAGAAGGGACAGGTATGGACATAGATACGTTTGCACAAAAATATTTTCCTAAAATGGCAGAAGGTGGACGTATTGGTTACTCAGATGGTACTCAAGATTATTCTGATGATAGGCAATATCAAACATGGAAAAAAAGATTTGAAAAAAATCCTGAAAGTATGTTTGTAACAGGACACGAAAATTTCAAAGAATATAAAGATTTTTATGAAAGACAAAATAAAGCCATAGGTGGTGATGTTGTGGATCAGGCATCAGGCATCATGGGTTTACCTCAAAGAACAAACAAAGCAGGTGTTAAAGAATTAGATCTTAGAGAAACAGGTGGATTTATACCTCCAGTTGGTGTAAAAGAAAAAGCGGATGACATACCTGCTATGTTGTCCAATAATGAATTTGTGTTTACAGCTGATGCTGTGAGAGGAATGGGAGGCGGTGACGTCAATAGAGGCGCTCAACGTTTATATGATCAAATGAAAATGTTAGAGAAGGGCGGTAGAGTATAATGTCAGTAGAAACAGTAAAATCCATAACAGCTCCACCAGAGTTTATAGAAGCAGAAGCAAAACTTTTTTTAGATGATTTAAGAAAAGGTATAGGAGCTTTTAAAGGAGCAGATTTATCAAAAGTATATGGACCACAGTTTGTAGCTGGAACAGGTCAACTAACTCAAGATGCTATTTCAAAAGCAGCAGGTCTTGGATCATTTCAACCATTTTTAACAACAGCAGCTAAAAGAGCAGAAGAAGCTGCTAAACTTACGGGGCCAACTGCATTTAAACAGTTCATGTCTCCGTATCAAAAAGATGTTATTGACGCTACATTAAAAGAATTTGATTTACAAACACAACAAGGTTTACCTGGTCTTGCTGCAACAGCAATCGGTGCAGGTGCATTTGGTGGAGGACGTGAAGGAGTACAAAGAGCAGAATTTTTAACTGGTAGAGGTATGGATAGAGCACAACTACAGGCTAACTTATTAGCTTCTGGATTTACTCAAGCTCAAAATTTGGCGCAACAAGATTTCTTAAATAGACAGAATCTAGCTACACAGCAATTACAATTAGCACAAACTGCTCCTGCTTTAGCAGGTCAACAAATATCTGCACTAACAACTTTAGGCGGATTACAACAAGGACAAGAACAAGCAAAACTTACTGCTGCTCAACAATTAGCACAACAAAAAATGATGCAGCCTTTAACAGCTGCTCAACAATATGGCTCAGGAGTCACAAGTTTAATTGCAGGATATCCTGGACAAGTAACTATGGGTCAACAAGCTGTGCCAACACCATTACAGACAGCTATAGGTGCAGGAGCTACATTAGCAGGTATTTATAGAGCGATATAATGAGTAAAATATTTAAAAGACCAATGTTTAGAAAAGGTGGTAATGTCGGTACTGGCATTATGACTGGCATTACAGATAGAGTAGAGGCTCAAGATGGCTTCTTTGGAACTGCTCCTAACCCATTAGATATACCAAAAACTACTTCCGATCCTTTTCAAGGATTAGATTTTAATTTTCAGACACCTAAAGTTACTATGCCTGAAGCTAGAGAGTTATCTGATATAATAGGTGAAAGAGAAAAAGCTTTAATGGGAGCCACAGAATATAAGTCAGCAGATCCTTTAACTAAATTTTTACTTACGTTTGGTCCTGCATATGCCACAGAAACCAGAGGTGGTGGCGGAATAGGTAGAGCTTTAGCAGCATCTCAAGAGCCTATAAAAGAAATGTTAAAAGACAAACAAAGAGAAGCTGACTTCAAGAGAGCTATAAGACTAAAAGCTGTAGAGTCTGGAATATCAACTAAAGAAGCTCTAGACAAAGAAATAAGACAAGCTAAAAATTTAAGAAATGAAAAAGAAGCTGAAATTAATAACGCGGTTAGATCTGCAAAAAATAAAATTATATCTGATGCTAATTTAAGTGAACAAGAGCAAAAGCTACTTTTAAAACAAATAGAAAAAAGAGGTGAAAATCAATTGAAGGCAATTAGATTAACAGATGAATTAACAAATCAAGCTGAAGATAAATTTGATAATAAAAGATATGTAGCGGAATACGAAGCACAACGTAAAGAGTATGCTTCTCCTCAAGTCGCTGAATCAGCTACTGATTTTTTTATTAACGATGAAACAAAATTTAGAGAAAAAGTAGGAACAGAAATGTATGGAGGTATTCTTCCAATGGACATATCACAATTAGATGAAGGACAAAGAAAAAAACAACTTAAAAATTTTAAAAATAAATTTGTATTTGATCCATTTGAAGGAAACTACAAATTTATTAACTATGATAAAAATACTAAAAAATTTACGGGATCAGATATATTCAATACAATAGAAGAAATTAATGTTGATACTGTTACTGAAAAAACAGACAAAAATGATAAAGAAGAAAAAAAATCAATGAGAGAAGATGAGTTAGCAATATCGCCATTATTTAAAAGAAAATCAAAACCACCAAAAAAATTAAAAGAGGTTCTTCCTGATTTTACACGTCCAGAGGACTTAGAAATATAGGAGATTAAATGTCAGAGTTTGTTCCTTTTTCAAGCGGAGAAGAGGATAGCGAAGTATCATGGTATACTGCAGGTCTTTCAGGTATAGCATCAGGTTTAATCAAAGTTCCAGAAGGTGTATTTTCATTAGGTGCAGAACTAATTGATTTAGGTTTTGATACCAATACTGCAGCTGATGTTGAAATGTTTTTTGATAAATTAAATCCATTTGAAGAAATAGCTGAAGAAAGAGGTATAGGTAAACTTACACAAACGGTTGTATCGTTAGGTATTCCTGGAACACAAGGATTTAAATTAGGAAGTAAACTAGCTGACAAATATTTTAAGGCTAAAAAAGCTGGAAAACTTTTTAGCGCTGGTGATAAAGGTGGTAAAAAAGTAACCAAAGGTTTAGAAAAAGTTGTTGAGTTAAATGAAAAAGAAGGATTTCAAAAATTTGGAGTTGGAGTTTTAGGAGGAGCAGCGGGAGAATTTTTTGTAGCAGATGTAGAAGATATTGGTACATTTGGTGATTTATTTGATAGAGGACCTACACAATTAGACAGACAAGAAAGTAGTGGAAGAGAGGACGCTGTGAGAAGTTTAATGAATAGATTTAAGTTTAGTAGTGAATCACTATTTGTAACTCCTTTTGTAGGAGCTGCAGGTAAAGGTGCAAAAGCTCTTGCTCAAAAAGGAAAAGAATTAGCTTATAGTAATAATAGATTTGAGAGATATTTAAATAAATTTGCAGAAGCTTTTACACCCGAAGGACCATTAACAAGAGCCGTATTTGGTTCTCAAAAAGTTATGGAAGGTTTTAGAGCTAAAGATTTAAATAAAGCAACTGAATTAGTTAAACAATTAGATAGAACTGTAAGTAAAGCTTTTCCTGAAATGCAAAAAGTTTTAGATAAATCAATTACTAAAGCTGAAAAAGATGAATTCTATAAAGAAATAAATAAATTAATATTAGATGGTGATTTAACAAAAATGGTAAATCCTAAAACTTTAGATAAATTTGCTGCAAATATTAGAAAAAAAGGTGTGAGTGATGATACCATAGATGAACTTAGAGGAACTATAAATGATGCTAGAACAACATTTTCTGATTTATTGTCAACTGTTAATAACTATGAATCATCAGAACTTAAAAATATAATTCAAGAAAGATTAAAATCATCAGTAGTAAACACGTATAAAATATTTGAAGATGCTCCTATTTTAGGATTATTTGGAAGATATAAACCAACCGATGAAGTCAAAGAAAAGTCAGTAAAATTTTTTCAAAAACAATTAGCTGATGCAGAAGGATCTAAAAACGTTCAAGCATACTATCAAGAAGCTAGAGAAATAGTTGATAAGATATTAGAGGATGGACTTGTAAGAGGTAAAAGCAGAGTTAGACAATTACAAGATCCTACATATGTTAAAAAAACATTAGAGGGTTTTGGTAAAGACGAAAAATTTATAGAACAAATAGTTGATAAATCTGGATTAAAAAAAACTGTTGTAAGAGAATTATTAGGTGAAGTCTCTGATCCAAGATATTCTATTTTTAATGCTATTACTGAATTATCTAGTGTATCAAGAATGAGCGCTTTTTTAAAACAATTATCAGATCAAAATGATTTAATACAAAAACAAGGTGGTGTTGGAAGTTTTTGGAAAACTAGAGCAGAGGCAAGAAATGCTACAAATAATACTGTAGAAATTGTTGAAATGTTTGGCAAGGATACTGAATTAAAAAAACTGTTGACTTTTAGAGTAGGAGACATCGGTAATCCTTTAGCAGGTAGATTTACAACAAAACCTATAGCAGATGCTCTGGCACAAGCTAATAATCTTAAAGTAGGATATTTTACAGGTGCAGTAAGAGGAAAAGAGGGATCAACCATAGCAGAACAAGGAGCTAGTTTTTTATATAGAAACTTACTTTTATTTCCAAAAGCAGCTTCTCAATTAGCTAAAACAGTTTTTTCAATACCAACACACTTACGTAATATTATAAGTGCAGGAGCTTTTGCCGCCGCTAACGGAATATTTTTTACAAGAGATCCTAAAGCATTAGGAAAAGCTTTTAGAGAAGGTTGGCAAATATCTGGTGTAGGTAATTTAAAAAATACAAGATTTAAAGATAAAGAATTTGAAGCAGCTTATAGAGAATTATTAGAATTAGGTGTGGTAAATTCTCAAGTTCAAATAGGAGATCTAAGAGCTTTAATGAGAGATGTAAATTTTGGAGATAAAATTGCAGATCTTGATGCTGTTATGAATCCTATGCTTGCAAAATTAAAAAAGGTTCCTGAGTATTTACAAGGTAAATATACAGCAGAAGATGATTTTTGGAAAATTACAAATTACTTTATGGAGCTATCAAGAAGACAAAAAGCTTATAACAATGCAAATATAAAAGTTTCTAAACAATATTTACAAGGCATACCAGAAGAAGAATTAATTAGAAAATTTAATATTGCTAAATCTCAACAAAAATTTAAAGGAACTTATGATGATTTTTTAAATGCAGAGGCATTAAAAAGAGAAGCAGCAGATATAGTAAAAAACACTGTTCCAAACTATGCTTTTGTAGGAGACGTTGTAAGAACTGCAAGATTATTACCTGTTGGTAATTTCATGTCATTTCCATCTGAGATGATTAGAACAACTACAAACATAGCAACTCAAGCTATTAAAGAAATGAAACATCTACCTGGTAAAGGTGTAACTGTTAGAGGTTCTGATATAACTCCTTTTGTTTTAGAAGTTTTAGAAGACGGTACATCTAGAATGGTAAAGAACAATAATCCTCTATATACTATCGGAGCTACAAGAGCCGCAGGTATGGCTTTTACTTTAAATGCAGTTCCTGCTCTGACAGTAGAAGGTGCAAAAGCTTTGTATGATGTAACAGAAGATGAATTACAAGCTCTAAGACAGTTTGTTCCTGATTGGTCTAGAAATTCAACTTTAATTCCCATACGAGATGAAGACACTGGTGAATTAAAATACATAGATTTTAGTCACTCAAATGCGTACGATTTAATTGGTAGACCTTTTAGAACTTTATCTAATGAAATAATTGCAGGAGTAAAAGACGGAGATACTATATTAAAAGGATTTGTGACAGGTGCAGAAGAGGCTATGACAGAAGTTGCAGCTCCATTTATAGATGAATCTATTTGGACAGAGGCCTCTGCAGATATTAGTTTATTTCCATTATTACCTGGAAGAGATGGTAGAACCAGAGACGGTAGAATTTTATACACCGATCAAACTCCTATTGGTGATAGAATGTCAATTAAATTTAAACATTTAATGGAAGCATTAGCTCCTTCTTACAAACAATACATTAGAGTAGGACAAGCTATTACAGGTGCTCCTACAAAAACAGGTGATGTTTTACAATTAGATGATCAGATGGCTGGTTTGATTGGATTCAGACCTGTTAAAGTAGACCCTGTAAAATCAATGGGTTTTAAAATTGCTGAGTATCAAAGAGGTATCAGAAATGCTAGAAGAGAATTTACTGGAGGCGCTTTTGGATTATTGAGAGGTGGTCCAATAGAACCTAATGATGTTATAAGAAGATTTTATGAATCTAATAAAGCTAGATTTGATGTTCAAAAAGAAATGCATAAAAATATAAATGCAGCTGAAATACTAGGCACACCAACCAATACACTTAGAACAGAATTTGCTGACAGACAATTATCAGATGAAAATTTTAATTTATTAAGAACAGGTAGATTTAACGCTTACTTTCCATCTGATGATATAAGAGAAAGATTTAGAGAGATTGCTAGAAATTTAGGAGAGGTGGATGTATATCCTTTAGTTTTTCCTACTCTTAGAAGAATGCAAAAAGATATGAATAGATTAAGACTAGACGGTAATTATCAAAATGTTATAGAACCACAAACTTTTTCAACAGGTGGATTAGCTAATTCATATGAGCCTAATTTAGAGGAAACACCTCAAGATGGTATAGATTTAAATGACTATTTATTTGAAGAAATAAATACACCACCACTTGCAGCGCAACCAATGCCTAATCCAAATATTTTAAAAGGCCCAACACAAACTAATATTATGAATATTGGATTGACACCAACAGAACAAGCTTTATTATCTGAGGAAGAAAAAATGATAAGATTAAAACAAAGAGGATTAGCGTAATGCCCAACGGCGATAAATTAAAACCCAAAACAACAAGAGAGCATTTGCTTTCAATATACGGATATATAACTGGATTAAAAAAAGATGTTCAACATATGCATGATGGTATACACAATTTGGGCGGTAAGATAGATAAGATCTATTGGGTGTTATTGGGAACGGTGGGGGCTGTTTCACTTCTTTTATTAGAGAAAGTTATTGACAAAGGATTTTTTTAAATCCACTCTCTAAAATCTTCATTCATAATTGTATTAGCAATATTAACTTTATTTCTCAAAGCTTTTACAATTCTTTCATCTATAGTATCTTGTGACATAATATCGATATAGGTCATCTTTTGTGTTTGTCCTATCCTATCAATACGAGCCTCTGACTGTTGTCTTTTCTCTAAATCATAACCGTTAGAAAAATAAATCATATTACTACCAGCAGTCAAAGTAATACCATATCCACCTGTATGTGTGGTTCCAACAAAAAATCTACACTTATCATCATTTTGAAATTTTTTAATATTCTTTGATCTAGTCTCAGTATCTGTTTCACCAAAATAATCTACAACAGACTCTTCTCCATATACTTCTTTTATTTTTTTAATTATTCTTTTTACATCATGAGTGTAGTGTGACCATATAATTGTTTTGCCTTCTATGTTTTCTAGTATGTTCATCAACTCATCTAATCTAGTGCATGGTAAATTTTTAATAGTGCCATCATCGGCTGTAAAATGACCACAAGTTATTTGATGTAGTCTCATTAATTGAGTCATAACTGTTGCAGAAGATTGCATCTTACCATCAAGAAATGCAATAGCCTGTTGTTTCATCTGTTTATAAACTTTCTGTTGTTCTTTAGTAAGTTCAACATAATGTTTAACATAAGTTTTATCAGGTAAATCTAAACAATCTCTTTTTAATATTCTTTGAGAGAAAGGTTCTATCTTTTCTGATAGCTCTCCAAGATTCATATATCCTACAACTATTTCAACTCTTCTACCATTTACTTCTATCTTTCTCATTTTTGCATAACGAGCTCTGAACGTCCAATAAGATTCATGCCCCAGGAGCCAGGGATCAAGGAATGCACATTGAGAATATAAATCTAAAGGTGATTTAGTTACAGGAGAACCTGTAAGTATTCTTCTATATTTACATTTGTCTCTTAAAGACAAAATAGCTTTTGTTCTTTTTGTTGTAGGTGTTTTAATAGTTGTTGATTCATCTATAGCAATCATAGATTTATGCGCTGATAAAAATTTATCAGCAAAATAAAATCCATCACCAGAGGAAAATGCTTCTACATTCATAATCAATATGTGTAGATCAGTTCCAGTTTCAAATAGTGTATTTAAAATTTTTTTTTGTTTTTGTGATTTGTCAGATGTTTTCCATAACACCATTTTCTTTTCGATATGATCAGGTAGATGCACTGGCACCTCCTGATCATACCAGTTCTTATATACACCTTTAGGTGCAATAAGAAGGAGGCCATTTATCTGGCCTTTATCATAAAGCATTGCGGCATTATCTAATAATACCTTTGACTTACCCGTACCCATTTCCATGAAATACGCAAAATTTTCTTTATCCCATGATGCCTCTAATGCATTTAATTGATGCTTATAAGGCTTAGTTTTAAATTTATAAAACATTATATATTCTCTCTTAATATTATATTTGCAGTAAGTCTTAACCAGTTAAGACTTTTTGAATTAGATGACTCACCGCAATGAAATTCACACGCATCAAAAATAATTGCAGATCCTGGCGTGCATAAATGTTTTTCACCATCTATATAAAAATGTCCCTCCCATGCATTTTGCCAAACTGGATTTAAAAATATAAGAACACTTTTATCATGCGCTTTATAATCGTCTCTATGAGGCCAGTGTTGATTACCACCAGTGTACGTTCCATTAATCCAGGTTCTACGTATTTTTGTAGGTATACCTATCTTTTCTTTTTCTAAAATAGAATGAAGTCTATAAACTAAAGATTGCATGTATAGCATCAAAGCTGGATTATGCACAAACCCGTCTTCTGATTGCACAAGTAATAGTGGACCATAGTTTAAATGTTTAGGCTCAGAAAAAATTTCTTCACCTTTGTTATCACTAGCTTCGTAAGATAGTGGTTTAGTAATTCCAGATACAGTCCAATTTTGGAAAGTTATTAAACTAGAATAAACGTGAAATAACTCCTTTGGAGAAATTAAATTATGTACAATTTTTGTTTTCATATCTATTTACTTTTACTTTCTGAATGTTATATATTACTTGAAAGAAATAATGTCAATGGCAAAAGTATATTTAACACAAGAAATTCCTATCGATAAAGAAACAGGACAACCAAAATACAATGTATTAGGCGCACAAAGGTATGGCGACATAGTGACGCTGTTACCTATGTATTCCCAGATTATCCTATCTCCAGGACCACTAATTATAAAACTTAGAACGCTTCTAAAGAACTTTACAGAGGATGATTATCTTTTATTATCAGGAGATCCAGCTATTATTGGCGTGGTTTGCTCTGTAGTTTCCGATATCACAAATGGAAAATACAAATTATTAAAATGGGACAGACAAGAGAAAACTTACTATCCGATAGAAATAAATATTTTTCAAAAATAGTTCTTGACTTATTAATTACATTCCACTATTTAACACGTATGAAAGATAAACAGATACAAGGAGAAAATATGTTAATAGACCTACGTGCAGATGCACCAAATCAAACTGATGTGGTGGATCCCCAAACACTTTCTGAAGAGGTGGAAAAACTTCGTTCACTTCAAAATAAAATTGAACAAGCTGAAAGTGATTTAAAAAAATTAAAAGATGATGAGAAACATTTTAGTTGTGTTGTCATTCCTAAAATAATGTCAGACATGAACTTAGAATCTTTAACTCTTAAAGATGGTTCATCATTAAAAATTAAAAAAGTTTATAGCACTACAATGAAAGCAGATAAAAAAGTAGAGTGCATTAGATGGCTTCGAGATAATGGCTTAGGTGATATTGTAAAGAATAATATTACAGTAACATTTGGTCAGAACGAAGATAACAAGGCTATGGCTTATGCTAACCTTGCAAGAGAGAAGGGTTTTGAACCGACTCAAGAAGAGAAAGTTCACCCTTCTACTCTTAAAGTAACCATGGAAGATTGGAAGAACAAAGGTAAAAAAGTTCCTGAAGATCTTTTTTGGGTGTTTGATGGAAATCAAACAAAAATAAAAAATAAATAATAGACAAATAAAGGAGTAAATAATATGTCTACTAACAGTGCCCAAGTGGCAAAAAAAGATAATGCAGGTGCATTATCAACGATCAATCTCAGAAATGATTCTGGGAGAGGTTCAGAGGAGATTAAATCGGATGATATGTCAACACCGATTTTAAAGATCCTTCATCAACTATCACCTGAATGTAATTCCGCAGACTCTAAGTATGTACAAGGTTCACAGCCTGGTATGATATATGCTAAGGGTATCGGAACATTAGTTGATGGAAATAAAGGTGTGGATATAATTATCGCACATTGTCAAACCAGATATCCAGAATGGCAAGACATGGGTGATACAGCTGCACCACCAGTCATGACTCATTTAACTGTACCAGCAGATGCGGTTGAAGAGAGAAATGGAAAGTACAGATTATCTAATGGTAATTATGTAGAGAAAACTGCATATTTTTATGTAGTTGTAACAGGTGATGAGCCTAGACCTGCAGTGATTACTATGAGATCTTCTAATCTAACACCAGCGAGAGAATTGAATCAATTGATTAAAAATCTAAGATTCAAAGATGACAAAGGTGTTTACAATCCAGCAGCTTATGCAGCAGTCTACAATTTGAAAACTGTAGCAAAAAAAGCTGGGACTAAAAACTGGCATGTGTATAAACCATCAATGCTTAGACATTTGGATATCACCAAAAAAGAAGATGCTGGCTTATATTTAATGGCACAAGAGTTACAAAAAACTGTAGCTAAAGGTAGTGTTCAACCTAAATATGAGAAGCAATCGGATGTTAAAAAAGCAGAGAAGATTGTTTAATTCTCTTCGGAGAATAGTTGCAACGGAGAGCGCCGAGGGGAGACTCAAGGCGCTCTCTATATAATATACACATGAAAGATTTTATAAAATATTTTACAGGTTTGCAGAGAGACTATGGTTTCTGCAATATTGAAAAAGGTTACAAAGATCCAACTACAGGCAAGATAAGATTTAATCCTGGTGACTATGGTTGGGCGGGTAAAAGTATTACAGAGAAAGAATACGAGCTACATTTACAAGGTAAAAAATCAATCGGTATTCAACCTTGTGATGATAATGGTTTTGCTAGATTTGGTGCAATAGATGTTGATCCAAAAATATACAAAGACTTAGATATTAAATTTTATCTAGATGTTATTCAAAAGAAAGAATTACCACTGGTACCAATTAAATCTAAAAGTGGTGGATTACATTTGTATGTTTTTACTAAGGAACCAGTTAAATCTTTACAGATAAAAGAATTTTTAGAACAAGTATTATTTTTATTTAAGTTACCATTGAAGACTGAAATATTTCCTAAACAAACTAAACTTGGAACAAATCCAAACGGTGATAGGATAAATGGTAATTTTATAAACTTACCTTATTTTAATGGTAGTGAAAGAGTTGCCTTATCTCCAAACGGAGAGGAAATGTCTTTAGAATTATTTTTAAAATGTATTGAGCTAAATAGAATTGATGAAACAGAATTAAGAGAAAGACAGAATACTTTTATAAGTAACGAATTAAAAGGTGGTGGAGAAGAGTTTAAAGATGGTCCACCTTGTTTAGAAATTTTAACAAAAGAAAAAATAACTTTAACAGATTACAGAGATAGATTTTTATATAACTATATGGTCTTTGCTAAAAAGAAATATGCAGACAATTGGAAAAATAAAGTAATACAGGCAGCAAGAAATTATTTTGTTTTTGATGCAGACTGGACAGACGATCATGTTAAAAAGAAAATTAAAGCGTGGGACAAACCAACCGCAGGTCATTTATGTAGTCAAGAACCAATCAATACAGTTTGTGTAAAAGCAGAGTGTGTAAAAAGAAAATATGGTATAGCTTCGGAAAAGAAACCTGCATGGCCTGCATTAAGTAATTTATTAAAAATAGATCATAAACCAGATCCAGAATATTATTTTACAGTTGAAACTAAAAGTGGTGACACTGTTTCTGTTCACGCTAAAGATGTAAATAAAATAAGAGATCAAAAAGAGATGAGAGGTTTAATAATGGCACAAGCTGATCAACCACCTCCACCAATAAAACCTATGGACTTTCATGAAATAATAGAGTCTTTATTTTCTACAATAGATGTAGTGCAACCAGCTCCAGGGACTTCACCTTTAGATATTCTTAAAAAGAATTTAGAAGGATACATAAATGGTGCTCAGGCTACAAACTATCATTCTTTTAAATCAGGATCACCTTTCAAAGATAAAGAGTTTGTATATTTTATATACGATTCTTTTTACAATGATTATTTAAAAGATAGAGATTGGAAAAAAGATATTTCAAAAACGTCCTACATGATAATTAAATTATTTGAAAAAGATAAAATGGATAAAGATGTAAAATTTGATATTAGAAAAAGATATCCAGGTAAAGATTCAGAAGGTAAACCATTTCCTGCAATACGTGGATGTGTTAAGATTCCTTTATATTTATTTGATAAAGAAGAGGAAGTAGATGAAAATATAGAAATAGAATCTAAGGAGGATATAGTATAGTGATATTCAAATACTTTGGACCTCCAGGCACAGGAAAGACTCACAAACTAATTAGTAGAGCAAAGGCTTATGTAAGAATAGGAACTCCTTTACATAAGATTGGATATTTTGCTTTTACTAAAACAGCAGCCAGGACAGCTAAATCTAGAATGCCAGCCGCTGATAAACACCTGCCTCATTTTCAAACATTACATTCTTTTGCATATCATTCTCTCGGATTAACAGAAAGTAAAGTTATGCAGCCATATCACTATGAAGATTTAGGTTCCACTTTAGGTATCAGGGTTAAGTATCAAGATAAGTATAATGATGAAGAAATAAATTATTTAACATGTGACAATCCTTATTTTCAAATGATTCACAAAGCTATGAATTTAAATATTAGTATTAGAGAGCTCTATGATAAAAATGAACATAATACAAAAGATATAAAAGAATGGGTTATATTAAGACATATCAGTATTAAATTAAAAGAATATAAAGATAAGAAAAAATTATATGACTTTAATGATATGATTGATGCTCTTGTTAAAAAAGGTATTGAAAAAAAATTTGATGCTATATTTATAGATGAAGCTCAAGATCTTTCACCGCTTCAATGGAAGCTTTACGATTTACTAAAAACAAAAACAAAAGATATTTATTTAGCAGGGGATGATGATCAAGCCATATTCACCTGGGCAGGAGCTGATGTCAATAGATTTATAAATGAACCTGCAAAAGAAAGAGTATTGATGTACTCAAAAAGAATATCAAAAGCTGTACAAATGCAGTCATCTATACCAGTAGATAAAATTACAGGACTTAGAAAAGAAAAAAAATATTTACCTAGAGACTATGAAGGCGTGGTTCAAAATATAAATAGATTAGATGAAGTTGATTTACAAAAAGGTAATTGGTTAATCTTAACTAGAACATTATCTAGATTACGTAAATTAGGAAAAGAATTAAAAAAGAGAAATTTATATTTTCAAACTAAAAAAGAAAAAAGTTTTAAAGTTAGAATTTTTAAAGCTGCTATAAATTATACAAGATGGTGTAATGGACAAGAATTAGATGCAAAACATATTAAAGATATAAAAGATTACACAGGTGATATTAAATGGGACAAAGAAAAAAAATGGTATGAGATTTTTTTAAAAGCAGATACAAAAGAAAAAGATTACATAAGAAATATGTTAGCAAACGGAGAAAATTTAAATGAAGATGCACGTATATTTATATCTACAATTCATGCAATAAAAGGTGGAGAGAAAGATAACGTGGTTATTTGTTTAGATCTTGGTAACAAACCAAAGAAAGCAATGCAAAAAAGTAATGAGAAAGCTGATGAAGAACATAGAGTATGGTATGTCGGTATTACTAGAGCAAGAAACAATCTTTACAAACTAAAAGCAAACACTAGAAGCAATGAATATAAATTATAAAGGAGAAATATTATGACACATAAAGATATATTTAAAGACTCGTTTCCACAAGATCGTCAGATAGGCGGGAGTCATTATAAAAAATTTTTTATACAACCGTATGAATTTATTTCTAAAAATGACCTTTCTTTTTTTCAAGGAAACGTTATAAAATATGTTTGTCGTTATAAAAATAAAGCAGGAATACAAGATTTAGAAAAAATAATTCATTACTGTGAATTAGAAATTAAAACAATGAAAGATAAAAAATGAGTGTAACATATGGATTAGGTATGTTTTTATTTGGTGTAGTATGTTTAGTCATTGCATCCACAATAGCATATTTTATTATTAAAAAAGTGATGAAAGAGAAGGACGAACCAACAAGGTTCGATGATTTAGAATGAGTAAGAGTTTTAAAGAAAAATTTATAGACCCAAAAAATAAAACAGTGAGTGGTAGTTACTGGAACCTAGGTAATCACACACTTTTAATAATGTTTGTGCTTGCTGTAACTTGGGTAATTTGGGTAAGTTACAAATGATAATGCCAGATACAGAGTGGGTTCAACCACAACATTTTCCTGATCTTCGTAAAGCGGATGAAATAGCGATTGACCTGGAGACAAGAGATCCAGATTTAAAATCAAAAGGATCGGGCTCAGTGATAGGTAACGGAGAAATAGTAGGTATTTCAGTTGCTGTGGATGGTTGGTCTGGTTACTATCCTATAGCACATGGCAATGGCAAAAACATGGATAAAAAGCAGGTTTTATCTTGGTTTAAAGATATATGTGAGTCCCCTGCTACAAAAATATTTCATAACGCTATGTATGATGTTTGTTGGATACGTAGCCTGGGTATACAAATAAATGGTTTAATTATAGATACTATGATTGCAGCCTCTTTAATTGATGAAAATAGATTTCAATATACATTAAATTCTTGTTCATGGACTTATCTAAACAAAGGTAAGAATGAATCAAAACTTATCAAAGCAGCAAAAGAAAGAGGACTAGATCCAAAAGCAGAAATGTGGAAACTACCTGCTATGGAAGTTGGTGCTTACGCTGAAAAAGATGCAGAGCTAACTTTAGAACTTTGGCAAAAATTTAAAAAACAAATTATCGAAGATGATTTACAAGATGTGTTTAATCTTGAGACTGATCTTTTTCCTTGTCTTGTTGATATGAAATTTCTTGGAGTTCGAGTGGACGTGAGCAGAGCCCATGAATTGAAACAGCAATTACAGCTGCAAGAAGATATGTTACTCCAAAGAATAAAAAAAGAAAGTAACATAGAACCTCAAATATGGGCAGCAAGAAGTATTGCCAAAGTTTTTGAGCAGCTCGGATTAGAGTACGAAAGAACTGCGAAAGCAAATGAACCATCCTTTACAAAAAATTTTCTTCTTAATCATAAACATCCTGTTGTTAAAATGATAGCAGAAGCTAGAAAAATAAACAAGGTTAGAACTACGTTCATAGATACAATACTAGAACATGAGCATTTAGGTAGAATACATGCAGATATAAATCAAATTAGATCTGATGATGGTGGCACGGTTACTGGTAGATTTAGTTATTCTAATCCAAACTTACAGCAGATACCTGCAAGAGATCCAGTTACAGGACCAATGCTTAGATCTTTATTTATACCTGAAGAAGGAATGAAATGGGGTTGTTTTGATTACTCACAACAAGAACCAAGACTTGTAGCACACTATGCATTAAGATTTAAATTACCTTCTGCAAAAACAATTTCAGATTCATACTCAAATGATTCTTCAACAGACTTTCATAAAATAGTTGCAGAGATGGCAGAGATAGATCGTAAAGATGCAAAAACAATTAATCTTGGATTGTTTTATGGTATGGGTAAAGCAAAACTACAGGCAGAGTTAGGTGTATCAAAAGAAAAATCAGATGAATTATTTACAACTTACCATAGCCGTGTACCTTTTGTTAAACAACTAATGAATGAAGTTATGGAAGCTGCACAATCAAGGGGACAAATAAAAACATTATTGGGTAGACGTTGTAGATTTCCTAAATATGAACCTATACTAAGAGGTAGAGACTGGGGAACTTATGTTCCTGCGGAAGATCATGAAAGAATATTAGAACTCCAGGCTATGGGTCCTTACTTAAAAGATAATGAAGATAAAATAATTACAGATAAAGATGGTAATCCTAAAAAGAATTACTGGTATAATAATCCAGTTAGAAGAGCTTTTACATACAAGGCTCTAAACAGACTGATCCAGGGATCAGCTGCTGATATGACTAAAAGGGCTATGATTGATTTACACAAAGAAGGAATTACAGCTCACATACAAATACATGATGAACTAGATTTTTCAGTAATAAATGATTTAGAAGCGTCCAAAATAAAAGATATTATGGAGAACGCTGTTGACCTAAAGGTTCCAAATAAAGTTGATTATGAATCTGGTTCTAACTGGGGTAGTATAAAATGACTTTCAAAGTTATTAATAATTTTTTATCACAAGAAGATTTTAATGTTTTTAAAATGCAATTACCCCCAAAGGGAAGTCTTCCATTAAAATGGTATGATAGAAAAGACAATTGCATATATCAAAACGTAATAAATAAATTTATTAAATTAGCAATTACAGAAGGATATGATCTTACTGAATACGCAGGTTACGAGTTGTGGTTTCATGACAATATTAAAAGTGAACCACACATAGATAAAGATGAAGTTCTGTTAAAAGAACGAGATGAATATTCTTTACCAATATGCTCAATTATTTATTACACAACTGTAAAAAATTTAGTTGGAGGTAAACTAATTATAGAGGAAGAAGATACTATAACTCCTAAGAATAATAAATTAATTATATTTGGACCAAATGTTTGGCATGGCATAGAAGATTTTACAGGAATTAGAAGAGTATTTTTAATAAATATATGGAAAGCAAAACCGATGGGATACAAATGATAAAAAAATATGATAATTTTTTTCCGCCCAGTATACAAACAAGACTTTTTGGTTATATAATAACTTCAAACTATGCGATTGGGTGGGACGATTCAACAGAAGTTCAACACAGAGCACATCCTAATTTACACCGTAGATTTGTATTAGATCAAGATAGTGAATGGTGGCTTAACCCTATACTTGAATATGTATTACCAAAATTAACAGATAAAAATATTACAAAAGAAGATTTTAAAGAAGGATATTTTAATTTAACTAAGCCGTGTGATATAAATTTTATACATAATCATCCTGATTGTTATGTGTTTTTACACTATTCAAACTGTAGTTGGAATCCAGAGTGGGGTGGAGAAACTTTATTTTACAAAGATAATGGAAAAGATGTTTTAGATTGTAATCCTTACGTCCCAAATAGAGGTGTTATATTTGATGGAAGTATACTACATACAATAAAAGCACAAAATACATTAGGACCAAGTTATAGATTTACAACATCGTTGTTTTTTAATAAAAAGTAATTTAAAATATGTCTTATTTAAATGCTAATATACCGCCAATTTATTGTAAGGTAAGAAAAGAGTATCTATATGATTTGGACAAAAACTATTCTAAAGATTCTGAAGACTGCGTGGTCTTTGGGGTTACTTCGATCTCGGGACGTGCGCTCCTTTTTAATATTATGTTACCCAATGGTGCGTGCTTTTGGCGTCTGCCTATCTCAGCGTTTTTCCAAAAACGTTTTTCTAGAGCCGAAGTGCAAGATATGTCAGTTGACAAGCTTCAGCTGTGGAACTGTTTCAGCTATTGGCCTAGTGTTCATTGCTTTGATTTCCTGGCTGGTATAGACGGAAAATTTAGAGGAAAAGATAAAAAATTCTACGAAGGACAATATCTTTTTACTATTGACTGGGCTCATCCAGAGACTAATATATTAAATACGGAACATTCTGAGATTCCGCAAGAGCACAAGTGTGCACACATAATGGCGTTGGATAACGGTAATTATGCAGCTCAACCGAACAATAGAATAATTTGGCATGTTAATAATTATACGACAGACAATTCATGGCCAGATTACAAAGTTCAAAATACCTATTGGGATGTTGAAGGTAAGGAATGGGTGACAGAAGACACCGATAATATGTTCTATGAGATAGAGGAGAAAAAAAATGATGGATAAATGTAAAAAAATTTGTTGTAAAATTTGGGACATAATTTGTTGGCCATTTGTAAAAATTCATAAATGGCTTAAAGGAGATTAATGTCTAACAAACCACTCAACATATCGGAAGAGGCAGCCGTCCAAATGCCAATGAAGACGGTTGCTTCATTGATTATTATCGTGGCACTCGGCACCATGGGTTACTTTCAAATATTAGAACGTCTTAATGTTGCAGACACTCGTATACAGATAATGGAAAAAGATCTTGAAGAGAATACAGAGTTTAGAATTAAATGGCCCCGTGGACAGTTAGGCTCATTACCAGCAGATTCTGAACAATTTATGATGATCGAGGATCTTTATAAGACTACAGACAAACTAAACAAACACATAGAATCTATGGCACTAAACAAAGTCAACATAGAATTTTTACGTAAACAAATGGATAAAGTTTTAATTGATATTGAAAAATTAAAAGATGCAAATAGGGAGATGAAATACAATGGCAACGGGACGAATCACTAAAAAAGTTTTAGACCACATAGCTAAAATAAATAAAGAAGCTAAACAAATGAATTATTTAAAAGAATTAAAAAAATCTGTGGAACATGGTAAGAATGGTACACAGAAGTATGTAGTCAAAGAGGGTGAGAACAAAGGTAAGATATTATGATAGAGTCTGTGGTGGCCCTAATTATGTTTGTAGGAGCAGAGATCAAGGAGCACCGTATACAAAAAAATATGGCTTCATGTCTTCGTGGCAAGCGTCATGCTGAGAGACAGTACACACCTAACGTTACGTACAAATGTTTAAAAACTAAGGCAGAAACAGAGATATATTTAGGTGAAAAAAGTATTAAAAAGATTATACTAAATTAATGAATCTTTCACGAAACTTCAGCTTATTAGAGCTTACTAAATCAGATACAGCTATACGTTTAGATATAGATAACAATCCAAACGCAGATCAAATAGAAAAACTAAAAGCATTGTGTGAAAATGTTTTACAAAAAGTACGTGATCACTTCGGTAGGGTCAAGGTCACCAGCGGATACCGTTCCCCTGAATTATGTGCAGCGATAGGTAGTTCTGTAAATTCACAGCATGCCAAGGCCGAGGCCGCAGACTTCGAGGTTTTAGGCGTAGACAACGCTGAAGTTGCTGATTGGATAAACATGAACTGTACGACAGATCAGCTAATACTAGAGTTCTATACTCCAGGAGAACCTAACTCGGGGTGGATTCATGCATCATACGTACCTTTTCAACCAAGAGCACAATACATGAGAGCTTACAAAGAGAATGGTAAAACAAAATACAAACCAATTATTGGCAGAGCTGTGGATCTTGTATGAAAATAATACATTTATTTAACAAGATAGATACTGTTCAAGGACATTGCAGTGAATGTAAAGAAGAAACTATTTTAGTTGCTATCGTACAAGATTATTATAGATGCACTAATTGTGGTCACGATACCAGACAACATATTAATGGTAGAATTAGATATATGCAATTAACAGAGGAAGATAAAAAATTTTTAAGAGAGCATGGCAAGAAAATTTAAAGCATTTGTAGAAAGACCAAAACCTAGAAAAAGACCTAGGCGTCATGCAAAAAAACTAAACAAACACACTAAAAGACAGTATAAACCATACAATCGTCAAGGTCGTCCACAATAACTATACGCCAGTCCCAGGTTTTTTAGGGGGCACAACATATTTCTCACACTTAAATTGTGGATATAATTTACTAGCCACTACAGATTCTGGCGTAAAATAATCTCTTTCAAATATTACGTCGTGAGACTCCAATAAACCTTGTTTTACGCAAGTATAATAGTCATTAACTATCTTTGGATATCCAGGTGGGATCATACAGGTCTGAGCTACTTGTGAACAAATATAAACTGTTAAAAAAAATTTCATTGACAATTATCTTAAAATATATAAAAATCCTAATACTATAAAGTTATAAAGGAGTTTACACTAATGACGGACATAAGTAAATATAAATCGGTTGCATTGTCACACGATTCTTCTCAGAAGTTAGATAAGATTCGCAGTGTCATCGTGCCGCACACAAAGATATCGCGAGCTAAAGCTTTAGATATTATAATAAACGAGAAAGTGAGAAAATTAAATGGCAAACTATCTAAATCAAAAAACGGTATTTGAATTAGAACCTTTTAACCCCATAAGAAATTTATGGAGAAATGTTTTAATTGCATGTATCGAAGATGCTTTGAAAGAGGCTCATATTAAAATTAGATTTAATTTGGGTCCTGAAAAACGTTGGGAAAATATAGAATATTTTACAGATAATAATGTTGATTTAAATTTTATTTGTGAATCAGCTGGACTAAGTCCTATTGCTATAAAGAGAAATGTTTCAAAGTTATTAGAAGATATTGAAAATAGAAAACCTGTTAATCTGCCTTGGAAAAGATTATCTACAACCAACCCTGCAAACTTTTAATATGGATAATATACAAAGAGAAAGAAAAATGTGGCGTGAGTTAATAATATCAAACCATAAATTTATAAACAAACTATCAAACGAAATAATCAAACTAAAAAAAGAAGCGACTGTAGTTAGCGAAAATAAAAGTGATACAAAAGAAAGTGAGAAAAATGAATAATAATATAGAAAAAACTATGCAAGAAATTAGGAGTGAACTTAATAGTTCTAGTGGTGATATTTGCTACCACACTGGATTTTTAATGAAGGATATTCATAAAGATCCACGTCTTAAATTAATGGGTAAATGTTTTCTAGATCTTTGTGTGAAGAAAAAAGAAATCTACCTTTATCAAAAATTAGTCAAGAGATCTAAAAAACCTTTTGAACAACCTTCAACTTATGAATACTATGCCAGAAAAATTTCACAATAAAACTGAGATAGCATATCTAGCAGGTCTATTTGACGGCGAAGGGTGTGTTACTTTTAAAAAATATCCAAAAAATTACAAAAGAAAAAGTGGTAAAATTGATAGGTATAAGACCTGGAGTATCAGACTCGAAGTGTCTATGACTGATAAAAATGTAATTGAATACATACAAAAAGTTTTAAATGTAGGAACGGTTACATCAAGGAAACCTCACCATACTTCTATGGGTATAAGAATGCAATGGAGATGGCGTTGCACTCATAGACAAGCTTACAAAGTATGTTCTCTGTTTTATCCTTATTCAATTGTAAAAAAAGAAAAACATAAAAGTATAATTGATCATTACGAAAAGAAAGTAGTGGATATAAATGAATACAAAAAGGCAGCCAATGGCTAAGAAAGATATAGATAGAGTTAAAGGTAAAATAGAAGAGTTAATTAAAATAAAAACTCAAGCTTTAGTTAGATATAGAAAAGCTGAGTTTTGGATCCGTGATAACAAGGAAGAGTATTACGAAGTTGTACATGATTATAATAGTATTAAGTTTACTGTTAAGAATGCCATATCATTTAAAAAGGCTCCTTTTATAATTAAAGTGCAAGTATTTTTTTATACTCTGTTTAAAAAACCTCAGCTATCTTTAATTGGTTTTCCTTTACTACATAATGCCACGAAACATTTAATAGATGATTACTGGAGCTGTAAGAGAATGAAAAGCGATTTTGAAAGAGATCTTGATTATACGGAAGATATGATTGAGAAGGATAAAAATTTATACGATGAGACTGAGAAGCTTATTTATAAATGTAAAAAGATTGTAAATGATTGGGAGAGAATGGAGAGAAGGAAAAAGAGATGAACGAATATACTTGGAATAAAAAATTTGATTATCCAGCGTCAATACGATCTTTGATTAAAGGTGAGAGACACTATGATATAGGTGAAGATAAGTTACCTTCTGTAACTACCATACTCCAGGCTACACAAAGCGATGAGAAAAAAGCTAGTCTCCAGGACTGGAAGAATCGTGTCGGAAATGAGGCAGCGGAGAATATTAAGAATGAAGCTGCTAACAGAGGTAGTATCATGCACCATATAATAGAATGCCATTTGCTGGGCCAAAACCATGCCGATTTGACTGATTTGGGACAACAGGCAGGGTCTATGGCCAATGTTATTATAGATGAGGGTCTACGGGGCTCTATGGAGGAAATATGGGGTACTGAGGTGACTTTGTACTACCCAGGTCTATATGCAGGAGCCAGTGATTTAGTGGGTATTTATGAAGGGCGCGAAAGTATAATGGATTTTAAACAAACCAACAAGCCTAAACGTAAGGAATGGATTGATGATTATTTTATACAACTAGCGGCATACGCCATGGCTCACAACCAGATATACCATACGTCTATACAATCTGGAACAATTCTAATGTGCAGCAAAGATAATTATTTCCAAAAATTCACTGTTTCTGGAGTTGATTTTAAAAAATTTTCGTACGAATGGTTAAAAAGAGTTGACCTATATTACAAAAATCTAAGTAAAATGGAGGATAAATAAGGTGTCAGGCTTCAGGGACCATTGTTCCTATATATGCAATATGGTGAAAGAGAAATTTTTTTTTAAAAAATTTTTACAGAAAAAGTGGAACATTGGTACAAATGATTATTATTGTTGTATATCAATGTTTTTAGACGAAAAAGACACTGGTACAAGCTGGTACAAGGTGGTACAAAGTAAACCCAACGCGCGCACATGATTTTGATTATTTTGTTTAAGTGTTGTTTAGAAAAAATGCTATATAGGAATTTCTCATGACTCCAAAGAAAAGTAAATACAGATCAGTAGTGATAAAGAAAAAAAGATATTACTATTACAAAATCACCTGGGCCGATCCGACGGGTGATTCTGGGCATGCAGATAAACATGCCTCTTATAGTTTGTTACCATCTACGATGATAACTCACGCTTATGTATTTGATAAAAATAATAAATATGTTTGGACTTTTGCAAGTTACGAAGACAACGATGAATTATTCTCTGATAGGAATGTCTTCCCCAGAGGTTGCATCCTCAAGATGGAGAGGGTCCTCGTCTGATGTCGATTCTTTTTCAACAGATTTTTGCGATGGTAATTTTTTTACTTTTTGTACTAATTCTTCAACTTCAACTCCCTCTAGAATTGGAGAATAGTCGTCAATTATTTGTTTCATTCTTGATTCTAATTCTTCTGTCGATAGGTCTTCTAGTTTTCCAGTTCTTATTATCTTCTGCTCAATATATAGACCAGCCGCTTTACCTCGGGCAACTTCTGCATTCACAGCAGCCGACCAAGCTTTCTTTTCCCGAGCTTCGTCTCTAAGTTTACCTAACTCAGATACGTGATTTGCAAATGTGACTTCATATTTCTTTTGCCACTCTTCTCTAAGTTCACCTATATATTTTACAACTAATGGATATTTTTTTGGATTCTGTAATATACTAGCATGTTGTCTCGCTGAGTCTTTTGCATAGCCTGCTTCGATAGCACATTGAGTAGCTGTTTTTCTACCTTCCTCACATACAAGTAAGTTAGCAAATTTAATTTGTTTTTCAGTTAATACTTTTGGTAATCCCATGTCTAATTTGTCGCATTACAACACTTGAACTTTTACTATAACTTGATATATAAATCAATAGTTGTTAGTTTAATACACTTCTAACAACTAACTAAATGTTGTTATTTTTATTTAGTGTTTGATTGTAACAACCAGGCGTTGGCTTACGAAACCGTGGGAGATAACCATTCGGCTGATACTGAGCGCCTGGTATAAATTATGCAAGGAAAGTTATTAAGACAAGTTTTAGAAAAGATGATGAAGTCACCTTCTGCAGGTGAGGCCAGAGTACAAGTTTGTTTACCTGATGGTAAATTTTATGATGTAACTTCTTTGCAAATGCTAGAAAACAAAATAATTGGCCATAGAGAATCTCATAGATTAGTGTTTACTGTAAAAGCCGAGACTTGGAATATGGGTAAAGTTCTTAAAAAGATAGGTGAGTGAAGTTAGAATTTTCAGTACCTGATAAAGTATATTATATATCTAATTTCTTAGATTATAATACATACAAGAAAATACACTACGCTGCTTTTAACCATGGTGTTTTAAATAATACCAAAGGTGATTGGGTAGATGGACTTTTGAAAGGATATAAAGCTAGTCCATCTAAGTTTAGTTTACATGATTTTGCATACGTAGATAAAATAAAAACATTATTAACAGCTAATCCTTGGCATCCAATACCGAGAGATTTAAATTTTCAGTTTGTATTTCATTGTATGAGAGATCAGTCTGGTATTAATTGGCATGAGGATAGTGGTTATAAATATGGTTGTACCTATTACATAAACAAAAGGTGGAAACTTGATTTTGGTGGTGAACTTATGTTTCATATACCTGGTCAGTGTAACGGATTTTTGCCAGTATGGGGTAATTCAATGTTAATATTAAAAACTCCTGTTGATCATAAAGTCAATCCTGTAATGAGTCCAACAGTGCCCAGAATGACTATACAAACATTTATTGATTGATATTTGACATTCATTCAAAAAAAGATATAAATTAATTCATCATTAATAATAATTTCCACCTGTGGTCGTTTTATTCATAACTGTTAACCAGCCACAGGTGTAATTTAATTATGCTGTCATAGTGAAACCTGAAACTAAATTTTGGAATGAAGTTAAAAGAAAAACTAAAAATATATCTTGGATTCGAATTGAAAACCTTAGTGTTCCTGGTACTCCAGATCTATTGGGCTATAATAATCTTGGCCACTTTTTCACAGTAGAACTTAAATATACAAAAAATAACAAAGTTAAATTTTCTCCACATCAAATAGCTTTTCATGTGAAACATCCTGAGAATACTTTTATACTTATCAAGCAAGAGACTGCCTCTTCTTGCTCTGTAAAACTTTATGAGGGTAAAAGAATCCTGGAGCTTGACGCTTGCGGCTTGACGCTTGATGCTTGCCGCTCGAATCTGGATTCCAGTGTTAAATTTTTAGAGTCAATATGACAAAGTGACCTGCGACAATTTGTCGCAGGCCCTGGAGGATTTACTTTTTGTTTGCTTTCCAATTTTCAAACTCTTCTCGCTTCTTGTTTTCTGCCTCCTCTTCACGATTTATAGCTTCATACACCGCTGCATTGATACCTTCGATCTCTGCCCAGGTTTCAATCATCATCAATCTTCTGACGATTTGAAGCTTTCGGTGATCGTTGTAGTAACGATCAAGAGCTTTTTGATTGTCTGATCTCACGTTCTCTCCTTTGTTGTAGTATTTGTTTTGTAACTTCTTCTTCTCGATTAGCATAACTAATTGCCTGATCAATTTCTTGATTATGATTTAAGACCAGGTCCACAATTCTTCTAATCTTAGAATTGCTATGTCCGTTACAGTCCATCCACTGGATAACTTGTACCAGAGTGGATCTGTATGTTTCTTCTTTCATGTTTCCTCCTTTTTTTGACATAGCTAACAATCGCATTTTTAAATTTTTTTATATAGTGTCAATATCGTCGCAGCTTGTTGCTTGACCCCTGAACCCAGGTGCCTGCGACATTTGGTGGGAAGATGACAGATAGCCGCGCGACAATTTGCCGCACGCCCTGCGTCAATATGTCACGGCGGCTCCGCCTTCGGCGGAGCCGCCGCTTGTTTCCCGATACTTTAGAATATTATATATAACCATTTTTTTTGAGCCACGCGTCATGAATTGCTTGACGCTTGCTGCTCAGGCTCTTGTGGCTCTTCCTGCTTGTCGTCTTCTTCTTCCTTCTTTTCATTTTTTTCTCTTTCTTCTTTTAGTTGTTTATAATATTTTGGGTGTTTCCAGGTGAACATTTAATGTTTTTTCTTGTGATTTTCTTTCAACCATTTAAAGAATTTTTTACAGTCTTCTAGATACCATTGCGGCAGCTTTGAATGATCTTCTAAAAACCAAGGCAGCAGGTCCCCGCGTTTAATTTTACTTCTTGCCATATGTTTTAACCATCTCTACAATTGTATTAGTTGTATCTAATTTATAACACAATAAACAATCTTTGCATTTTTGACCCGTACAATTTTGTTTTTCTTTTTGTAAGTCTTCTTGCACATTGTTAAAAGTTTTATCAAAATATTTAGGCGGCTTTGAAAGTATATTATTTATCTTAGCATTGGAATATATTAAAATAAAATTTTTTGGCTTTTCATTGCCAGCATCAAAATATTTTTTGACTATATCAAATC